>Ga0265798_10007967_pt1 | contig 13609 bp, 11 predicted proteins | sample P3T30metagenome_FD_192430 | JGI IMG/M metagenome (GOLD analysis project Ga0265798, IMG submission 192430) | Plant litter microbial communities from East Loma Ridge, Irvine, California - P3 T30 | ecosystem: Environmental > Terrestrial > Plant litter > Unclassified | place: USA: California...
CGAATCGACGACGATCCCGCCGGTCGGGAAGTCCGGCCCGCGCACCAGCCCGTTGACCGCGGCGTCCTCCGCCTCGGGCTGATCGACCAACAGGATCGCCGCTTCGTACAGTTCCGCGACGTTGTGCGGCGGAATGCTCGTCGCCATGCCGACAGCGATGCCGGCGGCGCCATTGGCGAGCAGGTTCGGGAAAGCGCCGGGGAACAGCTCCGGCTCGTGATCCTCGCCATTATAGGTCGGCCGGTAATCGACCGCGTCCTCGTCGAGGCCATCCATCAGGTCGATCGCGACCTGCGTCAGCTTGGCTTCGGTGTAGCGGTAGGCGGCGGCGTTATCGCCGTCGATATTGCCGAAATTGCCCTGCCCGTCGACCAGCGGGTAGCGCATCGCGAAATCCTGCGCGAGCCGCACCATGGCGTCATACACCGACTGGTCGCCATGCGGATGGTATTTGCCGATCACGTCGCCGACGACGCGCGCGCTTTTCTTGTAGCCCTGAGCCGGATCGAGCCGCAGCAGCCGCATCGCCCACAGCAGCCGGCGATGCACCGGCTTCAGCCCGTCGCGCACATCCGGCAGCGACCGCGCGGTGATGGTGGACAGCGCATAGACCAGATAACGGTCCGACAGCGCGCTATCGAACGGCGCGTCGAGGATGCCTATGGGTGGATTGTCGGACGGCAGGTCGGTGTTGGCCATGTGTTCCGGTTATCACGTTTCCGGCGAGAGGGAAGTCACCGGTTGCACATAGCGGCTCGAGCTTCGCTACGTCGTTTCTCACCGACAGCGCGCGTCGCTACGGAAAGACTGTAACTCGGGCGCTGCGTTCCGTTCCAGCTTATGTGCAGGTAGGCCCCGGCCCTCGCTGGTGACGATGAAAGGCGATAACTCCGCTCCCACCATCCAAGCGACTGATTGCGCGTGGCCTGCGCTTTCGGTATAGCCCAACCCCTCTCCCGCCCCGGCCCGCGCTCGCCCGCGAAGCCGGGGCCGCTCATTTAAGGGTAATGCCGCATGGCTCGCCGCCGCCAGATTTACGAGGGCAAGGCCAAGATCCTGTACGAGGGTCCGGAGCCTGGCACGCTGATCCAGTATTTCAAGGACGACGCGACCGCGTTCAACGCCCAGAAGAAGGGCACGATCAACGGCAAGGGCGTGCTCAACAATCGGATTTCCGAGCACATCTTCACCCTGCTCGGCAACATCGGCATCCCGACGCACTTCATCCGCCGCCTCAACATGCGCGAGCAGTTGATCCGTCAGGTCGAGATCGTCCCGATCGAGGTGGTCTGCCGCAACGTCATCGCCGGCAGCCTCGCCAAGCGGCTCGGCATGGAGGAAGGCGGCCAGCTTCCCCGCACCATCATCGAATATTATTACAAGGACGATGCGCTCGGCGATCCGATGGTCACGGACGAGCATATCGCGGCGTTCGGCTGGGCGAGCCAGGAGGAGATGCACGACATCGCCGACCTGGCGATCCGCGTGAACGATTTCCTGAGCGGGCTGTTCGCCGGCATCGGTATCCGCCTGGTCGACTTCAAGCTGGAGTTCGGCCGGATCTGGGACAATGATTTCGGCCGCATCATCCTGGCGGACGAGATCAGCCCGGACGGTTGCCGGCTGTGGGACATCGCTACCAACGAGAAGCTCGACAAGGATCGCTTCCGCCGCGATCTCGGCGGCGAGGTCGAGGCCTATCAGGAGGTCGCTCGCCGGTTGGGTCTGCTCCCCGAAGGTGCCGAGAACGCGGTGCTCGATCTCGAGCAGCACCGGCTCAACCGCGGCAAGTAAGCGCAGTCGTAGATTTGCCGCTGCCAGTGAGCGTCACGTGCCATTTCGGCGCTGACGCTCGCGTGGCTGGCTACATGGGTGCGAGGCTGAGGCGCGCCGGCCGGATTAACTGGCACCGCCAACGCTCCGCGCCAGCCGCGTGGGCGAGCGGCAATGTACCGCCGTACGAGCACCGATACACACCGCTATAGCCTTTTGCCTGTTACGCCGGCCGCTTAGCCAATGCGTCGCGTGGATCACATTGTTCGTCGGCGCACTGTTCCAGGCCGCCAGGGGTTGCGGCGCGGGCCTGCCGCCGTCATAGCGACGCGCAGTTTTTCCAGTCAGGACGACCGCCCATGAAGCTCCGCATCTTCGTCACGCTGAAGCCTGGCGTGCTCGATCCGCAGGGCAAGGCGATTCACAAGGCGCTCGACGGCCTTGGTTTCGCCGGTGTCAACGACGTGCGTCAGGGCAAGCTGATCGAACTCGACGTCGCCGACGATCTCGACGACGCCAGCGTCGACGCGATGTGCCGCCAGTTGCTCGCCAACACCGTGATCGAAAACTACAGGATCGAACGCGCATGAAGACCGCAGTCATCGTCTTTCCCGGCTCGAACTGCGACCGCGATGTCGCCGTCGCGCTAGAGTCGGTGACGGGTGTGAAGCCCATGATGGTGTGGCACGGCGACAGCGTGCTGCCGCAGGGTGTGGGCCTGGTCGCGCTACCCGGCGGTTTCTCCTATGGCGATTATCTGCGCTCTGGCGCGATCGGCGCGCGCTCGCCGATCATGCGTGCCGTGGTCGAGGCGGCGGACAAGGGCCTGCCGGTACTCGGCGTTTGCAACGGCTTCCAGGTGCTGACCGAATCGGGGCTGTTGCCCGGCGCACTGATGCGCAACGAAGGGCTGAACTTCGTGTGCCGCGAAGTGTCGCTGACGGTCGAGAATGCGCAGAGCGCGTTCACCAGCCGCTATGCGCAGGGCGAGACGATCACCGTTCCGGTCGCGCACCACGACGGCAACTACTTCGCCGACGCAGACACGCTCGATCGGCTTGAGGGCGAGGGCCGCGTCGCGTTCCGCTATGCGAGCGCCGTCAACGGTTCGGCACGCGGCATCGCCGGGGTTCTCAACGCTGGTGGCAACGTCCTCGGCATGATGCCGCACCCCGAACGCCGGATCGAAGCGGCGCACGGCGGCGATGATGGACGGCGGCTGTTCGAAGGTTTGCTCGAGACGGTCGGAGCGTAACCGCTCAGGCGGTGGTGCGGTTGCGGCCGGCGCGCTTGGCCTCATAGAGCGCTTCGTCCGCCTTGCGCATTGCCTGCGCCAGCGTCCCGTAGTCGCGCGCCACCGCCAGACCGCAGGAAAAGGTGACTGGGAAGCCGGGGCCTGCCTCCACAGGGTGGGTGCGCAACCCGGCGCGAATCCGCTCGATCAGATCCCTTGCCTCGTCGAGCGCCGTATCGGGCAGCAGCACCGCAAATTCCTCTCCGCCCCAGCGCGCGCTGAGGTCCGAGCGGCGCACGCCGACTTCGAGACGTTGCGCAAAAGCGCGCAGCACGCGATCGCCGACGTCATGACCGAAGCGATCGTTGACCGCCTTGAAATGATCGAGATCGAGCATGGCCATAACCGAGGTCCGCTCGCGCTGGAGCAACGGCGCGACCGCATCGAGGAAGCCGCGACGATTGCGCAGACCGGTCAGTACATCCTTCTCGGCAGCGTCGCTGAGCCGTTCGATGCGGGCCGTCGTCTCGGCTGCGGCGCGCGACACGCCCCGCAACAGGTCGCCGATCAGATCGGCGCCGCCCTCGGGCACGGTCGTGATCCGCTCGCCCTGCTGGAGCGCGCCTAACATGGCCGTCGCGCGGGAGACCGGAGCAAGCAGCGCCCACAGCGCTCCGATCGCGGAGGCGCTGCCGACAACGGTTGCAAAGAGCAACGGAACGAACACGCGCCAATCCCAACGGCCAAGTGCGAGTTCGGTACCGCAAAACGCGATCAGCGGGAGATGCACGGCGCCAAAGCAGAGTGTGAACAACCGTAGGTGGAAGTTGCGCGGGAACAGAAAGCTCGTCGCCTGATAGAAACGCATGTCAGTATCTCCCGGCGATGCTGATCCAGTTTAACCGGATCGGCCGCTTGCGGGTAAGCGACCATGGTTTCGCAATCCTTAACGCAGCGCCCAGCGGTGCGAGGCTGACGATGTACCGCACCTGCGACCTTCAAACGCCGGTGCGGAATGGCGAGAAATCGGTGCCGCGATCATAGACATCCACGCCCTCACGCCGCTTAAGAAAGCCGACCACTGCGTAGGTAGCGGGCGTCAACAGGACTTCCCAACTCACCTTCAGAACGAACTGGCTGAGCATCACCATCAGCATCGCCTGCACCGGCCAGTCCGGCAGCCCGTAGAACGCGAGCGGGTAGAAGACGAGACTGTCCGCACCCTCCCCCACGATCGTCGACCCGATCGTCCGCGACCAAAGCCATCTGCCATCGGTCAGGATCTTCATGCGCGCGAGCACATAGGAGTTGAGCAGATCGCCCACCCAGAAGGCACACAGCGAAGCAAAAGCGATCCGCCCGCCGATTCCGACGCTGACGTAGGGAAAGGCGGAAATCAGGTGCGGGGGCGCGCCGAACACATATTCGTAGTGCGCCTGTCCGCTCCAGTCGGCAGCGGGCGGAAGCGCTACCGTGGTCCACTCCATCGCGACGAGAAACGCCAACGCCGCAAAGCCCGCCCACACTACGCGGCGGGCCCGGGCGTAGCCATAAACCTCGGTCAACACATCATCGAGGATATAGGACAGCGGGAAGAACAGGATGCCCGCGCCGAACGGCCATAGCCCGATGCCGGGGAGATCGATTACCGCGCGCTTGCCCGCGCCGACGACGTTCGACAGCACCAGTATCACCACGAATGCGACCATTACGAAGTCGTAATAGCGCAGTTGCCTGCCGCGCAGGTCTGCGGCCGTCACCTTCTCGAGCATGGATTTGCGCACCCCTTTCGCGCGGGACATGTCATATCGCCGTTTCGCAACCGCGCAAATGCCGCTAACCCGGGCTCAGCGCGCGCCCGTAGCTCAGTTGGATAGAGCAAGGAGCTTCTACCTCCTTGGTCGGGGGTTCGAATCCCTCCGGGCGCGCCAAAGTGTTTGTCCGATCGCAATCGCCGCACGCCGTTGGTGCACAGCAATGCTCCTCACGCCCCCCCCCCCTTCTCACTCCGCAATTATGCGCGGGGGGTCAGCACGCGGCCAAGAAGGAAATCGCGGTTGTCGCGCGGGCCTTGCCAACTTCGAAACCGCCGACGCCGCTAGCGTCGTCGTCGTCCGATTACTACGCGGATGCGGCCTTGGGGCGAGCGCGAAGGGATCGGCTTTGGATGATTCGGCAGTCGCTAAAAAGCGAGCATTCCAACGACGAGGACCCAGCAAGTGAACCCTAGCCGGCCGCCGCTTTGTAAGGTCCGCCATTGGTTCAATTCGGTGTCGGGTGCGGCAACGCGGGTCGGGCCGTATCTTACGTTAAAGACATAGTCGCGCCAGCCGTCATGAAAGCTGCATGGCCCCAGCCTTACAGTCGGTCGAACCAACGGGCCGGATTGAGTCACGTGACGGCGGACCAGCCGGGATGCGGGCCGATGCGGCAAGCTCGCGCTCGACCGCAGCTATGGCGTTGGCGGCCTGTCCTGGATGGGTGACGGGGCCACAACGGCCTGCGGAAGCCGCAGGCGAGCCGCGTTGCCTCCCGGCATTCGGACCGGCGCGTGGATCATCGCGGCGCATTGCCCGCGCGGGGCGGCCGGCGTCACGACCGTTACACGACGAGCAGTTCTTGGGCCGCCCGGCGGCGGTCGAAACCATCCCTGATGCGCTGGCGTTCGCTGGCCGGCTTGAGGTGAAATTGTAATGGCATCAAACGACACATCCCCCCGCCGCCGCACGCCTTGGATTACCGGCGCGGTGTTCATGCTCGTCGGTTTGCTGCTGGCGTTCGGCGGCGTCTGGCTCGTCGTGCTGGGCGGGTCCTGGTATTATCTTCTCGCCGGGCTGGGCGTGGCGGCAACGGGGGCGCTGCTCTGGCGCGGGCGCGCGGAGGCGCTGCCGCTCTACGCGCTGGTGCTGCTGGCCACCACGATCTGGGCGTTGAGCGAAGTCGGCCTGATCGGATGGCAGCTGGAGCCGCGACTGGTCGCACCGGTCGTGCTGGGCTTATGGCTGTTGTTGCCCTGGGTACGACGCAAGCTGGTCGGGGTAGGCGCGCTCGCGCGGTGGGCAGGCCTGACGACGGGCGCGTCGGTGGCGGTCGCCGTACTGGTGATCGCGATCGGTTTCGCCCAGCCGGTCGGCACCAACGGGCGCTTCACCGGGTTGCCAGCGGCGGGGTTGCAGGACGCGCTCGTCGCAGATGCCGACTGGGCGTTTTACGGCCGGACACCGGCAGGAGACCGTTTTTCGCCGTTGACCCAGATCACCCCCGGGAACGTGTCACGGCTCCAGGTCGCCTGGCAGGCACGGACCGGCGACACCATGCGCCCGGGGGAGAACAAGGGCGGCACCGACGCGGGTCACGAGTTCAACTTCGAGAACACGCCGATCAAGATCGGTACCACGTTGTACGTCTGCACCGGCCACAGCTGGGTCGTGGCCTTCGATGCGGCGACCGGCGCCAAGAAGTGGACGTTCGACCCGCACGCCAACACCAAGCCGGACGTCTATCTCGCCTGCCGCGGCGTCGCGTATTACGCCGCGCCGGCCGGCCGCTCCACCGTCTGCCCGCGCCGAATCATCGCGCCGGTACTCGACGGGCGCGTCATGGCGCTCAATGCCGATACCGGACAGCTGTGTCCGGACTTCGGCCAAGGCGGCTACATCTCGCTGTCACGCTATCTCGGCCATGTGCCGGCGGGCTTCCATTTCGTGACCTCGCCGCCGCTCGTCCTCCACGATCGCATGATCCTCGGCGGTTGGATCTACGATAATCAGGCGCGTGGCGAGCCGTCGGGCGCGGTGCGCGCGTTCGATCCGATCACGGGGCAGATCATCTGGGCCTGGGACGTGGGCCACCCGGATCAGGTCGTCCACCCCAATGACGGCACGGTGCTGACTCGCGGCACCCCGAATGCCTGGGGGGTCTATACCGCCGATCCGGCGCTCAACATGGTCTACCTGCCGCTCGGCAATGCGACGCCCGATTATTATGGTGGCCAGCGGCGCCCGTTCGACGATGCGTACAACAGCTCGATCGTCGCGCTCGACATCACCACCGGCACGCCCAAGTGGCATTTCCAGACCACGCACCACGACGTGTGGGACATGGACCTGCCGATCGGCCCCTCGCTGGTGGATCTGCCTGCGAACGGCGGGACCGTGCCGGCGCTGGTCCAGACCACCAAGCGGGGCGAGTTCTTCATGCTAGACCGCCGCACCGGCCGGCCGGTCGCAAAGGTGGTGGAGGGCCGTGTGCCGACGGACGGCGTGCCGGGCGAGCGGCTGTCACCGACGCAACCCTATTCAAAGGGCATGCCGTCGCTGACCCCGCCCACGCTCACCGAAGCGAGCATGTGGGGCGCCACGCCGCTCGACCAGCTCTCGTGCCGGATCAAGTTCCGCAGCGCCCATTACGAAGGACAGTTCACCCCGCCGCAGCTCAAGGACACGATCGTCTATCCGGCGTTCGACGGCGTGATCGACTGGCACGGGGCGTCGATCGATCCGGAGCGCAAACTGCTGATCGCCAACGCCAGCTACATCCCCTTCATCGTCAAGCTCGCCCACCGCGCGCCGGCCGAACGGTCGGGCAAGGTCAAGCCGTGGAACGGCCAGGGCAACGAACCCGATGTGAAAGGCGGCCTCGCACCGATGTACGGCACGCCGTATGTGGGCAAGGTCAATCCGTGGCTCAACATGCTCGGCGTCCCCTGCACCCCGCCCCCATGGGGGACGCAGACCGCGATTGACCTGAAGACGCGCAAGATCGTTTGGCAGCATCCGCTCGGCACGACGCGGGATACCGGGCCGTTCAATACGCACTTCAACCTGCCGCTCAAAACCGGCATCTTCAACATCGGCGGCAACATGGTGACGCGCAGCGGCCTGGTGTTCCAGGCAGGAACCGCCGACGATTACCTGCGCGCGATGGACGAGAGCACCGGCGACGTCCTGTGGCGCGCAAGGTTGCCGGCGGGCGGGCAGGCCAACCCGATGAGCTATGCGGTGGGCGGGCGGCAATATGTCGTTCTCGCCGCCGGCGGCCATAGCGGGCTCGGCACGCGGAGCGGCGATTACCTGATGGCCTACGCCCTGCCGCGCTGAGACGGACAATATCGCCAGGACGAACGGCACTCCTGCCGGCGGGGCACGTTGAACCCGCATCAATGAGGATCGCGCGATGCCGGACAAGGACGATACACTCCCCGACGAAGCCCGCCGGGCGCTTCTGAAGGGTGCAGCCGCCGGCGCTGCGATCGCACCGGCGATGGTGGTGGCATCGCCTGCCGGGGCCATGGCGGCTCCCGCAGCGCCACCCGGCAACCCACACCTTGCCACTGTCGACCTGACGATCAACGATCGGCGCGAGCGCGTGACGGTGGACACGCGCACGACGCTGCTCGACACGCTGCGTAATCACCTTGGCTTGACCGGTTCCAAAAAGGGCTGCGATCACGGCCAGTGCGGCGCCTGCACGGTGCTGGTCGGCGGCCGTCGCACCCTCTCCTGCCTGACGCTAGCAACCATGGTGCGCGAGGCGGTGACCACCATCGAGGGCATCGCCACCGCGGACGGCATGCTCCACCCGATGCAACAGGCGTTCATCGATCAGGATGCGTTCCAGTGCGGCTATTGCACGCCGGGCCAGATCGTCTCGGCGATCGCTTGCGTGCGCGAGGGCCATGCCCGCAGCGACGACGAGATACGCGAATATATGAGCGGCAATCTTTGCCGCTGCGCCGCCTACCCGCACATCGTCGCCGCCATCAACCAGGCCAAGACGCAGATGGAGAAGGCCTGATGCGCCCGTTCGCCTATTCCCGCCCCGATGATGTCGCAACCGCGGTGCGCATGGCGACCCCGCCGATGCCGAAAGCAATCGCACCGACGTCTGCGCCCGCCCAGTTCATCGCCGGCGGCACGCTGATCCTGGACCTCATGAAGCTCGATACGATGCGACCCGAACGGCTGGTCGACATCAACGGACTCGCACCCGCGCTGGGCGCGATCCAGTCAGGGCCGCATGCGTTGCGGCTCGGCGCGCTGGTGCGGATGTCGCAGCTCGCGGACGATGCGACCGTCAACCGCGATTACCCGGTGATCGCGCAGACGATGCAGCTCGCCGCGGCGGCACAGTTGCGCAACATGGCGAGCCTCGGCGGCAACGTCCTCCAGCGCACCCGCTGCCAGTATTTTCGCGATCCGAGCTGGCAGCAATGCAACAAGCGCCATCCCGGCTCCGGCTGCGCTGCGCTGGGCGGCGTCAACCGCAAGCACGCGGTGCTGGGCGTTTCGGACACGTGCATCGCCGAATATCCGGGCGACTTCGCGCAGGCGCTGGTCGCGCTTGGTGCGAGCGTCGAGACACAGGGACCAGCAGGCGCGCGGACCATTCCCTTCGAGCGGCTCCATCGCGGACCTGACACGCCGGACGTGGAGACCGTACTCAACCCAGGTGAGCTGATCACCGGCTTCGTCGTGCCGGCCGGACCTTGGACGCGACGCTCGGCCTATCTCAAGGTGCGCGACCGCCAGTCCTACGCTTTCGCGCTGGCCAGCGCGGCGGTAGCGCTCGACATGGACGGCGACACGGTGCGGGAGGCGCGGATCGGGCTTGGTGGCGTCGCGTACCGCCCATGGCGCGCGCATGAGGCTGAAGCGGCACTGAAGGGCAAGCGGCTCGACGCGGCGACCGCCACAGCCGCGGCCCGGGCTGCGTTTGCCGGCGCCCGTCCGCACGAACATAATGCGTACAAGGTCGATCTCGGTCAGCGAACACTGGTACGCGCGCTGTTGCAGGTCGGTCGCATGGAGATGCCGGCATGAGCCAGCAACAGCAAGCGTCGCAAGGTTCGGTACCGGCAATCGGGCAACCGACGTCACGCGTCGACGGCCGCATCAAGGTGACCGGTGAGGCACGCTACGGCTCCGATTACGATGGCGGCCGCAAGCCGACGCACGCCTATCTGCGCACCAGCGCGATCGCGCGTGGCCGTATCACCCGGCTCGACGAAACGGCGGCGCGGGCGGTGCCGGGCGTGCTTGAGATCCTGACCTACAAGAACGTCGGCGAGCGGATCAAGCCTGGCAAGATCTTCTCTGAACAAGGCTATATGGGCACGTCCATCGCCCCGCTCGCGAGCGATCGGATCTGGCACGACGGGCAGATCGAGGCGGTCGTGATCGCCGAGACGTTCGAGGCCGCACGTGAGGCTGCGCACCGGCTCGACATCGCCTACGCGGAGGAACACCCCTCGGCCACGTTCGGCAGCCCGGGGCTGGAGGTGAAATCGGCGGAGGCTTCGTCAAAGGAAGGCGAGCAGAAGAGTTCAGGCAGCCAGGGAAAAGGCGGTCAGTCGAAGGAAGGCGAAGACGGGGGTGAGGAGAAGCCGCAGGTCGGCAACGCCCCGCGCGCCTTCGCCGCCGCGCCGATCAAGATCGATCAGCGCTATGCGACGCCGACCCAGCATCACAACCCGATCGAGCTGTTCACCACGACGTGCAGCTGGTCCAACGGGCTGTTGACGGTGTGGGAGTCGAGCCAGAATGTGTACGGCTACAAGAACGGCCTCGCCGAACAACTCGGCATCCCGCCCGAACGGATCCACATCGTCTCGCCCTATGTCGGCGGCGCATTTGGGTCGCGCGGATCGCTGACGCAGCGCACCGCGCTGATCGCCCACGCGGCCCGGCTGGTCGGCAGGCCGGTACGGCTGGAGGCGACACGCAGCCAGGGCTTCACCATCGCGACCTATCGTGCGGAGACGCAGCACCGGGTGCGGCTGGGCGCAGGCCGAGACGGACAGCTCCAGGCGCTGATCCACGAAGGCTGGGAAGTCTCGTCCAGACCCGACGACTACAAGGTCGCAGGCACGGACGCCTCGACGCGGCTCTATGCCTGCCCGAATGTCGGCTCCAAAGTCTACATCGTCCATGCCGACCGCAACACGCCGGGCTTCATGCGTTCACCGCCGGAGACGCCGTATCTGTTCGCCCTCGAATCGGCGATGGACGAGCTTGCCTATGCGCTGAACATGGATCCGATCGAACTGCGCCGCGTCAACGACACGATGCATGAGCCGATCAAGGGCCTGCCCTACACCTCACGCGCGCTGATGCCGTGCTTCGATGCCGGTGCGCAGGCGTTTGGCTGGTCGCGGCGCGACGCGCGACCGGGGTCGATGCGCGACGGCGACTGGCTGGTCGGCTGGGGTTGCGCCACCACCATGTATCCGACGCAGATGGGCGCCGCGAGTGCGCGGGTGACGCTGAGCCCCGACGGTCAGGCGACGGTCAGGACCGCAACGCATGAGATCGGCACCGGCGTGCGCACCGCCGTAGCGATCGTCGCTGCCGAGGAACTCGGGCTACCGCTCGACAAGGTGCACGTCGAGGTCGGCGACAGCGAGTTGCCACCGGCGCCGGTCGCGGGCGGATCGAACAGTACCGCGAGTGTCTGCAACGTCGTCGCCAAGGCGTGTCGAGAGGTGAAGGCGAAACGGGCCGCCGGCACGCAGGGCGCGATCGAGGTCTATGCCGAGAACATACCGCACGGCGTCAAGCCCGATGGGATCCAGAAGCTCTACAAGGGCCAAGGCAATCTCGCGGGCGGCGCGAAGATGAAGGATCGCATCCAGTTCGCCTTCGGCGCGCAGTTCGTCGAGGTACGCGTTCACGCCCACACCGGCGAAATCCGCGCACCACGTCTGGTCGGGGCCTATGCCGCCGGCCGGATCGTCAACCCCAAGGCGGCGAAGAGCCAGTTGATGGGCGGGCAGATCTGGGGGATCAGCGCCGCGCTGCACGAGGCGACCGAGATCGATGCGCGGGCAGCGCGCTATTACAACGACGATCTGGCCGAGTATCTGATCCCGGTGAACGCGGACATCGTCGACGTCCAGACGATCATGCTGCCCGAAACCGACACGCAAGTGAACGACCTCGGCATCAAAGGGTTGGGCGAACTCGGCAATGTCGGTCTGAATGCGGCGGTCGCGAACGCGGTGTTTCATGCCACCGGCGTGCGCATACGCGAGTTGCCGGTCCGCATCGAGAAGCTGCTCGGCGCGCCTGCCCTGCGCGCCTGACCCTGAAATCGATCCGAGGAGGCGAGCATCTTTCCCCACTGGTTGCACCTGCTTTCGATCGTCGCCTTGCTGGTCGGCGGTGCGTGCGCGTTGATCATCAGCTTCGACGAGACCCGGCGACCACAGCACATGGCCGTGATGTATGCGGTGTGGCCGCTGACCGCGTTGTTCGGCGGCGCGCTATGGCTGTGGGCGTATTTCGCGTTCGGGCGAGGCGCGCCGCCGGACAGTCATTCAAGTCAGCAGCACAGCGCGGATGGCGTGCAGCAGTCGATGGCGGCCGCGGTCTTCAAGGGTTCCAGCCATTGCGGCGCGGGCTGCACGTTGGGTGACATCGTCGCGGAGTGGACGGTCTTTGCGGCGCCCGTCGTCGCGACGTGGTTCGGCTATGGCACGCTGTTCAGGGAAAAGACGTTCGCGTTGTGGATACCCGACTTCATCCTGGCATATGGGATAGGTATCGCCTTCCAATACTATGCGATCAAGCCGATGCGGGACCTGTCCGTCGGCGAAGCGCTTAAGCAGGCGCTCAAGGCGGACACGGCTTCGATCGTCAGCTGGCAAATTGGCATGTACGGCGCCATGGCGATCATCCAGTTCGGCCTGCTGCGTCCGGCGTTCGGCAACATCGCGCCCGTCAACAGCCCGGAATTCTGGTTTGTGATGCAGATCGCGATGTTGGCAGGCTTCGCCACCGCGTTCCCGGTCAACTGGTGGCTTGTCTCGATCGGTGTGAAGGAGAAGATGTAACTGGCAAGGCGCGATGCGCAGGTCAGAGATACATCGGAATGGTAACTTCAAGGCAAGCTGGAGCCATACAGACATGCCGCAGCACAGCCGGTGATGGCAACGTGAAGTCCGCCACCGGTGACTATGAACTGGCCTCGACGGTACGCAGGAAATGCAAATGAGCTAAGATCGAATACTGCTCAAGCTTACGACAGAATAATCTCTTCACCGGCCCGTGCCAGCATCCTGCCAATCGAACTCAACAGCGCGCCCATAGCAATCGGCTTGCGCAGAACGTCATCGGCTCCAACGGCAAAGCAGCGTTCGCGAAGATCGTTGGCGGTATCTGCCGTGACCACGATCACAGGCAAGGACGCCTTCTCGTCGGTTCGTGCGCGCAGATGCTGGATCGCTGTCAAGCCGTCCATGCCGGGCATCCTCAAGTCCATCAAGACGACATTGAATGCTTGACCATCGATCAGGTTCAGCCCTGTTTCAGCGTCAGGAGCCTCCGTCATCGTGGCTCCAACCACCTGAAGCATGTCGGCGACGACGCGTCGGTTCATCGCGTCATCTTCAACAAACAAGACCTGCATAAACGACCCCCCGAAAATCGATCCTATATATCGCACCTCCGAGTCAACATTCCCCTAATTAGGCTGCAATCTCCGACACTTTCGTATAAACCTCGATCAACCTCACGAGCAGCAATCTGCCTCCGACGGGCTTCGGTATGACTTGATCGACACCTAATGGAACGAGTTCTTCAACGGGCACTCCGCCATTAGCAG
>Ga0265798_10007968_pt1 | contig 13606 bp, 13 predicted proteins | sample P3T30metagenome_FD_192430 | JGI IMG/M metagenome (GOLD analysis project Ga0265798, IMG submission 192430) | Plant litter microbial communities from East Loma Ridge, Irvine, California - P3 T30 | ecosystem: Environmental > Terrestrial > Plant litter > Unclassified | place: USA: California...
AGCTCTACCCGATTTTTGACCAAGAAGATACCTAGGAAAAACGCCGAGGTGAGGGCGTAGAAAAACATCGAAATGAGCAGGCTGTGCTCGGTGTAGAACCGGAACGACTTGCGGTAAAGCCCGGCTAGCTCGGGGTTGTTGATGAGGCGGTACTCGGCAAAGCGCTTGGTTGCCATCAGGAAGGCGCCGCCCATCCAGTAGGCTACGATGATGCTCGATGGCGGCAGGCTATTGAACAGCGCCACCCCATCGAAGGCACTGATAGACAAGGCCGGCGCAACAATAAACCAACCTAGGGCAAACCGAATGGGGTTATTAACCGACTCGGACAGCACATCAAGGTATACGCGCTCCTTGGTGCGGAAGGGCCGCACATTGTACATCACCCCCATAAATAGCAGAAACATGGACACGACCAAGAACTGCACGCTGATTTGGTAAGCCAAGGCAAAGCCAGCCAGGGCCAGCCCCAGCCATTCGGCGTACACTATTACTGGGTTGACAACGCGCACCACCGACGTGCGCTTGCTTTTGAGCGGGTGAAACTTGTCAAACTCGGCGTCGAGGTACTCGTTGATGACATAGTTGGCAGAGGCCACGAAGCAAGTACTGGCCAGGCCCATCAGGAGCTTGGCCAGAAATGCCGTATCTACGGGCGCACGGTACACGATGAAGGCGAACAGCACGCCCGGCAGCATAAACACGTTCTTGGCCCAGTTGTCGGGGCGCGCAATGGCAACGTAGTCTTTGAGCCCAGCCGGAATGGTAGCTAAAGGGGCCGCTAGGGCCTCAGCAGATGGCGTAGAAGCTTGATTCATAAAGGAAAAATGGGTTAGAGAGAAGAAAGCGTAGCCGATACTGGCGTAGTAGTGAGGGTGCGGGCTAGGTCGTGGTAGAAGCTAAATTGGTCGAAGGGCTGGCGCGGCACAATGAGGTAGGGCATGCCCGCCCGCTCAGCGCACTCGCCGTCTAGCTCGGGGCGGTCGCCGATGAAAAGGCAGTCGGTGGTGGCTAGGCCCAGCGCCGCCGCTATATGCAATAATCCCCGCGGGTTGGGCTTGAGCTGGTCGATATCGGGGTCGGTAGAGCTCACCACAATGTCGGCTGGCAGCCCTAGGGCCACCAGCTTGTCGTGGGCCGGATAGTCGGAGTAGATACCAATCTTGATACCCTGCTGCCGCAGAGCATCGAAAAACGACCGGGCACCTGGATAAGCGCAGCGCCCTAGGTACTGGTTGGGGTGGCTAAACATCCAGCGGCCGACCACCGCTCGCACCTGCGCTACCGAATACCGGCTGTTGTCGGCGCACCACGCATACTGGGCGCTTTCCAAGTTCGGGCCTTGGTGGCCAGGGCGCTTTTCGCGCTCGGCCCGAAAACGGCGTAGCAGCAGCATTTCTTGCAGGCGCCATGGCCGTAAGGCATAGTAGCCCATCAAGTCGTAGAGCATTCGCCGGCGCAGCTTGCTCTGCGCGTACAGCGTGCCATCGACATCAAAAATTACCGCTTTAACCTTGGTCCAGTCCAACTCTTTAGCTAGTGACATAGTGTCAAAAATATGTATAGCTCTCTCAGTTAGAACTATACAGACTCAAGCCTAAGAGGAGAAACAGTCCAGCTTAATGAAGATTACATGAATATAATGGGTTAGTTCTAAGTAAGTTATATAGTAATAATACGCTGTATTATTTTTTTATTTTCTATGAAAAAATAATGGTTATGGCTGTGCTTAAGCTTCAGGACCAGACGCGCATGCGCAGTCTTACAGTTAAGTAAGTAATTGGGGAATACCCTCAAATGTCAATAAGTAGCGAGGCCTGCGAGCTAATGGCTGAAGGCCCTTTAGCTGTTTGGCGAGCTACCTAGTGCGGCTACTTGCCCGCCGCATAGGTAAAGCCGATAGTGAGGTTGCCATTGCCAGGGGCGCGGCCCTCTACTGCTATGCTCTCGTAGGAGTACGAGTAGGCGGCCGTTAGGCCCAGGTTTTTGGTGAGGGTAAAGGTGAGCCCGCTGGTCAGGTTCACACGGTAGTCGTTGAGGTAGTTTTGCAGCGATGGCTGGTAGTAGACCATGGCCGTGAGCACGACCGGCCCCTTGGTGCCGCGCAGCTTGAGGCGCGTAGAGCTGCGCGGTATCTCGCGCCGCAGCCCTAGGAGGTACTGCGTGTTCTCGTACAGAAAGAACTGGCTGATGCCTATCTCATTGCGTAGCGTGTCGCTGTAGAGCTGGTAGCCCACACCCGCCCCCGTCACGAAGCGCCGCGCAATGGCGCGCAGGTTGCTTTGCTCGGCGTTGCCCAGCAGGTAGTACTTCACCCGGCCGCGTTGGTAGGTGGGTGTGATGAGCCCCACTACCTCGCGCTCGCGCAGCAGGCCATCTTGCCGGCCGTAGCTGAACGTGAGGGCCGTGGGCAGCAGCCAGTGCTCGGTCAGCTTAAAGTTGCCGGTTTGGCTGGTGGTGAAATATAGCCGCTCGACGGTGCCCGTGGTGTAGATGCCCGTGAGCGTGGCCGTGTAGCGCACCCCGCTCTTCACGGTGTAGGTTTCAAATTCGGAGGAGGGAATGCCACTCGCCGCGCTGGCCGTGGGTGTCACGGCGGGCGCGGCCGTCGAGTCGGCCTTAGCAGTGGCGGTTTCGGTGGTTTGGGCTTGTGCCTGGCCGGCGCTGCAGGTGCCGAGCAGGAGCGCCAGGCCAGCTAGCAGCGAGCACTTTTGGGGGTAGCGAGTGGTGGCTAACGGATACTTCATCCTGGGCAAAATTACCCACCACACCGCTTTTAGGCCGCTGCGGCGCGTAGCGTGGCCGCCCGGTCAAGCTTGCCCGACGGCGTAGTTTGGAACGCTGGCACGTACACGAGGGCCCTAGGTACCTCGTACTTATCGAGGCGCGCGTGCAGCAAGGCCATTAGCTGCTCTTCAGCCTCGGTAGGCAACGAATCGCCTTCTATATAAGCCGTTACGGCCTGGCCCAGACGCTCGTCGGGGCGGCCCGCCACAAAGGCGCGGCGCGACTCGCCTACCTCAGCCAGGGCCACATCGAGCACCTGCTCTACTTTTTCGGCCTGTACTTTCACGCCCCCCGAGTTCAGCACAAAATCAACCCGGCCCAGCCAGTCAAACGTGTGCTTGTCGAGTAGCTCGATGCGGTCGTTGGTGACGATAAGCTCGTCGTTGGTGACATCGCCGCGTACCGTGAGGCAGCCGCGCTCATCCTGCCCTAGGTGCAGGCCGGGCAGCCCGCGGTAGTGCAGCGAGGCCTCGGGGCCGTTGAGGCGGCGTAGCGCCACGTGCGAAGCGGTTTCGGTCATGCCATAGGTGAGGTACACCGGCACCGTGAGCTGCTCAATCTCGCGCAGCAGGCTGGGTGCCACGCCCGCCCCGCCCACTAGTACGGCCCGCATCTTATTGAGGCGCGGGGCGCGGCCGGCTGCCAGCATGGCGCTAAGCTGCAGCGGCACAAAGGCTGCAAAATCGAACTCGGCCTCTGGGCTTACCTCTGTAAAAGGGTCGGCATGTGGTTGTACCACGGTCAGGTGCATGTCGCGTTCGAGGCCGCGCACCAGCATCATTTTGCCCCCGATGTACTCACAGTTGAGGCACACCAGCGCCCGGTCGCCGGGCCCTAGGTCGAAGTAATCGCCGGTGCGGGCGGCCGACGCCGCCAGCTGCCGCCGCGTCAGCACAATAAGCTGCGGGTCGCCGGTGCTGCCCGAGGTGCGCTGACCAAACTCCTGGGCGCCCAAAAGCCACTGCCGCAGCAGCTCCAGCACCCGCGCCTCGTAGCCGTTGAGGCTGGCGTGCGGGTCGGCGTTTTGCCGGATGGCGTCGTAGCTGAATTCGCGGCCGTTGAGCAGCAGGGAGGTCGGGAGGTTAGGGGAGGACATTGAGCAAATTTAGTAGCGCCCGGGGTAGGCGGATAAGCAAGTACAAGGAGCCATACGTTGGCTTGGCTTGTAGAGGCACGCCTAGGGTGTCGGTGGCCAGCCCCTTGCCCGCAGGCCGGTGCGGAGCTAGTGCGGCAGCCGAATAGAAAAACCCGTCGTGACAAAAAAGGACGGCGCGGCGCGGGAGAGGCCTATTCCGGCGGCTATGTCGAGTTGCAGATTGGGTTTGAGGAGCCAGAGCAACCCTGCATCCGCTTCGTTATCAGGGCTGCTACCCGAGGTGGTAGTGCCAAAAAACTCGCCGTAGCCCGACAGCCTGTCGCTGAAGGTAGCCCCTAGCTTAAGAGCGTATTTCTGCTCGCGGGCATCGGGCAGCCAGCCATAGCCATAGGTGTAGGTCAAGGCCAGCTTGCTGGTGAGCGAGTTGGTAAAGCCAAGGCGCAGCCGGGCTTCGGGGCTAGATGGGCGCAGGGCTTCTTTGCCCACCGGCAGCGTAGCCGCCGCGGTGAAGGCCGCCTCCGGCAGCAGCCCGTGCTGCTGCCACAGGTGCAGGCGGGCCCCGAGCTCGGGAGGGCCTATGCCCCACGGGTGGCGGCGATTATCGACCGGCACGGAGTCCTGCACGCTGGCAGACACCCGCAGCTCCAGTTGCTTAAACAGGCCATAGCGTGCCATCAGGGTAGGGTAGTTATACGCCCGCACCGTACGGCCATGCTGGTAGCGCAGCCCACTTTCCAGTTGCAGCGTGTGCTGGGGTACAACGTTGGTGCCCGTGGTTTGGTCGGGCCGACCAGTATTGATGGGGTCTAGGTCGCGCGCTTGCCCATGCCCCAGGCGCGATATAGTTAGCAGCAGGCCCACGCCAGGCAGCGCAAGGCGACAGCGACAAAAGGCAGGCAAGCTATACATGAGGCCGGGGTGCAGGGTGTAATCGCTATACTGCGAAAACCGCCCGATAGCTGGGCGTGCTCGAAAAAAGGGCTTCAAGAGCAGCACCGAACGCTTGGTGCGTGGCTAGGCCATGGCCGCGCACCTAGGCGGGCCCAAAGTCAACCTCCTAGGTTAGCAGCCAGCGCTGATACGTCTTGGCTGAAGGCGCCGTGCGCTGGCCCACAAAAAGCAGTAGACCTGCGTAAACGGCTAGCACGGCCACCTGATGCGTAAGTAAGTAGCCCGCTAGTAAGGGCAGGCCCAGCAGCCCGAGCAGACTGTTGCGCACTACTAGCCGACTAAGGTAAATGCGCATGTTTTCGGCGTAGGGCCGCCGCAGATTGGGCCTGATGCTTTGGCACACAGCGTAGAGCACCACGCTTAGCAACGGCACTACCACGGCTAGCGCCAGCAGTGCCGGCCAGGTAGCCAGCCGCGGGTTCACGGCCGCCGGGCCAGCCACGCCGTGGCGAGTGGCCAGGCCGGCGCTGCCCATCAGCAGGGCCTGCGCGCCATAGTGCAGCCAGTGCGCCCGCCGAAAGCGGAGGATGTTGCGGTTGTATTCAGCGTCCGTCATCGAAAAGTAAGCCTAGGTACCACATCGGCAACTTCACCACAAGCTACCACGGCCGCGGCCACTGGCAAGCCTTACCGTCCGTATTCATACACCACATAGCCCCAGGGCTCTACCTGCCACGGCTTCGCGGTCAGCGGCTCGGTAGTGTACATAAACAAGTTGTAGGGCTTGCCCTGTAAGCCAGGCTCTTTTACCGTGACGGTCTGCTCCTTATCAGACAAGTTCAAAATAACCAACACCTTGTGGCCCGCTTTCTCGCGCACGTAGGCATACACGGCCTTGTCGTCGCCCACGCTCACTTTGCGGAAGGAGGCATCGGCGGCTAGCGCGGGGTTGCGTTTGCGCAAGTCGAGGAGCGTGCTGTAAAACTTGGCCCGCTCATACTTGCCGAAGCTCATCGGGTCGCGGTCGAAGAATTTGAACGGGCGCAGTACCGGCTCCTCTTGCCCGCTGTAGATGAGCGGCACAGCGTTGGCCATTGTCTGGGTAAACACGGCGAAGGGTGCGTGCTTGGCCCCGGCAAAGGTGCCGTAGTCAGCTTTGTTCCAGGAGTTTTCGTCGTGGTTGCTGGTGAAATACAGCTCGATAGTGTTCTCGGGGTATATGCCTTGCCAGCCGGTGCGCACGCTGTCGAGCGAAAGGGCCGTGCGCTTGCCAGCCGCCACCTTTTCCATGGCATGGAACATGTGCCAGGGGTACACCGCGTCGAAGCCGCTTTTGGGCAGGTAGGCGCTGTCGCCTTCGGCCAGCATAAATAGGTCCTTGCTGCCCTTTTCGAGGGCCGGGATAGCGCGCTTCCAAAAGCTGCCCGGCACGTTCCAGGCCACGTCGCAGCGGAAGCCGTCGATGCCCGTTTTATCGACCCAATAGCGCATGGCCGCAATCATGCTGTCCTGCATCTCGGGGTTTTTGTAGTCGAGCTGCCGCGTATCGTCCCAGTCGAAAGCCACGGCGGGCTGGCCCTTTTTGTCTTTCACAAAAAAGCCGGGGTGCTGCGTCAGCCAGCGGGCGTCGGCTCCGGTGTGGTTGGGCACCCAGTCGATAAGCACCTTCATACCCCGCCCGTGAATGTCCTGCACCAGCCGCTGCCAGTCGGCCATCGTGCCAAACTCGGGGTTGAGCTTGGTGTAGTCTTGCACGGCGTAGTAGCTACCTAGGCTGCCCTTGCGCCCTGCTTTGCTGATGGGGTTCAAGGGCATAAACCACAGCGTTTGCACGCCCATTTTTTGCAAGCGGTCGAGGTGCTTGGCAAAGGCATTGAGCGTGCCCTCGGGCGTGTACTGTCGCACGTTCACCTCATAGATGTTGCCCTGTAGTATCCAGTTTGGGTGAGTAAGCTGAGTGATAGCCGTTGGGGCTGTCGTAGCAGGCGTTTTGGAGGTAGTAGCCTGCTCACAAGCCTGTGTCAAGGCCATGGCGCCAAGCAGGGCCGATAGAAGCGTTTTCTTCATAGGAATAAGGTGAGAACTGCAAAATACGCAGCAGTGCTGGCGAGTGCGATTATGAAAAATTAGTGAGTAAGTACTTGCTTTTTATAAAAAATTACGTTATACTTACAATACATCAACCTTTTTGCGCCATGAATTCCCACTCACATGCCGCCCCCGAATTGGTACTGACTACCGAAGCCAGTGCCCCCACCGCCTGCCCCATTCTGGCAGCCGCCAAGGCCCGCGCCAAAGCGTTGAAAAAGTGGCGCAAGCAAGAGCGTCTACGATTTTTCTCCAGCGTATGCTCGAGTCTGCATGCCCTGGGGTTCAGTTTTTAAGGTAGCCGTTTTTCAGAATAGAGGCTTGTAAAAGAAAGAGGCTGACTACTGAGTAGCCTCCCTATTTTAGGCTAATGCAGGAGTAAAGTTGATAATCAAGGCAATTAACACGAAAGCCCGGCTAAATAAGCTGGGCTTTTGTGTTGAATGGAAGATAGGTAAAACGGTTATTGCCCTTTTAGCCGCTTCAGCATTTGTTTCATCTCCCCGATTTCGCGCTTTTGTGTGGCAATAATATCATCGGCCAGCTTGCGTACTTCAGGGTCTTGAATAGCAGCCCGCTCGCTGGTCAGAATAGCGATGGAGTGGTGCGGTATCATAGCTTGCAGCCAGCGTGTATCATTCACGAAAGTTTGCGTGCGCATCAAAAAAAACACTACTACGAAAAGCATGCTGCCCGCCCCGGCGATGAATAAATTTAGCCCGCGCTTAGGATACATATTTTTCATAAAGCCCAGCATAAGCAAGCCCATTGGCAGTACCATCAGGCAAGTCATGTAAAAGCGCATCAAGCTGAAATACACATGGTCCCACTCATAAGTATTGAGGTACATAACCACATACATGAGTACAAAAGATGCTGCGAGCATCAGAAAAAAGCGGGGATAGTGATTATGCTGCATCTCTTGTTGCATGGCCGGAAGCTAGGAAAGTAGAAAGACTACTTCCAACGCCTGCCTTAGCAACAGGTTGTGGCCTAGAGTTGAGATGCTAAGCACCTAGCACCACGAGATGTTAGGGCTATTGTACTTGTAATATACTGATAGTCAGTATAGGTTTATAAAAAGGCCAAAGCGTACAGAATTTTCGCTTCTCTGAAATTCTGTACGCTTTGGCAATGAATACTATACCTAGGCTGCGCGCCTATGGAAACTTGGGAAACTTATCGAAATCGGGCTGCCGCTTTTCGAGGAAGGCGTTTTTGCCTTCTTTGGCCTCGTCGGAGAGATAGTAGAGCAGCGTGGCGTTGCCGGCCAGCTCCTGAATGCCCGCCTGCCCGTCGAGCTCGGCGTTGAACGACGATTTGAGCATGCGCAGCGCCAGGGGGCTCTTTTGCAATATTTTGTGGCACCAGCTCACGGTTGTTTCTTCGAGCTTGTCGAGCGGTACCACCTTGTTTACTAGGCCCATATCGAGGGCTTCCTGGGCGTCGTACTGGTCGCACAAGAACCAGATTTCGCGGGCTTTCTTCTGCCCCACGATGCGGGCCAGGTAGCTTGCGCCAAAGCCGCCGTCGAACGAGCCCACCTTGGGGCCGGTCTGGCCGAAGCGGGCATTTTCGGCCGCGATGGTGAGGTCGCAGACTACGTGCAGCACGTGGCCGCCACCAATGGCCCAGCCCGCCACCATGGCAATCACGGGCTTAGGAATGCTGCGAATCATCTTCTGCAAGTCGAGTACGTTGAGGCGGGGCACGGTATCGTCGCCGATGTAGCCACCGTGGCCGCGCACGCTCTGGTCGCCGCCCGAGCAGAAGGCTTTGCCGCCCTCGCCGGTGAGGATGATAACGCCGATGTCAGTGCGATTGCGGCAAATGTCCATGGCCTCAATCATTTCCTGCACCGTGAGCGGCGTGAAGGCATTGTGCACCTGCGGCCGGTTGATGCTGATTTTGGCAATGCCTCCGCTTTGGGAGAAGATGATTTCCTGGAACTCCTTAATTGGGGTCCACTCAATAGGTTCTGACATAGTATGAAACTGTCCTGCTGAGCTTGCGAAGCATCTTATCACGTTCGCAATGCTCGGGTGCAATAGAAGTGCTGAACGAAAGCAGCCGTGATAAGATGCTTCCTTCGTCAGCATGACAAAACGTTAAGAAAAGGCCACTTTCACGGCCTTCCGGTATTCTTCAAAAAACGCCGCGTTGGTTTTCGAGTCCGTGAAAATTTCAAGCACCGCCGCGCCGCTTTCAGCCGCAAAGAAAACGGGTAGCGCGGCAGTAAGTTCTGCAAACGAAGTCACCGGCAAATACCGCAGCTGAAAATCGCGGCACAGGTTCTTGGCCGTGAGTGCCTGGTGCGTCTCAAAAAACTCATCCAGTTCCGGCTGCTGGCGCGGCCCGTCGATGAGGCGGAAGATGCCGCCGCCGTGGTTATTAAAGAGCACCACCCGCAAGTTGGGCGTGGCATAGTTGTGCCAGAAGGCATTGCGGTCGTAGAAAAACGCCACGTCGCCGGTAAGTAGCACCACTGGCCGCGCGGGCTGGGCCAGCGCCGCACCCACCGCCGTCGAGTTGCAGCCATCGATGCCGCTGGTGCCACGGTTGGCGAATACGTCGATTTGGCGGCCTGCGGGCAGACCTAGGATATTGGCGTAGCGCACGGCCATGCTGTTGGCTAGGTGTAGCGCCGTGCCATCGGGCAGCGCCGCCAGTGCCTGGCGCATGGCAGAGAATTCGTTGAATGGCTGGTTTTCGGCAGCAAAGAAGCTACCTAGGAACCCGGCAGCGGCGGCATCGGCTTGCTGCCAGGTAAGGGCTGGTTCAGTGGGCCTATTTAATATCGAACCTGATTCTTCGCTAGAGAGGAAGGGATTCGAACCCTCAATGACCTCTGGGGTCACATGCACAGTCGCAACGGAAGCGGGATTCGAACCTCTAGACCCGTTAGAATCTTCGGTTTTCAAGACCGCGGACGTGGGTGTTACGTCCCGGTTATAATCTTTCGTATCAAAAACTGCTAACTGCTGAAAGAACACCGCCGGCTGCACCCGAATAATCCGCGTGAGCCGCCGAAAGGTATCGGCCACCTCGCCAGCTGGTTGCAGGTGCCAGTGCTGCGCGGGTGCTACGTCGCGCAAATACAGCTTCAGCGCCTTAGAAATTAGCGACTGCCCAAAGGTGATGAGCAAGTCGGGTCGCAGCGCCGCTTTGTCTTCTTTCGACAAGCCAGCCAGGAAAACATCCTGCCGCCGCACGGCCGGCACGTCGCCTAGGTTCGCAATAGTGTCAGCCACTACCGGCACCTGCCGGGCCTCCGCAAACTCGTAGAGCGCGGCGGTGAGCGTCGGGTTTTCGGGCTGCTGGCCAGCCACTACCAGCACGCGGCCCGCCTCGCGCAGCTGCCGCCGTAAATCCAGGATTTCGGCCGGAGGCAAGATGGTATTGGAATGGTCGTCGCGGATGATTTTTACCTCCGCTTCATAGCCCATTTCCTCGCCAGCTTTAGGGTAGAAGGGTTCGCGCAAAGGCACATTCACCTGCACCGGCCCGGCCGGGAAGGTCCGTGTCAGGTTAATGGCTTCGTTGATAATCCGCTCACCATGCCACTTGGCATCGGCGTGTGAGGTATCGGCCGGAAAGTCGAAGGTGCCTTTGGCGTGCGCGCCGTACAGGTCGCGTTGCCGAATAGTCTGGCCGTCAAGCTGGTCTATCCACTCAGGCGGCCGGTCGGCGGTAAGCACCAGCAGCGGGAGTTGCTGAAAGAATGCCTCTGCCACGGCTGGCGCGTAGTTGAGGCCTGCCGTACCGCTGGTGCACACCAGCACTACCGGCCGCTGCGTAGCCTGCGCAATACCTAGGCCGATAAACGCCGCCGTGCGCTCGTCGGGCACCACGCGCAGCCGTCCCCGGTAGGCCGGGTGCCGCGCAAACGCCAGTGTGAGTGGCGCTGACCGCGAGCCCGGCGACAAAATCACGTCGGTAATTCCTTGCTGCGCGCAAATTTCGGCGATGTTAAAGACGGCTTGGAGAGGGTTCATAAAAGCTAAAGCTAATCTGTCATTGCGAGCGCAGCGACGCAATCGTACTTGTTGAGCACACCTGGTTGGATGCGATTGCTTCGCTGCGCTCGCAATGACAGGCGATACTCCACATACTATTTTACTGCTAATGCAGCACGGCCGCTACCGTCCGCATCTTATACTCTGTTTCCTCCCATTCCCGCTTCGCGTCCGAATCTACGGTGAGGCCCGTGCCGGCGTAGAGAATGGCCTCCTGGGCACGCAGCTGCAAGCAGCGCAGGTTCACGAAAAGCCGCGATACGCCCGGCGCGGCTACGTTTACCGGACCTAGGAAGCCGCTGTAGTAGGCACGGTCATAGCCTTCGTGGCGGGCCAAGAACTCCAGTGCCGCTGTGCGCGGCATCCCGCCCACAGCCGAAGTGGGATGCAGCAGCCGCAGCATGTCGGTGCCCAACGACGAGGCGGCGGGCACGTTTTTCAGGTCTACCTCAAAATCGGTGCGCAGGTGCAGCAACTCGCCGGCTACGGTAGTGCGCGGGCCGGTTTCCTGGTATTCGCGCAGGCGCAATTGCTTGAAGCAGTTGACGATGTAACGCGACACCAGTGCTTGCTCCTCAATTTCCTTCTGCCGCCAGATGGCGTCCTGCGGGCGCAGGCCCGGCAGCAGCGGCTGCGTGCCCGCCAGGGCCATGGTGCAAAACGTGCCATCGGCCGTGACCTCGGCCAGCACCTCGGGGGTAGCGCCCAGCCAGGTGCCCACGCCCGGCACGCTCACTAGCGACACAAAGGCCCGCTCGTACTGCTGGCACAGCTCCCGAAACGCAGCCAGCGGGTCGAAGCCCGGCGGCAGGGGGCGGCGGGCAGCCCGCGAGCTAACTACCTTACCCACTGTGCGAGCTTCGATAGCTGCTACGCCCAACTGCACCAGCGCCATGTACTCGGCCTCAGTGGCGACGTGGGGCGCGGGCTGCGGGCTAGCATGCCAATCCAGCTCGGGCGGGGTAGGCAGGGCCAGCCAGGCGGTAATGTTAGGAGCTAGCTCGCGAGCGGCGGGCGCAAGGCGCACCACATCGGGCTGAGCTTCGTCAAACTGCACATCGGCCGGTAGAAAGAGCGCCGGGTTGTGGTCGGAGTCTCGAAATGGAAAGAAGGCAAATCCGGCTGGTGCTTGCTCGTCGAGCGCGGGCGGCAAGCCGGTATACGCGGCCTCTAATGAACGCGCTATCAATAGGCGCGGCGCGGCGGCACCCGGCTCGCGCCAGATGGCCAGCGGCCGGCCGGTGCGCAGGGCACCAGCCGCCAAGTGGCGCAGCCGGGCTGGCGCATCGAGGCCGGCCTGGGTAGTGAGCCAGGGAAGGAGCCTAGGTTCTACGCCGCGCATTAAGCTTCTTTCTTGCCACTGGCTGGCACGTCAATCACGGCCATCGTGATGCGGCTGATGCACACCAGGGCGCCCGTTTCTTCGTGCGTGATGCGGATTTCCCACACCTGGGTGCTGCGGCCCACGTGCAAGGCCGTGGCCCGGCCGCGCACCCAGCCATCGCGCACCCCTTTAATATGGTTGGCGTTGATTTCGAGGCCCACGCAGGCTTGGCGGGTCACGTCGATGCGGGTAGCCGCGCCGATGCTACCTAGGGTTTCGGCCAGGGCTACCGAGGCGCCGCCATGCAGCAAACCCATTGGTTGGTGGGTGCGACCATCCACGGGCATTCGGCCCTCTAGGTAGTCGTCCGTGATGTCAGTTAGTTCAATGCCCAGCGAATCGGCTAGGGTGGGGCGGTGCGAAGCCCAGATTTTTACGTCGTCAAGAGTCATGAGAAAGGTGTTGGGCGAGAGGCGTTGGGGGAGGAGGCAGGCAGGTATAACCGGTAAACGGGCGAAGTGTCAGAAATAAAAATTCTTAAATAACTGCAAACAACTGCGAACTGACTAGCAACTTTACAACAAAACTACTCGCCTACGCCTGTGCCTGTTCAGCAGATTTACCTCCTTCGCCACGGCCAAACCGATTTCAACGTGCAAGGCATTGTGCAGGGCAGTGGCGTTGACTCCGACCTCAACGAGCGCGGCCGCTGGCAGGCCGAGCGCTTCTGGCAGGCTTATAAGGAGTTGCCATTTGCCCGCGTGTATACCTCCAAGCTCAAGCGCACCCAGCAGTCGGTGCACAAGTTTATTGACCTAGGTATCCCGCACGAGGCGCACACCGCCCTCAACGAGATAAGCTGGGGCACCCGCGAGGGCACCCGCATCACGCCCCAGGAAGACGCCGAGTATAAGTATGTATTAGACGAGTGGCTGGCCGGCAACGACCTCGCCCACCTGCCCGGCGGCGAAAGCCCAGCCGACGTGGCCGCCCGCCAGCGCCCCTTTATTGAGCTGCTTAAAACCCGGCCCGACGACGAATTGATACTCGTGTGCATGCATGGCCGAGCCATGCGCGTGCTACTGTGCCAGCTCCTAGGCTATCCGCTGAGCTGCATGGATGAGTTTGAGCACCAGAACCTTTGCTTGTATAAATTGCATTATACGGGTAGCCAGTTTACCATTCGCAATTTCTTAGACGTAAGCCATTTGGCTGAGTAGCCGTCTTACTTCCCACCCGCCAGCATTGGCCCGGATTGTTTACCCGACTTTTCCCGGCTAATTTTGGCCCCCAATCCCAACCCGCAATTCCGATGGCCGAAATTATAAAAATGCCCAAAATGAGCGACACGATGACCGAAGGCGTCATCGCGGCCTGGCTCAAAAAAGTAGGCGACAAAGTAAA
>Ga0265798_10007969_pt1 | contig 13605 bp, 11 predicted proteins | sample P3T30metagenome_FD_192430 | JGI IMG/M metagenome (GOLD analysis project Ga0265798, IMG submission 192430) | Plant litter microbial communities from East Loma Ridge, Irvine, California - P3 T30 | ecosystem: Environmental > Terrestrial > Plant litter > Unclassified | place: USA: California...
GACGACGCCCGGATGGTGCTCTCGCGGATGCGCGCGGACGCCGCCGGTCTGGCCGCATGGAGTGACGGCGGTGCGGAGAGCATCCTCGAGAGCGCCGCCGGGACTCGCCTGCGGCTGGAAGGCAGATGCGTCGCGCGACAGGTCTCCGTCGGCTCCCGGGGCGAGAGGATCGACATGCTCGTCGACGGAGCCGTCGGGCTCGAGACCGACGGCCGGGAGCATCATGCCCACCGCTTCGAGAAGGATCGCGTCAAGGACGCGACGATGGTCCTGGCGGGGATTCTTCCGTTCAGGGCGAGCACGTCGATGGTGCGACGCGACTGGAAGACCGTCTCAGCCGTCGTCGAGGCACTGGTGGCTCGTTCGGTGGCGCAGGGCGTCGTCCCGCGTGTCGGCAACTCCTCTCTGCCGCGGCTCCTCCCGGGGCGGGGACGCAGGAAGTGGCGGCTGGGAGTGCCGGGACGTCGCAAGGGCCAGGAGTTGCCGACGAGAGCAGGTGCCTGGTCGCAGGCGGCTGGTCCGAGGGCGGGGGTCAGCGAGGGAGGCGCACCGCCGGCGGGGAGGGAGGCGCCCGGCAGGGAGGCGACGCCCGGAGGGGAGGAGCACTCCCGGTGGGGAGGGGGACGCCCGGTGGGGAGGAGTGGGCCCGGCGGGGAGGACGGCGACGAGCGAGAGAGGGTGAGCGGTGAGCGGTGAGCGGGAGGCGCAGAGGGCGAGCACCGGGAATGCTGCCGGTGCTCCGATGGTTCGCCCGGTGTGACTGATACGCAGAACCGGGCCGTGAAGGTCGACATCTGGTCCGACATCGCCTGCCCCTGGTGCTTCATCGGCAAGCGCAAGTTCGAGGACGCCGTGGCCCGCTACGGTCAGCCCGTCGAGATCGAGTACCACTCGTTCGAGTTGTCTCCGGACACCCCGGTCGACTTCGAGGGTGACGAGATCCAGTTCCTCGCCGATCACAAGGGCATGCCCGTCGACCAGGTGCAAGGCATGCTCGACAACGTCGCGGGCATCGCCTCCGAGGTCGGTCTCGCGTACGACTTCGCAGCTCTCCGCCACACCAACACCGTCAAGGCGCACGAGCTCCTCCATCTCGCGAAGGCGAACGGACTCCAGCTCGAGATGAAGGAGCGCCTCCTCGCGGCCTACTTCGAGCAGGGCCGTCACCTCGGTCGCATCGACGAGCTCGTCGAGCTCGCGACCGAGGTCGGGCTCGATCCGGTCGTCACGCGTGACGCCCTGGAGGACGGCCGCTACGAGCCCGATGTCCGCGCCGACCAGGCGCAGGCGCAGGCGTTCGGCATCAACGGCGTGCCCTTCTTCGTTCTCGAGGGCAAGTACGGCATCTCGGGAGCACAGGCACCCGAGATGTTCCTGCAGGCGCTCGAGCAGGTCGGCGCCGAGGTCCGCACGTGAGCGATCGCACCGCCGACGGCTCCGCGGCGACCGCCGGCTCGCCCTTCACCATGCTCGGGTCCCCGGACGCGGTGGCGTGCGAAGGCGACGCCTGCCTGGTCGAAGGGCCCGCGCCCGTCTGACCCGTCGAAGGAGCGAGGGAGGCGCGGTGTCAGTCGCTGATGTCGGCGACCGTGGCCGCGTACGCGGTGATCAGAGCATCGGCGTCGACGAAGGCGCTGTAACCGTGTTCACCGGCGCCGAGGGCGACGCGTCGGCCGGTGATGCGTTCGTCGGCGAAGACGGGCCATGCCGTCGTGCTGCCGAGCGGGGTGATGGTGCCTCGTTCGTACCCGGTGGCGTCGAGGGCGATCTCGGGCCGGGGGAGTGAGAGCTTGTTGACCCCGACGACCGATCGGAGCTTCGCCCACGAGATCTGTCGGTCGCCCGGTACCAGGGCGAAGAGGAACGAGCCGTCGTGGCGTCTGACCACCAGGCTCTTGACGACGTCGGAGGGACCGACGCCCAGCAGGGAGGCCGCGTCCTCCAACGTGTCGGCCGCAGGGCGCGACACGATCTCCACAGCCAGGCCGTGGGCCTCGGCGTCCACACGAACCCGCTGCCGTCCTGTCGGTCCACCGTCGCTCATGGGAGAATCGTACCGATGACCATTTCCACTCTTCCCTCGCGCGGCCTCTCGATCGGCCCGATCGAGGTCGCATCCCCGGTCGTGCTGGCACCCATGGCCGGCATCACGAACACGGCCTACCGGCGCCTCTGTCGCGAGTACGGCGCCGGTCTCTACGTGAGCGAGATGATCACGAGCCGCGCACTCGTCGAGCGGACGCCCGAGTCGATGCGCCTGATCCAGCATCACGAGTCCGAGACGCCCCGGAGCATCCAGCTGTACGGCGTCGAGCCGAACACGGTCGCGGAGGCCGTGACGATGCTCGTCGCCGAAGACCGCGCCGATCACATCGATCTCAACTTCGGCTGCCCCGTCCCGAAGGTCACGCGGAAGGGCGGCGGATCCGCTCTGCCCTGGAAGATCGGGCTGTTCCGCGAGATCGTCGAGCGGGCCGTGTCGGCGGCGGGCGACATCCCGCTGACCATCAAGATGCGGAAGGGCATCGACTCCGATCACCTCACGTACCTGGAGGCCGCCAAGGCCGCTCAGGGGGCCGGCGTGGCGAGCATCGCCCTGCACGCCAGGACGGCGGCGGACTTCTACTCGGGCACGGCCGACTGGTCGGCGATCGCCACGTTGAAGGAGACCGTCGGCGACGTCCCGATCCTCGGCAACGGCGACATCTGGTCGGCGGCGGACGCCCTCCGCATGGTCGACGAGACCGGTTGCGACGGTGTCGTCGTCGGCCGCGGCTGCCTCGGTCGCCCCTGGCTGTTCGGGGATCTCGCGGCTGCCTTCCGCGGTGAGGACCTGAAGGCCGAGCCCACGCTCGGCGAGGTGGGGCGCGCGTTCCGACGGCACGCCGAGCTCATGGTCGAGTTCTGGTCGGGTGACGAGGGGCGCGCCTGCCGCGACATGCGCAAGCACGTCGCCTGGTACTTCAAGGGCTACCCCGTCGGCGGCGAGACGCGGTCGGCTCTCGCCCTCGCCGATTCACTCTCCGAGATCGACGACCTCCTCGCGACCCTCGATCCCGACGAGCTGTACCCGGGTGCGGCGGCCGAGGGCCCTCGGGGTCGCGCGGGCAGCCCCAAGAGACCCGCGCTGCCCGACCGCTGGCTCGAGAGCCGCGACCTCGACGAGGCGTTCAAGGCCGAGCTGGCCGCGGCGGAGCTGCACCACAGCGGCGGGTGACCGCTCGCGGGTCGCGACCCGCGCCTCCTGCTCGTTCCGCTCCTCCTGATCGAAAGGCCCCGGTGTCCGTCGAGTCCACGCCCCTCGAGTCCGCCCTCAGCACGTCCGCCGGGTACGAGTCCGCCGACTCCGACCGCTGGCTCCCCGAGCAGCACTCGAACCGGCGCAGCGATTTCGCGCGCGACCGAGCGCGGCTGCTCCACTCGAGCGCACTCCGTCGCCTGGCCGCGAAGACGCAGGTGCTGAGCCCGACCGCCGGTCTCGACTTCGCACGCAACCGCCTGACCCACTCCCTCGAGGTCGCGCAGGTCGGCCGCGAGCTGGCGACGAGTCTCGGTCTCGACCCCGACGTGGTCGACACGGCCTGCCTCGCGCACGACCTGGGGCACCCGCCATTCGGTCACAACGGCGAGAAGGCGCTCAACGACTGGTCGGTCGGCATCGGCGGCTTCGAGGGCAACGCGCAGACCCTGCGGCTCCTCACCCGGATCGAGCCCAAGGTCATCGACGATGCGGGTCGCAGCTACGGGTTGAACCTGACCCGGGCGAGTCTCGATGCGAGCTGCAAGTACCCGTGGCCGGCGGCGCAGGGCGTCCCCGACCCGTCGGGGAGGATGAAGTTCGGCTTCTACGACGACGACACCGAGGCGTTCGAGTGGCTGAGGGCCGGTGCGCCGCGTCGCCGTCGCTGCATCGAGGCTCAGGTGATGGATCTCAGCGACGACATCGCGTACTCCGTGCACGATCTGGAGGACGCGGTCGTCAACGGCTACGTCGACGTGGCGACCCTCGGCTCGGGCGACGGGCACGACGAGCTCGTGACGGCGATGCACGAGTGGGTCGGTCGGGAGCTCAGCCGCGACGAGCTCGTCGAGGCGTTCGACCGGCTCCGCTCGCAGCCCTTCTGGGTCGACTCGTACGACGGAGGGCGGCTCGACCAGGCGCGTCTGAAGAACCTCACGAGCCAGCTCATCGGCCGCTTCGCCGGTGCGGCGACGCACGCGACCCGCGAGTCGTACTCGCAGTCGAGCCTGACCCGGTTCAGCGCGAGCATGGTCGTGCCGCCCGAGGTGATCGGCGAGATCGCCGTGCTCAAGGGCATCGTGGCGGCGTTCGTCATGACCCACGGCACGAGGCAGCCCATCTACCAGCACCAGCGCGAGCTGCTGACGGGGCTGGCCGACGCGCTCTGGGCCGCCGGCCCGTCCGAGCTCGACCCGGGTTTCGCGGCCGACTGGGCCGCCGCCGCCGACGACACGGCGAGGCGGCGCGTCGTCGTCGACCAGGTGGCGTCGCTCACCGATCAGAGCGCGACGGCCTGGCACGCGCGCCTCGTCCTCCGCAGTTGACGAGCCGAGCCGAGGAGGCACGGGTCCCGTCCCGTCCGCGCCCTCCGGTGTCGGCCGCGAGATCTAGGATCGTCACGTGGCAGGCCTGATCAAACGGAACGACATCGACGAGGTCCGCTCGCGGACGAGCATCGTCGACGTCGTCTCCGACCACGTCACCCTGAAGGGTGCGGGGGTCGGCTCGATGAAGGGCCTGTGCCCGTTCCACGACGAGCGGAGCCCGAGCTTCCATGTCCGTCCGCAGGTCGGTCGCTATCACTGCTTCGGGTGCGGCGAAGACGGCGACGTCTTCAGCTTCGTCCAGAAGATGGACCACACGACCTTCCAGGAGGCGGTCGAGCGACTGGCGTCGCGCATCGGCTTCGAGCTGCACTACGAAGACGGGGGACAGGCGACCGACCACGGGAACCGGGCTCGCCTGATCGCCGCGAACGAGGGGGCGCGCGAGTTCTTCGTCGAGCATCTGACCGCGTCCGACGCCGATCCGGCCCGCCGGTTCCTCGGCGAGCGGGGTTTCGACCCGGCGGCGGCCGAGCGGTTCGGCGTCGGTTTCGCACCGAAGTCGTTCGACGCGCTGCGCAGTCACCTGAAGGGCCGCGGCTTCAGCGACGACGAGCTCGTGGCGGCCGGTCTGCTCAGCAGCGGCGACCGCAGCCCGTACGACCGGTTCCGGGGGCGCCTGCTCTGGCCGATCCGCGACGTGACGGGCTCGACCATCGGCTTCGGGGCACGCCGCCTGCTCGACGACGACAAGGGGCCGAAGTACCTGAACACCCCCGAGACGCCGATCTATCACAAGTCGCAGGTGCTCTACGGTCTCGACCTGGCCCGACGCGACATCTCGAAGGGCAAGCAGGTCGTCATCGTCGAGGGTTACACCGACGTGATGGCCTGCCATCTGGCGGGTGTGACGACGGCCGTCGCCACGTGCGGCACCTCCTTCGGCGTGGACCACATCAAGCTGCTGCGACCGATGCTCGGCGATGTCAGCGGGGCGCACACGTCGGCGAGCGGTGAGGTGATCTTCACGTTCGACCCCGACGAGGCCGGACAGCGCGCCGCGTCGCGGGCCTACGCCGAAGAGCAGCGCTTCTCGGCGCAGACGTTCGTGGCGGTGGCCCCCGACGGGCTCGACCCCTGCGATCTGCGCCTGAACCGGGGCGACGACGCCGTCCGGCGACTGGTCGAGACGAAGCGTCCGCTGTTCGAGTTCATGATCCGCCGTGTGATCGACGAGTTCGACCTCGAGACCGTCGAGGGTCGCGCCGGGGCCGTCAGGGCCGGTGCTCCCGTCCTGGCGACCATGCGCGAGCAGTCGCTCCAGCGCGGGTACGCCCGGATGCTCGCCAAGTGGGTCGGCGTCGACACCGACGAGGTCGTGGCCGCCTACCAGGAGGTCGCGCGGACGACCGCGAGCCAGACCTCGATCGAGCGGGCGAAGCCGCAGAACGCCGGAGACGGTCCGCAGTCGATCACGAGTCTGCCGCCGCTGCCCGACGAACCGGCGGGCCCGACCCTGATGACCCTCCCGTCCGACCTGACGACGCGCACCGAGCGCGATGCGCTCATGGCCATGCTGCAGCAGCCGGCCGCGGTCGGCCCTCTCCTCATGCAGCGCGCCTCCCAGGCCCGGCTCGAGACCAGCGCTCTCGCCGTCGTCCGCGACGCCATCGGCGTGAGCCTCGATCGGCTCGAGGCGAGCGACTGGCTCGACGTCGTCCTCGATCACACGCCGGCGCCGTACGACGTGCTGGCTCGTGAGCTGGCCGTGGCGCCGATCCCCGAGCGCGAGAACCGGGAGATCACGACGTACTGCCGGGGCATCGTCTCGTCTCTCGTCGAGCGGGACATCCTCCGCGAGCAGGCCGAGGCCATGGGGCGGCTCCGCCGGACCGACGCCAAACAGGATCCCGAGGGCCTGCGTGAGATCCAGCTGCGCATAGTCGCCCTCGAACAGGAGCGTCGCGCCATCCGGCAGGAATGACCGGGCCCAGGGCGCGGCGCCCCGCGGCACCGCGCACGCCAGGCGGCACCGCGCGCGCCCGGCGGCACCGCGCACGCCCGGCGGCACCGAGCGCGCCCGGCGGCACCGAGCGCGCCCGGCGGTACCGCGCCCCCTCTGACGAGCGCTAGCGCTCGAGCAGCCCGGCCGGGTCTCGAAGAACGGACCACGCGGCAAGGTTCATTGCGAGCCTGTAAACACTTCTCCGTGGAGTAGGGCCGCGAGTCCGGTGTGTGTTACCAATGGATCCACCCCGAATCGGGCGCGAACACAGCCGCGCCCGGGGGGTCTCCTTGCACACAGAGAAAGAGGTAACCGGATATGACATCCGACTCCAAGCTCGGACGACGCGCTCTCGCCGTCGTCGGTGGCGCCGCTGCCACCACCCTCATCCTCGCCGGCTGCGCCTCGGGCGGTGACGCCGACACCGCTCTCGACGGCATCAGCGTCGGCACGACCGACGTGATCACGTCGCTCGACCCGGCCGGCTCGTACGACAACGGCTCGTTCGCCGTGCAGAACCAGGTGTTCGGGTTCCTGATGAACTCGCCCTACGGCAGCCCCGACGTCGAACCGGACCTCGCCGAGTCGGCCGAGTTCACCGACCCGGTCACCTACACGGTCACGCTGAAGCCCGATCTGACCTTCGCGAACGGCAACGAGCTCACCTCGAGCGACGTCAAGTTCACGTTCGACCGCCAGCTGGCGATCGCGGACCCGAACGGTCCGTCGTCGCTGCTCGGCAACCTCGCGGGCGTCGAGGCCCCCGACGACACCACCGTGGTCTTCACGCTGAACGGCGCCGACCAGACCTGGCCGCAGATCCTCTCGAGCCCCGCCGCGCCCATCGTCGACGAGGACGTCTTCTCGGCCACCGAGCTGACCTCCGCCGACGACATCGTCTCCGGCGACGCGTTCTCGGGTCAGTACTCGATCACCGACTACGCCGAGAACGAGACGATCGCCTACGAGGCCAACGACGCCTACGACGGCGTGCTCGGCGCGGCGAAGACCGACTCGGTCACGGCGACGTACTACACGGAGGAGACCGACCTCAAGCTGGCCGTCCAGCAGGGCGACGTCGACGTGGCCAACCGCAGCCTCAGCCCGACCGACCTCGCCGACCTGGCGAAGGACGACGCGCTGACGGTGCACAACGGCCCCGGCGGCGAGATCCGCTACCTGGTCTTCAACCTCAACACGATGCCCTTCGGCTCGACGCAGGACGACGCCGACGCCGACAAGGCGCTGGCGGTCCGTCAGGCCATCGCCGACACGGTCGACCGCGACGCCCTCGCCAGCGAGGTCTACAACGACACGTACACGCCCCTGTACTCGGTCGTGCCCGACGGTCTGACCGGTGCGACGAAGCCCCTCGAGTCGCTCTACGGCGACGGCGAGGGCGGCCCCGACGTCGACGCGGCGACCGAGCGTCTGTCGGCGGCCGGCGTCGAGACCCCGGTGTCGATCGACCTGCAGTACAGCCCCGACCACTACGGCGCCTCGAGCGACGAGGAGTACGCGTTGATCCAGACGCAGCTCCAGGCGAGCGGCCTGTTCGAGGTCAACCTGCAGTCGACCCTGTGGGACACCTACTCGACCGAGCGCCGTGAAGACGCGTACCCCGTGTACCAGCTCGGCTGGTTCCCGGACTTCTCGGACGCCGACAACTACCTGTCGCCGTTCTTCGTGAAGGACAACTTCGTCGGCAACCACTACGACTCGGCTCAGGTGCAGGGTCTGCTGGCATCGGAGATCGCCGAGTCCGACGAGGCCGCCCGCACCGAGATCATCGGTCAGATCCAGGACGTCGTCGCGAACGACCTGCCCACGCTGCCGCTGCTGCAGGGCACGCAGGTCGTCGTCTCGCAGAGCGACGTGCAGGGCGTCGACGACACGCTCGACCCGTCGTTCAAGTTCCGCTACGCAGCGCTGAGCCGCTGATCGGCTGACCGGCCGATCGCGCGAGCGAACATGTTCCACGACGCATGACGCGCGAGGGGCGTCCCGCCATGGTGCGGGACGCCCTTTCGTGCGTCGTGCGTCGCCCCCACCCCCCGAAAGGCACCTGACGTGACGTCGCTCATCGAGGCTCCCCTCGCGAGCGAGCCGCCCACCCCCGACCCCACCGTGCGACGACGTCGTCCCGGCGGAGGATTCGGTCGCTACCTCGTGGTCCGCGCGCTCCTCATCATCCCCACCGTCTTCATCCTGGTCACCCTGGTCTTCTTCCTGATGCGCGTGGTCGGCAACCCGATCACCGCCTCCGTCGGAGGCCGTCTGACCGAGGCGCAGCTGCAGGAGCGGCTCGCCGCCGCCGGCTACGACCGTCCGATCATCGTGCAGTACCTCGAGTACCTGGGTCAGATCGTCCGGCTCGACTTCGGCACGACCGCGACCGACAACCGCCAGATCAGCGAGGTCATCGTGACCTACGGCTCGGCCACGGTCGAGCTCGTCTTCTACGCCCTGATCATCGCCCTCGTCATCGGCATCCCCCTCGGGATGCTGGCCGCGTACGTGCGCGACCGGTGGCCCGACGCGGTGCTCCGGATCCTCGCGATCCTCGCGTACGCCACGCCGGTGTTCTTCGCGGGCCTCCTGCTCAAGCTGACCTTCTCCGTCTGGCTCGGCTGGTTCCCCCTCGGCGGCCGCGCCTCGACGCGGATCGGCATCGCGCTCGGGCGCATCGAGAACCCGACCGGGATCTACCTCATCGACGCCCTGAGGACGGGCAACAGCACGATCATCGTCGACGTCCTGTCGCACGCCGTCCTGCCCGCGCTGACGCTGGGCCTGCTGACGGCGGGCATCTTCCTCCGACTCGTCCGCACCAACGTCATCGGCACCCTCGGCTCCGACTACATCGACGCGGCGCGGTCGCGGGGCGTCGGCGAGCTGCGGCTGGTGCGCAAGCACGCGCTCAAGCCCGCGCTCATCCCGATCATCACGGTGATGGGTCTGCAGATCGCGATGCTGCTCGGCGGATCGGTGCTCACCGAGACGACGTTCGGCTGGCGCGGTCTCGGCTTCCAGCTGCAGCAGTACCTCTCGGCCCGCGACTTCATCGCGGTGCAGGGCATCGTCGCCGTCCTGGCGGTGATCGTCGCCGTCACGAACTTCCTGGTCGACGTCGTCGCGGCCCTGATCGACCCCCGTGTGAGGTACTGACCATGACCGACACCACCAGCACCGGCGTCCTCGCCGACCGTCGCGCGCCGCTCTGGAAGCGCCTCCCGATCGTCGCGCAGCTGCGCCGCTCCGTCGGCCTCCAGCGCGGCATGCTCGTCGCCGGCGTCGTGATCTGCGCCGTCTTCCTCCTCACCGCCGTCTTCGCACCGCTGATCGCCCCGTACGGCTTCGGTCAGCTCGGAGACGACGGGGGCACGTTCCCGCGGCAGGCGCCTCCCTCGGCCGTCCATCTCTGGGGCACGACCGTCGGCGGCTACGACGTCTTCAGCCGCGTCGTCTGGGGCACCCGGACGGCCATCGCGGTCGTCGTCGTCGCGGTCGTCCTCTCGATCACGATCGGCGTGGCGCTGGGGCTCGTCTCGGGCTACCTGGGCGGGTGGCTCGACCGGGTCCTCGTCGTCATCGCCGACGCCGTCTACGCGTTCCCGTCGCTGCTGCTCGCCATCGTCGTCTCGATCGTCATCAGCGGCGGTCAGTCGAGTCTCTGGGGCGGCATCATCTCGGCGGGCATCTCGATCACGGTCGTCTACGTGCCGCAGTACTTCCGGGTGGTCCGCGCCGAGGCCGTCCGGCTGAAGAGCGAGGCGTTCGTCGAGTCCGCGAAGGTCGTCGGCAGCAGCACGCCCCGCATCATGTTCAAGCACGTGCTCCGCAACGCCACGCGCAGCCTGCCGCTGATCCTCACGCTGAACGCGTCCGAGGCGATCCTCACCCTCGCCGCGCTGGGGTTCCTCGGCTTCGGCATCGGCCCGACCTCGGCCGCGGAATGGGGCTACGACCTCAACCGCGCCCTCAGCGACACCGCGAGCGGCATCTGGTGGACGGGCGTGTTCCCGGGTGCCGCGATCGTGCTCATGGTGCTCGGCATCACCCTCGTGGGCGAGAGCCTGAACGACCTGGCCGACCCGCGCCTCCGGACCCGCCGTCGGGCCCGCCGCAAGACGAAGAACGACACGACGGCCACCTCGGCCGTCACCGAGGAGGTCCCCGCGTGAGCGACACGACTGACACGACGGGGCGTTCGGAGTCCCGCCGAGGAGGCGCGGCTCCGGTCCGCCACGCCGCTCACGATCTTCCCCGCGAGGCTCGCGACATCGCGGTCGGCATCACGGGGCTCGAGGTCACCTTCGCGACCGACGGCGGCGACGTCGCGGCCGTGCAGGGGGTCACCCTCGACGTCCGCGCCGGCGAGGTGCTGGCGATCGTCGGCGAATCGGGCAGCGGCAAGACCGTCACCGCGAAGACGATCCTCGGGCTGCTGCCCGAGACGGCCGTGGCGACCGGCGCGGTTCTGCTCTCGGGCCGGAACGTGCTCGAGGTCTCACCGTCCACGATGCGGGCGATGCGCGGCCGCGACGTGGCCATGGTCTTCCAGGAGCCCTCGACCGCTCTGAACCCCGTCTACACGGTGGGGTGGCAGATCATCGAGGGGCTGCGAGCCCACGGATCCATCAAGAAGAAGGAGGCGCGGCGCCGGGCGATCGACATCCTCCGACGGGTCGGCATCCCCGAGCCCGAGAAGCGGGTCGACTACTACCCGCACCAGTTCTCGGGCGGGCAGAAGCAGCGGGTGGTCATCGCCATGGCGCTCGTGCTGAACCCGTCGGTCATCGTGGCCGACGAGCCGACGACGGCCCTCGACGTGACCGTGCAGGCCGAGATCCTCGATCTGCTGCGCGATCTCCGGGACGAGTTCGGCACGGCGATCGTGCTGATCACCCACAACATGGGCGTGGTCGCCGATCTGGCCGACCGGGTCGCGGTCATGTACCTCGGCGAGGTCGTCGAGCAGGCGTCGTCGGCCGAGCTGTTCGCGGCCCCGAAGGACGACTACACGCGGCGGCTGCTCGGGTCCGTGCCGAGACTCGAGTCGAGGGGCGCGCAGGTCCAGGCCGCCGAGGCGGACCGCGACGTCGTCGTCCGCGCGACGGGACTCGAGATCGAGTACCCGGGCCGGCTCGGTCGCTCCGGGTTCCGGGCGGTCAAGGGCGTCGACTTCTCGATCGCCCGCGGCGAGGTGCTCGGTCTCGTCGGCGAGAGCGGGTCGGGCAAGACGACGATCGGACGCGCCATCGCGGGGCTCACCCCCGTGACCGGCGGTTCTCTCGACGTGCTCGGCATCGAGATGAACGGCGTGCACGAGCGCGACTTCAAGCCCAAGCGCGCCGAGATCGGGTTCGTCTTCCAGGACCCGGCGTCGAGCTTCAACCCGCTGCTGACCATCGCCGAATGCGTGGCCGAGCCGCTCATCGTCCACGGGCGGGCCGGCGACGCCCGCGCGGCCCGGAGACGGGTCGACGAGCTGCTCGAGGCGGTGCAGCTGCCGAAGGCGTTCGGCGACCGCTACCCGCACGAGCTGAGCGGCGGTCAGCGTCAGCGCGCGAGCCTCGCCCGGTCGCTCGCGCTCGAGCCGGCCCTGCTGATCGCCGACGAGCCGACGAGCGCGCTCGACGTCTCGGTGCAGGCGAGGGTGCTCGAGCTCTTCCGCGAGCTGCAGACCGATCTCGGCTTCGCGGCGTTGTTCATCAGCCACGACCTCGCGGTGGTGAACATGCTCGCCGACCGGATCGGCGTGCTGTACCACGGCGACCTCATCGAGAGCGGACCGAACGACCAGGTGCTCGGCGCCCCCGAGCACCCGTACACGCAGCGGCTGCTCGCGTCGCTGCCGGTGCCCGACCCGGTGGAGCAGGCCGCCCGGCGGGAGCGCCTCGCCGCGCTCGACCGCGCCGCGCGTGACGGCGCGGGCGGCGGGGCCGTCTGATGGCGGTGGAGCTCGACATGTCCGTGCCGGTGGTCACGGACGACCTCTCGCTCGAGTACCCGGCCAGGAGCGGTCATCCCGCTCTGCGAGCCGTCGACGGCGTCACGCTGTCGATCGCCCCGGGGGAGATCCTCGCCGTGCTCGGCGAGAGCGGTTCGGGCAAGTCGACGCTCGCCCTCGCGGTGGCCGGTCTCGTCGGTTCCGAGCGCCCCGCCGAGGGCCGTCCGCGGATCGTCGGGGGAGCGGCGAGGGTCTTCGGGGTCGATCTGCTGCGGTCGTCGTCCCGTCGCCGGGAGCGTCTCTCCGGCGCCGTCGGCTACCTCGCGCAGGACGACGGCGAGCGGCTGAGCCCCGATCTCACCGTCGGCGAGACCATCGCGCAGCCGATCTATCAGCGTGACAGGCGCTTCGACCGGACCGAGGCGGGCCGACTCGTCGCCGACCTCATCGACGCCGTCCATCTGCCGCTCGGCACCATGCTGAAGCAGACGTGGGAGCTCAGCGCCGGGCAGCGGCAGCGGGTGGCGCTGGCGCGGTCCCTGGTGCTCGAGCCGCGCCTCCTCGTGGCCGACGAGCCGGCCCGCGGCGTCGACGTCCTCGTGCGCCAGGCCGTGCTGGACGTGATCAGGAACCTGCACCGCGACCGGCAGTTCTCGGCGCTGGTCGTGACGTCGTCGGTCTCGGAGGCCCGTGCCATCACCGACCGCGTGGCCGTCATGCGCGGTGGCCGGCTGGTCGGCCTGGGGTGGATCGACGAGGTGCTCCGCGACGGGGTCGACCCGTACGTCAAGGTGCTGTCGACGACCACGCCGATCGACATCATCCGGCCCGACGAGCGGCGCGACGACGTGCGCGACGGAGGGCGCGAGTCGTGAGCGATCCGACCCGGGGGCACCGGGCGACGACCATGACCGTCCGGCTGAGCCCCGAGCGCCGGCCGTCGCCCGGCCCGGTGAGCCTGGCGCCTCGGGAGAACCCCCGGTTCGCCGAGGCCGTCCATGCCGGGGGAGGCTCGATCGTGCCGCTCGGCGACGAGACGCGCGGGCTCATCTGGCTCTCGTACGCCGATCCGGAGGGCCTG
>Ga0265798_10007970_pt1 | contig 13603 bp, 10 predicted proteins | sample P3T30metagenome_FD_192430 | JGI IMG/M metagenome (GOLD analysis project Ga0265798, IMG submission 192430) | Plant litter microbial communities from East Loma Ridge, Irvine, California - P3 T30 | ecosystem: Environmental > Terrestrial > Plant litter > Unclassified | place: USA: California...
CCAGCACGCGGCGCTTCATGCCGCCGGACAGCGCGCGCATATTGGTATCGGCCTTGTTGGTCAGATCGAGGTTTTCCATGACCTCGTCGATCCACTTGTCGTTATTGGGCAGCCCGAAATAACCGGATTGCAGCCGCAGCGTTTCGCGCACCGTGAAGAACGGGTCGAAGACCAGTTCCTGCGGCACCACGCCCAGCTTCTTGCGGGCGGCGCGGAAATCGCCGACGACTTCATGGCCGTGGATCTTCACGCTGCCGCTGTCGGCCCGGATCAGGCCCGCGATAATGGAAATAAGGGTGGTCTTGCCGGCGCCATTCGGTCCGAGCAGACCGAAAAACTCCCCTTCCTCGATCGAGAGCGAGACGCCGCCCAGTGCCTGGAGCGATTTGTAGCGCTTCTCGACATTACTGATTTCGATTGCTGTCATGCCTGATTGTTCGTATTTGGTGGTGCAACGAGACCGTTGCATTTGGCGGCCGGAAGGCCTTCGATGCGGGCACCGTGGCTCTGTTGGCAACGGTAACGGTCAATTATATTGGAATTTCGGTCAGACTATGCCGGACCGGCCGAAAAGCGCCGATACAGCCTGGGGCGGGGGTTCAGGCGGGGGTCAATGATGATGCAGTTCGGCGGACGTGGCAACGTCGCGCGCCGGCTGGTCGCACAGCTGGGGTGAGACCAGCTCGCAAACACCGTACAACTTGGTGAGGCTTTTCAGGATGGCCGGCAGGTTCACCAGTTCCAGCTTGACGCCGGCATTGGCGGCGGCACGCTGCCACGCCAGCATCACCGACACGGCCGCCGAATCGACCGCCACCACATTGCGCAGGTCAAACACGTTCTGGCCCGCGGCAATCGCGGCCAGGCCGTGCTCCAGCGCGGCCGTGGCGTTATCCACGGTCAGCGCGGTCAGGGACAACATGTTGTTGGCGGAATCGGCCATGTCGGATCAGGAAGAAAAATGGGGACTGCAGAGAGTCCCCATGATAACAGAATTACGTTAATTGATTTACTTCTTCGCAGTGGCCAGCGGCTTGTTGGCCAGCTGCTTGTTCTTCGCGGCCAGCGTCTTGATCAGGCCGTCGATGCCGCCCTTGCTGATCTCGGCGTTGAACGTGCCCTTGTAGGTTTCCACCAGCCAGGCGCCCAGCACGTTGATGTCGTAGATCTTCCAGCCGGACGTGCCCTTGGCGACGCGGTAGTTCAGCAGGATCGGCTCGCCGCGGGTCATGTTGACCTGCGAACGCACTTCCACTTCCGTATCCGATGGGTCGGCGCGCAGCGGCTTGAACTCGATCGTTTCGTTACGCACCTGCGACAGCGCGCCCGAGTACGTGAAGATCAGCAGCGTGCGGAATTCTGCGGACAGCTGACGCTTCTGTTCCGGCGTGGCTTCGCGCCAGTAACGGCCGGCGGCCAGCGCCGTCATGCGCTCGAAATCGACGTATGGCAGGATTTTCGTTTCCACCAGGTCCATGACCTTGCGGGTGTTGCCGGCCTGGATGTCCTTGTCGGTCTTGGCGATCGTCAGCACTTCCGAGCTGATGCGCTTGACCAGCGCGTCCGGCGCTTCGTTGGCGTTCTGGGCGGCGGCAAAGCCCGTCGTGGCAAAAGCCAAGGTGGCGACAGCAATCAGTTGCTTGATGAATTTCATGTCTCGATTACCTATATTGGTTATGCGTCAAAGTACAGGCTGACTGGCCCAGCCGGTTCAATCATTATAGCTGCACCGGCCGGGCGCTTCCGTTCAGGTGCCCGTACCTTCGCCAGTTGGATTAACGACTGGCTGGGCCGGTACGTTGTCCTCGTTATCCGATTTTTCCGGTTTTTCCTGCGGCACGTCGCCGTCGTAGACCTGGCTCTGGCGGCGCTGCAGGTAGCCGTCGCGCAGGAACTGGTAGCGGTCCAGCGCAGCATCCTCGAACAGCGACGACGCGTCCAGCAGCGCGGCGCGCTGGTCGATCACGCGAGTACCGGCGCCGATATTGCGCACGTTGACGGGGTCCTTGTAGCGCCATGGGTCGGCGACGACATCCAGCGGCAGGCCGACGGTATCGCGCAGTGTGGACGGGCCCAGCAGCGGCAGCATCACGAACGGGCCGGAGGTCACGCCCCACTTGCCCATCGTCTGGCCGAAATCTTCCTTGTGCTTCGGCAGGCCCGCTTCGGAAGCGATGTCCAGCACGCCCAGCAGGCCGAACGTGGAGTTCAGCGCCACGCGCATGATGTCCGACATGCCGTCGGCACCCTTGCCCTGCAGCAGGTTGTTGGCACCGGTCCAGATGTCGCCCAGGTTGCCGAAGAAGTTCGACACGCCCGTGCGGACAAAACTTGGCGTGATGTTCTTGTAGCCGGTGGCGACCGGCTTCAATGCATACGTGTCAACGGTGTCGTTGAACTTGAAGACGGCGCGGTTCCAGTTTTCCATGGGATCGCGCTTGTCGGGACCGACGGCACAGCCGGACAGTGCGGCCGCGGCGGCCAGTGCCAGCAGAACGGAGGTATTGCGGCTCATCAGTTGGAGTCCTTTCCTTCAGCGGCTTTGCTGTAAATAAATTGGTTGATCAGGTCTTCCAGCACGGCGGCGGACTGGGTGCGGGCGATCTTGTCCCCAGCGGCCAGGTTTTTCTCGTCGCCACCGGCTTCGATGCCGATGTACTGCTCGCCCAGCAGACCCGACGTCAGGATCTTGGCCGAGCTGTCTTTCGGAAACTTGTACGTCGAATCCATTTCCAGCGTGACGGCCGCCTTGTACGACTTGTCGTCAAAGGCGATTTCCGCCACGCGGCCGACCACGACGCCGGACGCTTTCACTGCCGCCTGCGGCCGCAGGCTGCCGATATTGTCGAACTTGGCCGTGATCTCGTACGTTTTGGCGAGCGAGAACGAGCTGTTATTGCCCGCTTTCAGCGCCAGGAACATCAGTGCGGCCACACCGATCACGATGAACAGACCGACCCAGACATCCAGAGATTTGCGTTGCATAAAACTAATCCTATAGGTTTTTACTGTACCGCACTGAGCGGCAGCGCACATACGACTACGTGAAATTACCGGCTGAACATCAATGCCGTCAGCATGAAGTCGAGCCACCAGATCATCAGCGACGAAATGACAACGGATCGCGTGGTCGCGCCCGCCACATCCTCGGGGGTCGGGCGTGCTTCATAGCCCTGGTACAGCGCGATGAACGTGATGGCGATACCGAAGACGACACTCTTGACGAAGCCGTTGAAGACGTCCTTCCACAGGTCCACGCCGGACTGCATCTGCGACCAGAACGCGCCCGCGTCCACGCCGATCAGCTTGACGCCGACAAGGTAGCCGCCAAAGATGCCGACAGCGCTGAAAACCGACGCCAGCAGTGGCACGGCAACAACACCGGCCCAGAAACGGGGCGCCAGCACGCGCTGGATCGGGTTCACCGCCATCATTTCCATGGCCGACAACTGCTCGCCCGCCTTCATCAAGCCGATCTCGGCTGTCAGCGACGTTCCGGCGCGGCCGGCAAACAGCAGCGCCGTGATGACGGGGCCCAGTTCACGCGTCAGTCCCAGCGCCACCAGCAGGCCCAGCGACTCGGACGCGCCGTATTTGTTCAGGGTGTAATACCCCTGCAGGCCCAGCACCATGCCGACAAACAGGCCGGACAAGGTGATGATCAGCAGCGAATAGTTACCGATGAAGTGCAGTTGCTCGACGATGAGGCGCGGCCGGCGCAGCAGTCCGCCGGACAGCCCCAGCATCGTGAAGAACGTGCGGGTGGCATAGCCGAGGCTTTCCACATAATCGCGTACCGTGTTGCCGAGCCCGCCCAGCAGGCGACGGCCGATCATGCGCGCGCTCCCAGGCCAAGATCCTCGGCCAGCGACTTGCCGGGATAGTGGAACGGCACCGGGCCGTCCGCTTCCGCATGCACGAATTGTTTTACGTAAGGGTCAGTCGATACCATCATGTCCGCCGGGGTGCCGTGGGCAACGATCTTGCCCTGCGACAGGAAATATACGTAGTCCGCGATCATGAACGATTCCTTGACGTCGTGCGAGACGAGGATGCTGGTCGAGCCCAGCGCATCGTTGAGGTTGCGGATCAGATTGGCCGTGACGCCCATCGAGATCGGGTCGAGGCCGGCAAACGGCTCGTCGTACATGATCAGTTGCGGGTCCAGCGCGATCGAACGCGCCAGCGCGACACGGCGCGCCATCCCACCGGAAATCTCGCCCGGCTTCAGCTTGGCTGCATTGCGCAGGCCGACGGCGTGCAGCTTCATCAGCACCAGATCGCGGATCAGTTCTTCCGGCAGGTCGGTATGCTCGCGCAGCGGGAACGCCACGTTTTCAAACACCGTCAGGTCCGTAAACAACGCGCCATGCTGGAACAGCATGCCCATCTTGCGACGGAGCAGGTACAGGTCAGCCGTTTTGAGATTGTGGACGATCTGGCCGTCCACGGACACTTGCCCGGTTTTCGGGCGCAATTGACCGCCGATCAGGCGCAGTACGGTGGTCTTGCCACTGCCGGAGCCGCCCATGACGGCAACCACCTTCCCCTTCGGGAAATCCATGTGGAGACCGGCCAGAATGGCGCGTTTTCCATAGGAAAAGTGCAGATCGCGGATTTCAACGAGGTTGGGCACGGCTATAGCTCTTTATTTTTGATGCCATATTGTAATGCAGAAAGACACGACTCTGCTGGCAGCCCCTTCGCGAGGCAATATTACTAAAGTGAAGAGGCGAATAATACAACACTAATAACCGCAGAGTCAGCAATTTACATTCAGCAAATGTTGTAAATTTGCTGCTCCGCACAATAGCCAAGAAAATAGGGACAGACCCCATTTTCACCGTCGTGCCAGGCTCCGATTTCCCGCTGGTGGCCCTGCCCGTCGCGGGACGGTGCCGCCAGCCTTGCCAGCCGGCGCGGCGCGCTGGCGAAAAAAAACCGGTGTCTGTCACCGGTTTTCTGGGTTACGACGGATGAGTGTCAGCGTGGCAGGACGGAGTTCCCCATCAGGAATTCATCGACAGCGCGGGCGCACTGGCGGCCTTCACGGATGGCCCAGACCACCAGCGACTGGCCGCGGCGGATATCGCCGGCGGCAAACACGCCCGGCTTGCTGGTCTTGTAGCAGCCGTCGCCATCCGTCGTGGCGCGGGCGTTGCCGCGCGGGTCCTTGTCGATGCCGAACGCGTCCAGCACCTGCTGCACGGGCGACACAAAACCCATCGCCAGCAGCACCAGGTCCGCCTTCATCTCGAATTCGGAGTTCGGCACTTCCTGCATCTTGCCGTCTTTCCACTCGACGCGGCAGGCGACCAGCTTTTCCACTTTGCCGTTCTTGCCTTCCAGGCGTTTCGTGGCCACGGCCCAGTCGCGCTCGCAACCTTCCTCATGCGACGACGACGTGCGCAGCTTCGTCGGCCAGTACGGCCACACCAGCGGCTTGTTTTCCTGCTCCGGCGGCATCGGCATCAGTTCGAACTGCGTGATGCTGGCCGCGCCATGGCGGTTCGACGTACCGACGCAGTCCGAGCCCGTATCGCCGCCGCCGATGACGACGACGTGCTTGCCCGTCGCCTTGATCTGGTCCTTGACCTTGTCGCCCGCGTTGACCTTGTTCTGCAGCGGCAGGAAGTCCATTGCGAAATGCACGCCCTTCAGCTCGCGGCCCGGCACGGGCAGGTCGCGCGGCTGCTCGGCGCCACCGGCGATGACGACGGCGTCGAATTCCTTCTCCAGGTCTTCCGGGAAGATCGTTTCTTTTGCCCAGTTGTTGACGTTGGCCGGGAAATCCTTGCCGATCAAGGTCGACATGCGGAATTTGACGCCTTCCGCTTCCATCTGTTCGATACGGCGGTCGATATGCGACTTTTCCAGCTTGAAGTCGGGGATGCCGTAGCGCAGCAGGCCGCCGGCGCGATCCGATTTCTCGAACACCGTCACGTCATGGCCGGCGCGCGCCAGCTGCTGCGCCGCCGCCAGGCCGGCCGGACCGGAACCGACAATCGCCACGCTCTTGCCCGTTTTCTTCTCCGCCGGCTGCGGCTTGACCCAGCCGTGTTCCCAGCCCTCGTCGATGATCTTGTGTTCGATCGACTTGATGCCGACCGGATCGTCGGCGATGCCCAGCGTACAGGCGCTCTCGCATGGCGCCGGGCAGATACGGCCCGTGAATTCCGGGAAGTTATTCGTTTGATGCAGCACGTCCAGCGCCTGGCGGTAGTGCTGGCGATACACCAGGTCGTTCCAGTCCGGGATGATGTTGTTGACAGGGCAGCCCGAATTGCAGAACGGGATGCCGCAGTCCATGCAGCGTGCGCCCTGCACCTTGGCCTGGTCGTCCGTCAGCTTGAGGACGAACTCCTTGTAGTTTTTCAGACGCGACTCGGGAGGCAGATATTGCTCTTCCTGACGCTGGAATTCCATGAAACCGGTGATTTTACCCATGTTATATATCCTTCTTACGCGGCGATGGCTTGCGTTTCGGCTTCGACGGCGGCGTTGTCGGCCAGCTCCACCAGGGCGCGCTTGTATTCATTCGGGAAGACCTTGACGAACTTGCCACGGCTGTCCGCCCACGTGTCCAGCAACAGGCGGGCGCGCGTGCTGCCCGTGTGCTTGAAGTGACGTTCGATCAGGCGCTTCAGGATCGTCTCGTCCGCTTCCGGCGTGCCGTTGCGGTGCTGGGCGTGCCACGTTGACTTGTCCAGATGCTGTTCCGTTGCCGGCAGCACTTCTTCCAGGCTGACCATCGACAGGTTGCACTTCTTCTCGAATTCGCCGTCCGGGTCGTACACATAGGCGATACCGCCCGACATGCCGGCGGCGAAGTTGCGGCCCGTGTTGCCCAGCACGACCACCGTGCCACCCGTCATGTATTCGCAACCGTGGTCGCCCAGACCTTCGACGACGGCCGTCGCACCCGAGTTACGCACCGCGAAACGTTCGCCGGCCACGCCGTTGAAGAATGCCTCACCGGAAATCGCGCCGTACAGCACGGTATTGCCGATGATGATGTTGTTGACGGCCCAGCCGCGGAACTCCGTGTTCGGCCGCACGATGATGCGCCCGCCCGACAGGCCTTTGCCCACGTAGTCATTACCCTCACCGACCAGGTCGATCGTGATGCCATGCGCCAGGAACGCGCAGGCCGACTGGCCGGCGGTGCCCTGCAGCTGGATGTGGATCGTGTCGTCCGGCAGACCGGCGTGGCCGTAGCGCTTGGCGACCTCGCCCGACAGCATCGTGCCGACGGTGCGATTGAGGTTTTTCACCGGCGAGATGAACGAGACGCGCTCGCCCTTCTCCAGTGCCGCCTTGGCTTGCGCGATCAGCTTGTGATCCAGCGCCTTCTCCAGGCCGTGTTCCTGGTCTTCGTTGTGATAGATGCACAGGCCGACGTCGACTTTCGGCTGGTAGAAGATCGCCGAGAAGTCCAGGCCCTGCGCCTTCCAGTGCGTGATCGCCTTCGATTTATCGAGCAGGTCGGAGCGGCCGATCAGTTCGTTGTACGTGCGGATGCCCAGTTGCGCCATCAGCTGACGGGCTTCTTCGGCGACGAAGAAGAAGTAATTGACGACATGTTCCGGCTTGCCCTGGAATTTCGCGCGCAGTTCCGGGTCCTGCGTGGCGACGCCGACCGGGCACGTGTTCAGGTGGCACTTGCGCATCATGATGCAGCCTTCCACCACCAGCGGTGCCGTGGCAAAGCCGATCTCGTCCGCACCCAGCATGGCGGCGATGACAACGTCGCGGCCCGTACGCATCTGGCCGTCGGCCTGCACGCGGATACGGTTGCGCAGGCCGTTCAGCACCAGGGTTTGCTGGGTCTCTGCGAGACCCAACTCCCACGGCGTGCCCGCATGCTTGACCGACGACAGCGGCGAAGCGCCCGTGCCGCCGTCATGACCGGCAACCACAACGTGGTCCGCTTTTGCTTTCGACACACCGGCGGCAACCGTGCCGATGCCCACTTCGGACACCAGTTTCACGGAGATCGACGCGCGCGGATTGACATTCTTCAGGTCGTGAATCAGCTGCGCCAGATCCTCGATCGAATAGATGTCGTGGTGCGGTGGCGGCGAAATCAGGCCGACACCCGGCACGGCAAAGCGCAATGTCGCGATGTAGCCGGAGACCTTGTGGCCCGGCAGCTGGCCGCCCTCGCCCGGCTTGGCGCCCTGCGCCATCTTGATCTGGATCTGATCGGCCGAGTTCAGGTATTCCGCCGTGACGCCGAAGCGGCCCGATGCCACCTGCTTGATGCGCGAACGCAGCGAGTCGCCATCCTGCAGCGGGATGTCAACAACGACCTGGTCCTTGCCGATGACATCGGCCATCGTCGCGCCCTGCTTGATCGGAATGCCTTTCAGTTCGTTGACGAAGCGGTTCGGATCTTCGCCGCCTTCGCCCGTGTTCGACTTGCCGCCGATGCGGTTCATGGCAATCGCCAGGGTCGCGTGCGCTTCCGTGGAAATGGAACCCATCGACATGGCGCCGGTGGCAAAGCGCTTGACGATTTCCTTGGCCGGCTCCACTTCGTCCAGCGGAATCGCCTTGGTTGGATCGATCTTGAACTCGAACAGGCCGCGCAGGGTCAGGTGACGGCGGCTCTGGTCGTTGATGATCTGCGCGTATTCCTTGTACGTCGAGAAGTTGTTGGCGCGGGTAGAGTGCTGCAGCTTGGCGATCGCATCCGGCGTCCACAGGTGATCCTCGCCGCGCACGCGGAAGGCATATTCTCCGCCCGCGTCCAGGCTCTCCGCCAGGGTCGGGTCATTGCCGAACGCCAGGTTGTGCAGGCGCAGGCCTTCCTCGGCCACTTCGAACAGGCCGATCCCCTGCACGTTCGATGCCGTGCCCTTGAAGTACTTGTCGACGACCGATTTGTTCAGGCCGACGGCTTCGAAGATCTGCGCGCCGCAATACGACATATAAGTCGAGATGCCCATCTTCGACATCACCTTCATCAGGCCCTTGCCCACGGCCTTGGTGTAGTTGTAGATGGCCTGTTCGGCCGTCACGTTGCCCGGCAGCGCGTGCGCCAGGTCGGCCAGCGTTTCCATGGCCAGGTACGGGTGCACGGCTTCGGCACCGTAGCCGGCCAGCAGCGCGAAGTGGTGCGTTTCGCGGGCGGAGCCCGTCTCGACAACAAGACCGGTCGATGCACGCAGGCCTTTGCTGACCAGATGCTGGTGGATCGCCGACGTTGCCAGCAATGCGGGGATCGCGACGCGATCGGCACAGATGGCACGGTCGGACACGATCAGGATGTTGTGGCCGGATTTGATGGCATCGACCGCTTCCGCGCACAGCGAGGCCAGCGATGCTTCAACGCCTTCCTTGCCCCACGCCAGCGGATAGCAGATCGACAGTTCATACGACTTGAATTTGCCGCCCGTGTGCTGGCCGATGTGGCGCAGGCGCGCCATGTCGTCGAACGACAGCACCGGCTGCGAGACTTCCAGGCGCATCGGCGGATTGACGTTGTTGGTGTCCAGCAGGTTCGGCTTCGGACCGATGAACGACACCAGCGACATCACCATCGCTTCGCGGATCGGGTCGATCGGCGGGTTCGTCACCTGGGCGAACAGCTGTTTGAAATAGTTGTACAGCGGTTTCAGCTTGTTGGACATGACGGCCAGCGGCGAATCGTTGCCCATCGAACCGACGGCTTCCTCGCCGTTGACGGCCATCGGCGCCAGCAGGAAGCGCAGGTCTTCCTGTGTGTAGCCGAACGCCTGCTGGCGGTCCAGCAGCGCGGCCGGCTGCTTTTCGCCTTGGGCCGCGCCGTATTTCGTCACGTTGTGCTGCAGCTGGCTTTCCGACAATTTGAGGGCGTTCAGCTTGATGCGCACGGCGTTGATCCAGGCCTTGTACGGCTTGGCGTTGGCATACGTGTCCTTCAGCTCTTTGTCGTCGATGATGCGGCCCGCTTCCAGGTCGATCAGGAACATCTTGCCCGGCTGCAGGCGCCATTTCTGGATGATCTTCGATTCCGGAATCGGCAGCACGCCCGATTCGGAGGCCATGACGACCAGGTCGTCATCGGTCACGATATAACGCGCAGGCCGCAATCCGTTCCTGTCCAGCGTGCCGCCGATGTAGCGGCCGTCGGTAAAGGCCATGGCGGCGGGGCCGTCCCACGGTTCCATCATCGCGGCGTGATATTCGTAGAACGCCTTCCGATTGTCGTCCATCGTGGTGTGATTTTCCCAGGCTTCCGGGATCATCATCATCATTGCCTGGGCCAGCGGGTAGCCCGCCATCAGCAGCAGTTCCAGCGCGTTGTCAAAGCATGCCGTGTCCGACTGGCCTTCATAGATCAGCGGGAACAGCTTTTGCAGGTCGTCGCCGAGCACGGCCGACTTCATGACGCCTTCGCGGGCGCGCATCCAGTTGAAGTTGCCTTTGACGGTGTTGATTTCGCCGTTGTGGGCGATCAGGCGGTACGGGTGGGCCAGCGGCCATTCCGGGAATGTGTTGGTGGAGAAGCGCTGGTGCACCAGCGCCAGCGCGGAAACGCAGCGCGGGTCCTGCAGGTCTTTATAGTAGACGCCGACCTGGTCGGCCAGAAGCAGGCCCTTGTAGACAACGGTCCGGGCCGACATCGACGGCACGAAGAATTCCTTGCCGTGAATCAGTTTCAGCGCCTGGATGGCGTGGCCGGACGATTTGCGGATCACGTACAGTTTGCGCTCGAGCGCATCGGTGACCATGATGTCCGGGCCGCGGCCGATAAAGATCTGGCGGATGACGGGTTCCTTGGCGCGCACCAGCGGCGACATCGGCATTTCGCTGTCGATCGGCACATTGCGCCAGCCCAGCACGACCTGCCCTTCGATGCGCACGGCGCGTTCGATTTCCTGTTCGCAGGCGATGCGCGACGCGTTTTCCTTCGGCAGGAACACCATGCCGACGCCGTACTCGCCCGGAGGCGGCAGCTCGACGCCCTGCTTGGCCATCTCGTCGCGGTAGAACTGGTCAGGGATCTGGATCAGGATGCCGGCACCGTCGCCCATCAGCTTGTCGGCGCCCACGGCGCCCCGGTGATCGAGGTTTTTCAGGATCAACAGACCCTGCTCGACGATGGAATGGCTCTTGTTGCCTTTGATGTGAGCGACAAAACCGACGCCGCACGCGTCATGTTCGTTGGCTGGGTCGTACAAACCTTGCGCGTTCATGGGACTCTCCGAAGCAGGGACCGCGAAAACACATTCCACGGTGCCAATTTTTGCAATGAAAAATCAGGTTAGTGCAACGCACAAAAAAACTCAACATAAACAATTAGGGTCGGAGTCGAATTAAGTCTGCACCAGCCAAACGAAATTTTAAATAGGGACAGAGTTGATGCGGCTGTAGAAAAACCCGGGACAGACCCGGGTTTTGAGGAAATGTTGCGTACGGGGTGGTAAGTCAGTGCCGCGGGGACTACCGCGGCAGGGGGAGAAACGTGCCTGTCGGGTAGATAGTAATTGGCTCCGCTCCGGTATTGCCGGGTGCGGCTCTCACCCCTGCTCAGCAGGCTTTTTGAACGGTCTTCCTCGCTTCGCTGGCAGTACCTGGCGCTTCGCGCGCTGCTCCAGCGTCTTCTTGTACTGTTCCGTCCCCAATGGCCAGCCTTTCAGCACCGCCGCCTCCACAGCCTGGATCTGCGCACCCGTCAGATACTGGTCAGCCAGCTCGATATAGGCGGCTTCGCGCTGAAACGGCGTATTGCCCAGCGACCAATAGGTCGGATGGTCCGTGACGATGCCGTCCGGCCTGGCACCCACGTGATGCGCGTAGGTCGACCAGGGATACTGGTCGGGCGTCGCCACCAGTCCCGCGCGCACGGGCGCGAACTCCATATAGCGGCTGCAGATCAGCAGGTAATTGTCCGGATCGATCACCGAGGTCTTGTAACGGCCATGCCATAACGTACCGGCGCGGCCGTATTTCTGGTTGTAGTGCGGGACATAGTAGCGGCCCAGCCATTGCATCATCTGGCCCAGACCGTCCTCGTCGGACGGCGTTGCCAGCAGATGCAGCTGGTCCGGCAGCAGCACATAAGCGTGGATCGCCACCTTGTACGTGCGCGCTGCCGAGCGCAGCCAGGCGAGGAACGTCGTGTAGTCGTCGTCGTCCTGGAACACCGGCTGGCCGTTCAGGCCACGCTGGATGATGTAGTGCGGTTGCGAGGGAACGATCAGGCGGGGCAGGCGGGCCATGGGGCGACAGAGGCAAAAGCGCTATCGTAACGTATAACAATGACTCCGTCCCCAATTGCCTCCGGTGGCCGGCTGGCAGGCTGACTTCGTCGGTTTCTCCCGCCCGTGGTGTTTGCGGCCTCGCAGAGTGTACCGCTATTACCATCCTCGAAGTCAGGTCCGCATCCTTTCGCGGATCGCCGTAACCTGTATAGGCAAAAATTAAGCGCCTGCAGAGCTCGTGTCCATGTCGGGGTGTGACCCCAAGGTGGACACAAGATCGACGGTGGCGAAAAAACATTATAAAAATCGCTTGCAATTAGATCGCACACTATTTATAGTTCATTCCATGGCAGCGCGCAGTGCACCGAAGAAGATCTCGGCAGAGCAGCAGGCACGGCACCCAGCCGAAGCATTACGGAACAATTTGGCAACACCGGTAACACATATGTAGTGCACTATTCAATAACTAACTAAACTCTGACATTAAAGGAAACACCATGAAAGCCATCACCTCCATCGCCTTCGCCGCCGCCCTGATCGGTTCGACCGCTGCCGTGTCCGCCGCGCCTGCTACTGCCGTGAAGCCTACCGTTGTGCTGGTGCACGGCGCCTTTGCCGACTCGTCCAGCTGGGATGGCGTTGCCGCCAAACTGCAGGCCGATGGCTACAGTGTCGTCGCCGCCGCCAACCCACTGCGCAGCGTCAAGGGCGATGCCGAAGCGGTGTCGAGTGTCGTCAAAGGCATCAAAGGGCCGGTCGTGCTGGTCGGTCACTCCTACGGCGGCGCCGTGATCTCGACGGCGGCGCAAGGCAACGCCAACGTGAAGAGCCTGGTCTACGTTGCTGCCTTCGCCCCAGATGCCGGTGAGAACGCCATCGAACTGTCCGGCCGCTTCCCCGGCAGCACCCTGGGCGGCGCGCTGGCAACACCGGTCACCCTGCCTGATGGTGGCAAGGATCTGTACATCGACCAGTCGAAATTCCACCAGCAGTTCGCTGCCGACGTGCCGAAAGCCAAGGCGCAGCTGATGGCCGTGGGCCAACGCCCGATCGCCGAAGCGGCATTGAAGGAAGCGGCGGGTGCGCCGGCATGGAAGAACGTGCCTTCGTACTTTGTCTACGGCACGGCGGACAAGAATATCCCCGCCGCCGCACTGAAATTCATGGCGGAACGGGCGCAGTCACGTAAAACGGTGGAAGTAGCGGGCGCATCGCACGTCGTGATGACGTCGCATCCGGCGGAAGTGGCAAAGCTGATCGAGCAGGCGGCTACCGCGCAGAACTAAGCTCCGCTGATACGGTCGGGTTCGTGTCCCACCGCGGTGCCTGGCACCGTGATGGGACATGACGACATAACGGGGTCAGGTCCGACATTCGGACATTGATGCCCTTATTGGTCGAGCTCGTGTCTG
>Ga0265798_10007971_pt1 | contig 13600 bp, 11 predicted proteins | sample P3T30metagenome_FD_192430 | JGI IMG/M metagenome (GOLD analysis project Ga0265798, IMG submission 192430) | Plant litter microbial communities from East Loma Ridge, Irvine, California - P3 T30 | ecosystem: Environmental > Terrestrial > Plant litter > Unclassified | place: USA: California...
TTTAAGCGCTGATTCTTGGCGGCGCGTGGTCAAGTATTGTTCACGAATACCATTGCGTATGCTCCCCGCCAGTCGGTTGATCTGACGGTCGTATTCAGTAATCTTGGCGGCAGCTTGGACCATCGTAGGGAAATCATCCCTGTGACGTTTGCTTTCCTGCTCATAATCCGCCTGAGCCCGCGCGCGCTGCTGTACCAGGTCCTGAATAGCGGCACTATTAAGAACTTCAGGAATGCTCATAAGCGGAGTCGACTCCACCTGGCGCCAACGCTGCTCGGCTTGGAGGCGCGCCCACAGTGCATCGGCATAGGACCGATTCAACTGCACAAGGCTGGAAGTAACGAGTGAGCGCCCGCCCGCAGAGTTGCTGCCGGTGCTCCCGTCACTGCCCGCGGTCGCGTCGATCAGTCCTGCGGAGCGGGCATATGCGATGAGATTGCGTTCTGACGTTTCCAGTCGCTGACGCGTCTGTCCAAGCTGACTCTCGAGGAACGAGCGTGCATAGCTCGACGCACCAAACTTCCTTTGCAGATTTTGTGCGATAAATTCGGCTGCATAGGCGTTGACTACCCGTGCGGAAAGCTGCCGGTCAGGACTGTCGAAGTTTATCGTGACCACCCGAGAGTCGACCGGAAGATCAACACGGAGATTGTCGAGCAAAGCATCCAGGACCTGTTCGCGACGTGCCTGGGCAACGGTGAACGCTCCTGTCGGACTGGCAGCCGGCTTTATGTTCATCTGTTCCAGAAAGGCGACGCCTCTGTTCAGATTAAGGCGATTTGCAACACGATTGGCAAGCGATCGGCTTTTCAGGATATCGATTTGTGTCGTAAGAAACCGATCGGCGTCCTGTAACGATGATATCGCGTCCGAGTCATCACTCTGAAGGATGCGTTGCGTTTGTTGTTCGATCTGTACTTTGCCGCTCGCGCGGAAAGTGGGTGTGGTCAAGAATGTGGTCAGCAGGCCGATGAGCAGAGCGATTGCCAGGGCAATGATAATGATCAGCCGGCCACGATAGACAGCGGCCCATATGCTTCGGAGATCCAGCCGCAGGCCGGACGCATCACGGTCTTCCGGTGTGGCGGGCATTAACTCCCCGTGGCGCAGGAAGGTGTCGTTCATCACAGAAAATCCGAACTCGAGCTATGGGGTACAGGTGAGTAAGCCGATGACATCGTCATAAGGTTATGGTCACAAAGTCGTGGCGAGCGGGACGAAAACCGCGAAAGCGGGTGCCGCCTGCAAGATATCCTGCCACATTGCACGTCGACCCGACACTGCCACTACCACCGTATCGCCACCTAAAATCAGTGGATCTTCTGCCTCACCGCGGCGGATGGCTGAGACGTTGAACAACGCTCCCATACGCTGGCCGTTAATATGACGAAAAATCGCGACACTCTCGGTTTCAGCCGTTCGCGTGGTGCCTTTCGCGAGGGCCAGCACTTCGATGAGGCTGGTCGACCCCCGGATTTCGTACACGCCGGCCTCTGTGACGGCACCGTCTACGATTACCTTTTGCGACGCGGCATTGGTAACGATTACAGAGACTTGAGCGTTGACGAGATAGCGGTCATCCAACCGACGCGCGAGGTTGGTAGACAATTGGCTGGCTGTGTTGCCAGCCACATTGACGGTTCCGATCAGCGGCATCGAGATGTTGCCCGCCGCATCGACGGGAATATCCTTAACCGATAGATCTTCTTCCTGAAAAACGGTGATGGTCAGCTTATCTAGAGGACCGATGCGATACTCGCTCGTGACCTGTTTGTCCCCTGCGATCGGGAATACCTGTCGAGCCGAAGCACCAGCAGGAAGATTGATAGGATCGCTGGAGCAGGCGACCAGCGGCAGGGCAATCAATGCCGCATAAACAGATGGCTTGAGCATAACCCTCATTGATATTCTAAGCGGCCCACTGCGGCGAACGGGGCTACGTGCGGTCCGCTCGTACACCGGTTGAAAAAGGCTGGCTAGCCGTTGGTCACGTGATATCGGCGCAATCATCGCCGTCGTGCGGCCGGCGTCGCAGCCAGCGTGGCCATCAGCATGGCGAAAATGCTGGTGAGGGCAATTGTCCGTAACGGATAATCCCCGAACGAATGGATCAACAGAATGCCGATAGCGGAGGCTGTCGCTGTGATCTGCCTGCGGCGGTCGCGGAGGGCCGGGTCTCGTAAGGCGCGGATCAAGCCTGTCGCAAGCAGAACAGCGAACAAAACGATGAGCGCGAGGCCCGTCACTCCGGTTTCGATCAGGAGTTCAAGGTAATCATTATGTGCATGGACGACATAGGCCCTGTTGACGATCTCCAGCGGCTCGACCGCCTTGAAGACGGGAACGAAAGATCCCAGCCCTGATCCCATGGGGAAATAGTCTTTGGCTGCCTGGACTACCGAGGGCCAGAACATGAAGCGGGGATCGGTATCGGTATCAAACCGATCGAGGGTGCGTATGACCATCGCATTGTGGCTGAGCAGTGCTGCTAGGCCAGCCAAAATGATGACGCCGGCTGCACCTGCTGCCCAAGCGCGGCGATCCCGCAAAATCGCTTTGGGAAGAAGAAGGGCAATGCTGATCGCCAACGTCGGAAGCATCAGTACGACGCCCGCGCGCGACATGGTAGCGATGACCGTGATGGTGAGGAACACCAGGACCCCGGAAATGATCAGGCGTTGCGTTATATTGCTCACCCGTTGAGATATGCTCATCGTTGCCGCCAGCAGCATCGCAATAAGAAGCAAGTCGGCTTGATGATTATGGTTGGAAAAAACGCCGACCGCAGGGTCTTGGTTCGCTACTGCATAGAGATAAGGGCCGCTTGGCCCGGACGCGACCTGAAACATGCCGAGGAAGGCGCTGAACAATGCCAGAACGACTGTCCAGTTCAAAAGACGCCGGCGTTCGCGCCGGTCACAGGCTAACGTCGCGACCAACGTCGCCGACGCGGGCAACAGGAAAAGTAGTGCCCGGATGGTCGCATCGGGGGTGAGCGAAAGCGGCATTGCGTTTTTACCGGCGCCGATTGCATCAGCGATCTCGGCGGGCAGCGCGCGGCTTGGCAGCGTGCGCCAAAGCGAGGCAGGAAGAGGGATTATCTGGGCGATACCTACCAGAAACAGGGCACCGACAAACAGCATCAGTGCGACGGTCCATCGATCGGTCGGACCGCGCCAGCCGCGCCAAGCGAGGGTGGCCAAGACGGCGACGCTTACCAGCTCGACTAGCATGCGCTGGACCGGAAAATTGGCATTGCCACCGCCCAGTAGCACCGCGCTGACAAGCATCGTGGCGGCAAGTCCGAAATTGGTGATCCGCATGTCGTTTATTTTCGTCCTTCGACAAGCATCAGTGGCCCGCTGGCGCCGCGCGCTCGATTAAAAACGGCATGGCTATTGCTCATCGTTAACATTAAGGGGCCGCGGTTCCGCGGGAGTTCGTTAGTCGCCATGCATGATAAAATTCTACTGGCCCGCGCCAATGGCAGGCGTTTCCATGCTTGACAAGCCACACCCGCAACGGCGCATTTGGTTCATCGGACCCTTTCCACCTCCGCTGCACGGCCAAGCCGGTTATAATGTCGCAATGGCTGCGCATCTGCGGGAAATGGGCGACGTCAGGATCATCGACACCGGGAGCATCTCTTGGCGAAAGGTTGCCGTGTACCTCGGCGCCGCATGGACAATGTTGACACAGAGCCGACGAGGGGACGTCGTATACACTTCGGCACCGGGGCAGGGTGCCTTATGGCTGTTTGGTATTGTGGTCCTGGCGCTCCGCTGTCGAGGCCTGCCATTTTTTGTGCATCATCATTCGTATCGCCCTATTCATGCGGGTCCCACGGCTGCGATGCGTTTCGTGATCGCCCTCGGGGGACAAGGACAGCGGCACATCCTGCTGAGCGAGCACATGCGTAGGGCCTTCGTGGATCTCTACCTGGACGGCGACGTGCACCGCGCCTTGGCCCTATCCAATGCCTTCCTTTTTTACGAAGCCGAAAAACCGACCGACCGCCCCGACCGCCCGTTGACGCTTGGGCATATGAGTGTGCTGGCGAGCGAGAAAGGCGTCGATGTCGTTCTCGCGGTTTTCGAGAATTTGATGAAGGCGGGGGCAGATGTTCGCCTTCTCCTCGCTGGCCCAGTTCGAGATTCAAGGCTGACCGCGCCGATTGCAGCTGTCGCTGCTCGTTACCCGCAGCATTTCGAGGTTTTGGGACGAGTCGATGGCGATGCAAAACGCCAGTTCTACAACGATATCGATCTTTTCTTGCTTCCCTCGAGGTTGCTGGACGAAGCGGAGCCACTCGTACTGTTTGAAGCATATGCAGCTGGCGTGGATGTCATGGCGACGGAGCGAGGCTGCATTCCGGAACGTCTGATTGCGTCAGATCGAATACTGACGGGAGACAGTTCTGTAGATACCGCCTCTGTTTCGTCCGTTGCGACGGGGCTGGCGTCCGATTGGTCGGCATCACGCAGCTCCTGTCGCGATCACGCCACGCGAATGCATGCATCTGCTTGCCAAGAGGCGCAATCGCTGTTCATGGCGATGGGCCTGGAGCCTACTAGACGACCTGCGACCCGGGCCGAACGATTGGCGGTTTGCGCCGAAAAGCGGCATCTGCAAGATAGCGCATCATGATGTGGTTCAAGGCATTTGCCCAGTCCGCTGGGACGGATATGGAACAATGAACGCACTTTTTTTTCTTTTCGTCTGTTATCTTTTATCGCCGAAGATTGACTTGATTACGCTCGCCGGCGCAGCGATTCGGCCAGAGGACTTTATTTCGCTAGTTGCGTTGCTGATATACCTCAACAAAAAGAATCGCCGCCCGGTGCACATTCCACCATGGGTCAGATCCTACATTGTTCTTATCATTTTGGGATTGATCTCCGCGTTGGTTAATTTTCAGCGTGAAGGCGCGGTTAGTATGTTGTTCGGGGTGCGCCTTATTCAATATCTGGTATGGTTTTTTATCATATTTGAGTCTTCGGCAACTCTCAACCCCCGCGTAATGAGAGCGTCCTTCCTGCTGCTTTCGTCTATCTTCATACTGTGGGGTGGGCTGGAGTATTTTGGATTTATCGAAAAAATTGGCAAGTTCGCAGGCGCTTCGCAGCGTTTGACGATCAATACTACGGGCCCGTTCGAGACATCCGTCATGTTGGCAATATTAGCCTATGCGACGCCCCAAGCCGCCGTGGGGTCGATCCTAGTCATCATGATTTACCTTACACAAGCACGTGTCACCGTTCTGGCCGCTGTGACAAGTTTTCTGGCGATGCGGCCGGGACGCGGATTGGTTATTGCTATTGTCGGAGGCATCATGGCGATGGCGATCGCGGCGCCGCTGATGTCGCTCTTGAAGGAAAGTCGCTTTGCTGAATCGCAATCGCCCGTTGCAATGGTGCAGTTGCTAGCAGACGGATGGCGTAAGGTGCCCGCAGTCGAGGATCCCGCATATTATCGAGATCGCTTTCTGACAGGCGACACGCTGTTCCATTACCTCTACGATACGGACGGCGATTTGAGTTTCAAGATGCGTGCAGTGCGGTGGCCGCTAGTGGTTAAATCAACATTGTATTCGCCCATTCATTTCGTCATCGGTTGGGGGCCGGGGGCATGGGGTGTGGCGCTGGATAGCTATTACGTTCGCATCTTCGGTGAAACCGGTATCTTGGGACTAGCTGCGTTCTTATGGTGGCTTATTACAATGTTTCGGGGTCTCCATAGATAGGGGACGGCCAAGTTCACGGTGGTCATGATGGCCATCGTTGCGGTCTTTATCGACATATTCACCTCATCGAAGGTAATGCCGCTGCTCTGGGCCTTCGTTGCGCTTGAACATGCACGGCATATTTCGGCCTTTCCAAAGCTCTACGCGCAGCGTCGGCGTCAAAGGGTTTTGCCGTCGCCCACGCTGGCACATCAACAATCTTCGGCGGAGGCGGGAGCGTGAACGGCTATCAGGGCAAAGAGAAGGTCGCATTCCTCGTAATTTGTCACGCCGAACCGGCAATGCTCGCACGGCTTGCACGACGTCTCGTCGCTGTCGATTGCGCAACGTTCGTCCATGTCAACGCGCGCTCCGATATTTCACCTTTTCATAAAGCGACTACTGGCATCCCGTCAGTTTCTTTCGTGAGTGACGATGAACGCATCGCGGTCAATTGGTGTGGTTATACCCTTATCGAGGCGATATTGGCTTCGGTCAGGCTGGCAATTGTCGAACAGCCCGATACCGCGCGTTTTGTGCTGCTGACGGGGGCCGATTATCCGATCAAACCAATGGAAGACATTCTTCAGGAGATCCGTAAGGATCAAGAGATCATCAAGATCGACCGGGCTCTCGATTGGGAAGGAAAGTCATGGTTCGATCGAACCGTGACGAACGTGTTCCTAGGGGACAACAATTTGTTCAATCAGCGCTCTCGAATAGCGCCGGCGCGCCTCCTAGGTCGAGGAATCGAGCGCTTTGCCAGGCGCTGGCAGCGATATCCCCTGACGATTTACCATGGTCCGTCCTGGTGGAGCTTGACACGCTCTGCGATGGACCAGGCACTTGCGATCGCTTCCAGTCCAGCCACGAATATCGAATGGTTCAGACGGTCGCGGACCCCGGATGAAACCGTTTTTCATACCTTGGTGCGAAACTCGCTTCGAGCGAGCAAGATTAAACTTGATGCCCTCCGCGATGGCGTGGAGGCCTATCCGGAAAGTCTCGCGGGTACCCACTATGTCGACTGGCGTAGGCCCAATCCCGACTATCCTCGAATTCTGGAAGAGGATGACCTGCCGGCAATCATGGCCTCGGAAGCGCTGTTCGCTCGCAAGTTCCATCCGCTGCGCTCCGCGACATTATTGGATGCGCTGGACTTGTTGCACGGTGTCGAGTCGGAAAGGGTTTGACTAAGGAAGGTGGGGGATTTCGCCCCCACGGCGGATTACGCGGGCGGGAACGCCAACGGCCACACTGCCCGACGTGATGTCGTGAGTAACCACGGCACCCGCACCAATCACACATCCATCACCGATGTTGACACCATCCAAGACACAGACGTTATTACCAAACCAGCAATCATCTCCAATGGTGATGCCCAAGCGATGAACATGTCCGGAAGTAAATCTGCCATAGGCATCGGCGGTATGAGACTCGGCTGATAGAGTCAGGCCAGCTCCTGCTTGAACATTGCGGCCTATACGGATTGGGCCGCCGATGCCCAGTACTGCATTAGGGCCAATGTATGACATATCTCCGATCCACAAACCCTCGGCACGCATGTTGAGGCCGCTACGCCCTTGGATCCATGCGCGTTCCCGAATGGTGACTTTCGTCCCTAGAGTGATGCCAGCCTTGGCCGAGCAATCAACATAGCTGCCTGCTCCAATTGATACACCTCGCTTCATCTGCAGGCGTCCGGCCGAAATGAATTGGATGCCTTTTCCAAGTAGCAGGCCTTTGGGCCGCCGTAATCGAACAAGAGACCAGAGTAAGCCACGCACAAACGGCGCACCGCCTTTTTGTAGCAGATATCCTATGTCGCCCGAGCCAATATCATAGGACCGACCCGTAAGAGTCCTGATCAGCGAGCCAATTTTCATCAAAATCTTCCGTTTTACCGTCAAATATCAGGCAGTATATTGCGCATGATCTTTAGTAGCCTGCTGGATTTTTGCGGAACCGACGTTCGCAACGCCGCGGCTACATCACTTGGTGCTAGATGAGTGCGCCACAATGCGTTGACGTCATCTATTGCAATCCGGAGCAATTGCGGAATGAGCCGTCCCCACCAGCGGGGCGTCATGTCCTTTGCAAGGATCAGTTGCAAATCACGGCCTTGTGATAAAAATCCCATTACGGTTTCTGGCTTGCAGGATTCATTCTGTGCGATCCTGACCGACGCTAACACCCTGCGTAGTTGACTTAGATGCCCGATACGCGCCAGTCGAACGTTGAAATAATAATCAGCCGAGGGAAATTCGGCAGCGCGAAATCCACCAATCTTTCGAGCTATAGTCGTACGGACGATCAAACCAACGCTGTTTCCAATCACGTTCCCAAAAAACAGGGACCGCGGCGTTATTCGACGATAACCCCGATTTCCAAATCGTAATCTGCCAAGGATCTTGCGTCCAGCTCCGTCCTCTTCATGCATCACCACGTCGTTACCATCGCGCTGATCTATCCATCGCTTGGAACAGATCGCGGCATCAACGTCAGAGTGACGGTCTACAAAATTCAGCATTGATGCCGTAAAATCAGGATCTAGCAGATCATCGTCATTGAGAATCGATAGCCAAGGCGTTGAACAAAGATCGATACACTTGTTCCAGTTACCAAACATACCGACGTTCACGGGGTTACGGTAATAGCGGAAGCGTATTGTTGCCAGTTCAGGGATGCGGGCGAGGAGGGTGTTGTACCCTTCGGATGAGGCGTCATTGTCTACGACAATCACGGCTACATCATTAAGTCTAGTTTGGGCCATAACACTGCGTATCGTCTCGACAAGAAGATCTTCGCGTTGATAGGTCGGTATCGCGATGGTAAGTTTTGCACCTGTTTCCGTTCCAAAGAACAATGCAAGTTCTGATACAACGGCACGGTGAGCATCATCCGGCGTTGTGTCCCATGCAAAGCTCGCGGCGATCGCTTTGCTCATACCGGTTTCACCTTCTTCCATGCCAGTAAGGGCCATCGCCAGTTGTTGTAGCTGAGCTGTACCAGTCCCTGCCATGCGATCATGCCCATGATACCGAGACCTGCCCAAATTGCGATCGTCGCACCAATCGCCACGGCACCACCTGAAATTAGCGCAGATCTGGTGAACGGGACTTCGTTGGCGCTCGTAATGAAGATCGCAGCGGTTAGATGTAGTCCCTCTAGGAGCAGCACACCCGCGAGCAGTGACATTTCAGGCATGGGGAGTAAGGCAGTCCTGCTTCCAATTGCCGTTAGCAGCAAAGGAACAACTGTGATGACAAACGTCGCGCCCGTGACGAAAATAAGAATGAAAGCGGCGATGCACCGGAGAAGTACGATCCTTAATCGGGACTTGTCGGCTTGCGCATGGCTCGCGACGAGCGATGGTACCGCTATTTGCATCGGAAGCTGCGCGAAGGCGCTAACTGCTCCAAAGAGCTGCAACGAAATTGCATAGCCGCTGGCCGCTACAACACCAAGCAGGGTCGAAATAGCGAACAGGCTGTAGCGGTTGATGAGGAAGCCTGCGATTGCGACGACGCCGAGGCGGCTGGCATTTGGCCAAATGGCTGTAATGATTGCCCGACGTGTACCAGGGTCGCCAGTGGATCTACACCGTGTTTCCGCCGTCACCTCGCGTAGCATAAACGCGCCCAGCACTCGTCCTGCAACGATGGCAACTGCACTTGCGCAGGCAAGCGCGATCAGCTTTCCGCCGGCCAAGAGTACAAAGATTCCGATGACTGCGGCGCCGCCTCGCGCCATGATTAGATAGATATAATTCTGACGGATGCGGTTGGTCGCCAGCAGCAAGGGCGAGATCCACATAATCGATGTGTTGAACACGATTGCCACTGCAAAGATCGTCCAAGCTATCTGGATCTGGTCGATCGCCAGTCCGCCCCGCCTTGCAAGTGCAGATACATAGAACAGGCCGCCGCCCAAAAGCACAACGCCTCCCCCTAATGCGAACCAGCGATAAATCCGCTGGGCGGCGTAGAGGGCCTGCGCGATTAAGTGCCAATTAGGTTCCTGACCAGTCGCGACGACGTCCCCGACGCCGTGTCGCGGTAGCGACTTTGCTCCGGCATAGCCGAGGGCGAAAGCGCGCGCGAAGGTGGGCTGGAAGCCAAAATCGAGGATGATCGCCAATCCCTGAACGGTGACGAACACATACCAGATGCCGACCTCCGCTGGGGAAAGCCGCGTTACCATGAACGGGATGACGGCAAGGCCCGCGCCATACTGGACTATCTGCGCAATCATTCCGATCGCCAGATTTCCATGCTTGGCGATCAGGTTTGTCGCCGTCCGTATGTCAATGCTCGCCAAGGCCGGCCACCGCATCGGCCAATTTCCGACGCGGTGCCCAGCCTGGTACACGCCCGGCAACGCCGGGATCGATCGGGATCATCAATTCCCGGTCGCGATAGGTACGACCGCCGAAGTTGGCCGTGACAGGCTTTCCCATCGCCGCCTCTACAACCGGAACGAGATCCCTGACGCGGAATCGCTCTCCAGACACAAAGAACGTTTCATCCAACGCGTGCGGCGCTGTAATCATCCGCTCGCCACAGGCGATAAAGGCGTCAACAACATCGTCAACATGACTAAGGTCGACAATCTGTTCGCCTGGCGACATACTCAATACCTCGCCAGAGCAGGCTGCGTCCACCAGTAATTGGATCAGCTTCCGCCTTGTATCGTCTGCGCCGTACGTGTCGAATAGTTTAAGCGTGATGAGCGACAATTCGCGCGCATCTACATAGTAACGCAACATCGTGTCGGCAGCCTGCTTTGACGCGGCATAGAGATTAACCGGTCTATAGGTGTCGTCTCCGTTATAATGCTGCCAAGCGGTGCCGGTGGTGACGAGCCGACCGCCAGCGCCCTCGGCCGTCAGTGCCTCAGCAAGCTGTGTGACCAGCGTCACGTTGGACGCGATCAACCCTTCGATGTCAGCTGCAATATGTGAGGCAAGGTAAAGCGATGCGAGATGAAAGGTGACGGTAGGACGGGTTTCCGCCACGATCGCAGCAAGCGATGTGGCAGATCCGTCATATCGCTGCACAGTCGCCGCTGCCAAATCCGGCGATATTGTCGAGGATGCGCGCGCAAGCAAATGAACATGCCATCCCTTAGCGACAAGGCCTCGAACGAGATGCGCACCGATGAAGCCGCTTGCTCCGGTAACTAATGCTGTCGGAGTCACAACCTTGATCCGTCATAAATGAAAGGAGTATCGTAAGCAGATAGAGGGGGGTGCACTCGGTCGCGGTCCGAAATGACTGGCGTTTCAACCGGCCATTCCAGTCCGAAAGAATCCCAAGCGATGCCGCCGTCGTTGGCAGGGGCATGTTCGTGGGTGACTTTATAGTACATCAGGCTGTCGTTCTCGAGCGAGAGAAAACCGTGGGCAATCCCTGCAGGCATATAGACGAGTGCATCGCCGGATAAGGGGACTGTTACATGGTGTCCGAAAGTCGGCGAACCGCGTCGAAGATCGACTAGGACGTCGAGAACCGAGCCTTGAAGGCAGGCGGCAAGCTTCGCATGATGGGCGGGGGGCGTCTGGAAGTGCATACCCCGCAACACGCCCTTTGCGGAAGAAGATACGAAATCTTCTCGCCAATCCGTGCGTAGACCCAACTTTTCCAGCGATGGGGCATGGGCGGTCTTCAAAAACCACCCCCGATCATCTGAAAAAAGGCCGGGACGCAGCACGAAGCATCCCGGCAGGATCAATGCCTCATGCAGCACCAGCAATCTCCACCTTAGAAATTCAGCCCGAAGAATTCCTCGAGCTTCTCACCCACGTAATCGAAATGCTCCTGGCCCAGCGCCGGGAACAGGCCCAGCCAGAAGGTGTTGTTCATCACCTGGTCGGTGCGCGTCAGGTCGCCGACCACGCGATAGTTGACGTGTTCGAAATACGGCTGGCGCGTCAGGTTGCCGGCGAACAGCAGGCGGGTGCCGATCTTGTTCTGGTCGAGGAAGCGGGTGACGTCGACGCGCTTGGCATCGACCCCGTCGCGCAGCATCAGCGGATAGCCGAACCACGACGGATCCGAATTGGGCGTCGCTTCCGGCAGGATGAAGATCTCTTCCATGCCCTTCAGCCGCTCGGTGAGCAGCGCGAAGTTTCGGCGTCGCGCCTCGACGAAGCCTTCGGCGCGATCGAGCTGCGCAAGGCCGCAGGCGGCCTGCATGTCGGTGATCTTCAGATTGTAGCCGAGGTGGCTGTAGACGTATTTGTGGTCGTAGCCGAACGGCAGCGTGCCGTGCTGCTGGCCGAAACGAGAACCGCAGGTGTTGTCGCAACCCGGCGCGCAATAGCAGTCGCGGCCCCAGTCGCGGATGCTCTCGATGATCGGACGCAGTTCGAGGCTCTGGGTGAACACCGCGCCGCCTTCGCCCATCGTGATGTGGTGCGCAGGGTAGAAGCTGACCGTGGCGACGTCGCCCCACAGGCCGACCTTCTTGCCATCGTAGGTCGCGCCCAGCGCATCGCAGCAATCCTCGACCAGCCACAGGTCGTGCTCGTCGCAGATGCGGCGGACCTCGGCGAGGTTGAACGGGTTGCCGAGCGTGTGCGCGATCATGATCGCGCCGGTCTTTTCGGTGATCGCCGCCTCGATCAGGCTGGCGTCGATATTATAGGTCGGCACGTCGACGTCGACGAACACCGGGATCAGGCCGTGCTGGATCGACGGATTGACCGTGGTCGGGAAGCCGGCCGCGACGGTGATGACCTCATCCCCGGGCTTCAGGCGGCGATCGCCGAGCTTGTGGCTGGTGAGGCACGACAGCGCCAGCAGGTTCGCCGACGAGCCCGAGGTGGTGGTGAGCACGTAGGGCGCACCGAGCAGCTTGGCGAGGCCGGCCTCGAATTCGGTGTTGAAGCGGCCGGTGGTCAGCCAGCCGTCCAGCGACGCTTCGACCATCAGCTCGATCTCGGGCGCACCGATCACCTTGCCCGCGGGCGGGATCACGGTTTCGCCGGGTACGAACGGCTTGGGCGCGAACTGGGCTTCGGCATATTGGCCGACAAGCTGGCGGATTTGCTTGCGGAGGTCGTCAGCGGTCATGGAAATCGGTCCTATGCGGCAATGGGTTGGCCGGCGCGTGTGAAGCGCTCCAGCTCGGTAAGGCAATATTCGTGCATGTCGATCCCGGAGCGCCAGGCGCGATGCCAGTCGACGATCCGGTCGAGCGCTTCGCCCAGCGACCAGCGCGGTTGCCAGTGGAGGCCGGTGCGCGCTTTCGAGATATCGAGCTTCAGGTAGCGCGCCTCGTGCGGCTGCACGCTCTCGTCGCGGATCCAGTCGGCCCCGTCGCCCCACAGCGCGCACATTTTTTCGACGATCCACTGTACCGGCTGCGCATCGTCGTCGCGCGGGCCGAAGTTCCACGCCTCGGCCGCGGCGTGCGGATCGTTCCACAGCGCCTGACAGAGGACGAGATAGCCGCCCACCGGCTCGAGCACATGCTGCCACGGCCGGATCGCCAGCGGGTTGCGGATCAGCACCGGCTTGCCGTCGGCCACGGCGCGCAGGATGTCGGGGACCAGCCGGTCGTCGGCCCAGTCACCCCCGCCGATGACGTTGCCGGCGCGGCCCGAGGCGAGCGCGACCGGGCTGTCCGCACCGAAGAACGAGCGACGATAGGCGGAGACGACGAGCTCGGCGCAGCCCTTGGAGTTGCTATAGGGGTCGTAGCCCCCCATCGCCTCGTCCTCGCGATAGCCCCACACCCATTCGCGGTTCTCGTAGCATTTGTCCGTGGTGACGACGCAGACCGCGCGTACGTTGGCAGCCTTGCGTACCGCCTCGAGCAGATGGACCGTGCCCATGACGTTGGTGGCATAGGTGCCGACCGGATCGTCATAGG
>Ga0265798_10007973_pt1 | contig 13598 bp, 13 predicted proteins | sample P3T30metagenome_FD_192430 | JGI IMG/M metagenome (GOLD analysis project Ga0265798, IMG submission 192430) | Plant litter microbial communities from East Loma Ridge, Irvine, California - P3 T30 | ecosystem: Environmental > Terrestrial > Plant litter > Unclassified | place: USA: California...
ATCAGAACCGGGGTGTCTTTCGGAAGCCCGAACTGGATGTTGACTTCAGACAATGCCAGCCTGTCCAGGGCACCGATCCCGCTTTTAAGTTTATACTCTGCCAACCCGTTGTCTGCAATGTAACTGAACTTTTTCAGGTTCTGCGGAAGTTCCGCTGCTGTTTTATACGTACGCGTACTCTGGATGGAATTTTTATGATTGGCAGTAAACATATCTACTGTTCCTACAATATCATTGGCAACTGCAAATTTTGCCTGGGGATTCTTCTGGGCAAACAGAGTGGCAGAAGACAGCAGTAAAAAAGAGTAGAGTAATTTTTTCATAATGTTTGGGAATAAATAGCGATTAAAAACTGGATAAATATAGTTATTTTTTGTAAAATGTAAATAAAATTTTACGATTATTTAATCAATAATGGTAAATAATACACTTTTGTTATCATTATTCAGGGTTTTCCTGCGAATGTTCATTTTTCTTATCCATTATATTGCTGATGATCTTTTTTAATCTCTGAAAGATCAGCGAACTGAACAGCAGGATGATTCCCAATATGATAAATGCGATGATTCTTGAAACATTGTCCATTTCCCATACATCATAAGCATATAATTTCAGGATCATCAGGGCAAGGAGTGAAAATCCGGCCCTGCTGTATTCCGTTCTGTGTGTTTTCAAACCTTTGTAAATAAACAGGCTGGCAGCAACGGCCCAGATAATAGGCAGATACAGCAGGCTGAAATGTTTGCCGAGCATGGTAAGGTCTGCACCGGAATCTGTATTAACAATTATATAAAGGTGATAAGCTTCAAAGCTTACTGCAGTAACGGCAGTGGCGGCAATGAGCCAGTAAGAAATCCTTGTGCTGAAAAAGTCTGAAACCGGCAGGATTTTTACCAGTGTATATACAAAAGGGATGCTGTAGAGAAGATACATCATATAATAATCCGCAGGAATCTTTTTAATCAGATAATCAGAAACCAGTCCGGTGCCTGCGGTTGAGGTATTGATTATGATGAAGACCAAAAACAGGTAAAGAAGCGGTATTTCCAGAAGCGTTCTGATGTTCAGCTTTTTCCGGAACAGCAGCAGCAGAAAAATATAGCAGATGCTGAAAAGCATGGCCATACTGAAAATCACCGTCTGAGGTTTTGATGCTATATGATACAATATTTCAAAAAGGAAGGCAAAATAAATGATCAGGTAGCTTATGATGGTAAACATATTTTCAAGATGAGCACTCCTGTCATTCCCGGTAGGTTTTCTCAGTAAAATCAGGTTGACAAAAGTGGTCACTACCGTAATAAAGCTTGTAAGGAATACGGGATTGAAGAGCACAGTCAAAGATTTGGCATCAATATATTCGGTCCAGCTGATGATCTGTGCACAGATAACCAATGGAAACAGGACATAGAAACATGACCTGAAAATGGTATGCCCCGTTTTCTTCCAGATGAATAAAAGCAGTGTGGCTTCAATTGCCCATACACTCGTAATTAAATGTGCCTGGAACTGTAAGGCGAATGCGGCCGTAATAAGTCCCGCAGCAATTCCTGTAAAAACAGAGTAGGGCACCCCGAAATTCTTCCGGGAATACTCCCTGAAAAGAAGTCCCAGATTAACCAGTGCAAAACCGGCCGGAAAAATGATGACAGGTCCGTATTGTAAGGTATTAAAAATATACACCAGTCCGGTGATGCTGGTAAAATTAATCAGCACAAGCATTAAAATATCAGAAGACGGTAAAATGTCTTTTTTAAAGTAATCCTGTAAAGCAAATAAGTAGAAAATCAGATAGCCGGCAAGGTAAAAATAAACACCGGAAATTTCCGTCTTTTCAACAGTCCAGAACAACAGGTAGATGCTGGTGAAAACAAACGCAATCCATCCGACGCTCTTCCAGTTTTTCAAGAACGCTATGATCAGCATCCCGATATTCAGGACTGTAATATAGGTGAATAAAAAAAGATAGTTGCTTGCTCCGGTACTGATCATCAGCGGAGCCAGAAACCCTCCGAATAAGGAGAAAATAATTAAAGTCTCGCTTTTATAGTAATAGGAGAGTGAGAGGGATGCCAGTGTGATCAGGCAGATGACGGAAAAAGCCGTGTTCTGTGAGAATAAATGGTATTCTCTGAACCCGATGGTCGCTGTAAAGTAAAAGACCGCAATCCCTCCGCCCGTAACAATGGATGAAAAAACAGCATAGTGCTTCCGCAGGAAATGGCTGACGGTAATAATGGCTGCTCCGGCCACAAAACCAATGGCCGCTCTTGCCGTTTCTCCCAGCCAGTTCCTGTCAATGGCATACTTTACAAAATACCCGATCCCCAGGACGAGTGTAAAAATCCCGGCGATGGTTAAGGCATTCTGCTTCAGAAATTCAGCAATAACAGCAAGATGGTCTTTCTTTGGCTGATGAGGTAGGTCTTCTGCCAACGGAAGAGCGGATGATGTAGCAGGCAGTTCCTGCTCCTGATGCTGTACAGGAACTGACGATTCCGTATCCGGTTCTGCAGTATCTTTTATGTCTTTTATGTGGCGGACAGTACTGCCGGTAAATTCTTTCCTGAGGTCGGAAATTTCCTTTTCCAGTTTCTGTACTCTGTGATTCAGATGGTTGAAAATGACGAAAATGACAATAATTAATATAATGATCAGGAAATACATCATTCTTCGTTTGTTTTGGAATCCCAAATATAATGAAATGTTTGTTAGGCCCTGAAAAATTAATCCACCGTACAGGAATGCACGGTGGATTATTATTGGTATGATGTAACCGTTACATTACATATTCTTTTAGTTTGATACTTTATAGACATGGAAAGAGGTCTGGCTGGCTCCTATCAATCCCGGATTAAGCACTGAAGCATTGGTAATTCCGAAAGAAATCCGGTCTCCTGCCTGGAAAGTAAAATTGTTATCAGCGGTTTCATTTGAAAGGGTTATTTCCTGCGAGTTTATGGTTATCCCGTCGAAGCTTTTTGCATCAATTAAGGTATATGTTCCTGCCCGGTTTCTTAACACGGCAACCCCGGTAGAATCCGGGAGCACAGATGACAGAATACCGAAGCCGTAACGGAATGAAAATCTTACATTATATACTCCGTTGCTGGGAACAACGTAAGCATAATCCGTATCGGAAAATACAGCGGTTGTACCCAGTGTCCGTTCTGGGGTAACGAAATTAACCGGCCTGAATCCGTTGGGCAGAATACCCATGTCAATAAGGGTGGTACCGTTGGTTTTACGGGCTGCATACACGGATGTGCTTACACCGGTAGTGGCATTGATCTGGCTGATTGCAGAATTGACAATAAGCTGTGGATTTACCTGTGCCACCTGAAAGTCACCGCCCGTGTTCTGGTTTACCGCTAAAAGCTGGTATCCAGGCAGCGAAGGAGCCGAAGGGGTAGCCCTGATTTTTACAGTTCCGTTAATATCTAAAGAAGCCTGTGGGCTTGATGTATTGATCCCTATATTCTGTGCAGACAGGGGGATTGCCGCCATGGCAAGCCATGTGATATAAATCTTAGTTTTCATATTTAAAAGTTTAGTTTGATACTTTATGAATATGGAAAGATGTGACACTGGCTGATATTAATCCCGGATCAAGCACTGAAGCACTGGTAAGCCCGAAAGAAATCCGGTCCCCTGCCTGGAAAGTATAGAGATTATCAGTAGATTCATTTGAAACGGTAAGGTTTATTGAACCTAAGTTGGCTCCGTCAAAACTTTTTGCATCAATTAAGGTATATGTTCCTATCCTGTTTCTTAACACGGCAACCCCGGGAGAACTGCTTAGTAAATATGCCTGAAGACCGGTTCCGTAACGGAATGAAAATTTTACAGCATAGACACCGTTGCTGGGAACTACATATGCATTATCCGTATCAGAAAATACGGCGGTTGTGCCCAGTGTCCGCTCTGCGGTAACGAAGTTTACCGGTCTGAATCCGTTAGGCAGAACACCCAGGTCAACAAGAGCAGTACCGCTGGATTTCCGTGCTGCATACGCAGATGTGCTTACACCGGTAGTGGCATTGATCTGGCTGATTGCAGAATTGACAATAAGCTGTGGATTTACCTGTGCTACCTGGAAATCACCGTTTGTGTTCTGGTTAACAGCAAGGATCTGGTATCCCGGCAGCGAAGGAGCGGCAGGGGTAGACCTGATTTTTACTGTTCCGTTTATGTCTAAACTAGCCTTTGGATTGGTTGTATTAATCCCAATACCAAATTGAGCAGATAACGGAAGCGCCATCAAAGCAAGGAGCGCGCTGCAGATTTTAGTTTTCATGTTAAAAATTTTAAATAAAGTAATAATGCTGTCTTAACAGTTTTCGGTGCGGAAGATAATGATATTACCATCTACCACAATTTTATTAACGGGTTATTTTTAAACATTTTAGCATAATACCTGTTCAGATGCAGCACCACAGGGTTTATAGTGATATTATAATTTAAATAACATCATGTGGTATGTTTATTTTAATTTATTAAAATTCTGATATTCAATTATTTAATTTAAATTACTCTACTTTTTAAACGTAGAGTATTCTGAGATTTTTCTCCCGTTTACAGCAGCGCGGCTCCTTATTTTGTAAAACAGGTGCTTTCTTATGTGAAGAAATACCATAATTTCCCCAAGCGTTTGTCAGGCAAAAAAATAATCCACCGTACGGGAATGTACGGTGGATTATGATAATGTTATGGTGTAAATTACGTTACATACTGTTTAGTTTGATACTTTATAAATGTAGAAAGAGGTGGTACTGGCTCCTATCAATCCAGCATCAAGCACCGAAGCACTGGTAAGTCCGAAAGAAATCCGGTCTCCTGCCTGGAAGGTAAATAGGTTATTGACACTGGCTTCTGAAATCGTAAGATTTAAAAGTCCGAGGTTGGCTCCGCTAAAGCTTCTGTAGTCAATTAAAGTATAGGTTCCGGTCCTGTTTCTTAACACGGCAACCCCGGGTGCACTGGATAATAATGATGCCTGCAGGCCGGTACCGTAACGGAACGAAAAGCCGATAGCATAAACTCCGTTGGAAGGAACAACATAAGCATTATCCGTATCAGAAAATACGGCAGTGGTACCTAATGTCCGCTCTGCAGTTACAAAGTTAACGGGCCTGAACCCGTTAGGCAGAACACCCAGGTCAATAAGGGCGGTACCGCTGGTTTTACGTGCTGCATACACGGATGTGCTTACACCGGTAGTGGCATTGATCTGGCTGATTGCAGAATTGACAATAAGCTGTGGATTTACCTGTGACACCTGAAAGTCACCGCCCGTGTTCTGGTTTACCGCTAGAATCTGGTATCCCGGCAGCGAAGGAGCCGCAGGGGTAGCCCTGATTTTTACAGTTCCGTTAACATCTAAAGTGGCCAGCGGGTTTGTGGTGTTAATCCCAACTCCTGCGCTTTGAGCAAAAAAGGGAACAGCCATCAAAGCCAAGAATGCGCTACAAATTTTGGTCTTCATGTTCTAAAAATTTAGTTAATAAATCAGTAATGTTATCTCAGTAGTTTTCAGCTGAAAGATAGCAAATATTATGCAAACCGCAATTCTGTTATTAAATATTTTTAACCAATTTATGCTAAATTATTTGTGGTTACGCAATATTAAAGGGTTTATGTTGAATAAAATTAACCATAACTCTAATTATGACTAATTTTATATAAAATGATATGGTATATTAGTTTTAATATATTAATAGATTGATAATCAGGTATTTATTGAAAAATTACTCCACTTTTCAGGTTCAGATAAAATGTATGTGGTAGGTATAGGTTTTTTTACCGTAAAAAGGGTTGAAGGCCTAATTTTCTAAAATGAACGCCTTATAATTTCCCAAAAACGTGACTTTCGCATCCAGTGCTTTCAGTTCTTCCAGCGCATGGTCATGCAGTGCAGATTCCCACTTTCCCGTTACGTTAATAAAGAAAAAATAATTCCCCAGGCCGGTTTTTAATGTGCGGGATTCTATTTTGCTGAGGTTCATCTTCCGCCATGCGAAAACTGACAGTGCCTGATGGAGCCCGCCCGCATGGTCTTCCGGCAGTGTAATGAGCAGACCTGATTTTTCACCTATAACCTCAAGCCTGTTATGAGTATACGCGTTCATCCCTTTGGAAATAACAATAAACCGGGTATGGTTCTGGTCAGAATCCTGAATATTCCGGTGTATGATCTTCAACCCGTACAGCTCAGCCGCAAAAGGGTTGGCCACGGCGGCAAGGTTCCTCTCAGGATGGTCTGCAACATGTTTAGCCGCCGCTGCCGTTGAAGAATATTCCTGTTTTTCAGCATGACTGAATTTTTCATCCAGGAAGTGGAAACACTGGGCAAGGGCCTGCGGATGAGAATAGATCTTTGTAATATGATCAACATCGCAACCGGGGTGAACCATCAGCTGGTGGGCAATCGGCATAACGGCTTCCGCTTCAATGCATATATCCGGCGTCTGATACAGGTAATCCAGCGTCATGGAAACCGTCCCTTCAATAGAATTTTCCAGTGGCACCACGGCTTTTTCCGCTTTTCCGTTTTCTACGGCGAGGAAACAGTCTAAAATATGGGCCTGCGGCAGAAGCTCAGCATCCGGGAAGAGCTGGCTGGCGGCAAGCTGTGTAAAGCTGGCCTGCGGGCCTAAAAAAGCAATCTTCATAAGTACAGCGTATTTTATGGGGTTACATCCGTTGAAGGATTCCAGTTTTCTTCAATCAGCTTCATCAGGTAGTCCGGGCACTTCACCACTTTGTTGGTTTTGGCATCCAGAAAGAAGAGGGTAGTGGAGGCTTCGGTGATTTTAAGCTGCGCTTCGTTGAAAATTTCATACTCAAATTCAATTCTTACCCCGGGAATTTTTTTTACATACGTATGGATTTCCAGATTTTCATCATAAAAAGCAGGGCGCAGGTACTTAATTTTATACTCCGAAACAGGGAGCCAAATTCCTTGATTCTCAATCTCATTATAGGACATTCCGATGCTTCTGAAAAGTTCCACGCGGCCAATTTCGAGGTACTCTGCATAATTGCCGTAGTAGACGTATTTCATGGGGTCTGTCTCTCCGTAACGTACTCGTAATGAGTGTTTTGTATGTATCATTTTTAATGCTTAATTATTCATACAAATATATTTTTAAATAATCAATAAGCACAATATTTTTTTTTGAAATAAAAAAATGAGACCTTTGTCATCCTTCTAAAATGAGTACTAACAAAGAATCAATCGGGGCATAATTATGGGTGAAAATTTAATGATGATATGGCAGAAGTGCCTTCAGTTTATGCGCGATAACCTAAACGCAGCTGAGGATAATTCTGATCTGAAAAAACTTGAAAAATCTTTCGATTTACTGTTCGATAAGGTACAGCCGGTTTCACTGGTTGACAATAACCTTACGCTGATGGTTCCGAGTGATTTTTACAAAGAATATATTGAGGATAACTACCTCTCTCTGCTTTCCGCTGCCCTGAAAAAAAACATCGGAAAAGGAGTAAAGCTATGGTATTCGGTAATGGAAAACAAGCCTTCCGGCCTGGAGAAACCCGTTACCATGAACATGAAAGGGAAAACGGTTCCTACCCCGAAAATGCAGGAAACCATGCCTCAGGGCTTCTCTTCCAATATTGTAAACCCTTTCGTAGTCCCGGGAATTAAAAAGGTTAATATTGATTCCAACTTAAAATCAGACTTCTCTTTCGAAAATTACGTAGAAGGGGAAAGCAATAAATTTGCTGCTACCGTTGCAAGATCAATTGCAAAAAGACCGGGTGCCACCGCCTTCAACCCGTTGTTTTTATACGGAGGGTATGGTGTAGGGAAAACCCACCTTGGCCAGGCCGTGGGTCTGGAAGTAAAGAGCCAGTTCCCGGATAAAGTGGTGCTGTACCTGTCTTCAGAAAAATTCATCCAGCAGTTTATTTCATCCGCAAAAGCACATAAGCAGACGGAATTTGCCAATTTCTACCAGATGGTGGATGTGCTGATTATTGATGATATCCAGTTCCTTTCAGGAAAATCTGCCACGCAGGACAGTTTCTTCCATATTTTCGACTACCTGCACCAGAACGGAAAACAGATCATCCTGACTTCCGATAAGGCGCCGGCAGATATTATGGATATCCAGGACAGGATTGTTTCCCGTTTCAAATGGGGGCTTTCTGCAGAAATCAAATCCCCGGATTATTCTACCAGGAGACAGATTATTGTGGATAAGCTGAGCAGGGACGGCATTGTTTTAACAGACGATATGCTGGACTTCCTGGCTTCCGAAGCAAAAACCAATGTACGTGAGCTGATCGGGGTCATCAATTCGGTAATTGCTTATTCAACCATTTATAAGTCAGACTTAAGCCTGGAGCTGTTAAAGGATACCATCAGTAAAATCGCGGCCAACCAGAAAAAAATCATCAACATTCCGTATATCCAGGAAGTGGTGTGTGATTATTTCGGGATCAAGAGAGAGCAGCTTTTATCCAAGACCAGAAAAAGGGAAATCGCGCTTCCGAGACAGCTGGCCATGTATTTTGCCAAAGAGCTTACCAATGCCACATTCACCAAAATTGGTGAAGAAATGGGCGGGAAAGACCACTCTACGGTCATGTATGCCTGTGATACAATCAAGGATGTTTCCAAAATCGATAAGGAAGTAAAGAAATACGTTAAAGAATTATCAGAAAGAATCAAACAGTAAAAAAATAATTTTACTTGAAATACCGGAAAATGGAGAATAGAGATATTCTTCATTTTTTGTTTAATTTTGTAAGAGAAAATAAATGGGCGTCCCCCTTTAAACCGCTGAACAATGAAGATATTAATGGTCTGCCTCGGAAATATATGCCGGAGCCCTCTGGCAGAAGGGATTATGAAGACAAAGGTTCCCGGAAACATTTATGTGGATTCCGCCGGAACCATTTCCCAGCATGAAGGCAAGCATCCGGACCCGAGAGCCCTGAAAACTGCAGAAGCCCATCAGATTGATATTTCAAAACAGAGGTCAAGGCCCATTACGTCAGAAGATCTTGAAAATTTCGATAAAATCTACTGCATGGATCTTGATGTGATGGAAGACGTTATTTCAATAGCCTGGAATGAAGAGCAGCGGCAGAAAATTTCCCTATTTATGGAGGTGCTCGGTGATCACGGCAATGCAGAAGTCCCGGATCCGTACTGGGGCGAAATGGAAGAATTTGAAAACGTATACCGGATCCTGGACCGCGGCTGCGAAGAAATCGCCCGCCGGTTAAACCCACATACCCAATAACTCATAACTCATCACTTACAACTTATAACTCATCACTTACAACTTACAACTTATAACTCATCACTCACAACTTATAACTTATAACTCCTCACTTATAACTTATTATCATTCACCCCAACTCATAACTCAGAAAAAATGCTTTTTTTACTCCCCGCCTATCTTTCAGAAAATACGTCCATTACGCACTTCTCTCCCGTTATTACGGAGTACATTATGCAGACCGATTATTTCTTTGTGGAAAACGAAAAAACCGCCCGGAAGGTCGTAAAGTTCTTTGCGCCGGAGAAAAAACAGGCAGACCTGAAACTGTTCCTTCTGGATAAATATACGGAGAATAAAGACATCCGCGAAGCACAGGCGCTGATGATGAACGGGCAGGATTTCGGGCTGCTTTCAGAAGCCGGCCTTCCGTGCATTGCCGATCCGGGAAACCTGATCGTAAAATGGTGCCACGAAAAAAACATCAGGGTGGTGCCGGTATCCGGGCCTTCCTCCATTATCCTGGCGTTGATCTCAAGCGGTTTCAACGGGCAGGAATTTACCTTTAACGGGTATCTCCCGATTGACAGGGGCGAAAAGAAAAAACAGATGCAGCAACTGGAAGGGCTGGTTCAGAGAACAGGCTATTCGCAGATTTTTATGGAAACCCCGTACCGCAACAATCAGCTGCTGGAAGACCTGTTCAAATTTTTATCGCCGAACACCAAACTCTGCATTGCCGCCAACATCAATGATCCGGAACACGAATTCATCCGCACCAAAACCATCAAAGACTGGCAGAAACAGAAACCGGAACTGCACAAAATCCCTGCCGTGTTTGTACTGGGAAAATAAGCACCGGAAAATTTTTCATCACATGCAATATCCTTTCAGATTTGGTCCGGCGGGTTATGGCAACTGCTGAAATGAGAGCCGGAATCCAGTCAGATTTTACAGGGAATTTTCTAATCTGCATTTTGTAGTTAATGATTTGTATATCTGTCTATTATAACGGTCGATTCGAGGTAAGCGAACGCTTTTTTCTGCGTGCAAAATTCCCCGTATCTTTTTGATAAAGTTCTAAAATCATAATTTCTCAGCCTGTCCCGCATCGGTGTTTTCAATCACGTAAACCTCCGGTTTCTTCGGGTATTGTTCGATACCTGTTCGGAGTTTCTTCGGAAAAAACATCTTTTTTCCGAAGAACTATCGAAGGATTCCCGAAGCGCTCCCGAACAAAGTGTGGATTTAACCGGTCATAACCTGCCAAAAGCTGCCAAAACCGGACACAGGCTGCCAAAAATATTTCAAGCTATTTCAGGTTAAAAATCTTGTTATATCTTCGTTCCGTTAACCCAATAACAGCAACGATCATGAACTATTTTAAAACCGGACGGCACCGCCTTATTTCTGAGAATACATCTGATACCAATGGTTCTGAGATTATTCGTAAAGCATTGACGCATGGCTTATGTAAAAGGAAATAGAATTGGAGTTTCCAGACGGCGGGAGAACCTAGATACATTTATTGAGCATTTTATCGGATAATTACCGCTGAATATCTTAATGTGCATTATATTTTTTTTAGAAGATGTACAGCAAAAGTCAGATTTGTGAGAAGATGATTACAACAGCTCCAGACCTCATAGCTTGCTGGGAAATTAAGACCAGATGTGTTCATTGAAAATAGTCTGAATAAACAAGTTTCTCTACTTTGGATAAGTCGGGAGATCAGGACTGATTCTTTAAAAGGAAAAATCAAAATATCAGAATATCGATTTTGAATTCAGGTCAGACTTTTCCCCATCATTCTAAAAGGAAGCATCAGTTCAGAGCGTACAACCGTTTATTTTCAAATATAAATTTATTTAACATGCCCTTAACATATGCTTAGCATTATTCTTGTCATTACATCGGTACAACTTAAAAAAAAACAATTATGTCTGACAAAAAATTAGCAGGACTGTGGATGGATACAGAAAAAGCCATCGTCGTAAAAAACCATGATGCCCAGAATGCATTTAAATTTTTCTTATGCAGCCCTGTAAAAGCAGAAGTACAGCACGGAAACTCAAGCGAAAATGCCGGAAACAATGCAGAGAGAACCAACCGGGCAAAATTCTTTAAAGAAATAGAGCACCTGTTAACCAATTCTCAGGAAGTGTATGTAACCGGCCCCGGAACGGTTCAGGAGGAATTTAAAAAACACCTTCATGAAACGGCCCAGTTCAAAGATCTGAAAGTAACTTTGGATACCGCGCAGCAAATGTCTGAAGAGCAGGTGCTGGAAAAAGTAAAGGAGCATTTCAATGCTTAAATAATATTAAGATAATCGCAAAATAAAACTCCGGATGCCACTGGCATCCGGAGTTTTTTGTTTGTTTGGCTGATTCATTTTGAATTATAAAATTTAAAGAATTCATCTGCTGCCAGATACCAGGAATCACAGGGGTGATTTTGCTTATATAACCGAAGCCGTTGTGAACTGCCGTAATAAATTTTGTATTTTTGCTCCTAATTTTTTAATAACTATGAAATTTATTTTACTTTTTGGCCTCGGTCTCTTAACCTGTTCAATGGGTTGCACTTCATCTGATGATATTGACGAAGCTCCGACAGCAATTATTACGAAAAACATCATGTTCATCGGCGGAACAAATAGGTATTATTCTATTGATTCCGGCAGCGGCCAGTTAAAGTGGTCTTTTGATGTGGCTAATGGAAGTTTTCAATACAGTACTGCTTTTTATAGTAATAACGTGTTATACGCGGGTTGCACAGACTCATATTTATATGCGCTGGATGCCACTAACGGAAGTTTATTATGGAAGTTCAAAACAAATCAAGCCATAGAATCAAGTGTTTTTGTTTCCAACAATACCGTTTTCTTCGGTAGTGATGATGATTACTTTTATGCATTAGATGCGGGAACAGGAGAATTAAAGTGGAAATATTCTGCCGGATTCAATGTCAGTTCAAGTCCGGTGGTATCGGGGGAAACGGTCTATTTTGCAAGTGATGACGGTTATATCTATGCCCTTAATCAGAGCAGTGGAATCCTGAAATGGAAATACTCTGCCGGTAATTTTTTCAATTCTTCTTCAGCTTCCATCGTTCAGAATAATCTGTATATCGGAAATAGAAATGGAAGTATTTATAATCTTAATAAAGATACGGGTGAACTGATCTGGAAAAAGCAGTTTGGGAGTTCGTTCGAGCATTCTTCACCCACCATTTTAGATGGGTATTTATATACTGCTGATCAAAATTCTTTGTACAAAATAGATGCTGTCACAGGAAATGTGGTCTGGCAGTCTTATAATTCAGGGGGTTATTCCAGCAGTCCCTATGTTAATGAAAATTATGTATTTGTAAATTCCGCTTCAGGAAATATAATGGCTGTAGATAAACAGACCGGAAATACCAAGTGGCAAAAAACAATTTACTCTAACAGTGCAGAAGCGGTTACTACGAACGCTACAGTTTTTGTTGGTGGCGGCGGTTCAAATTTTATATATGCCCTCTCTGAAAGTGATGGTACAGTACGATGGAAATACCCGATAAACTCAATCACGACTTCAGCTCCGGTAATCATTAATAACGATGGGAAATTGGTTTACCCAAGTAAATCCGGAGGCAGAAATTAAGCAGGCAGGCAAAGCCCTGGCTGGAAATTCATTATTTGGAAAAACACCTTCATGAAACCGCCCGGTTCAAAGACCTGAAGGTAACTCTGGATACCGCGCAGCAAATGTCTGAAGAGCAGGTGCCGGAAAAGTAAAGGAGCATTTCAATGCTTAAATAATATTAAGATAATCGCAAAATAAAACTCCGGATGTCAGTGGCATCCGAAGTTTTTTTAATTCTAATAAACAGTATTAAGTAAATTATACTTTAAAATGCTCAGTTAACTCAATTTTTTTTAAAAAATATTCTAAACTCAATTCAAAAATTCTTGAAAACCCATGACCTCCTGTCGAATAATATTGTAACAATAATTGATTACTAATTTTTGAGGTAATTTTTAATTCATTTTTTGAAGTTGTTCTATTATATACAAATATTTTATCAAAGCTTTTAATCTCAGATATAAAATTTTGAAAGAGAGTAAGTAATAGAGCTTCTATCTCAACGAAATATCGCTCATTATCTTTATTTAAAAACTCTTTAATTATTTCATAAAATTCATTTTGCATATCATCTAGTGAAAGTTTTTTTTGACGTAGATTATTATAATATTCAGGATGCATAAATTTTATATAAATCAAAAAGATAAAAAGAGAAGGTATTAAATAACTATTATAATTTAATGTTCGTAATGCTAGCCGCGTTGCCGACATCATT
>Ga0265798_10007976_pt1 | contig 13593 bp, 9 predicted proteins | sample P3T30metagenome_FD_192430 | JGI IMG/M metagenome (GOLD analysis project Ga0265798, IMG submission 192430) | Plant litter microbial communities from East Loma Ridge, Irvine, California - P3 T30 | ecosystem: Environmental > Terrestrial > Plant litter > Unclassified | place: USA: California...
CAGGTAAACACAGCCTTCACAGTCTCCTCAAGACCTTCCTTAGGCACTCCCAGCTTCTCGTTCCAAAGTCCCAAAGATGAGAAGTCACCCAACTGCTGCTCCTTGCCAAACGTCGCGCCCTGAATCAAGTACATGATACCGCTGTGATCTCCCGACTGGAGCTTGGCACGTCCTTGCTCGATGTGCTCCTTCACATTGACCTTGTTGACAGTCCACTTCGTACCAGTGACCTTCTCTGCTGCGGCCAAGATCTCCTTTTGCGTTGTCTGAAATCCACTGATGTAGACATATTGGTTCTTAGTCAAGTCGGAGTTCTTGAGTGCGTTGACGGTCGCGATACCGATTTGGTTGAGGTTGGTGCTTGTGAAAACAGCTTCACCATCATCAAAGAGGGTAGCAGTCCTTGACTTGCCGTCAAAGCCCAAGAACGCTACCCTGAGGCCCCAGTCAAAGAAGGGGCCAGTGGCAATGCCAGTCCAGCTAATCTCCTTCTCCTTGGTCTTGAGGTATTTGATCGTCTCGAACTTGGGCCCAAATACGGGCACGATCTCACGAGCGCGCTCGTCATAGACGTTGCTTCCATACTCTGAAGGAAGGAAGCGCTTCACGCCCGCTGCGATGGCAGCATCAATCAGTTTATTTTGATCGCCCAGTGCCATGCCGCCGACAAGCGACAAGACAGCATCTTGGCCCTGGAAGGCTTCCTTCAAGCTATCGTGGGAATCGTAGTCCGCGCGGATGACTTTGACGCCTTCGGGGAAGGTCGAGCTAGAGCCTTGGCGCGAGAGGACAGTTGTGTTGAATGATGAATCCTTGAGGAAGGCGTTAAGAATGGAAGGACCCAGGTTGCCGCTCGCCTGATATTGTTAGCTATCGTATGCAGGAGAAGTTTGGCAGGTATGCATACACCGATGATGATGACGTTCTTGATAGACATGTTCGAGAAGTGTTGATGGTTGAGTCTGAATAGGTTTGATATCTGTGATAGGTTGTAGAGTGTGTAGTGATTCCGATGTTGTGAGTGTCGTTGAATGTGTGGTATACTTCACCGATGAAGACGCTCCCTTATGTACACCACGACGAAGACGTGATTATGCATGGCTATGATGCAGGTACAGGGCCCCACATCCCCAAATCCGCGCTGCTTGTAAATCTGCGTCGTACAACCGCGTTACCTTAGTAATGAAAGCTGAACCAAAGCCGCACATGGCATGCATTTAGACATGATGCGGCGCCATTGCTTACGGTACTAGTCTTGGTCAATACCTAGGTGCCTGGGTAGGTGCAAGGTCGGTGTACTTAATCTCTCCGACAACCACTCTCCAGAAGCTTCGCTGCGGAAGTAGTGCATGGCGAGGGCTCTATCGCCGAAGGTTAATCTCGTAATTACGCCGAAATCATCATGCCAATAGATCAGGTTCAAGTCGGTAGAAGGCTGATGTTGGGGTTGCTTAGCACATCTCGCGGAAATGCACCGTCACGCCAAGGCGCTAGCTTGATCCAGATCATGATTGTGGAAGTCGCGCGCACGCGCGGTCACTCATCCCCTCTAGTTGTTACTTTGCGCTTTCCCAACCTCTTCGTCACATCACCAACACAGAACACGCGCATGCGTTCATACTGCGTACGTTCGAGAGCCACTGGAGCTGCAGCAGATTGAATCTTCACATTCGCACCTCAACCCAGAGCGAACGCGTGTTCAATCTTCATCGCCAAGACTCATTCGGTTCTGGATAATCCCCCATCTCTCCAGCTGCATGAGCAGCTCGAGCGGATCTGCTGCGTTCCAAGCGCTGATTTCCCACTCTGTACGATTCCTTCCGCCCCCTTTGTCGTACACCCAGGGTATCTTCTCAATGGTCCACACAAGTTCTCGTTGTGACGCGTTCAATCGTCGGATGTACTCCCTCGCTTTCATAACCGCATCCTTAGTACCCTTTCGCCGAACCTTCATCAACGACGCTAACACATACATTCCTGGACATCTCGTGTTGAGGCGCATCTTCGTGTGCATTCGGTCGATATCCGTCAAGATTGCGTGGTACGCATGCTTGTTGAGACCGAGCGCGTCCATTTCAGGTGTATGAGGCGGATAGATGGGATGTCTAAATGAGAAGCGCAGTACTCGAAGTCTGGTACCTCGTTCTACCGTCTGACGGCATTCCAATCTTCTGTTGTGCTCGTAGCTGGTTCTGTTCACAGCACTAGGAAACTGCCCCTTCCACGCTCGATCATCGCTCACCAGCGCGGCAACGATATCTTGCTTCAGTGTAGTATCGGCATACTGCTTCCTCCTATTCGCTAGAGGATTATCTTCCATCTCAGCCAGATACTTTGCATATGTACTGCGCCGTGTGCTGGCATTGATGCTTGCTCTCATCCAGGCTCGAAAGTAAGGATCGGCACCATATCGGTCGATGTTGGCATTCAGAACCTGCCGTTTACGAAGCGGGACAGCATTGGGCCAAAGAAGATATGGCTTCGAACGGTCCCGACTTTGTGCCTGGTGGGGAATGGGGTCATTTGCACACCTGATCGTCTCCGGCGCAGACATTGCTTGACGCTCAAGTGTTGGTCTTGGCTCAGACTCCTCAGCAGAAGGAAATGCATCGACGAAAGACAGACGCGGCCCCATACGCTGACTCGGCTTGCCTGGAGGCGCAGACATCAGTGCCGCTTGCAAGGTTTGGTCGCGGTCGACATGGAGAATCTGGATATGTGACTCTGAGACACGAGAGGGCGCGAAAAGCGAAAATGAATGCACGCAAACCATCACCGAAACGCCTCTAGCTTGAAGATTCCATGTTATCTCTTCAAGTAGCTGATTGAGCGCGACGGCCTCTTGCTGGTTCTTCTTCAACTGTTCGGTTGTATCCCAAAACCTGCCGCATTTGCCTGGCCCGTGCTTCTTTCCGGAAGTCTTGCGTTTAGAGGCTTCAGCAGTGGATGCCGAGACTGGTCCTGCGCATCTCCTTCTCCTTATTCCCGTCCAGATCTTATTCAAGAAGTCCCGCAGCGCAGTGATCAAGCGACAATAATCTTCATACGTGAGACCATGGTCTGCTAGCGCAGTCGTGTACTCTGTGGGTTCGCAGAGGCGAAAGGATGTCACAAAATGCGCTTCGGATCGAGTACATTGCTGACGATCGGAAATCCCAGGAAACAACATCCCGATGTCGTCAACGAAGCGTTTCTCCGGCTGTTGAGGAGGTAGGCGAAAGTCGCTTGCCTGCACGGCCGATTTGCGAATATTCCCCAATGTTGAGTGCCTCATACTAACAGTCGATTTCAAAAGGCGTCTTGCTGTAGCTCCAATATGCTCGTCAAGGGCGCGGTGATCGTCTGAGACGCAGGCATCTGGCCATGTGGCTGACGAGGCCAGGCTGCTCTTTGGGTACGAAGACTCCGACTGCAGTGGCGGATCTTCGATCGTACTCTCCGAGCACTGTTTCCCTGGTAACTGCGCATAAAGTGTGCGGTGATAGACTAGCGAGTTCGCCTCTTCAACAACGTTGTGAGAGTCGCTATTGGACCTGTTATTTGTTGCGACACCCAGATCTGGCTTCGTGGTTCGAAAAGCTATGGGTTCAGTGTGCCTGCGAGCTAGCACAGGCCTGGCATGCTCGTCCTCCCCTTCTCGTTCCGCACATTCCATGTCTTCTTTCTCGCTACCCAAGGTCGTTATACAATCCACCGACAGCCGCTGAGCCATTTTGAAAATCTGGACGTCATGGGTCTCTTTCTCTCGTGTTGTTCCGGTCGTCATACGATACTGAAGGCGTTCCGACTCGGGTTAAGCTGGTCAAATCGATGCGTAATTCTTTCCAACATGCGAAACTTGCTGAGGGCGCTGGTAAAAAAGACACTGGACGATAAGGCATTAGATATGCACCAGAAGCGACCGCCAGCTGCTAAATCTTCAAGTGCGGCGCTCGGCAACAATTCTCCTCCTGCAGCGCAATTGAATCTGGGCCAATCTGCACTCAGATAATTCGGCCAAGCCTGAGGCTGGGGGCTGTGCGATAACAAAGGGCATACGCAAGGGGCTGCCCTTTGCGCAAGTCTGGGGCCGACACTTAAATATGTTTCGACGCACGATGACATTCGAACACCACAAGCATTGATTCTTCACCCGAAAGAGTCGCTTCCAAGGATCTACAGATTACAAGGTCGATACCGAGACGCTCCGCGGATCTAGGGCGCTTTGCGCATGCCCATCTTGGCGAATTATCCAGGCGATTTCCTCACGAAGGGTTGGAAGATACGTGGCATGTCAAGTTTGGTTTTCGTCACCGCTGCGATCGATTTGCATGCTTGGGTCAAAGCTCAATGTAATTGTCGTTGGCCCCGAAGGTGAGACAATCTGGCGGTGGCGCAAAGGATCTGGCATTTCATGCGCATGGAAACGCCACAATCTCATGGGCCAATATTTGCAGAAACCTATGCAGGGTCTCTGCCTCCCTCTGATTCAACCTTCTCGGCCGGTATCTGATGAGAAGTAACACTTCGGAGTCATATCGTTCGCGTACTGTCATACACCAATATGCGTCAAACGAAGACTCAACATGTACACATCTTTGACGCGGCTTCTTTGACACGTCTCTCCCAGAGGCCGTCAACGACCATGAGTTCTTCTACTCGGGCCCGTCACTCGATCACCGTGGTGGACTCACGCGGGCGTGATATAAAACCTCTTCAAATTGAAAACTATTCCTGAACATCTCCACCCTCACGACTACATCCCCAATCCAGGCGCCATGAATCAGGAACCCAATAATTACAGTACACGGTCTGACGAAAGATACCGTGATGTGGTCTTCTCGAGAAAGGAGGCACTGAAACTATGCCAACCTGGTGAGACTGGTGCGGTGACATCGGGAGGGTCTTTTATTGACGATGCGCTGGCAGCGAGTTCAGAAAGCGACCGATTACGCGCAAGGCGTCATTTGCACGACCCTGCTACACATCATGATCGCGAGAGAAGCAAACCTGACAAGCAAGCTTACGTTGAAGAGGAGGACCCCGAGACAGGCACTCTTCATCGTTGGGAACCAGAGTTTGACAAGAGCAGTGTCCATGGGAGAGCTGAGGGCATTGGTGGAAAGCTAGCATCGAGGCCCAAACAAGAAAACCGTATCTTGTCTCCAGGGAAGGTTACCACGAACAACGAGGCTAGAAAGCACCACGAGAAAGCTCGAGTACCTCAAAGGACAGATCGGCACACTGTTCACGGCGAGCATCACCGCGGTAAGCTATTTGTGCCGTCATAATCTATGACCCGTTACTGACTATATTGAAAGATACTCTTGAAGACCACGGTCTAACGAAAGACTACATCGAAAGTTGGCTCAGTCGTTGGCGCACACAAAGTGAGAAATGGACGAGAGAAAGGATCATGGCGGATTTGAACACCCATTTAGCTTTACAGAAGCACCGACAAGAAAATGCCCCAAGCAAGGCAGCGTCTCTCGCCTCATCGCAGCCCCAAGATTCGAGATCAATGATGGCAAACATCAGGCGCACTTCGCGGCGTGCCATGAATACTCCAGAAGGTCAAAAACCGGGCGCGTCATCCAGCACTCGTACCCAGGCCTCATCGACCAGTTCCACCTCTCATGTGTCGCGTGACCAAGGTGAAGATAGTTACAAGAATTTCGATTCAGGACAAAGCTACGCTCATCGCACATCCAGAGACTTTCACAGAGAAGAAGAGGAAAGGAAGAGAGAAGAGATTCAGAAAAATCACAGGAAATGGTACGAGGACTGCAGAGAGAAGGCTGTGCGCGATGCAGCTGCACTCGCCTCAGTTCAAACATCACGCCCACAACCGAAGATTGCAAACGGCATGAGTAGTTCGCGGAGTGACGCAAGCCATCCCAAAGATCGCAAACCGAGCGCATCGTCCCGTACTCGTACCCAAGCCTCGTCGATCAGATCTACCCCAGACGCGCTGAGTGCTCGATCCGCTGGGCAAGACCATGCAACGAGAGAGCGGAAGACGGTAGTCGAACAGCCACCTTCTATTTATTATTCCCGTCGTCTCGATTACAATTCTAAAGATTCGACTACTCCTAGTGGTTCTCGGCCATCTTCGCATCGCGGGAACAAAAGCCGGAAACCCCACTATATTGACGTGGCTTGCCAGCCTGACGCGCCGCTGACGGCAGCTGGTTCTGTAAACAAGCAGCCGTCCCTATCGAGAGAAGATGTGGCTAAGGAGTTCGAATTCTGGATCTAGTTCGAGAGAGATATTGGCATGTGCGTCGAGAGGGGTGTCGTGAGACTTGACTGCTTCACTGGTAGTCCAACATCGGCGGACTTCGATTGGTCTTTTTGCCCACTCTGGCCGCCGTAGTTCGAACCGTCGAGCTTTGTCTTGAACGACTTAGTCTCATATAATGCAATCGATGTTCAATATGACAAAGCGTGTTTGCTCACCTGGTGTCTTATGCGCCTGAAGCTTAAGATCTTGCAAAATGAGAAGAAATACGGCTGCATCCACTGGTGCGAGCTCTGGGAAACATCTGCGTGCTATCCAGAGCGCCATAATGATCTCATTTTCGCTTGTTCCCCTTTTCCTCGGTCTAGCGTGAACGGATAAGATACCCTAACTGAAAGCAGGTGCTCATCTGTCACAGATCTCACTGCTATATTCTTTGGGTAAAGCCTCGACATGAACAGCATAGCACGAGCGGTAAATGAGTCTAAACCCCAAAAGACTAGGCAACAATCTAAGCCAAAGGCACACTAGCACCTCTTAGCTTGCCAGTCCCCATGCGCGTGACAGTGTGTCGCAACCTGGATTGGCTCGGCCTGGTTACACAACGCTTATGCGCTGCAATATCAGCCAGGGTTTAAGCGGTGTTAACAGAGTGTTCCAGAAGATTCTAATGGTGGCTTAGCAATCCGAATTTCACATGCACAGATATATATTCTAGGGTGCCGACTGAGTATTTGCCTCCGCTGGAGCAACGACAGACGGTCAGAATGCCTGATATTACGGTGGAGAATTGGCGCGGACGTTTGTCAAAGGTCAGGCGACTGGATCAGCCACAGTTGCAAGCTGGCCTTGCCGGCGGGGGGAATAAAGTCAAGATAAAGGTCAAGCGGAAGGAAGACCGACCATTAGGTGCGGAGGGTGTTAGAGTGGCTTCGATCAGAGGCAGTGCCCGTTAGTGTGGTGTTCGTCAACGTAGAATATATTTTCTATGTTCCACGGATGCTCACCTCTGTTCTGTTGTTTCGCGGGCTTTGGTGGGGATAGTGGGGGGCTAATGGATGTGGTAGTGAATGAGGAGACACGTACGAGAGACGGAGGACAGCCGTTGTTTTGCCCAGAGTGCGGGAGGAATCTGAGACCTCGATGGTGCAGGGGCTGTGAAGGGTCAGAGCTTTCAGGCTGCAAGCAGTTGATACCGTGCACGGGGTGGGGCTGTGAGACGTACCAGGCCTTGGCTAGTGACGTATCGTCAAGCGTTGAATGATGGAACTACGTAGGTAGTTTCTATGGAAATGCCTAGCTACACACGATCTGGGGAGCGTTAGTAGTGAAGCATTGGTAATAGGAATGAAGTTGGAATGACTTCGACACATTTGTAACCTCTACGCTTCGGTGTCCATCCCTACGAGTAACCACACAGTGCAAAGACTACTTAGGTACACTTCAAATACCCCTATGAAAGATTAGATTTTGGTTGTATGGGTGCATATGGATCTCGAAAGTTGTGAGTCGCTCGTCTGCCTCGTGCCACCGCAATACCATGGGACGATGTGGATGAACCAAATTACACGTTGGTGAAAGACAAAAGCAACGCTTCTTTCTGAGACATCATACTCACCGTAAATGCAGTGATTTCGCGCTCACATTTTGTGAAAGACAATAGTTAGCCGTGCACCCAGACATTGCGTCACATCACACCTTCCCTGCAGACAAGCAGCTCACTTTACCCTCGTCGTCGCGCTTTCTCGCACTCCCCGTGTCAACAACTCAACACTTTACGGCAGTACGCGCATCCGTACTCACCAACCGTCAATCCAACATAGCGGCCAAAATGGAGTGACTATACCCTGCAGTCCATGAATTTACTCACAGTGACTAACAGATGTAGTCCGACCAACCCAATCATACAGTTGGTAGTCCCAAGTTCTGCTGGAGAGACAACATGTCTCAACGTTCACCGCGGTGTCCTCTGCAAGAGCTCAGCATTTTTCAAAAATGCTATAAAGCTAGAGTGGGCCACTCAAGAAGAAAACGTCGTCAACCTTCCGGAGGATTCTGCGAACACGGTCGTCGGCTGCATCAAGTGGCTATACTACGACAAGATAGCAATCGAACTTTACGAAGCTGGGGACGACAAGCTTGAAAAGAAGGCCGAAGAAGCGGAGAAAGTGTTCTGTCTACTCGCCGAAGCCTACGTCTTTGGAGAGAAGATCATCGACGCAAAGTACAAGAATGCGGTGATAGAGACAATAGTAGCAGCCTGCATCGCTTCAGGCTGGAATATGGGTCCTGAGAGTGCTCGCATCGCTTACGAAGGCACCCCTCCCGGATCATCAGTACGGCGCTTGATTGCTGAAAATATCGCGTACAAAGCTTTTGTCGACTCAAAAGACGGTGTCGGTTGGTTACAGTTCATTGAAGGATACCCTAGGGATGTCTTGGTAGACGCGCTGAAGGCCATGGTACGGGTACGTTCAAAGCTGAGTGCTGACCTTTATCCTTCTCTCGATTCGTACCTCGAGAAAGCGTAGGCACGTCTCATTTAGACCTGCGAACTACAAACGCCGAGGCGCTACGGGGCACAAACATTAAAGCACCCTGGATGGAAAGCAACTTATCACTGTATTCGATTACAAGCATTGTAATCTTTAAAATCCCGTCTTAATTCTTCTACACCTCACTAGGCAACACCGCCCATCTGTTATAGAACTCTCTCTTTGTCTTATCACTCAATACGTCGTTCGCCTGATTGATCTCCACCATCTTCTCAGTAGCTTTCTTCTTATCAGGTCCACGACAGCGATCAGGATGCCACTTCAGGCTCATAGCACGGTGCGCCTTCTTGATATCAGCAGCTGTGGCGCTTCGGCTAAGACCAAGTACGATATAAAGATCTGTTGCGGGTTTGATACCTTGCGGAGGCGGCGTGACTGGGCGTTCAGATGACGATGATGGTGGTGGCCGTGGTACATGAGACGTTCTAGGTGGAGCGCCAGGGCGGAAGGAGTAAGAAGAGCTGCTCGGGTACGAATCGGACGATGAGTAGAATGTATAGCTGGGTGGTGAGGAAGAGTACAAGGGTTGACTCGACTCTGCAGTCCAACGCCGATAGCCTGAATATGGCTTGCGGTCTCTATTACTGGAGGAAGACCAGCTGTATGCACGGTAAGGAGGGTCATAACAGGATGAACGCTGCGGGTCATGGCCTCTCGTAGTATATCTATCGGAGTTTCCTCGCGATGGTTGAGCATTGCTTTGATAGTCGTAGGCAGAAGGGATGTAATCTGGACGGCGATAGCTCGGTGTACTCCGTTCCTCAGCGCGTTGCCATTGTGGCTCTCGATCATTGTTTCGATGGTCGTAATGGGAGGGGATGTACTGAGGAGCGCGATATTCTGGTACACTTGGTATGCTCCAGTCTACTGCAGCTTGGGATCGCATCTCTGCAAATCTGCTGTCATTGTCGTCAAGAAGACTCCACATCATGCCGGAGAGCCCACTAAAAGCATCGTATCCACCACGATCTCTAGCTCTCCGTGAGCTATGAATCGGCTGGTCATCGTCATACGAGAGTGGAGACGATGGATGGCTATGGTGCGCTATACTCGCTTGATATAGCTCTTCCAAGTACCATTTCGAGGTAAGAGAATCAGCGTTGAGGACACGTTTAATGTAATTGAGGCTGCGTTCGGACGCTTCTTCGATGGTGTAGCCCCTGTTGCGGCAGTGGATGTAATAGCTTTCCCGAAGCTCTTCTTCTTCTACGTGTGTTTCCATAGGGGGGTGTATGCAGTCTTCAAGTGGAGGGTTGACAGTGGTACTACAACCGTCAGGGGGGAACAGTTCCAGTCAATGGAAGAATCGCGAGGGACTCTGAGGTCCGGGGTGACTTGGTTTCTTAAGAGGTGAATGATGCATAGTGGGGTGTAGCACTGTTAAACAATAGCACTTCAGCAAAGGCCCCAAATTTTCATTGTGATTTGACAGCACTTTGCTTCGTATTTGACTGAGTGAGATAGGCTAGCGAGTAACTGCCAGCCACTTTGGCATGATCCTAGAGTGAGTAGTTGCACTGACCTAACACATGTCAGAAGATAACCAGACAAATAAGAGTTTAGGGGAAAAGAGATGCGTACCATTGTACTTCAATAACGTTCGTTGCCTTCCAAAGCCTGAAAGTAAGTTGCCTCAGTGCCTGATAGCTTTTTCATTGCCTTGGATACGTCTCGTGGTTTTAGCCTCAATGTCCAGTCATAACTTACACGGTACGTACCGATGGTCTCTTGCAACCGCTGTCTTGACTTTACTATGATAACATTTTATTCGGTTACTATTCGCTGAATAGCGAGGACGAGCTGCATAGCTGACTAACGGCAGCTCAGTAACGTGTCACAAGGTTCCCCGCACGACAACAGTTCACAGCATCACGCTGATGAACACCACCGCTCACAGTGATGGAAAACTTTGACTGGAGCCGCCCGGATCTGAATCGGACACACTTCCATTCACTCGCGAACCTTCTTTCACTTCGCAATGGCGGCCAGGTCGAGCCCACTGTGAAATTCGACACTGAGCCTGAGCTAGATTTGGAGGTCAATGACGAAGAAGATGAGGATTCTCGTAGCGTCAACACAGCTTGGGCAAACCAGATATCTGACTCAGGTCATGGTAAACTCAAGAAGCGGTTTCTCGATGCCGTGGCTGGGTTCGCCGCGAACAAAAAAGGCGGCACAGCAGTTGCTTGCTCGGCGATGAAAGAGGCTGAGAGTGACGTGGTCATCTGGCTCGCTCGCAACGACGGCTTTTCCAATGGCGATCGTCCTGTTTTCGAGAAATTGGGAGAGATACTGAGTTCTCTGTCCTACAACGGCGGTAAGTTCCGTAACTCTGCCATGTGCGCTCGCGCGCTAACTGAGGCTCGTGCTCATAGTCCAGGGCTCCAAGGATGTTCTATGGGAACACATGGTTTCGTACCACAGTAGCCGCATCAAACAGGATTATATTCCCAACCTGAGGCAAAGCTTCAAAGCTTACGACGCTGAACAAACGCGACATGTTGCCAACACGACACCAGATCGGTCAGTCGTCGATGCAGAGCTATCCGCCTTGCGTGACATTCTGTTCAATAACCTGCCGAATGACATCAGTACTTTCAATAAGCACAAAAAGCTGATTGTGGCGTCATACGACCTGCGCCGGGAAGCTGCTGTTGAAGAGGCACTAAATAGCGGCGCGAGTTCGAGTCTGAAGTCGAGGACGTTGTGGATCAGCATCTGCCTTTTCTCCCGTGTTCGCGTGGCGTATCGCACCTTCATCGAAATAGCCCAGACTTTGCCAAGTTTTGGGCACATCAAATTTGTCCTCGTTCCCCGTCCTGCTGTATCTCCAAAACCACCTCAACGACCGGCAACTTTAAAACAAACTTTGGGAATGCTTAAGTTGGACTTGAATCTTAACATAACGAAGAAAGTCCTGGGTAATGATTGGACCGTCGGTAAGACTGAAGAGAGGTTCAAGAATCTGCAAAAGCAAAACCTCAACGTGCACGCCGAGGTGCAGATGCTGATAGCTTTGGCTACGAACGAATCGGTGAAATCGGATCTGTTCCCATATTTCGGGTGCAGCAAATTGAGCTGTTTCATGTGTAGTCGTTTCATACAGGCATATGGGCGATTTACTACGAGAGGATGCCATGGACGTCTCTTCAAACAGTGGACCGTACCAAATGCAGACGGGTTATTGCCGGGACAGTCTGATCGCATCGCAAGAGCTCTCGTGTCGGTCCAAAAGGAGCTCAAGAAAAAGCTCAAGGAGTCGATCGAGACTCATATTCGACACGAACGAACTTCGGTAGTTGGCGGAAGTAGTATCGTGAGTAAGTGGCCGGAAAATACTCCATCAAGAAGATCGCAGATCGACCAAATGGAAGCAAAAGGTGTACACGAGAAAGTTTTAGAAAGATTTCGAAGGTCAGTGATGCTGCAAATTCTCGATGTCGCCGGTTCCTGCTCGTATTAGGCCCCTGTCTAACTATCACAGACGAGGCGAAGACCCAACCAGATCAGCCCAGTATAGATATTCCCCCTCTGACGGACGGGATATGGCCCGAGAGTGTGACGTATGCTACAAGCGAACGACTCGAAGATGTGGTTTCTGCAACAATGACTCTTTCTGCAGCGAACGTTGTGAGGATAAGATGCCTTCGTGGCATGTATTCAATTGCTCAAAACGCCCGCTCACGACAGCTGATTTCTTATGGAGATCATTAGTAGAAGACCTCATACCAGAGGAAGAAGATGTTTTGGAGGATTTTGGGTTCAATAGTATGGAGTTTGGTCAAGGAAGATCATACCTTTTTGGTGTGTATGCCGGTCTCTATCTATCCGGCAGATTCTCAGCGGAAGACTTCCATAACTGGCGTATCGAAGGTATCTTGACCGAAAAGATCAAGGAATTCTTCTACAGCCTTCCTGAAGATTCCCGTGGAGGCTACTTTCCTTGGTTCTTGGAAAACCTTCCTCTCCTGGAGCGGCCCACAACGGAACAACAGGCGACGCAAAACCTCATCGCAAGCATGTTTGCTAAAGCAAGACCGTACTTGGATATCGAAGATCGTAACACAGCGCTTGATGAGTTGATGCCTGAAGCCAAGCGGGATAGCTTCACCTTGCTGGCTCAACTGTCTCACCAGATGTCGCCGAATCCGATCGAACAAAACTGGCACTCTTTTGGATTTGTGACCTGTCGTGGGAAGAGCGAGGAGAACACACTCATGCAAGTCTACCAGCTCCTCCTTCTTGAAGATGATGGGAGTTACTTTTACAAGTTCTACAACAGCCGAAGGGACCACAACTCACCTGTCGGATTGACGCAATTTTGGAAAGCGTACGAAGCGGGAACACTCATACAGCTCATGGATTCGAAAGGCCTCAAGAACCTTCGATCCAGATTGCCACTCTTGGAGGTCTTCTTGTCCGGCTCGCGCTTCTCCGTGTGGGATTTGAAATGGTTCCTTGACATCGAAGACCCAGTGATGTATCCGCCCGTTCCGGAAGTGAGCCTCGACTATGGCTTCGTCAACTGCACCAAGTTAGAGGAGACCTACACGTTAATGGAAATCTACAAAAGGGTTTTGCAGACAGCACATCCACTAGGCCTTCAACACGCGTGTATGACAGGAACTTTGTGGCAGTTCGCAAGCAGTCACATCCGGATGGAGGAAGAATGGAGGCCGTTGATGAAGAACGGCTATTCATTGGAGACGCCCATAGTGTCGGAGACAGACGAAGACATGGCACCGAGAGCAGGATCAGAGGAACGAGGAGAACCCGTTGTTGTTTCGTCGTCGCTACTGTCGAGACTGTGGAGGTCGC
>Ga0265798_10007978_pt1 | contig 13592 bp, 16 predicted proteins | sample P3T30metagenome_FD_192430 | JGI IMG/M metagenome (GOLD analysis project Ga0265798, IMG submission 192430) | Plant litter microbial communities from East Loma Ridge, Irvine, California - P3 T30 | ecosystem: Environmental > Terrestrial > Plant litter > Unclassified | place: USA: California...
TGGCGGCCTTCGTCGCCGCGCATCCGGGATTCGCCCCGTTCGGCGCCTGGGCCAAGAGCCCCGACTGGACCGCGAGCTACGCGCAGGAGCCCTACAACAGCCTCAACGCCTTCCTGGTGACCGACGCGTCCGGCGCCGAGCGGGCCGTGCGCTGGTCGTTCCGTCCCGAAGCGCAGGCGGTGCGGATCACGCCCGAGGATCTGGCCAAGCGCGGCCCCGCCTACCTGGAGCAGGAGATCGCGGACCGGGTCGCGGCCGCGCCGCAACGCTGGACCCTGGTCCTCACCGTCGCCGAGCCCGGCGACCCGACCGCCGATCCGAGCCGGGCCTGGCCGGAGGGACGGCGCAGCGTGGAGGCGGGCACCCTGGTGGTTCGGCGCATCGAACCCGAGGCGGACGGCCCCTGCCGCGACATCAACTTCGATCCGACGATCCTGCCGGATGGCATCCGGGTCTCCGACGACCCGTTCCCGGCGGCGCGCTCGGCGGCCTACGCGCGATCCTACGACCTCCGCACCGCGGAGGAAAAGGATTATCCTGGGCGCACGGCGGAGGCGCGGCGATGACGACAGACAGGACGCGCTTCACGGGCGGCCAGCGGCTGCTGCACTGGTCGATGGCGGCGTGCATCATCGCGATGTTCTTCATCGGGGTCGGCATGGTCTCGACGATCATGCCCACATACGTGCCGTTGCTGGCGACCCATAAGACGCTGGGCGTGGCGATCTTCGTCCTCGCCCTGATCCGGCTGGCGGTGCGGGCGCGAAGCGGGAGCCCGCCCCTGCCGGCCGACCTGCCGGCGCCGATGAAGCTCGCCGCGCACCTGTCCCATTACGGGCTCTACGCGCTGATGTTCGCCATGCCGCTTCTGGGCTGGGCGATGCTGTCGGCCGGGGCCTACCCGGTCGTGCTCTACGGCGGCCTACGCCTGCCCGCGATCCTACCGCAGAACGCCGCGCTCCATACGCTGCTGTGGAACGCGCATTTCTACCTCGCCTTCGCGTTCTTCGCCCTGGTGCTGACCCATGTGGCGGCGGCGCTGTTCCACGCGCTGGTCCGCCGGGACGGCGTGTTCGAGGCGATGGCCCCGGTCGGATCGCGGAGCGGCGCGGCGCCCCGGTGAGCCGGCGTCCAGCGCTCGGGCACCACTCTAGCGCAGCACGCCCTCGGCCAGGGCGCGCTGGATGCCGCGCACGTCGGCGCCCTTCTTGAGGGTGCGCTCGATCGGCTGCGGCGTGCCCGAGACCCAGATCTTGAGCTCGGCATCGAGATCGAAGGTGCCGGCCGTCTCCACCGAGAAGCGGACCACCGCCCGGTAGGGAATCGAGGTGAATTCGACCTTGCTGCCGGTGACGCCCTGCACGTCGATCAGGATGATCCGGCGTTCCGTGAACACGAACACGTCCCGGATGATCTTGAACGCCAGGCGCGCCGTCTCGCCGTCGATCAGGATGCCCGCGAGCCTTCGCTCGAGTGAGGCGGCGTCGACTTCGGCGCCGTGTCCCAGCAATCCATCCAGCAGACCCATGGCTCGAATGCTCGCTTCGCCTGTTCCGGGGCCGACACCATGCCGGCCGGGTCCCGCGCCGGCAACAGGGCGGCGGTCCGAACCGGTCATCCGACGCGTTGGCGTTTCGAAGGGCGGGCGCTAAAGCCCACGCCATGTTCGATGACGCAGCCGCTCGACGCTATCTCGCGGGACTGGCCCCGGTCGCTGAAGGGTCGGTGCGCTGGCTCATCCACGACCAGGCCCGGCACTGGGTCTCGGTGGTGGACACCGCGTTGGCGTCGCTGCGGCAGGATTGCGCGCATGTCCTGAGCACGCTGCCGGAGGAGGATCCGAACGCCTCCCTGGTCGAGGCGATCCGCGCGTTCCTCGCCGAAGGGCCTGACCGCACCCCGCACGTCATCGCCCTCTCGTGCGCCGTCCTGATGCAGAGCATGGGCGATCCCGACGCGGTCTTCGCGCGGATCCAGTCCGGCGTCATGGCGACCCTCGTCGACGCCGAGGACGTGGTGGTCAGGCCCGTCGCCGCATGACGCGACGGCGGCGCGCGCCGACGCGTTGCCCCGCCCGGTTGCCGGCGTCTCGACGAGGGCCGCGTGCGCTGAGCCGGTGACGCCGCCCGCCCCGAACGCGGCCCGCGGTCTCAATCGACGACGAGGTTGAGGGTCCGGGCGGCGGGGGCGATGTCCACGCGCCGCCCCCAGTCGAAGGCGAGGAAATCCTGCTCGATCCCGTCGGCGAGCACGACGCCGCCCTCGTTCATCCGGGAGGTCACGGCCAGGGCCGCGTCGGCGAGCTTGCCCGCGCGCAGGCCCGTCGCGGTGGCGACGCTCGGAAACGGCTCGCGCACCCAGTAGCCGACCGCCGCCTCCTCGACGCCGACAGCGAGGGCGATGTGGGTCGCGTCGCTGATCGACCGGGCCCAGCCGGTCAGGCCGGTCCCGGACGCCACGATCAGGCCGCTCGACGACTGGTCCTCCGCCCGGCCGCGATCCTCGATCCGGTAGCGCGCGGATTGGTGGCTGCGGTGGCCGACGAAGATCTCGTTCAACGCCAGCAGCCGCTCGCCGCCGTCGAGCACCGCCTGCACCATGGTGCGGCGCTCGATCCGCGCGGCTCCGGCGACGCTGGCCGGAAGCAGCGCCGCCAGCCGCCCCACAGGGGCGCGCGCCAGGATGCCGTCGTAGAGGTCGGGCGCCGGATTGACGCCGACCACCGGCTGCCCGTCGAGATACTTCGCGACGTTGGCCACGAGCCCGTCCTGGCCCACCGCGACCACGACGTCCTCGGGGGCGAACAGGAAGCGATCGAGGTCGGGGCGGCGCACCAGCGCCTGGCGCCACTCCGTCGGCACGCAAGCGCGGGCCTGCGCGAGGACCGCGTGGGCGCGCGCGTGGCGCTCCTCGATCTCCGCGATCGACTGCCCGCGGCTCTCCAGGAAGAACCGGACCTGGCCGCGGGTCGCGTGCCGGATCAGCAGCAGTTCGTAATCGGTGTCGCGGATCACGAAGACCACCCGGGGCGTGACCCCTGCCATGGCCCGCCCCCCTCAGCGCGTCGCGGCCGGCAGCGGCACGGCCCGGCGGAATTCGCCCAGGGCCGCCGCGAGCAGGTCGGGCGTGACGTTGAGGTGCTCGATCGTGTCGAGCTTGCCGGCGAATTCCCGTGCGGCGAGCCCGAGCAGCACGGCCGGCGGCATGTCGCGGTAGATCGCGGCGCGCTGCTGCTCGGCCTCGGCGCGGGCGCCCTCGACGAGCCGGATCCGCTCGGCCTCGGCGGCCGCCTCGAGCCCCTGGGCTTCGGCGAGGCCGGCCGCCCGATCGCGGGCGTTCTGCGTATCCTGCACGATCAGGAGCGTCTCGCGCCGGGCCAGCTCGGTCTTGGTCGCGAGTTCGTTCTCCGCGATGGCCCGCTCCTTCTCGACCGCGAGGGCACGGCGGGCGAAGGTCGCCTCGTCGGCCTTCTGCTGCAGCGCCTCGTAGGTCGGCGTCTGCAGGGCGCGTTCCAGCTCGCTGGTGGGTGCGAGGTTGGTGAGCCGCACCGACACCGCCGCGACCCCGATCTCGGCGAGCGCCGGGGCCGATGCCAGGACCGCCTCGAGGATCACCCGCAGCGGCTCGGGGCCTGCATCGAGCAGGGCACCGATCGGCGCGGCGCCGAGATATTGCAGGACCGCCTGGCCGGCGATGCCGCTGAGGCGCGCCTCGATCTGCTCGATCGGCTCGCCCTGCAGGCGGCCGGTGGCGAGGTTGATCGAGAAATCGACCCGGCGTGCCAGCAGTTCGGGATCGACCACGTGCCAGCCGACCGTCCCCTGCACCGCGACCGTCTGGAAGTCCCGGCTGCGGCCGCGCACGAACAGCGTCATCTCGCGGTCGTCCACCGGCACCTCGCTGATGCTGGCGGTCTCGGGCCTGAACCAGAAGACCAGTCCCCGGCCGCTCTGCCGGACGCGGCCGCTGCTGTAGCGGATGACGTGGCGGCTCGCCTCGCTCCTCAGCTGGGCGATCAGGCCGATGTTGCGGATCGTAGCCATGATGTCCTCCTTGCGGGTCAACGGGACGGTCGGAACCGGTAGAGTTCGGCGGGGCGGAACGCCGTGCCGGCCTCGCGCGCGCCGGTCGGCTCCAGCCAGCCGCGGTCGAGCATGCGGCGGCGGAAGGCGGGCTTGTTGAGCGACGTACCGAGGATCGCCGCGTGCACGTCCTGCAGTTGCCGGAGCGTGAAGTGCTCCGGCAGCAGCGCGAAGGCGACGTCCGAATAGTCGAGCTTGCCGCGCAGCCGCAGCACGGCCAGCGCCAGGATGTCGGCATGGTCGAAGGCCAGCGCGAGCGGGTCCCCGTCCTCCGGCAGGGCCGAGACGGGGCCGCCGGCCTCGCCCTCCCAGGGCACCGCGACGCTCGCGGCCGTCAGGCCTCGTTTACCCGCGAGCGCTTCCGCGAAGGTCCGCTCCGGCAGCAGCGCCAAGTAGGCCACGGAGACGATGCGCATGCGCGGATCGCGGTCCAGGGCGCCGAAGGTGTAGAGCTGTTCGAGGCGCGCTTGCGGGATCCCGGCCTTCTCCCGCAGGACCCGCCAGGCCGCCGCGTCCAGGGTCTCGGCGATGCCGACGAAGCCGCCCGGCAGCGCCCAGCGCCCGGCATGGGGATGCTGCGTGCGCTCCGTCAGGAGCGCCGTCAGGCGCCCCTGACGCAGGCCGAGCAGGACGAGATCGACGGCGAGCGCCGGCCGCTCGTAGGAGGCGGGGTCATATCCGGCGAGGAACTCGGGTTCGGTCATGGCGCCAACTATGCTCAACTTGAGCATAACTAAGACGCAGATTGCGCATAAGTCAAGGAGCCACCGGGTTCAGGTGCGGAGCGGGCGCCCCGATCTGCCGGGGCGCGACCGGCCGGGGAGAGTGGGCGCCGAAGACGGGCGACGCGTCGCGTGGCCGCCGGAAGCCGTGCGCGAGAACCCGATGTGCGAGCCGGCCTCACGGGTTCGATCCGCCCCGCGGCATGGCCTGCGGGCGGCGCGAACCGGTTTGCCGGGTCACCGCCAAGGCACGACGCGCGGGTGAGGAGGCGCCTATGAAGCAGCGCCGATCGTTCGAACACTTAACATGCGTCAATATAAAATCATCGAAACAAATATTTCCCTCGAAGGTTATCGCTTCAAGAACCGGCATCATCGTCGCGTTATGCAGCTGAACCGTCTTGCCAAGAACGTCCGCTGGGCCTGTCATGTCGGACGAGACGGGCGCTCTGTTTCCTTTCCAGCGCGCCGCTGCTGCGCGGGCTCGTCCGGGACGAGACGAAGACTGTGCTCCGCGTGCGGAGAGCGGGACGGCTCGTCCGCGTCGCTCGGGCGGCCAACGGTCGGCGGCGGGCCGATCCGGCGCGCGGATCACGCTTCGTGCCGGACGACCGAGAGGACGGCGACGTTGTGCGCGACGGCGACCTGGAAAACCTAAGTCCACCTCGGGCCGCCGCACGGCTCGACAACGGGACCGCCTCGCATCCGGCGGCCGTGCCCGGATGGCTGCACCGTCTTCGCGACACCGGATGCGTCCGCGCCCCGACCCACCCGCGTCAGAGAATGGAGATCCGCGGATGACGAATTTCCCAAAACCCCCCTTCGAGCGGCAGCGCCCGCTGACGCCCCCGGCCCGCGACGCCGACATGGATCCCAGGCCCGATTATGGCGAGGCGCATTACCGGGGGTCGGGACGTCTCACCGGGCGCAAGACCGTGATCACCGGCGCCGACAGCGGCATCGGCCGCGCGGTGGCCCTCGCCTTCGCCCGCGAGGGCGCCGATGTGCTGGTCAGCTACTTCGACGAGCACGATGACGCGCAGGAGACCTGCCGCCTCGTCGAGGAGGCCGGTCGCAAGGCCGTGGCCGTGCCGGGCGACGTCAAGGACGCCGCGCATTGTCGCGCGATCATCGATCGGGCGGTGGCCGAGTTCGGGCAGGTGGACGTGCTCGTCAACAACGCGGCGCACCAGAAGACCTTCGCGTCGCCGGAAGACATCTCCGATACGGAATGGGAAATCACCTTCGCCACGAACATCCACGCGATGTTCTACCTGGTGAAGGCGGCGCTGCCGCATATGAAGGCGGGCGCCGCGATCATCAACACAACCTCGGTCAACGCCGATACGCCGAGCCCGCAATTGCTCGCCTACGCGACCACCAAGGGCGCCATCCAGAACTTCACCGGCGGCCTCGCGCAGATGTTGGCCGAGCGGGAGATCCGGGTGAACTGCGTCGCGCCCGGGCCCGTCTGGACGCCTCTGATCCCCTCCACGATGCCGCCCGAGAAGGTGCGGACCTTCGGCTCGCAGGTGCCGATGCAGCGCCCCGGCCAGCCGTGCGAGCTCGCCCCCGTCTACGTCCTGCTGGCGAGCGCGGAATCGAGTTACGTCTCGGGCGCGACCATCGCCGTGACGGGCGGCAAGCCGATCCTCTGATCCCGATGGCTGCCGACCGCAGGCGGAGCCTGCGCGCGACGGAGATGCCCGAGGCGCGCGGGCATCCCTGTCGAGCGTCCGCGCTCGCGCCGGATACGCATTCCAGGAGGCTGGCATGACCCGCGAAACCCGTGAGCCGGTGTCCGGGAAACCGGATTCCACGGGGCCCAACGCGCGACCGCGCAAGAGCACGATCGCCCAGACCGGCGAAGGTATTCCCGACGACAGCGGCCGTCCGGTTCAAGTCGACGAAGCGGAGGCGAAGCGTATCGCGCAGAACATCCGCAAGCTTTAGCGTAAGACGACAGATCTTCCATGCGCCATCGCCGATCACGGGAACAGGCGCGCCGTGACAGCGATTGCCATCGATGTATCGGTCTCGTGACGAGAGGAGCCCAGCATGACGGCGAAGCCACCGCCCGTTCCACCGGCCAACCAGTCCGACAAGGGGCCCGGAAGCGCACCCGAGACGCCGGTGGCCACCGGTCCGAAGGGATCCGGCCAGACCAAGAATCCCGATTCGGTGGGTCAGTCCGGCAATTCGAAGATCAACACCACGAACCAGGGCTATCAGCAGGACCGCTAATGAGCAGCTCGCAGAAGACGCCCGCGGCCGACCGCCACCACGGCGGCCCCGGCAGCAGCCATCAGGATGCCTCGAAGCCGCAGCCGGAGGCGCATCGCGGCCCCGCCCCGGGCAGCCCGACCAGCGATTCCCGGTCGCACGTCTCCGGGGGCGGCGGGGAGCGTGACAGCCATCATACCCACACCGCCGCCGGCAAGGCCGCGAGCCGCTCGCACTGAGCGGGATCGCGGGTGGCCCTTTTGTCGGCCACCCGCGTCAGCCCCCGAGCACGTGCCGCAGCTGCTGCGTGTAGCGCGCGCACGATCGTCGATGACGACCGGCTTCGAGCGGATCGTGCGCGCCCTCCCCCGCCATGTCCGCAGCGCCGAGTTGGAAGGCGAGGTAACAGGGCGTCAGGACGGCAAGGAGTTCGGGGTCGACCGGGTACCCGCCCACGCGTTCCACGATCGTGGCGAGGTGCCCTTGCGCGTCCTCCGGAAGCGGGAGTTCGACGGCCGCTCCGACGATGTCCCAGGCGATGTCCTGGCACCCCACGAGATCGTGGGCGGCATGGTGGTCGAGGGCGTCGCATTTCAGCAGGCCGCCATCGGGTCGGACCAGGAATTCCCAGGGTTGCATCCGGCCATCGATCTCGACCGGACGCGCGCGGTCGGCGAGCAAGGCCATGCGGGATCCGGCCATGCGGGGTCCGACCCAGGCGTCGAGCCGTTCGGCCCAGTCCGGCCCGAGGGCCTCGCCGACGTTGTGTCGCGCCATCGCGACGAGTTCGCTCAGGCGTGCGCCGCGTTCCGGCCCGCTCGGGAAATGTCGGGCCCGGAAGCCGAGGTAGCGACCGACCCAGTCGATGAGCGCGCCTGGCGCCACGGGGCCGAGATCGAGGGGCCGGCCATCCGCGACCCAGCGCTCGACGAGGAAGCCGTGGCGATACCCTGCGACCGGCGGCGTGAACCCGGCCGCATGCAGGGCGCGGGCGCGGTCGAGCTTCGCGCGGCCGGCGGGGCCGAGACCGGCGAACTTGAGGTGCCAGAGCGTGCCGCCCGCCCGGAGCAGGAATTTCCGCTTCTCCTGTTGCGCATTGACGGGCGGCCACGCATCCGCGCCGCGGCCCTGGAACGCGCGCCAGCGCCCGCCCGAGATCTCGATCGGGGGCGCCTGCACGGGGCCGACCAGATCGGCCACCCAGGACGCGAGCCCGCCATTGGCCAGCACCACATCCCCGAACGGAACGGTGTGGCGCGTCGCGCGCCGCCAGCGTGCCTGGTCCCGTTCGGTCGCTTGCGGTCCCGGCGTCCCCGTGTGGCTCGGGAACAGGGTAAGCCGATCCTCGGCGATCCCGAGATGCGCGAGGGTGTCCATGACCGCGCCGAACGAACTTCCGGACAGGCCCGGTCCCTCGTCGACGATCGCGAATCCCGCCGGGTCGCCCGCGGTCAAGGCTGCCGCGAAGGCACCGTCCAGGGCCAACGCACGCCGGAACGGGTGGCCGACGGGGCGCACCGTCCGCAGGTCGGACGATCCGAGGCCGGCCGCCACCATGGCGCCGAGGGGGACCCCGATGCTGCGGATGCCGACGACGCGGGTGGTCGCGGCCAGGGCGGCCCGCGCCGCGGCCATCGCGTAGCTCTCCGGATAGAGCGCGTAGAAGGCGAAGCCTTCGGCCCAGCGCGTGGTGATGCGCGCGGGCAGCCGCGTCGCGGCCAGGGCGGACAGGTCCGGGGTGCCGGGCGGCGTTCCGAACCCCGTCCGCCACGAGTCCCAGACCGATCGGGCAAGGTCCAACAGCAGCGCGGTCGTGGCGTCCCGGGCGGGGCAGGCCAGGTCCCGGCCGTGATCGTGGAACGTCGCGTCGGCGATCCCCTGCGCGAGTTCCCCGGCCTCGATCAGGGCGGCGACCCGGGCGCCGTGCCGGCGGATGCCGGGCGGCTCCTCCGCCACGGCGCGCAGCAGGGTCGCCAGCGTGGCGAGCCGGTCGCGGGGATCGCCGGTCCGGCTCGCCTTACCGTAGACCAGCACGGCTGCCGCTCATCCGGCGCCCGCCGGTGCGTAGCGGCGCACCATGTCGGCGCAGAACGCGGCGAACTCCGCGGGCTCCTGCGGCGCGCTGGTGTGATGGGGTGCGATGCCGCGATGCTCCGGGGTGAAGCAGAAGGTCACGGTGACGTCGAAATCGCGCAGCGCGTCCATCTGCCGGTCGAACCAGTCGAGGGCGTTCGGCCGGAAGCTGTCGGCCCAGGACAGGCCCGTGCGCAGATAGGTCACGCCGAGGCGCTTCATCCAGGCCACCGCATCGTCCAGGCGGTGATCCTCGAAGTGGAACCACTGGCAGAGCCCGAGGGCCGGGGTGTGCTTGGCGAAAGCCGCGAGCGCGAGCTTCGGCGTGCCGTCCTGGCGCAGCAGGCCCATGTGGAAGTGCCGGTAGTAGGACGAGCCCTCCGCCTCCCGGTGGCGGGTGGTCGCCTCCCACTCGCGGGGCAGATCGTAGAGGCTGTACCAGTGGATGCGCGGCGCGCGCCCGATCAGCAGTTCGGCGGTGCGGGCGAGCCCCCAGGCCTGCACCTCCTCAGCTCCGAAGGTCGAGACGCCGACTTCCGAGACCCAGATCGGCAGCGGCGTGACGGCGCGGATCTCCGCGATCTTCTGCGGCCATTCGTGAATCTGCCAGAGGTTCCAGTCGAGCGGGAAGCCGTGCACCGCGACCGCGTCCACCGCATCGAGGACGCCCTGGCTCTCCATGCGGCGGATGAAGAGCGGGTCGATCGGCGAGATGCCGCCGAGGACCCGCGGCACGCTCGGATTGACGGCGTGGATCGCCTCGCCGGCCGCCTTCGCCATGGCGCCGAAGCGCAACCAGTCGGGATCGATCTCGGGGTCCCAGTGCGATTTGTTGTTCGGCTCGTTCCAGAGCATCACCGCTTCGATCACAGGTGGGAATCCTCGGCTGTCGGGGAATCGGGCCGCGGGCCGGGTGCCGGCGCCGGGTGGACGGCACCGGCGCCCGGCGGAAGGGGCGCGCAGCGGCAGACGTAGACCTCCTCCTCCGGGTGGGCGGCGATCGCGAAGCCGCTCGCGCGCAGCATCGCCTCGGTGCAGGCCCGGTTGGGGACCCACCAGTTGGTCCAGTCGTTCGCGTAGCGATGCTCGATGAAGTGCAGCTTCGGGTAGCCGGGCTCGGCGAAATGGCCGACATCCCAGAAATCGTTATTCTCGGCGACCGGAGCGATGTCCGGCGCCCCGCGCTGCATGGACTGGAACACGAGCAGGTCGCGGGCCGCGTGCGTGCGGATCAGGTCCAGGGCCAGGAGCGGGTGGCGCAGGTGGTAGAGCACGCCCATGAACAGCACGACGTCGAAGCGTTCGCCGAGCGCCCCGACATCGTAGACCGAGAGGTTGCGGAACTCGATGTCCTGGCCGGTCCGCGCGGCGGCGAAGCGGGCCTGTTCCAGGTAGCGCGCGTCGGAATCCAGACCGAGCACCCGCGCGGCGCCGCGGCGCTTCATCTCGATGGCGTAGAAGCCGCCGTTGCAGCCGATGTCCAGCACGCTCTTGCCAGTGAGATCGGCCGGGATCGCGTCGGCGAAGCGCCGCCATTTCACCCGCGGGTAATCCCCCAGGAAATGGTTCGGCGCGGTCGGCACGCCGTCGAGCTCGATGTTGTGGAACCAGTCCCCCAGCGCGTCGATCTCGCGGCGCAGGGTGGCGTTCTCCTCGGCCAGGCTCATCATCAGGCTTCCTCCGGGCGTCAGGGGATGGACAGCGCGCAGGCTTTCGCGGCGGGCTCGCCGAGGGAGAGGCGTCCGGGCCCTCCGGTCCGCTCGGCCTCGCCGAGGAGCGCGATGGCGGCGCGATACCCGTCGAGGGTACCGGCATCGACGTAGGATCGTCCGGCCCGGATCCCCCGCGCCTGCCCGCCCCCGGCCAGGTAGGCGTTGACCAGGGTGCCGACATAGTCGTCGGCGCAGCCCCGCGACTGCCAGAGCGCGTGCAGCGCGCCGAGGGTTCGCCCCGGCATCTTGAAGGCCCCCCAGATCCAGCGGGAGGTGGCATCGCTGCGCTTCACCTGGATCTCCGTGATCCGGTCCTGCGCATCCAGGACGACCGCGTCGAAGCGTTCAGGCCGATCCACGGGGAAGAGCAGGAACGAGAGGATCGCGTCCGGAAGCGTCGTCAGGGCGTCTTCCGGAAACCAGATCGTGTCGGGAAGCCCCACGATCACCGGCTCGTCGGGGCCGATCAGCGGAAGGGCGCGGAACACCGCGTCGCACAGCCCGCTCGCCCGCGGCTGAACCACGTAGGCGATCGGAACGCTGCCGTAGCCGGCGCCGTAATACTCGACGATGTCGGACTTGCCCGGTGCGATCACGAAGCAGATCCGCGTGACCCCCGCGCGCAGCATCCGCTCCACCAGGTATTCGCTCACGGCGCAGGGGCGTGCCGCGCCCTCGCGCAGGCGGCTTCCGACCGGCAGCAGCTCCTTCGAGAAGGCAAGGGGCTGGATGCGGCTGCCCAGGCCCGCCGCCGGCACGATTCCCCACATGCTCAAGGCTCCGCGCTGAGTTCGGGCTGGCGCGCATCGACGGCGGATGCGCATCCGGGCAGGTCCGCGAGGATCCGCTCGAGGGCATCGACCCGCCGGGCCGCGGTGTGATCGGTCAGGGTCCGGTCGCGGCCCGCCTCCGCGACCCGCCGGAGTTCGGTATCGGTGAGGTCCATGGCGGCGCAGACGTCGTCCGCGTCGCGCGCGATCAGGATCTCCGCGCCGGGCCGGTAGAAGGCATCGAGCCCGGCCCAGTCGTCACTCAGCACGGCGGCGCCGCAGGCCGCGGCCTCGAACACCCGGCCGGACGGGCACCACCCCGTCTCGGCCATGGCGGCCCGCGTCACGTTGAGCGTGAGCCGCGAGGAGGAGAAGAAGGCAGCGTGCTCCTCGGGGACGACGTGATGCACGAAGTGGATGTTCGGCCCCCAGGGGAAGTCCGCGGGGTATTGCGCCCCGCCGATCAGGAAGCGGCGCTCCGGACGGCGCCGGGCCGGCTCGACGAGGAGGTCCGCGACGCCGGCCTGCCGGTCGGCCGCGTAGGTCCCGAGATAGGAGAGGTCCGAACGGTAGCGCACGATGGCGGCCGCGGGGCGGTGCACGGCGGGGTCGACATGCCCGTAGAGCGGCGCCACCCGGCCTGCCCCGAGCTCGTCCCGCAGGGCGGTCAAGGCGCGGCCGCCGGTGTAGCTCAGCACGAGGTCGAAGCCGGCCAGACCGTCGGGCCCGATATACGAGACCGCCTCGCCGCGCCGCAGGCGCGCCAGCGTCACGGGCGTGTCGAGGTCGTAGAAGACCCGCTTCGCCCGAGAGGCGTTGAGCACGAGATCGGTGGCCGCACCCGCGTCCGGGCAATAGGACGTCACCATGGCGACATCCGCGTCGGCCAGCTCGCGCGCCGCGCGGGCCTCGACCGCACTCCAGGCCTCGAACAGGACGAGCTGGCCGCCTGGCAGCGCGGCGAGGTCGCGATGCGCGCGGTAATACGGCACGTCGCGCTCGAAGAAGACGACGTGATGCCCGCGTTCCGCCATGGCGCGGCAGAGGCCCCGCCACAGGGTCGCATGACCGTTGCCCCAGGCGGAGCTGACGGTGAGTCCGAAGACGATCAGCTTCATCGTGGCCTCATGCGATGGCCGGTTGCTCGTTCAGGCCGAGGAGGCGCCCGCCCCCCGGCCAGAGTTCCACGAGGCTCAGCGAGCCGGGATCGACCGCGATCCGGTCGTAGGCGTCGAGGGACAGCCCGAGGACCGTCACGAGGGCCGCCCGGATCACGTCGCAGTGGCTCACCAGCACGCAGGTCCCGCTGAGCCGCTCGAGGAGCCCGAGGATGCGGCCCTGCGCCTCCGCCATGCTCTCCCCGCCCGGCGTACGGGCCGTCGCACGCGCCTCGTTCCAGCACCGCCAGAGCGGGTCGTCCGCGAGGTCCGCGAAGCTGCGGCCGGTCCAGTCGCCGAACGCGATCTCGTTGAGTTCCGGCGCGACGGCGATCGGCCGGCCCAGGCGAGCCGCGATGGGCTCGGCGGTCTCCAGGGCGCGCCGCTGCGGGCTGGACAGGATTTCGGTGGCGCCGGAGCCCGCGAGCCGGCCGGCCAGCGCCGCCGCCTCGGCGTGGCCGCGTGCACCGAGCGCAACACCGGGCATCCGCCCGCACAGGACCCCGTGCACGCGGTCGTGCGAGGCGTGGCGCACGAGGTAGACCCGGGTCACGTCGGCTCCGGCGACCCGGACGGCTCCGGATCGGGCAGGCCGGCGATGAATCGGAGCGCCCGCTCCCGCGCCTCGTGATCGGTGAACTGGCGCGGCGGCGCCTTCATGAAGTAGCTCGACGGGCCGATCAGGGCGCCTCCGGTGCCACGGTCCCGGGCGAGCTTGGCGCAGCGCACGGCATCGATCACGATGCCGGCCGAGTTCGGCGAATCCCAGACTTCGAGCTTCAGCTCGATGTTGAGCGGCGTTCCGCCGAAGGCCGTGCCCTCGAGCCGGATATGCGCCCATTTGCGATCGGTG
>Ga0265798_10007982_pt1 | contig 13586 bp, 11 predicted proteins | sample P3T30metagenome_FD_192430 | JGI IMG/M metagenome (GOLD analysis project Ga0265798, IMG submission 192430) | Plant litter microbial communities from East Loma Ridge, Irvine, California - P3 T30 | ecosystem: Environmental > Terrestrial > Plant litter > Unclassified | place: USA: California...
TAGTGAACAATATATAGCGTCAGAAACAGTGGAAATACGTTGGCGATCAAGATGTGCCATATACTTCATTGTTTCTAACACTACTCAAGCCTCAATATATCTACGCGAGAAGTCCACAACGCGCTCACATAATGCAGCACAGCAAAATCTACAAACGACCTGAACGCCCCCTGTTGCGCCGAACAATTGCAGAGCTGTTCTCCTCCATAGCAAGTGTACGCCAGTTCGCTAGCAGAACAACAAATGGTAGCCACCGTACGCGGACATACCAGAAATCCGCATGAACGCGCCACAGGTCCATGGCCCAAAATAATGTGGTGGTATGATTGATATGCGAGGTGAGGGATGTCTAGTCCTTCCATCGGTTAAGGAACTTGGCCATGTCGTCGGTGGGGTGGGGAGCCGCTGCGACCTAGTCGGCGTGTTAGCATGTCAGTTTTACATTGACCGAGGGCTGAACGTACTGTGTTCTCACGCGCTTCGACGGAAAAGGTTTGCTTCTGCGTGACGGTGGTGACAATATCTGGAATTGGCAGTCGCGTTGTCGCAAGCACGACATTGCTTGTGGGGTATAGTGGCTTTGTGTTCTTCGCCGTGATCTTCTTCGGCGGTACGGGCTGCATGGGCGCGTATCGTGTTGGGCCTGTCTGCATAGTGTACGGCTGGTCGTACATGCTAGCGTCCGGTGCCGCAGCATCAGCAGGATTTGCGCCGGCCTTTACGACGTTGTTGACTGTCGCGGGCCCCGAGGTGCCAGTGATGCCGGCAGCACCTTGCTTGACCACTGGATTGAATGCGCCAGTCATGCCAGAGTACGAGAAGCGCGGCGAGTACGCTATCAATTGGCCACCGAGCTTGCCCACGCCGATCATCTGGAGGAAGCTGATGCAGCGTGTTAGCAGCGTGTTCTGACATGGAAGAGCAGTCGAGGGTGCCACGTACTATGCGTTTTCTGGGGAGTCCTCACCCACGGCTACGCCTACCAATCCCGACGCCCGGTTACTAACGGCGAAACTGCCTGAAGTCGTGATCGAGGCCACTAATTGCTGTGCCAGGGTCAGTCTACTTGGCCCTCCCTGTGGTGTTGCTCCCGTCACACGCTGCCAGCAGGTGATGGTCACGGGGTGCAGACTCACGAATGTATCTACTTTGTTTCCTCCTGCCATCAGGGACAGCTGATACGTCAACATATCAGCGAGCTTTGGCTCTTTTCCATCGTCCTCCCACTCCACCGATATCGCCGTGCCCGCCGTGAGCGTCGCGCCTGCCTCGGGGCTTATCCACTTGATTCCAGCACTAGCCAAAGGAACTAGCGCAGCGGCGGCAACGAGAGGGAGGAGTAGTCGTGGCATTGTGAGGTTTGAGCGTAGCGAGCGACGGTTAGGGGTTGTTCGGAGGCGCGAGCGGTGCGCAACAGCAGCGAGGTCGGGACCAGAATCGTGCGTGTAATGAGCAAGTGTGTCTACGAGTGTCGCTCGTGGATAATGGGCGTCGGGCGGGCCGTTGGGATGGTGTTTTGTGCTTTGAGTCTGGCCGTTATCACTCAGAGGTGTGGCGCCGGGCGCTTCGTTCCTGGCCGCGCTAGGCACGTGCTAGTCCCGATCGAGTAGCGATATTCATTCCATTGCGACTTGCGACTTCCCCCAACGACATCTCAATTGGCTATATATAGAGCCATGTATTCTCATGTACAGACTCCATGACTAGGGTATCAGATGTAGAGCGCGAAACAGCATGTGAGTTGAAATGCGTGCATTTGCTTGCTGATGCTTTTGAGGCTCTATCTTCGAGTCTCCAACTTCAAAAAATGGCAGCCGTATGCTTTGATGGTAACATAGACCATCCCACAGTCTGCCATAATGTGAACTTCTTGTCCAATATGCCCAGATTCGCTATTCAAACGCCGCTCCATGCCCATTGGGATATCCTAGTGTGACCGAAAACGAGAGGAGAGAAACGCAACAAAGACCGCTCAAACAAAAACTTCCACAGCCCTCACACCTGAACATGCCGCAACTTTGTCATGTTCAGATTGAACGACTTCGGCAGCTTCGTTGTCATCGTTGCCGCCTGTCCTGCCTTTTGCAGCTGCACTGTGAGATCTTTCAATTTTTCTGGTGTGAAGATCTGGACGTCGAATGATAGTAGAAATTCCACGCAAAGCTCCAACCGACTCAGTGCTGCCTCATCTACACCTCCCACTGCTGCGAATCGCTTTTGCGGCCATCGGTGATCCTCTAGCGCCTTCATTGCTACCAATGCACATGCCAGGATCAATCGATGCATCGTCCGGTATGTGAGCGGTACACTCCGGTCGATAACGCATAATCGTAGAATGTAAGACCCAGCAGCCAGCCAGACGCCTGTGGAGAGTGGGCAGAACTTTTGTATGCGGTTGATGTACTCCTCAACGCCAACCTTGGGGACAGTTTTAGAGAAGAACTTGCGAGCCATGTTGAGCCGCTGAACAGATTCCGGCAATGCTCCTGCGCCAATGTCGTGTGTAATAGTAGGCTCGTCGTGACCTGCTTCTGGTGGGTCCAATTCCGTTGGCTGGTGAAGTTGCCTCTCTGCAGGAATTGGCGTTGCCGGTCTTGATGCTGTGCGCCTGTGTCCCTTAATCGCAGGGAAATTCTCTTTCCCACTCGGAGTCTGTGGCCGAGAAAGTGGTGGAGTCGCCGGTACGTCACCAGTGGAATTTGCTAAGGCGACAATTGAACGAACGATGAGTTTCATCGCGGTTTCTCGTGACATGGTGAGAACGTCCATATCTTCGTCGTTCGCTGGTGGTGATGGCGCGTCCTGGATACTGAGAGTCGAGAGTTCAGGTAGTACGCCTGCATCTTCTGCTGGGTTTGGCGCCGATGGCGGACTGGTGTGGTGTTCTTTTGGAGGATCCATTTTTCTTTTGACCGGTGCAAGCACGAGGCGTCGTGGATGCACGGTCTTGAAAGGGAGAGGTGGGTTTGGGTAGCACACTTGGATCATTTGGACGCGCGTAGAGTATGTTGCCGGGATTAACCGATGTACTTGTCAACACAGGAGGATGAGAAGGTAGCTTGATGCAGGTATTACGCTGAAGCTGAATGTTGTCAATCGCGAATTCTCCATTGGGCATCAAAACCACTACTCACGTTTGATGCCAAGTTGAGCCCTAAATTTGAACGGCTTAGAAGACGATGGTGTCGGGGCCAAGTAGAGCGTGTGGCTGATTGCAAGGTACGGCAAGTTGGTGATAGTGTGAATTGAGGATGGACGTTGATTCGAGCGCAAGGCAACAGACGGGATCAGTCAGGCGTGGGTCGGAGTATGTAACGCTGATAAATGTGTGATTTGGCAGTGGAGGAAACGACCCTGGGCTGAAGTGTTTGCTCGGTGGTCACTTGACGCTAAGAGGCTTTTATCGTGTACTTAAAAAAGTAGGTCGCACTCGTGTTTGCTCAGCTCGGGCAGGCGATGTATTAACGTAGAGGAACTCCGAAAGTAGGGTATTGAGGCTAAGTAGCAGGCAATTACCGCCGCCACGCCATCAGACGCGGTCTGAGTCGCGGTGAGTGGAGGAAACTGTGCTGTCTGATCACGAGGGGGTACGTGGACCGCTGATGGACATCTGGCGAGGTGAGGCCCAGCGCGGGTCTCGTGCAGTGCAGAATTGAGCTTAGACCCAAGGCAATACGGCCCGTTCAGTAGGAGGCAGAGATGCGCGATAACCTCTTAGAGGCTGGCATTCCGAGCCGGGATGCAAAAAGAGAAGAGGTTCCAGACTCTGAGGCGAGTGATTGGCGGTAACTGGGAATTAAGTAAGACCTGCGGGATGAACACATACATGCGTTGACTTTTGGAGCCGGAGAGAGGTCCGCGAAAGAGCTCAACCCTGGCTTTCACTAATGCGGGGTCCTGCAGGGTCTCGGTGGATCCTTAAGAAGAAAAGAAGGACACGATGGTACCATGTGGATGGCGCGCGAGACGAGTGATGGGGTCAGGCGAGATTAAAATGGCAGGCTAGAAGCACAGTAATTGCTACCGAGAGATCCGTTGGGCGATCTTTATCGAGCTCCACGGCAAGGGCCCGCGCCTTCTCTGTAAGTTGCCCTTCGACAACACCATCTTCCACAATAAAAAATCGACCCATCTGCCATCGTGACAGCGTATGACAGGACGTCTAGCTCGGATGGCTGGATTGTCACGAGCTAATGTGGTCCTGTTCCAAAAGGGTCAGCCACCCGTCCAGCGGCAACACGCAGCAGCACACCATCTCAAAAAGCCTCCGAACATGGGCGAGCGTCGACATGCATTATTCCATCGCGGACCCGGGAGCAGGGTATTACAAGCACTAAGATCTTGGATCTGGCTAACAATCGACGCACGTTCAAACGAGACGTCAAATGTTTCTTGGAAGATGCATTACACGTGTTCCAGCAGCACAGGCGACTGCTTCCCTCTGTGGCGTAATTGGCTGGCAAGCGGCCGGGCCCTTTGATGAAGGATTGACAGATGTCACAGAGATGTTGCCGTTCTGAACATTTCATCCAAAGACATCTGTCAAGCTTCAATTGCATCGCTCGACGCTATCTACTTGGAATGATGCCTCGGTCGAATTGGTGGGGTAACGGATGAGGGGGGGCTTTGCTTTGTAGGAATACCGATGCTGCACCAACAACTCGATTCCCACAATCTCGCGCTATGAATTACACAACTGACAGTTCCTGCTTTACTCCTAGGTACTTCTTTAGTCTACATCCGTGTAAGCTACTTCTCCCCGGTCTTGTCGATCACCCAGCGAGCGCGTTCATAGCCTACACTTCGGACCAGTCGATCAGGATCTGCTATTGTGTACTACTCCGCAGCTGCCCAAAATGCCGCATAGCACAGTTCAGTTCGAGGTGTTCACCTCTCTGGCACTTCCCATGATGACTTTCGAACTCGGCGTCGAATTCAAGGCTACCATCTGCAACTACCCGGCGCACGATGACTCCATCAACACTCTGGTGGGCACGACTCCCGCTGCACACTCTCCTCAACAGAAACATGCGTGCAGCTATAGCTCATTTGTCCCTGCGTCGAACGACATACTTCATAATTCTTTGACGTCACCGCACACACACCTGGTGTAGGATTTTGTCACTTGCACGCGACGTAATTTGACCACAGATTGCCAGGCTATCTAAACAGGGCTGAGGGAACAATATCGACGATAGGCAGTAGCTGCTTGAAACACTGAAGAAGCTCATTCATAGGTTTCATGCAGCGGCAGCATTTTCTCACGATATACGTAGCGTGTGCTGAGATAAAGTTTAAGGTTTCTCATTTTTTTACTTGAGCTTGACGGCGTATTGAGTAGTGAGAACAGACGCGAGCCTTGAGAGCTTGTGCTAGGCATAAGCCGAGAACTACAAATCTGACTTACTGAAAGGGCAGGCGTTGATGCTGCTGTGATCCCATTCGAAGAAGAGCGAACCACAAATGATCCCACGCCTACAGACGCCCACTCCTCGGTCGTGAGTCCAGCTCCTGCGGCGCAAGGATATATCCCATCTGCGCGCCATCTCGTTCGCTCAATTCAAACCGCACGTCTTCTCCATGTACCTCCTGAGGATGTACGGTCATGTACTTCCGCTCATAGACCCCCAACTCCCACCGGCTTGTTCGCGGCAATCTCCGCTATTTGTCTACTCGTCCTGTTCAGCCGCAGCAGTAAGACTACCACAATCGCAATCAGACTAAGGACAGCTGTGACGCCAACTCCGATGTCGACCGTGGCGCCGGTACTGAGGCCTCATGGAGTGGTGTTGATCGCGGTGGACGAAGCTGTAGGCAGTAGAGTTGTCGCAGACCCAGTCGATAAAATTACAGCAGAAGTAGCTCGTAACGTAGCACTGACAATGCTCCGCGGCATGAAGTTTATAGCCTGAATGGTAATAGGTATACACTCGCCGTTGACAGGCCGTGTAAAAAAATGGTAGTTCGACCCCTGTCGACACTGATAGAACGCAGTCGACCCCTGCAGTGAGAGAAGATCGTTACTACATACCTCCCAGCCATCGACTACCCTTGCGCCCGGATGACGGATAGAATCGACGTCGAATTGCAGCCGAAAGTCGTTGGCGATGTCGCCCTTGCGGCCTACTTGGTCTGTCAGGACGCCGGCCATAAGGCTGTAGGCAAGTGTGTCGATAGGCTGCTGGCGCTTGGAACGAACAATGAGGGGCGTGATAGTGAAGGTAGAGCTGCTTGTTGAGGCGCAAGTGACCGCGGCGGGATCTTGCGTTCGTGCGAGAGAGAGGAAGAGGCTGAGAGTGAGGAGGTGGTTCATGGCTGGAGTTCTGTTCAGAGCGGTACGGAGAAAAACTGCAAGTGTCGCCGGGAAGTGGTCGGCTTGAGTGGTTGTACACGTATTGGAGTAAAGTGCTGGCGGTGGCATAAGGTTCAGCACGGGGGAACATGCTGTGGATATGAAAGGGAGCATTGAGGGGCTGTGGATGGTCAGAGAGTCTCGTGAATCTCATTCCATGAACTGCTGTCTCATGTTCGGACTGTGCCAGGCGATTCATGATTATCGAGAGGTTCCGATTGAGACTGCGAGCCAATAGATCCGTTCTCAGCCATGTTGTTTTGTTGTACGACCATTTGAGCACTGGAGAAGTGCTCGAGCGGCGATTGAAAAGCAAGCTGACAAGTACTAAAACATGCCCCCATTTCAGAATTATGCGAAGACTGAATAAGGGCTGAAGGGGTCTTGAACGTATGCATGGGATCTGACTTGTTCGGGCCCTTGGGTGTGTCTCGAGTGAGTCGTAGCCAAAATGCACTACCTCAGATTGCGTAGTCTATCAACCGTACATGATGGGTGTGATCTGGCCTGCAATACCTTACATGTGGACTTTCAGACTGGCGTTCAAGGGTCAATGGGACGAAACCGTGAGACGAGAGGAAAGGTAACGGAAGTAGCAGCGCGTCGCGTGTAGGGCTACTAGCGCGATTTCCCCATGTGGCCGAGCGCCACACCGCCATAAACAAACGGCAGCGCAAGTGTCAACAACCACCGCAAGACGCCCACCATGAGGATCATAGAACTCGTTATAGACGTATGTCATAATGGAAAGCACTGCGACACCATCTAACACAATTGTAGGGCTATAAGTCGTACGCTGTCCGCACAGTCATCTCTGGCTGGTATTGTTTACTTTCCCCTCATGCTCGATACACCGCTTATACAGTGCAGGGACGAGAGTTTCAACTCGATTACCGGGCTGAACGGGTCTGGAAAGTCCAATATTCTCGATGCAATATGCTTTGTGCTCGGTATCAACAACCTGAGCGTGGTGCGAGCGCAAAACCTCCAGGCAAGTACGGATGGAAGACATGGAATGACGGCTGCTCATAGACCTGCAGGACCTCATCTACAAGCGTGGACAAGCCGGCGTCACCAAAGCGAGCGTCACGATCGTGTTCGACAACCGCGATAAAACGAAGAGCCCCGTCGGCTTCGAAGAGCATGCGCAGATATCGGTGACCCGGCAGATCGTGCTGGGTGGAGCGAGCAAGTACCTCATCAACGGCCACCGCGCACAACAACAAAGCATACAGAACCTGTTTCAGTCGGTGCAGCTGAACATCAACAACCCGAACTTCATGATTGCGCAGGGCAAGGTCATGCAGGTGCTGAACATGAAGGCGAAGGAGATCTTGGCCATGCTCGAGGAAGCCGCCGGCACACGCATGTTTGAGGACCGGCGGGACAAGGCATACAAAACCATGGCGAAGAAGGAGATGAAGGTGCAGGAGCTTGCTGAGCTGCTCAAGGACGAGATCGACCCAAAGCTGGAAAAGCTACGGCAAGAAAAGCGCGCCTTCCTCGAGTTCCAGCAGACCCAGAGCGAGCTCGAACGTCTCACCAAGCTCGTCATCGCACACGACTACATACGCTACAATCAGCGCCTGCAGCAGTCGGCCGACGATCTCGAAGCGAAGAAACAAAGGGCTACGGACCTTGAGGACGCAGCCGTGCGCATGAAGAAGGAGATCGAGTTCCTACAAGAAGACATCAAAAAGGTCAAGGCGACGCGCGAGAAGGAGCTTCGGAAGGGTGGCAAGTTCCAGGCGCTTGAGGAGGAGGTCAAGACACACTCCCACGAAGTTGTCCGTCTCACAACTGTGCTTGACTTGAAGAACACCAGCTTCACTGAGGAGACTGAGCGACGGAAGGTCATTGAGAAGAGCGTCAAGGATCTCGAAAAGATCCTGCAGGAGAAGAAGAAAGCCCACGCGAAACTGCAGGAGAAGTACGAAGCCGCCCACAGCGAACTAGCCAAACAAACAGAAGAAGTCGAGAAGAAGGAAGAGCTACTGTCGACTCTCCAGACTGGTGTCGCATCCAAGGAAGGTCAAGAGAGCGGTTACCAGGGCCAGCTTCAGGACGCAAGAAACCGTGCAAGTGCGGCTGCGACTGAGCAAGAACAAGCGAAGCTGAAGGTCTCTCATCTCGAGAAGCAAGTCAAGGAGGACGAGCCCAAAGCAAAGAAAGCCAAGGAGCAGAATTCTGGCCTGATCAAAGACCTCGAGGCTCTGCGGAGACAAGCAAAGAAGCTAGAATCTGAGCTGACGAAGCTGGGCTTTGACGAAGATAGAGAATCCGAAATGTACCAGCAAGAATCACATCTCCAGGCCCGGATCCGCGAGCTACGACAAGAAGCGGACGAGATGAGCAGAAAGGTCGCAAATATAGACTTCAGCTACAGCGACCCCACGCCGAATTTCGATCGATCTCGGGTGAAGGGACTTGTGGCGCAGTTGTTCACATTGGACAAGAATCATACACGAGCTGGTACAGCGTTGGAAATCTGTGCAGGTGGAAGACTTTACAACGTGGTCGTCGACTCTGCTTCTACTGGCAAACAGCTTCTCGAGAACGGCAGGCTCAAGAAGCGAGTAACCATCATTCCTCTCAACAAGATCTCCGCCTTCCGCGCATCAGCCGCGAAGGTTGGTGCAGCGCAGAATCTAGCCCCTGGCAAAGTCGATCTCGCGTTGTCCTTGGTCGGCTACGACGAAGAGGTCACGGCCGCCATGGAATATGTCTTTGGCTCAACGCTTGTATGTGAGGATGCAGAGACTGCTAAGCGCGTGACTTTTGATCCTGCAGTCCGAATGAAGAGCGTCACTCTGCAGGGTGACACGTATGACCCTGCTGGTGTCCTCTCCGGTGGCAGCGCTCCTCAATCTAGTGGAGTTCTTGTCACTCTGCAGAAGCTGAACGAAGTTACAGCTGTGTTGAGGTCCCAGGAGGCGGAACTGAGCACACTACAAGCAACCATGGCGAAAGAGAAGAAGAAGATGGATGCAGCACGCAAGACGAAGCAGGACCTAGATCTCAAATCGCACGAGATCAAGTTGACTGAGGAGCAAATCAGCGGAAACTCGTCGTCATCGGTACGTACTGTGTTGTATTCACAGGTTGACAATTGGCTGACAGAACTCAGATCATTTCCGCAATTGAGGAAATGAAGCAAAACATCATACAACTCAAGGAAGACGTTAAGACAGCCAAGGCTCGACAAGACGAAGCGAACAAGGATATCAAACGCATCGAGCGGGACATGAGCGAGTTCAACAACAATAAAGGTAGCAAGCTGGCTGAGCTGCAGTCTGCGCTAGAGAAGCTGAAGAAAGCTCTCAGCAAGAACAATGCTTCCATCAAGCCGTTGCAAGCTGAGATGCGCGAAGCTATGGTCGAGTCAGAACAGTGCGGCAGTGATATGGCTGCCGCACAGGAGCAACTTGAGGAGGCTGAAACTACTCTGAAAGCACAACAAGAGGAGCTCGACGAGCTTCTAGCGGAACAGGCGCGAGTGAAAGATGCACACGACCTTGCGCAGGCCAATCTCAGCGACGAGCAAGCAAAGCTCACCGGGTTTGACGAAGAGCTGCGTTCGTTAGAGGACGCTATCCGCTCGAAGAACACGTCGATTACAGAAGGCGGTCTTGAGCAACAGAAGCTCGGTCATGAAATCGAGAGATTCCACAAGGAGCAGGAAGGAGCAGCGAGCCACGTCCAAGCGCTCGAGAAGGAGCATGATTTTATTGCCAGCGATGCGGAGCTCTTCGGACGAGCTGGGACAGTATACGACTTCAATGGTGTGAATATGTCTGATTGCAAGACAAGGCGCAAGGGGCTCGAGGAACGATTCCAACAGAAAAAGAACAAGATCAATCCAAAGGTCATGGCTATGATCGACAGCGTAGAGAAGAAGGAGGCAAACCTCAAGAAGAATATGTCGACCGTCGTCAAGGACAAGACGAAGATCGAGGAGACCATCGTCAAGCTTGACGAGTACAAGAAGGAGGCTCTCCACAAGACATGGACCACGGTCAACCGCGACTTCGGTGCCATCTTCAACGAGCTCTTGCCGGGTAGCTTTGCTAAGCTTGACCCGCCTGAGGGCAAGACTATCTCTGATGGCCTGGAAGTCAAGGTCATGCTGGGTAAAGTGTGGAAGCAATCGTTGACTGAGCTGAGTGGTGGCCAACGGTATGTGTCGAGTGCCATCTTCATCTGCAAATGCTAATGTGGGTCAGTTCTCTGATCGCTCTTTCTCTCATCATGGCGTTGCTTCAATTCAAACCTGCGCCCATGTACATCCTGGACGAAGTAGATGCCGCGCTGGATCTGTCGCACACGCAAAATATCGGTCGTCTGTTCAAGACGAGGTTCAAAGGCTCACAGTTCATTGTCGTCAGTCTGAAGGACGGCATGTTCCAGAACGCGAACCGTATCTTCCGAACACGTTTCGTTGATGGCACGAGTGTAGTCGCCGCGACAAGTGGGTCAGATCGGTAACGAAGCTATATGATGTTCATGAGGCACGGGTCGGATGATGGGTGTATATGCTTAGGACTGGTCAGATATCCCAGGGTTGCATTGAAGGCGTTGTCGGGGTTTGTATCACACATTTCTCAAGTGCATGCTCTCTGTAATAAGCACTGTTTCGTATCGCGCGTGTCGTTGCTTCCTTTGCGCCTCCTCGCTGTGGGGCATTCCTTCCTCCATCGTTGGGGTCATGTTGTCACACCACCAATACTCGCGCACTTTTCATCCCGCAACACCTGTGACACACTTCCCTATCAGAATTTCTAGATCATCCTAAGTCGTATCGTCGTGTCTATGCTCATCGGGACAGACACGAGTCCACTCTACATACCTCCGCCATTGTTTACCTCATGTCCCCTCATTCCTCGCCCGAGCACTCGCCAACGATCAATCCGCGCCGGAGATCGATCGCGCCCAGGCCCGCAACGAAAGGCACGACGTCCGACACAATCGCGATTGACTACTTCCATGCCACCGACGCTGGGCAACCCCGCCATTACACCTCACTCCAAGAACATTCCGACCGTACACAGCGCGAAGACAAGGTGAACATCGATAATGGAGCATCACCACGTCAGGAAAGCAGACGCGAAGGCTTCAGTTAGGGTGCGATGCCAAATTACGACGATGCCACGCCTAAATACAGTCGGAACCCACTACCTCCGCAGCAACTCGGTGAAAGAACGCCTCCTACGATCGAGGAGCTGCTTCGCCGGCCCACAAACGAAGATGCTGATACTGCGCACAATGCAAGTGTCGCTCGCCGCAACACCCACGAATCTCTCATTCACACCAACACCACCCGCTCTTCCTATAGTTCACAGGTACCTAGCGCGCTTTCGCGTTCTGATACTGGCAGATCATCCATTGCCAGCTTTGCAAGAGGGCTCGTCAGACATGTACCCGACATGAAAGTGTTCCTTGCCCCTGAGACCGCGGACGAGCATCAGAATGAGTACAGAGTACGAGGCTTGAGGGGTCACGGATCAAGTGGTTCTTTCCATGACAGCAAGCAAGGTCGAAGGTTGTCTTTTATGCTTCCACCACCGCCAAATCGCACTAATACGGAAGAGCAAGCATCAGAGCCATCATTGGGCCAAAGAAAATCGTCGCACAAATCATGCGTCAATGATCAAGCACAACAGCCGCGGACACAGAAGAGCTTGAGCGCACGAAGGAAGGTAAACCTCGAAGTATCCTTACCAGTCGTTGCCTCGCAGGCGGCCAACATTAACCGCTCAGCCACCGTCACATTCAGTAGCATCACTCCGTCGCGCCCACGAAGCCCTAAGACACCCTGTGTACGCAATGGACCACCGGCACGGCAGCAGAACGTTGGCAGACGACCAGTTCCGATCTTGGAGGATACCCAAGGAAGACATGATGCCTACACACGAACAGAAGCGTTTGGTTTATTGCCAGGTGACGACATTCTCTCATCTTCGTACTCGCCAGAACACGAAGGCCCCGCAACAAAGATGCGCTACGTCACGCGTCCACGCAGCAAGAGAAATCGAAGTGGCCGCAGCGGGACCAGTGAGTCTGAACTTGCTGGGACGCCAGATAGAAGCTGGGCGCCAAACGACTCCAGAGCGACGCACGAAAAGCAGGCTCGCACCAATGCAGAGCTCCGCCAGCTTGCTCAATCCGCAAGGACGCGGTCCGGTCGCTGGCGATTCACAAGGTCCATGACCCGATCCAGCGATGAAGGCATGCAAACACCAGTCATCGACACTTCTACCCGGCGCTTTTCCGTCAACCCTTTCAGGCGTTCCGACCGCATCGCGGATCAAAGCCAAACAGACAAGCGCTCAGATAAAGAGAAGGCAAGAAAACAATCATCACAGCCCGCCCGGTTCTGGTGGATAGGCAAACAAGCCGCAACATCACCAACATCACCAATACCCGCGCCAAATACTCCAACAAATATCATCGCGCCTCCAGTCTTCGTTCCACCAGGCCTCACCAAAATCCCAACACCACCGCTCCCCGACGCGCAAGGCGAAGTCAAAGGCAAACTGGCGGACTTCTTCTTCGACCACACGGCGGCGCCGCGCCGGCCGAGACCTAGTCCTAGAGGTCACTGGGACTCAGATGCGCTGCTCATGAATTATCCATCTCCAGACATGATACTGCACGAGTCCGGGGACGAGGAGCCGCTCTCGCCAGACTATGTACCACATTCCATCACCATCGTCGAGCAGAACCCCTCCTATGGCCGTACGCCGACGCCAGGCCTCGTGAGCCCGCCTGGAGGTTACATGGACGCCAAGATCGCGTATCCCAGCACGCATCCAGGCCAAGGGACGCCTGAGTCGGAGAACATGTGGTTCCGTGTCGCGCACCAGGTCGTGGAGGAACGACAGCTTACGGAGAATGCGCTGCGGGAAATGGAGGAGAGGAGGAAGTTTGAGTGGATTGTGCCCGAGCACTTGCCAAGTAGTCCGTTGTGTCCGCTGCATGAGAAATATAGGGGGTATAGCAAGGGGAAGTGCTTTTGGCATAAGGATAGGAGGGAGAAGAGGGGGGCGGAGGGAGGTGCAGAGGTGGACAGTGAGAAGAGAGGGGTTGAGGGCGGGGAGATCAAGATGAGGAGAGGCTCGAGGGGGTGGGGGGTTGGTGTTTTTGCTGCGTAGGGTGTTGTGGGGGGAGGAGGGTACCTAGAGGAAAGTCTGGGTGTTGTTTGGATACTTTACGCCTGTACATGATATCTTCATCC
>Ga0265798_10007983_pt1 | contig 13585 bp, 12 predicted proteins | sample P3T30metagenome_FD_192430 | JGI IMG/M metagenome (GOLD analysis project Ga0265798, IMG submission 192430) | Plant litter microbial communities from East Loma Ridge, Irvine, California - P3 T30 | ecosystem: Environmental > Terrestrial > Plant litter > Unclassified | place: USA: California...
GCTAATGTTTCGTGGTCGGCTTCGGCAGGCACCATCCAGTCCGGGTGGCGGAAATGGCAGACGCGCTAGCTTGAGGTGCTAGTGCCCGTATAGGGCGTGGGGGTTCAAGTCCCCCCTCGGACACCGATCTTCGGATCATGACATTGGTTGAGACAGTGTCGACGGAAGGCCCCGCTCGCGCGGGGCCTTTCGTGTTCCCCGGCCCGCGCCTCCCGCGCTCGTGCTCCGTGCTGTCGGCGGCGGTCTACTCTCCGGAGGACCACCACCGGAAGGACGAACACATGGAGTACACCCGTCTCGGCGACAGCGGCCTGCAGGTCTCGCGGATCATCCTCGGCTGCATGAGCTTCGGGGTGCCGGACCGCGGCGCCCACGAGTGGACGCTCACCGAGGAGCAGTCGCGGCCGTTCCTCGAGAAGGCCCTCGAGGCCGGCGTCACCACCTTCGACACCGCCGACGTCTACAGCGACGGCACCAGCGAGGAGATCGTCGGGCGGGCTCTCGGCGACCTCGCCCGTCGGGAGGAGGTCGTCATCGCGACCAAGGTCAACGGACGGATGCGCCCCGGGCCCAACGGCGCCGGACTGTCGAGGGCGCACGTCATGGACTCCATCGACGCGAGCCTGCGCCGCCTCGGCACGGACCACGTCGACCTCTACCAGATCCACCGGTGGGACCCGGAGACGCCGATCGCCGAGACCATGGAGGCGCTGCACGACGTCGTCAAGGCCGGCAAGGCCCGCTACGTCGGGGCCTCGAGCATGTGGGCCTGGCAGTTCGCGAAGGCCCAGTCGACGGCCGACCTCGGCGGCTGGACCCGGTTCGTGTCGATGCAGGACCAGTACAGCCTCGTCCAGCGCGAGGAGGAGCGGGAGATGCACCCGCTCTGCCTCGACCAGGGCGTCGGCGTGATCCCGTGGTCGCCCCTCGCCCGGGGCAAGCTCACCCGCGACTGGGACGCGACGACGGCCCGGACCGAGACCGACCGCTTCGGGCAGACCCTCTACAAGCAGCAGGAGGAGGGCGACCGCCGGGTGGCCGCCGCCGTCGCGCGCGTCGCGGAGGCGCGGGGCGTCTCCCGCGCGCAGGTCGCGCTCGCCTGGGTGCGGCAGCAGGAGGCCGTGTCGGCGCCGATCGTGGGCGCCACGAAGATGCAGCACCTCGACGACGCCGTCGCCTCGGTCGACCTCTGGCTCGACGACGAGGAGCTCGACGCGCTGGAGTCGCCGTACGTGACCCGGGAGAACGAGGGCTTCTGACCCCCCGCGGCCGCCGCGCGCCTAGTGTGAGCGGCACGCGGGGCGAGGACGCACCGCGACCTGACAGAACGGAGGGCCTCGACATGGGCACCGAGCACCACGGCGACGCGACGGAGCACACCCACCACGAGCACGACGAGGACGGCGTGCACGTCACGACCGACGAGACGCGCAGCACCTCGTCCGAGAAGGACGGTGCGTACGTCGACAGCGACATCCCCGAGGACGGCTCGACCGCCGGCGGACCGCACGACGGCGAGGCCGACGGCAAGTTCACCGACTCGGACATCCCGGGCGACCGCTGACCGCTGCCTCCCCGCCGACCCGCCCCGCGCCTCCTCACGGACCGCGGGGCGGCGTCGTCCCGGGCGTCGTCTCGGGGTCGGCGTCGGATCACGCCGCGGAGTCGCCGCGGGCGTCGCCCCCGGGGTACGGTCGACGGAGGGAGGACTACATCCACATGACACAGCGCATCGTTATTCTCGGCGGCGGTTCCGCCGGGCTCACCACCGCTCTCGCACTGCAGCGGCGTCGACCGCCGCAGAGCGCCAGCATCACCCTGGTCGACCAGGCCCCGTACTTCACCTACCAGCCGTTCCTGCCCGAGGTGGCAGGCGGTCACATCGCCCCGCGCGACGTCACCGTGCCCCTGCGCAAGACGCTGAAGAAGACCAAGGTCGTCGAGGCGGCCGTGACCGGCCTCGACTCGACGGCGAAGACCGTCCAGGTGACGACGGCCGACGGCGAGGTGAGCGACATCGCCTACGACCAGCTCGTCGTCGCGCTCGGCGCCGTCACCCGCACCTTCCCGACGCCCGGCCTCGCCGAGAACGGCGTCGGCTTCAAGAGCGTGGAGGAGGCGCAGTACGTCCGTGACCGCATCCTCGGCAACATCGCCGAGGCCGCGAGCGTCACCGACCCGGCCACGCGTCGTCGCCTCATGACCGTCGTCTTCGTCGGCGGCGGCTACACGGGCGTCGAGGCGATGGCGGAGCTCGACGACGCGGCCAAGGCCGCGGTCGACGAGTACCCCACCCTGTCGCGCGACGAGCTCCGGTTCGTGCTGGTCGAGGCCCTCGACCGCGTGGCGCCCGAGGTCGGGCCCGAGCTGTCCAAGTGGACCCTCGGCCACCTCCGCGGCCGCGGCATCGACATCCGCCTCAAGACCACGATGCCCTCGTGCGTCGACGGCGACGTCGTGCTGAGCGACGGCGAGACCATCCCCGCGGGCACGATCGTCTGGACGGCCGGCGTCAAGCCGAACCCCGTCCTCGGCGACATGGGCCTGCCGCTCGGGCCGAAGGGCCACGTCAACGTGCGGGCCACCCTGCAGGTCGAGTCCGAGGACGGCACGCCCCTCGACGGCGTCTGGGCCCTCGGCGACGGCGCGCAGGTGCCCGACCTCACGGCCGAGAAGCAGCCGGCGTACTACCCGCCGAACGCGCAGAACGCCGTCCGCCAGGCCGTCACCGTCGCGGACAACGTCATCGCGACGCTGTCGGGCGCCCCGGTGACCGAGTACCGCCACGAGTCGGTCGGCACCGTCGCGAGCTTCGGCATCGCCAAGGGCGCCGCCAACCTCAAGGGCGTCCAGCTGAAGAACCTCCCGGCCTGGCTGGCGCACCGTGGGTACCACCTGTACGCCATGCCCACGCTGAACCGTCGCTGGCGCATCCTCACCGGCTGGATCACGAACTTCGTGGGCGGTCGCGACCAGACGCCGATGGTCGGCATGAGCGACCCGCGCGCCGGGTTCCTCAAGGTGACGCCGAAGGTCGACGCCACGAAGTAAGCAACGCAGGCAGCAGACGAGGAGGCGCGTCCCGGGTGACCGGGGCGCGCCTCCTCGTGCGTCCGGCGGCCGCGCCGTCCGGCAGCCGGGGCTCAGGAGGCGCGGGCCCGTTCCCGGGGGATGCGCACGGCCGCCAGCGAGGCCGCCGCGAGCAGGGCGGCCGCGACGCCGAAGGCCACGCCGTAGGAGAACGAGTCGACGAGGAGGCCCGCCACCAGCGGGCCGGCGATCGCCCCGACGTCGGAGCACATGGAGAAGATCGCCACCGGGCGTCCGCCCCGGGCGCCCGCCGCGTCGCCGACCAGGGCGGCCGGGGCCGTGCCCATGAACGCCGTGGCGACGCCGTAGACCGCGAGCAGCGCCCCGAGGACGACCACGTGCGGCGCGAAGGGCACGGCGGCGAGCGACACCGCGGCCACGGCGAACGACCCGATGACCGCGGGGCGTCGGCCCACGCGGTCGACGTAGCGCGACGCCGGGGCGAGCGCGACGGTCTGCGCGACCGCCGCGACGGCGAAGAGCACGCCGGTCCAGGCCGTCGGGCCGCGGAGCACCTCGACGACGAGGACGGGCACGAGCGCGCTCCGGACGCCGAGCGACGACCAGCCCTGCGCGAAGGACGCCACGCAGGCCGCCCGGAACCGCACGTCGCGGAGCACCTCGCGGAGCGGCGTCGGGGGCTCCCCGGTCGCGGCGGCCTCACGGCCGCCGGGGCGGAGGAGCACCACGCCGACGAGGCCGGCCACCGCGAGCGTCGCGGCGTAGAAGAAGAAGGGCGCGGTGAGCGAGACGGTCGAGAGCACGCCGCCGATCGCCGGCCCGGCCATGCCGCCGACGAGGAAGCCCCCCTGGTAGAAGCCGATCGAGCGCGCGCGCCGGTGGGGCGGCGTCGACGCGAGCAGGAGGGTCATGGCCGAGATGGTGAACATCGCCGACCCGATCCCGCCGAGGCCGCGGAGCAGCAGCAGCTGCGGGTAGTCGGCCGCGACGCCCGCCAGCCCGCTCGACAGCGCGACGATGCCGATGCCGGCCCCGAGGACGACCCGCTCGCCCGCGAGGTCGATCATCCGGCCGACGAAAGGGCTCGCCACGAGGCGCATGAGGGCGAAGGCCGACAGCACCGCGCCGACGAGCACGTGGTCGACGCCGAAGCTCTGCGCGTAGACGGGCAGCACCGGCACGACGACCCCGAAGCCGACCATGACGAAGAATGCCACCACGCCGAGCACGAGCACGTCGCGCCCGAGACGCTCACGACCGGCGACCACCTCGGCGACGGCCTCGGCGGGCGGCGTGCCGGCGGAGCCGTCCGCGGTCTGGCCGGGCGCGCCGACGGGCTGGGACCCGACGGACTGGTCGGGGACGTCGTCGGCGGGCATCCCCCCAGGGTACGTCCGCCGTGTGACGTCGTGTTGCGCCCCGCAGGCGGCGCCGGGCCCGATGGGCGACCATCGAGGCCATGACACGACGCATCCGGTTCAACGCCTTCGACATGAACTGCGTGGGGCACCAGTCCCCCGGCCTGTGGCGCCACCCCGACGACCGCTCGCCCGACTACACGAAGCTGAGCTACTGGACCTCCCTGGCGCGCCTCCTCGAGGCCGGCCGCTTCGACGGGCTCTTCATCGCGGACGTCCTGGGCACGTACGACGTCTACGGGGGCAACCACGACGCGGCCCTGCGGAACGGGACGCAGACGCCCGTCGGCGACCCCGTGCTGCTCGTCTCGGCGATGGCGGCCGCGACCGAGCACCTCGGCTTCGGCATCACCGCCGGCACGGCCTACGAGCACCCCTACCCCTTCGCCCGCCGCATGTCGACGCTCGACCACCTGACCGACGGCCGTGTCGGCTGGAACGTCGTCACGGGCTACCTGCCGAGCGCCGCGCGCAACATGGGCGCCGACGACCAGCTCGACCACGACACGCGCTACGACCAGGCCGACGAGTACCTCGAGGTGCTCTACAAGCTGTGGGAGGGCTCGTGGGAGGACGACGCCGTCGTGCGCGACCGCGCGACCGGCGTCTTCACCGACCCGTCGAAGGTGCACGCCATCGGCCACGAGGGCACGTACTACAAGGTGCCGGGCATCCACGTCGCCGAGCCCAGCCCGCAGCGCACGCCCGTCATCTACCAGGCCGGCGCGTCCCCCCGCGGCATCGCCTTCGCGGCCGGGAACGCCGAGGCGATCTTCGTGGCGGCCCCGACGAAGGAGCGCCTCGCCGTCACCGTCGGCAAGCTGCGCGACGCCCTCGAGGCCGCGGGCCGCGACCGGTACTCGGCGCGCATCTACACGCTGCTGACCGTCATCACGGACGCGACGTCGGAGGGCGCCCACGCCAAGCACGAGGAGTACAAGGCGTACGCCTCGCACGAGGGCGCGCTGACCCTCATGTCGGGCTGGATGGGCGTCGACCTCTCGACGTACTCGCTCGACGACCCGGTCGGCGACGTCGAGAGCAACGCGATCCAGTCCGCGCTCGCGAACTTCCAGGCGCAGGAGGGCGTGAGCGGGAAGGAGTGGACCATCCGCGACATCGCCGAGGCCGCCGGCATCGGCGGGCTCGGACCGCGCATCGTGGGCAGCGGCGAGGAGATCGCCGACCAGCTGCAGGAGTGGGTCGAGGAGACCGACGTCGACGGCTTCAACCTCGCCTACGCGATCACGCCCGGCACCTTCGAGGACATCGTCGAGCACGTCGTCCCCGTGCTCCAGGCGCGCGGCGCGTACCCGACGGAGTACGAGCCCGGCACCCTCCGGCAGAAGCTGTTCGGCCGTGGCGACCGGCTGCCCGAGGAGCACCACGGGTCGCGCTGGAAGATCGGGCAGGCCTCCCCCGCGGCCTGAGGCGCAGGGCCTGCGGGAGGCGCGGTGTGCGAGGTCGCGCACCGCGCCTCCCGCGTTCTCGCCCCGATCGTTACAGTCGGATCGTGGCTCGTCGGCGGATGTGCCCGTGACCGGCATTTCTCCGGTCGGCGTTCGATAACGATCGGCCTGTCGAACCCCCCTTCTCATCACGACCACGATGACCACGTGGGCGTCACCCGTCGTTATGGTGGATCGCGTTTGCCCGGGACGACCGGGCAGCCGCGCTCCCCGGGGCGCGGACGACGACGACGAAAAGGGGCGACATGGCGTACGAGTACGTGGTCGACCGGTGGGACCAGATCTGGTTCGCCTCCTGGCAGCACTTCTCCCTCGTGGTGCAGTGCCTCGTGCTCGCGGTGGTGATCGCCGTCGGGCTGGCGGCGCTCGTCCACCGGGTGCCCGCGCTCAGCGCGCTCGCGAACGGGGTGTCGGCCGTCGGCCTGACGCTGCCGTCGTTCGCCGTCATCGGCCTGCTCATCGCCCCGGTCGGCTTCGGCGTGCTGCCGTCGGTCATCGTCGTGACGTTCTTCGCCACGCTGCCCATCCTCCGCAACGCGGTGGTCGGGCTCAGCGAGGTCGACGGAGCCGTCCTCGAGTCGGCCCGCGGCATCGGCATGGGCCCGCTGCGCACCTTCCTCCAGGTGCAGCTGCCGCTCGCGTGGCCGATCATCCTCACCGGGGTGCGCGTCAGCGCCCAGATGGTGATGGGCATCGCGGCCGTCACGGCCTACGCGCTGGGGCCCGGCCTCGGCGGCTTCATCTTCTCGGGCCTGTCCCGTCTCGGCGGCGCGAACGCGCTCGCCTCCGTGGTCACCGGGGTCGTCGGCGTCGTGCTGCTCGCCCTGGTCCTCGACCTCCTTCTCGTCGGCCTCGGCCGCCTGACCGTCTCGCGAGGCATCCATGTCCAGAACTGACACCCCCACCACGACCGACGCCGGCACGGGCGTCTCCGGCAAGAGCATCCTGCTCGACCAGGTGACCAAGCGCTACGCCGGGCAGTCGAAGCCCGCCGTCGACGGCATCACGCTCGAGATCCCGGCCGGCAAGATCGTCATGCTGGTCGGCCCCTCGGGCTGCGGCAAGACGACGACGCTGAAGATGATCAACCGCCTCATCGAGCCGTCGGAGGGCCGCATCGTCCTCGGCGACGACGACGTGACGAGCATCGACGGTGACGAGCTGCGCCGCCGGATCGGCTACGTCATCCAGGCCGGCGGGCTGTTCCCCCACCTGACGGTCGCGGCGAACATCGCGATCGTGCCGAAGATGCTCGGCTGGTCGAAGGACCGCATCGCGGCCCGCGTCGACGAGCTGCTCGAGCTCGTCTCGCTCGACCCCGACACCTACCGCGACCGCTTCCCCCGTGAGCTCTCCGGCGGCCAGCAGCAGCGCGTGGGCGTCGCGCGGGCCCTCGCGGCGGACCCGCCCGTGCTGCTGATGGACGAGCCCTTCGGCGCGGTGGACCCGATCACCCGCCAGCGCCTCCAGGACGAGCTGATCAACATCCAGCAGGAGCTCCAGAAGACCATCGTCATCGTCACCCACGACTTCGACGAGGCCGTCAAGCTCGGCGACTGGATCGTCATCTTCTCCGAGGGCGCCCACATCGTGCAGTACGACACCCCCGAACGGATCCTCGCGGAGCCCGCGAACGAGTTCGTCGAGAACTTCATCGGCTCGGGCGCGGGCCTCAAGCAGCTGACCCTCACCCGCGTCCGCGACGTCGACCTCGCCGAGGCCGTCGTCGCCCGCGAGGGCGAGCCCGCCCGCGACGTCCTCGCCCGCGTCGAGGCGGCCGGCCACCAGCACGCCGTCGTGGTCGACGCGCGCGACCGGCCCGTCCGCTGGCCGTCGGTGCGGCAGCTGGGGCGCCTGGAGACCATCCCCGCCGGGGCCGACCCCGACCTGCCGGTCATCGGCAGCGCGGCGACCCTCAACGACGCGCTCGACACGATGCTCGTCTCGAGCGCCGGAGCGGCCCTCGTGACGGGTCGCCGCGACGCGTTCATCGGCGTCATCACGGTCGAGGTCGTCATGGACGCCATCACCCGCGCCCGCGAGGCGGCGGCCGCCGCCTCCGGCGACGCACCCGTCGGCACGAACACCGGTCCGCTCCCGGTGCTCGGAGCGCCGGACGACGCCGCCGACGGGAGCGCGGCGTGACCGCCGTCACGGACGCGTCGGGCACGGCCCCGGCCCCCGGGGCTCCCGGCGAGGGCACGGGCCGCGGCCCCGTCGCGGGCCCCCGGCCGGCACGCGCGCACCGCCTCCGCCGTCCGGGCCTCGTCGGCCTCGTCGTGCAGCCCCTCGCGATCGCGGCGGCCCTCGGCGCGTTCGCGATCTGGCTCGCCACGGCCGACCTGACGGCCGGGGAGCGCACCACGCTCGACCCCGCCCGCATCCTCGACTACACCGGCGAGCACCTCGCGCTCACCTTCGCCTCGGCGGCGATCGTGCTCGTGATCGCGCTGCCCCTGGGAGTGGTGCTGACCCGGGCTCCCTTCCGCCGCGCCTCCGGCCCGATCCTCGCCGTCGCGAACTTCGGCCAGGCCGCTCCGGCCATCGGCCTCGTCGTGCTGCTGGCCTCGTGGCTCGGCTTCAGCTTCCGGGCCGCCGTGGTCGCGCTCGTGCTCTACGCGATCCTGCCCGTGCTCCGCAACACGATGATCGGACTGCAGAGCGTCGACGCGCGCCTCGTCGAGGCCGGCCGCGGGATGGGCATGTCGGCCACGGCGGTGCTCTTCCGCGTCGAGCTGCCGCTCGCGGTGCCCGTCATGCTCTCGGGCATCCGCACGGCCCTCGTGCTGCTCGTCGGCTCGGCGGCCCTCGCGACGTTCGTCGGGGCCGGCGGGCTCGGCCTGCTCATCACGACCGGCGTCAACCTGTTCCTGCCGAAGGTGCTCGTCTCCGGCGCCCTCCTCATCGCGCTGCTGGCGCTCCTCATCGACTGGCTCGGCCGCGTGGTCGAGCACGTCGCCCGACCGAAGGGCCTCTGATGCCGACCACCGCGACCTCCCGTCGTCGACTCCGCCGCGCCTCCGTCGCGGGGGTCGTCGCCGTGTCCGCGACCGCCCTCCTCGCCGGCTGCGGCCTCCAGCCCGCCACGGCCTTCGTCCCGGCGGTCGCACCGGGATCGATCACCGAGATCGAGGGGCTGCCCGACGACGCCTCGCTCACCGTCACCGCGAAGAACTTCACCGAGCAGCTCGTGCTCGGCAAGATCGCGGTGCTGGCGGCGCAGGCGGCCGGCTTCGAGGTCACCGACATGACGAACGTGCCGGGCAGCGTCGCGGTCCGCCAGCTGATGCTCGACGGCGACGCCGACATGACGTACGAGTACACCGGCACGGCGTGGCTGACCTACCTCGGCGAGGCCTCCGGCATCCCCGACCAGGCCGAGCAGTACCGGGCCGTCCGCGACGCCGACGAGGCCAACGGCCTGACCTGGCTCGAGCCCGCGCCGCTCAACAACACGTACGCCATGGCCGTCCGCTCCGAGGCCGTGCCCGAGCTCGGCGACGTGGCGACCCTGTCGGACATCGCGGCGCTGCCGGTCGAGCAGCGCACCTTCTGCGTCGAGGCCGAGTTCAACTCGCGGGCCGACGGCTTCGCGCCCATGCTCGAGCGCTACGGCCTCGAGCTCGGCGTGGCCGACGGCGTGCCCACCGACAACGTGAGCATCCTCGACACGGGCACCGTGTACGAGGCCACCGACCGCGGCCGCTGCAACTTCGGCGAGGTGTTCACGACCGACGGGCGCATCGACTCGCTCGACCTGACGGTGCTCGACGACGACCAGGGCTTCTTCCCCGCCTACAACGCCGCGCCGGTCTTCTCGACGGCGACGCTGGAGGAGTACCCCGAGCTCGCCGACGTCTACGACCAGATCTCGCCGGCGCTGACCGACGACGAGCTGAGGACGCTCAACCGCCGGGTCGACGTCGAGGGCCAGGAGCCCGCGGACGTCGCCTTCGCGTGGATGGTCGAGCAGGGCTTCGTCACGGCCCCCTGAGCCACGGCCGTCGATCCCTCCCCAGGACGCCCCCACCGCCTCGGCGTGGGGGCGTCCTGGGGATCGTCGACGACGAGGAGGCGCGGCTCGGCACCCTGGAGCCATGACCGTCACCGACACCCTCGCCCCCGAGCTCCACCGCCCGCTCCGCACCGACGACGACCTCCTCGTTCTCCTCGACCACTTCTTCCCGGTCGCCATCCGTCGCCAGCTCTGGACCCTGTTCCTCGACGCCGACGACGTGGCGCTGCCGATCGTCGTCCCGGTCGAGGGCATCCCGCTCGTGCCCGACCCGGCGGCTCTCTCGAACTGGGGCGAGGCCGTCGAGGCGATCGCCGACGAGTTCCGGGCCGCGTCGGTCGTGTTCGTCGTCGAACGGACCGGCAGCGCCTCGTCGCGTCGCTCCGACCGCGCGTGGCACGCCGCGCTCAGTCGACTGGGCGACCACCGCGAGTTCGCCGTCCGGGCCGTCGTGGGGTGCACCGACGAGGGCATCGGACCACTGACGACGGACCGGCCGTTCCCGGCGCCGCCCGGCCCGGGGGCGGCGACCGACGCGCCGCCCGCGGAGCCCGGGTCGGAGCTCGGGCCTGCTCAGGCCTCGCCGAGCCGCCGGGCCGTGTCGGCGTCGCCGGTCTCGGTGCGCTGACCCCGGTCACGGTCGAGGTGGCGCCACCAGGCCGTCTCGGCCTGGTCCGGCGAGGTGTGGACGCCCAGCGTCTCGCGCTCGTCGGCGTCGAGGGCCCAGCTCTCGAGCCGGTACCCGGAGCCGAAGGCCTCCACCACCGCCTCCGCCGGCGCGTCGGGCGCGGCGCGGACGATCCACCGGGTGTCGTCGGCGCGGTCGAGCATGGGTCGATCGTACGCGGGACACGACGGCCCCGCGGCCCCGCCGCCCCGCGGCCCCGCCGTCGCGCGGTCGCGCAGTCGTCGGGTCGTCAGGTCGTCCGGCGGGTGGTCGTGCGGCGGTCAGCCGAGGTCGAGCGGGAAGATCGACCGAGGGTCCTGCGCGAGAGCCGGCCACGGCAGGTCGGCACGGGCGATCTCGGCGGCGCCGAAGACCACGTGCCGCAGAAGCACGGGCGCCCGGTCGTCGTCCATCGCCGCGACGACGTCGCCGCGCACGGTCCCCCGGGCGAAGGCCGAGCCGTCGCGCGAGGGGACGAGCACGGTCTCGCCGTCCCGGACGGCCGCCACGGCCTCCAGCTGACGTTGCCAGGCGGGCCCCGTGCGTCCGCGCGGCGACGACTCGGGCAGCGTGACCACCCCGGCGTCGAGCCACTCCTCCCGCTGGGCCGCCGTCGACGCTCGCAGCACCCAGGCGCGGTGCTCGGCGGCGAGGGCGGCGTCGTCGCTCGGCCGGAGCAGGGTCGGGTCGGGGGCGGGCCAGACGTACTCGAGGTCGTCCGGCGCGTCGGGGAAGAGCGGCCGGTAGTGCTCTGGCTCCTTCTGCACGAGCTTCGAGCGGTGGCTCAGGTGCAGGGCCTCGTCGCCCCACCAGGCGGGCAACGGGAGGTCGTCCAGGTCGGCGGCCTCCACCCCCGGCGCGAACTCGGCGATCTGCGGCCGCACCGTGTCGGCGTGGCCCCGCGCGAGCCACTCGTCGGTGACGGCCAGCGAGTAGGCGGTCAGGGCCTCCCGGTGACCGCGCCACATGCCGACCGCCGGGTGGCTCTGCCAGCCGTAGGCGGGCAGCGTCACGGCCCGGAGCACCTGCAGCGCCTCCACGCGCTGCTTGCCGAGCCTCGCCTGGTCGAGGCTGACCGCCGTCTCGTGGAGGTCCGGGTAGGGGAGGAACGTCTGCACGCCCCCCACGGTAGGCGCGCGACGGCGACCGCGCGCCCGGCGGACGGAGGTCGCTGACCCTACTTGCGGTTGCCGATCCGGCCGCGGAGGACGTCGATGCGCTTCTGGATCTGGTCGGTGCTCGCCTGCGCCACGGCAGGCCCGCCGCTGATGCGGCGGAGGTCGGCGTGGATCAGGCCGTGCGGCTCGTTCGAGTGCCGCGACCAGATCGAGACGAGTCGGCTGAGCTCCTGCCGCTGCTCCTTGATGGTCTGGTACATCGGCCGGGCCTCGGCCTGCATCGTCGTGGGCAGGCCGGTCTTCGCCGACCGGCGGGCCTGGGTGGCCTGGCGTTGACGGAGCAGGTCGCGCACCTGGTCGGGCTCGAGCAGGCCGGGGATGCCGATGAAGTCGAGCTCCTCCAGGCTGCCGATCTCGCCGCCGGTGCCGAACTCGCCGCCGTCGTAGAGGACGCGGTCGAAGGAGGCCTGCGAGTCGAGCGCCTCGAACGGCTGCTGCTCGAGCAGGCTCGACGCCTTCTCCTCGCGGTTCGCGGCCGCCATCATGTCCTCCTCGGGCGCGAAGACGCCGTCGTCGGCGTCGGTCGGCCGGTCGAGGGCGTGGTCGCGCTCGAGCTCGAGCTGACCGGCGAGGGCCATGAGGCTCGGCACGCTCGGCAGGAAGATCGACGCGGTCTCGCCGCGCTTGCGGGCCCGGACGAAACGCCCGACGACCTGGGCGAAGAAGAGCGGGGTCGAGGCGCTCGTCGCGTACACGCCGACCGCGAGCCGGGGCACGTCGACGCCCTCCGACACCATGCGCACGGCGACCATCCAGCGGCTCTCGCTCTCGCTGAAGGCCTGGATGCGGTCGGAGGCGGCCTTCTCGTCGGAGAGGACGACGGTCGGCCGCTCCCCCGTCAGCTTCTGCAGGACCTGGGCGTACATCCGCGCGGCCGTGTGGTCGGTGGCGATGACGAGCCCGCCGGCGTCGGGCACGCCGCGTCGCACCTCGGTCAGCCGCTTGTCGGCGGCCGAGAGCACGGCGGGGATCCAGTCGCCCTGCGGCGACAGCGCGGTGCGCCAGGCCTGCGCGGTGATGTCCTTCGTGACGGCCTCGCCGAGGGAGGCGCTCATCTCGTCGCCCATGCGCGTCCGCCACCGCATCTGACCCGCGTAGGCCATGAAGAGCACGGGCCGCACCACCCCGTCGGCGAGGGCCCGGCCGTACCCGTAGGCGTAGTCGGACCGGGAGGTGCGGATGCCGTGCTCGTCGGGGGCGTAGGTCACGAACGGGATGGGAGCGGTGTCGGAGCGGAACGGCGTGCCCGTCAGCGAGAGACGTCGCGTCGCGGCGCCGTACGCCTCGCGGATGCCGTCGCCCCAGCTGAGCGCGTCGCCGCCGTGGTGGACCTCGTCGAGGATCACCAGCGTCCGCCCCGCGGCCGTCAGGGCCGCGTGCACCTGCGGGTTCATGCCCACCTGCGCGTAGGTGACGGCGACCCCGTGGTAGTGCCGGCCGAACGTCACGTCGGCGTTCTTGAACATCGGGTCGAGGCGGAGGTTCACCCGGTCGGCGGCGTCCGCCCACTGGCGCTTGAGGTGCTCCGTCGGGGCGACGACGACGACGCGGTCGACCTCGCCGCGCGAGAGCAGCTCGGTGGCGAGACGGAGCGCGAAGGTCGTCTTGCCGGCGCCCGGCGTGGCGGCGGCGAGGAAGTCGCGCGGGGACGTGGCGAAGTACTGCTCCAGCGCCTCGGCCTGCCAGGCCCGGAGCTTGCTCGCCGTGCCCCAGGCGGCCCGCTCGGGGAAGGCGGGCGAGAGGTGCTCCGCGGCCGAGTTGCCGACGCTCGTGCCGACCTCGCCGAG
>Ga0265798_10007985_pt1 | contig 13584 bp, 12 predicted proteins | sample P3T30metagenome_FD_192430 | JGI IMG/M metagenome (GOLD analysis project Ga0265798, IMG submission 192430) | Plant litter microbial communities from East Loma Ridge, Irvine, California - P3 T30 | ecosystem: Environmental > Terrestrial > Plant litter > Unclassified | place: USA: California...
ATGCATGTGATCGCCGGCAAGGCGGTCGCCTTCAAGGAAGCGCTGTCGCCGGAATTCAAGGCCTACCAGCAGCAGGTGGTCAAGAACGCCAGGGCCCTGGCCGACGCCCTGACCGCGCGCGGCCTGCGCATCGTCTCGGGCACCACCGAGTCGCACGTGATGCTGGTCGACCTGCGTTCGAAAGGCCTGACCGGCAAGGAAGCGGAAGCGATCCTGGGCCAGGCACACATGACCTGCAACAAGAACGGCATCCCGAACGACCCGCAGAAGCCTTTCGTGACCTCCGGCATCCGCCTCGGCAGCCCGGCCTTCACTACCCGCGGCTTCAAGGAAGAGGACGCGACCAAGGTCGGCCACCTGATCGCCGACGTGCTGGACAACCCGCACGACGCCGCGACCATCGAGCGCGTCAAGGCGGAAGTCAAGGTGCTGACCGAGAAGTACCCGGTCTACGCCTCGTAATCGCCTGACACCACAGCGGCCCGGCAACGATGAAATGCCCGTTCTGTCAGCATGAAGACACCCAGGTCCTCGATACCCGCGTATCCGAGGAGGGCGATTCCATCCGCCGCCGGCGCCGCTGCGCGCAGTGCGACAAGCGCTTCACCACCTACGAGCGCGTCGAACTGTCGATGCCGATCATCGTCAAGAAGAACGGCAGCCGCACCGAATTCGAATCCAAGAAACTGCGCGGCAGCCTGATGCTGGCCCTGCGCAAGCGTCCCGTGGCCGCCGGCGCCATCGACGCCGCCATCGCCTCGATCGAGGAAAAACTGCTGACCAGCGGCCGCCGCGAGGTCGACAGCGTCTACGTCGGCGAACTCGTGATGCAGGAACTCAAGCGTCTCGACAAGATCGCCTACATCCGTTTCGCCTCCGTCTACAAGAACTTCGAAGACCTGGCCGAGTTCCAGGAAGCGATTGCCGAAGTCGGGCCGGGCGCGAAAACACCCCCCGTATAAAGTTCCGTATCGGCGCTTGAGCCGCCGCCACGGCTGACCTGAGCCCGCCTGATAACTTCTCGTCTCCCGCAACCGAGACTGGAGGTACAGCATGCGCGGCCATCGTGCACATCGTCCTTGCGCCGGCTTCACGCTGGTGGAAGTGCTGGTGGCCCTGTTCGTCGTCGCCCTTGGCGTGACCGGAGCGGCGGCGGTACAGGCGGTGGCCGTGCGTGCCGCTGGCGAGGCAGCGCGCCTGGCTGACGGCATGCGCCTGGCCGATTCGCTGGCCCAGCGCATGCGCGCCAATCCCGCCGCGATGGCGCTGCCGGATGCCGCCAATCCCTATCTGCAGTTCGACGTACAAGCCGCCGCCTTGCCCGCCGCGCCGCCGTCCTGCTATGGCAGCGCCGGCTGCGGCCCCGCCGAACTGGCGGCCTTCGACCTCTTCGAAACCGCCGCGCTGCTGGCCGGACGCTTTCCCGGCGGGCGCATGCGCGTCTGCCGCGATGCCCAGGCGCCGGACGCCGCCGGGCTGCTGTCCTGGGACTGCACGGACACGCCAGGCGCGCCGCTCGCCGTCAAGCTGGGCTGGCGCGACAGGCAGGCCGCCCCCGATGCGCCCGATGCGCCGGCCATTTTCCTGACCCTCGGAGCAGGGACGCCATGATCCATTTTCCACGTACGCGCGAGGCCGGCATGACCCTGGTCGAGATGATGGTGGCGATGGCCATCGGCCTGGCCGTGGTGCTGGCGGCCGCGCGCCTGCTGGGCCTGGCCAACGATGCCTACGCCGCCCAGGTCGAAGCAGCCGCCCTCGACGATGCCGGCCGCTACGCGCTCGATATCGTCGGCCGCGCCGTGCGCCAGGCGGCCCACGCCGATCCGCTGCAACTTGACCTGTCCGCACCCGTGGACGTGTTGCCGGCGCGCCTGGCGGGCCTCGATGCGCGTTCGCTCGGCAGCACCACGGCGGGCATCGCCACGCCGCTGGCGGCGGTCGCGAACGGCAGCGACGTGCTGGCCGTGCGCTTTCCCGGTGCCGGCGGCGGCACGAATGGGGACGGCAGCGTCCTCAACTGCGCCGGCTTTGCCCTTCCTTCCTTCGAAGAGGGCTGGAGCATCTTTTATGTGGCCAACAACGGCGACGGCGAGCCCGAGCTGCGCTGCAAGTACCGCGGCAACGCCGGCAACTGGAGCGCGGATGCGGTCGTTACCGGCGTCGACAGCTTTCAGGTGCTGTACGGCATCGACACCGACACCCCGCGCGACGGCGCCGCCAACCGCTACCTCAACGCCGATGCGATCCAGACCCTGGACGCCGCCTTCGCCGGACTGCCGGCCCAGGAACTGCACCGGCGCACCTGGTGGAAGCGCGTGGTCAGCGTGCGCATCGCGTTGCTGGTGCATGGCACCCGGACCACGCGGCATGGGCCTGCCGATACCGGGTTCCAGCTGTTCGGGCCGGTACATGCCGCGGCTGCGGCGACAAGCGATACCGGGACCGTGGTGCGCGAGGATGCCTTGCCGGACAGGCTGCGGCGTCGCGAGCGCAGGCTCTTTTCGATGACGGTGGCGCTGCCCGCGGGGGCTTTATGAGCTTGCCCGTATCGAAGCTGCGGCGCCAGCAGCGCGGCGCAGCCCTGGTCTGCGCGCTGGTCCTGATGATGGCGGCCATGCTGGTCGGCGTCTCGGTCTGCCGCGCGGTGTTCGCTTCCATTGCCTCGGCCGGAGCCGAGCGCGAGCGCAGCATTGCCTATGAAGCGGCGGAAGCCGCCTTGCGCGATGCGGAGCGCGACATTGCTTCGGATGCATCCGGCACCGATCCGGCACGGGCCGCGCAGTTCACGGGAACGGGCGCCGGCGGCTTCGTCGACGGTTGCGGCCGCGCCGGCTCCGGGCGCGGATTGTGCCTGGCTGCCTCGCCGCCGGCATGGCAGGTACAGGACCTGCTCGAGCCCGGCAACCCGGCGCTGGTGCCTTACGGGCACTACACCGGCGCGGGCCTGGCCACCGGCACCGGCCTGCTGCCTGCCCGTCCGCCGGCTTACCTCATCGAAAAGATCGTTCCGCCGGGTGCCGGCGAGCCGCTCGGGAGTTTCTACCGTATCACGGCGGTCGGCTTCGGCAGCCGCGGCACGACGCAGACCGTGCTGCAGTCGGTGTACCGGAAGCCGAAGCCGGTGTCGCCGGGTGGGACCGTCCCGCCCGCAGGCAACGCGGCGCCAGCGCCGGTCCAGCTCCCTGCCGGACGCATCAGCTGGCGCGAAATCGCCAACTGGCCGCAGCTGCACGCCCAGGCCATCGAGTAAGCAGTCAACAACGAGGGATCCATGAACATGAAGAGCGGCTTTACCCTGATCGAAATGCTGGTGGTGCTGGCCATCCTCTCCATCCTGGTGTCGGTGGCCTACCCGGGCTATGCCGGGCACGTCGTGCGCACCAAGCGCACCGAAGGGCAGATCGCCCTGTTCGAAGCGATGCAGCAGCAGGAACGCTACCACCTGCAGCACAACACCTATGCCGAGTTTTCGTCGAGCAGCGAGGATGCGGCGCCGAAGGGCTTCCGCTGGTGGTCGGGCGCCACGGCGTCGTCGAGCCTGTATGAGCTGGACGCGCATGCCTGTCCCGGCCGCGATATCGCCGATTGCGTGGAGGTGCGTGCCACGCCCGGTACGGCCAGGGTCGACGCGCGCTTCCGCGACCGCGAGTGCGGCGCGCTCACGCTCGACAGCGCGGGCACGCATGGGTCGGCAGGGACGGGACCTTGCTGGCCATGAACCGGCGGCCGGGCACCCAGCGGCAGGGCGGCTTCTCGCTGGTCGAACTGCTCGCGGTGATGGCGATCGCCCTGATCCTGCTGGCGGCCGGCGCCCCGAACCTGGCACAGCTGGTCCGCAACCAGCAGCTGAAGGCCGCCACCGCCGACCTGTTCGCCGCCATCGGCCTCGCGCGCGCCCAGGCGCTGGCGCGCGGCGAGCTCGTCACCCTGTTGCCGAAGGGGGTGGGCGGCGCCGACTGGCGCCAGGGCTGGACCGTATTCCTCGACCGCGACGGCGACCGCCAGCCCGGGCCGGGCGACACCATCCTGGCCGAGCACGGACCGCTGGCGCAGGGTATCGCCGCCGACTTTTCCTTCATCACCTCGGCGCCGCCTTTCTATATCGCCTACAATGGCGCCGGGCGCAGCTGCCGCGACAGCAATCCCGCGGCGGCGCGCTATGGCACGCTGTCGCTGTTCCATGGCGGCGGTATCCGCCGTATTAAAATCAATATGCTGGGCCGGGCCCGCAGCTGCGACCCGTCGCGCGACCCGTCCTGCGACGGTCCCGCCGCCCCGCCATCATGAACCGAGCGAACCAGAACATAGACAAGTGCTGATACTGAGCGATACCGAAGGCATGGCCCTGGCCCTGGAATGGGCGGCGAAGGGCATGTACATCACGGCCCCGAACCCGCGCATCGGCTGCGTGATCGTGCGCGACGGCGAAGTGATCGGCGCTGGCCATACGCAGCCGGCGGGGCAGGCGCATGCCGAGATCCAGGCGCTGCGCGATGCGCAGGCGCGCGGTAACGATGTGCGCGGCGCCACCGCCTACGTCACGCTGGAGCCCTGCAGCCACCATGGCCGCACGCCGCCGTGCTCGAACGCGCTGATCCAGGCCGGGCTGGGCCGCGTGGTTGCGGCGATGGTCGATCCGAACCCGCTGGTGGCTGGACGCGGCCTGGCGCAGCTCGAAGCGGCCGGCATCGCCGTCAGTTCGGGCATCCTGGCCGACCAGGCCTACGAATTGAACATCGGCTTCTTCAACCGCATGCGTTTCGGGAAGCCCTGGGTGCGCCTCAAAACCGCCGCCAGCCTGGATGGCGCGACGGCGCTGGACAGCGGCGAGAGCCAGTGGATCACGAGCCCGGAAGCGCGTGCCGACGGCCACGCGTTCCGCGCACGCGCACAGGCCATCCTGACCGGCATCGGCACCGTCAAGGCCGACGATCCGCAGCTGACCGTGCGTGGCATCGACACGCCGATGCAGCCGCGCCGTGTGATCGTCGACAGCCGCCTCGACATCGGCCTCGATGCGCGCATCCTGCAGGGCGAGCCGTGCTGGATCGTCGCCGCGCAAGCCAGCCCTGACAGGGAAGCGGCATTGCGCGCCGCCGGCCACGAAGTCATCATGCTGCCCAACGAGGCCGGCAAGGTCGACCTGCCGGCCCTCATGCTGGAACTGGGCCGTCGCGAAATCAACGAGCTGCACGTCGAGGCGGGCAGCAAGCTGAATGCCTCGCTGGTGCGCGAAGGCTGCGTCGACGAGCTGCTGGTCTACCTGGCGCCGAGCCTGATCGGTCCGGGGCAGGGCATGTTCGCGCTGCCGCCGCTGGCCCGTTTACAAGACAAGTTCGCATTGCGCTTCCATGGCGTGCAGCAGGTCGGCCCCGACCTGCGCATCCTGGCGCGCTTCCATCATCAAGAGAAGGAATAAGGCTGTATGTTTACTGGAATCGTCGCTGCCGTGGGCAGCATCCAATCGGTCAAGCCGCTCGAAGGCGGTTCGTTCGCGGGCGTGCGCCTGCAGATCGAGGCCGGCGGCCTGGGGCTGGACGACGTCGCGCTGGGCGACTCGATCGCCATCAACGGCGCCTGCATGACCGTCGTCGAAAAGACCGGCAACGCCTTCGCGGTGGACGTCTCGCGCGAGAGCCTGAACCGCACCGCCGGCCTCGACCAGCCGGGCGAAGTGAACCTGGAAAAGGCACTGACCCTGGCCGAGCGCCTCGGCGGCCACCTGGTGTCCGGCCACGTCGACGGCCTGGGTACCGTGCACAGCTTCGAGCCGATCGGCGAATCCTTCAAGCTGGTCATCGACGCACCGGTCGAGCTGGGCAAGTACCTGGCCTATAAAGGCTCGATCGTGGTGAACGGCGTCTCGCTGACCGTGAACAGCGTCGAGGACCTCGTCGACAATGGCGCGAAGGTCTGCCGCTTCTCGATCAACCTGATCCCGCACACGATCGCCGTCACGACCCTCAAGCACCTGCACGCGGGCGCCAGGGTGAACCTCGAGATCGACCTGATCGCGCGCTACGTCGAGCGCATGCTCTCGGCCGCGAAAGCTTGAATCATGCCCGGCGAACGGCCGGGCAAATTTTCTCCGAATCTCCACAATTTGGCGTAGACTGCCTGTTGGCAACATGAACAGTAGGCAGGGCGTTCGCTCGCCTGTATTTACCAGAGAATAAAGCAAGGGAGACCAGGATGATTCGTGGGGTGAAACCATTGGTGGTGCTGACGCTGCTCGCCGCAGCCGGCGTCGTTTCGGCCGAGGGCATGCGCAGCTACCGTTCGCTGGCGATGTCCGCCGACGGCGAGCGCATCGCCGCGCTGGAGTCCGTCGAAGGCGAGAACAAGGCGGCGCCGCGCATCGTCGTGCGCGAAACCGCCACCGGCAAGGTCCTGTCGCTGTTCGAGCAGTCCGATTGCAATGGCTGCCGCATCGAGGCGCCGGTGTGGTCGCCGGACGGCAGCGCGATGGCGCTGATCAGCACCGACAGCAAGGCCGGCACCGCCACCGTCCAGGTACTGCGCGACGGTAAATTCAAAACGCTCGCCACCGTCAAGGGCGTGGCCAACACCGTGCGCTGGTCGCCGGATGGCCGCCAGCTGGCCTTCCTCGCCACCGTCGGCGCCAAGAAGCTGACCGGCGCGGTGGAAGCGGGCGCGCGCCAGATCGGCGAGATCGGCGTGGCCGAGCAGGAAGACGAGCAGCGCATCGCCGTGGTGCCCGCATCGGGCGGCGACTACAGGCTGGTGTCCCCAGGCGACACCTTCATCTACGAATACGACTGGACCCCTGACGGCAAAGGCTTCGTGGTCACCAGCGCCAAGGGCAACGGCGACAACAACTGGTGGATCGCCACCCTCGGCCACGTCGATGCCGTGAGCGGCAAGCTGCGCGTGCTGGCGGCACCAAAGATGCAGATGAACATGCCGCACGTGTCGCCGGATGGCCGCACGGTCGCCTTCATCGGCGGCCTGATGAGCGATTTCGGTTCGGTCGGCGGCGACGTCTACACGGTGTCGATCGCCGGGGGCGAGCCGGTCGACGTGACCCCGGGCTTTGACGGCAGCTTCAACGGCATCGCCTGGCGCGGCAACCAGGTGCTGGCTTCGACCCTGGCCGGCGCCGACGCCGCCGTGGTGGCGATCGACCCGGCCGCGCGCAGCAGCCGCGTGTTGTGGAAGGGACCGGTGACGGCCTCCGCGTCGCGCGACGGCCGCTTCGTGTTCAGTGCGGACGGCAAGGTGGCCGCTTCGGTGCAGGAAGACTTCGAGCATGCGCCGCGCATCGTCGCCGGCCGCCTGCCGGAGATGAACGCGATCACCCACGACAACGAATCCTTCGCGCCGGTGGTGGCGTCGCAAAGCGTCAGCTGGACCAACGAGGGCTACAAGGTGCAGGGCTGGCTGGTCGGCCCGCGCCAGGTCGACCCCGGCAAGAAGTATCCGATGATCGTGCAGGTGCACGGCGGCCCGGCCGCCGCCGCCACGCCGCGCTATATCTCCGGTGGCGAAGGCGGCAATTCGCTGGTGCGCGCACTGGTCGACCAGGGCTACTTCGTGTTCATGCCGAACCCGCGCGGCAGCTACGGCCAGGGCGCTGCCTTCACCAGCGCCAACCGCAAGGACTTCGGCGGCGGCGACTGGCGCGACATCCTGGCCGGCGTCGACGCCGCCATCAAACAGGCGCCGGTGGACGGCAGCCGCCTCGGCCTGATGGGCCACTCCTACGGCGGCTACATGACGATGTGGGGCGTGACGCACAGCCAGCGCTTCAAGGCCGCGGTGGCCGGCGCCGGCATCGCGAACTGGATCAGCTACTACGGCCAGAACGGTATCGACCAGTGGATGGTCCCGTTCTTCGGCGCCACCATGTACGACGACCCGGCCGTGTACCGCGCCGCTTCGCCGATCGAATCGATCAAGGCCGCGAAGACGCCGACCCTGATCTACGTGGGCGAGCGCGACGTCGAATGCCCGCCGGCGCAGTCGATGGAGTTCTGGCACGGCCTCAAGGCGATGGGCGTGCCGACCACGCTGGTGATCTACGAAGGGGAGGGCCACGCCTTGCGCAAGCCCGAGCACAACAAGGATCTGCGGGCGCGCGAGATCGGCTGGTTCAACAAGTACCTGAAGTAAGGCGCCGTATCGCGCGGGGAGGTGTCCGGGGCTCGCGATATCATGTCGCACCATGGACACCCAGACAAACGACAGGAAGCGGATCCAGTGGAATCCGCGCCCGCGCAGCCGCCAAGGCGTGCACCTGAAAACGGAAAAGCTGCCGCACCAGCGTCCGGTCATCACCCTGCCGCGCTTCGATGCGCACGCGATCATGGTCGCCGAGCGCATCGACGTGAAAGCGATTTCCGGCTTCGAGGTCATCGCCAAGTCGCCGACCATGGTCAGGCTCGGCGAGGGCGGCATTGCCGCCATTTTCAGGTACGGCGCGGTGGTGCTGTTCCATGCATCGGCGGACGAAAAGGCGCGCCTGCTGCAAGCCATCGGGGCGTATTCGTCCGGCTTCGGCGAGTTTGGCGGCGATGAAGTCTCGGTGATCGAGGTCGACCCGGCCGAGCAGGAAGGGCCGTCGGGACCGGGCATCAAGATCAAGAACGCGGACCGGCTGCGCCTGCAGCTGATTGCCGAGGTCATGGCCAAGGCGACGATGCTCTCGTTCCAGGAGCGCCAGGCGGCGCGCGATTTCGACCGCAGCGAACCGCTGGCGCGCGACCTTGCCGAAGATGGGCGCTTCTCCGCCAAGCCGGCCGAGCTGCTGAAGGCGGTGGGCAGCATGCTGCTCGCCGAGAGCCGGCTGAACGGCAGGGCGGGGGTGCTCGACCGGCCCGACCTGCTATGGGACAACCCCGGCCTGTCGGGCCTGTACGCCAGGCTGGAAGGGGACTACGAACTCGAGGACCGCGCGATCGCCCTGGAGCGCAAGCTGACGACCTTGTCGCACACGGCCGAGACCCTGGTCGAAACGATGCGCTACCACAGTTCGCACAGGCTCGAGCTGGCGATCCTGCTGCTGATTTTCGTCGAGCTTTGCCTGGCGCTGTACGGGCACCTCATGTAGGGTGCCCACCCTGCTTACTGCGGGGCTTTCTGTGCGCCGCTCGCCGCCGCCACCTGCGCCGCCGCCTTCTCCGGATTCAACACCACCTGCACGTAGTTGTCGGGCTTCAGGTAGCGTTGCGCCGCGCCCTTCAGGTCCGCCACGCTCAGCTTCTGCACTTCCTTGTCGAAGGTGAGGATGGTGGCCGGGTCGGTGCCCTCGGTCAGGGAAGTCTGCAGCGCCGCCAGCCAGTAGCCGTTGTCCTGCAGCGACTTGCGGTAGGTCTGCAGCCAGTTGGTCTTGACCTTGTCGAGGTCGGCCTGGTCCGGGCCCTGGGTGCGCATGCGCTCGATCTCGGCGAAGGTCGCGGCCAGCACCTTGTCGACGTTCTCCGGCCCGGTCGGCAGGGTCACGCCCACCGTGTAATGGGCGTAGGGGATGCGCGTCATCGAGGCTTCCATGCCGCCGCCGTAGATCAGGCCCAGCTTCTCGCGCAGCACGTCGATGATGCGGATGTTCATCACCTCGGCCAGGGCCGACAGGCGCAGCTCTTCGATCTCGGTGACGTCGGCGGCGCCGGTGAAGGTCAGCGAGACCGTGCTCTTGTCGTCCTGGCCGCTGTTGACTTCCTTCTTGACCACGCCCTTCACGGGGCGGATGCCGAGGTCGCGGTAGGCCACCGGGATGTCGGGCGTCGGCAGGCTGGCCAGGTAGGTCGCCAGCAGCGGCTTGATGGCCGCGACGTCGAAGCTGCCCACGAAGATGAAGGTCAGGTCCTTCGCGCTCGAGAAGCGCTGGCGGTAGATGTCGATCACGCGGTCCAGGTTGATGCTGGCGAAGTCCTCCGGCTTCAGGGCGCGCGGGGCACGCGGGTTGTCGCCGTAGAGGGTCGAGACCAGCACGTCGCCGAAAGCGGCGCCCGGCTGCGAGGCGCGGTTGCGCGCCAGTTCGATCTGCTTTCCGATGAAGGATTTGTAGAGGTCCTCGTCGCGGCGCACGCCGGCGAACTTCAGCCATACCATCTGCAGCATGGTCTCGACGTCGGTGGCGCCCGCGGTGCCGGCGACGACATCGGTGTTGTTGCCCAGGCCCGCGCTGACGGCAGCCGCCTTGCCGGCCAGGATCTTGCGCATGTCCAGCGGCGAAAAATCCTTCAGGCCCATCGCGGCGACGATGGTGTCGGCGTAGCGGGCGTTGACCATGTCCCTGGTTTCGAACAGGCTCTGGCCGCCGAAGCGCGCGGCGCTCATCAGGACCTGGTCGTTGCGAAAGCCCGTCGGCTTGAGGATCACCTTGACGCCGTTCGACAGCACCAGGCGGGTGGTGCCGAGCTGCTCGTCGCGGCTCTCGGCGACGATCCTGCCCGGTGCGGGCGGCTGGTCCATCAGGCGCGCCGCGACCGCCTTCTCGTCGCGGGCCTGGACCTCGCGGCGCTCGGCGTTCGAGACTGCGGCGAGCAGCTGTTCGCCGGTCGGCACCGGCACGTCCGCCTTGGCCGGGCCGGTATAGATCACCAGCTTGCCCGAGTCGGCAGGGATGGTGCGGCGCGCATAGGCATTGATCTCGTCGAGCGTGATGCCGGGCAGGAGTTCCGACACGTAGCGGTATTCGTTCTCGATGCCGGGCATCGATTCGCCTTCGAGGAAGTTGCGGATGGTCTCGGCGGCGAGGGAGGCGGAATCGGTATTGTCGCGCTCATTGTGGATGCGCTCGTAGTTGCGCATCACGCCTTTCTTCATGCGCTCCAGCTCCGCCTCGGAAAAGCCGAAGCGGCGCGCACGCTCGTTTTCCTGCACCAGCGCGTCGATCGCCGGGGTCGCGCCTTTTTCGCCCAGCGCGGCGGCGGCGTTGTACGAGCGGTAACGCGGCGTCAGGCGGCCGAGTGCGCTGCTGGCGCCCATGAAGGGCGGCGAAGGCAGCTGCGCCAGTTCGGACAGGCGCTGGTTCAGCATGCCGGCGAACAGGCCTTCGACCAGCTGCTCGCGATAGCCGCCGATGGTGGCGCGCTCGCTGAAGGGCATGACCGGATAACGGATCAGGACCGAGGCCGGGCCGGCTTCCTTGTCGGTGACCACCAGCGCCTCGGTGCCGGTGCGCGGCGGGATCTGGGCGTAGGTGCGCGGGCGCGGCGAGGCCGGGTTCTTCAGGCCCGCGAAATGGCGCCTGATGAGCTGTTCGGCCTGCGCCGGATCGATGTCGCCGACCGCCACCACCGCCATCAGGTCGGGCCGGTACCAGTCGCGGTAGAAGCGGCGCAGGGCCTCGGGCTTGAAGCTGCGCAGCGTGTCTTCCTTGCCGATCGGGAGCCGCTCGGCGTAGCGCGAGCCGTTGAACATCTTCGGCATCAGGACCTTCTGCATGCGGTCGCCGGCGCCTTTGCCGAGCCGCAGCTCCTCGAGCACGATGTCGCGCTCCTTGTCGATGTCGGCGTCGTTCAGCGTCAGGCCCTGGGCCCAGTCCTGCAGCACCTGGAAGGCTTTGTCCAGGTCCTGCTTGCGCTCGGCCGGCACCGGCAGCACGTAGACCGTCTCGTCGAAGGAGGTGTAGGCGTTCAGGTCGGCGCCGAACTTCACGCCGATCGACTGCAGGTAGGACACCAGTTCGTGCTTCTTGAAGTGCGTCGAGCCGTTGAAGGCCATGTGCTCGGTGAAGTGGGCCAGGCCAAGCTGGTCGTCGTCCTCGAGGATGGAACCTGCCTTCACGACCAGGCGCAGCTCCAGCTTGTGCTCGGGCTTGCGGTTCTTCTGGATGTAATAGGTGAGACCGTTCGGCAGCTTGCCAACCTTCAGCTGGGGCGAGACCGGCAGCGGCGCGTTCAGGTCGAGAGGGGCGGCGCCGGCCAGGGAGGCGGCGAGCAGGACGGCAGTGAAGAGGGCGGTACGGGCTAAGCGGGCAGTCATGCGCAGGCGCTCCGGTTGAGCAATAAAAAACCATTCTACCTTGCGCATCAGCCTGCACAGTTGTTGCTGAACACCATTCTTGCACCATGGCAGTGCGAAATGCGTGCAGAGCTCGTTGTCATTATGCAACAACTTGATGCGCTCATCGCCGGCAGCGGGCAGGCCGCGCTGCAAATGCCGGCATCGAGCCCGGTGGAAGACTGGCAAATCCATTAAAATAACGGGTTTCAGCACAGGACTTCGCATGCCCATCTCCACTACCCAGGAAATCGTCGACGAACTGCGCGCAGGGCGCATGGTCATTCTGGTCGATGAGGAAGACCGCGAGAACGAAGGCGACCTGGTGCTCGCCGCCGAACACGTGACGCCGGAAGCGATCAACTTCATGATCCGCCACGCGCGCGGCCTGGTCTGCCTGACCCTGTCGGAAGAGATCTGCGACCGCCTCGAACTGCCGATGATGACGACCCGTAACGGCACCTCCTTCGGCACCAATTTCACGGTCTCGATCGAGGCGGCCGAAGGCGTCACCACCGGCATCTCGGCGGCCGACCGCGCCCGCACCATCCAGGTGGCGGTGGCGAAGAACGCGAAACCGGAAGACCTGGTGCAGCCGGGCCACATCTTCCCGCTGCGCGCGGTCAAGGGCGGGGTGCTGATGCGCGCCGGCCATACCGAAGCGGGCTGCGACCTGACCGAGATGGCGGGCCTGACCCCGGCGTCGGTGATCTGCGAGATCATCAAGGAAGACGGCACCATGGCGCGCCTGCCGGACCTGCTCGAGTTCGCGCAGGAACACGGCCTGAAGATCGGCACCATCGCCGACCTGATCCATTACCGCAGCCAGACCGAGTCGCTGGTCGAGCGCGTGGCCGAGCGATCCCTGTCGACGGTGCACGGCGACTTCCGCCTGGTCGCGTTCCGCGACAAGCCGAGCGGCTGCGCCCACCTGGCGCTGGTGCACGGCGAGCCGGAAGGCGACAAGGAAGCCCTGGTACGCGTGCACCAGCCGGTGTCGATCATCGACCTGCTGGACAACCGCGCGACCTCGCACTCCTGGAACCTGTCGGCGGCGATGCAGGCGGTCAAGGCCGCGGACAGCGGCGTGATCGTCCTGCTGAACTGCAGCGAGACGGCGGAGCAGCTGTTCGGCCAGTTCGAAGACAAGTCGGCGCCGAGGCCAGGCGGCCGCGCGGCCAACCTCGACCTGCGTACCTACGGTATCGGCGCGCAAATCCTCAAGAAGGTCGGCGTGCGCAAGATGAAGCTGCTGGCGAATCCGCGCAAGATGCCGTCGATGGTCGGTTTCGACCTCGAAGTCACCGGTTACCTGGCGAAGCCCGAAGCGTAGTGGGACCTCGATAAACCTACTGCGCGTCGGATTTTCGTCCTGCGATGCTCGCCGTACAGGATGTACGGCTGCGCTTCTCGGACGAAACTCCTTCCGCTCGCTACGGTTTCTCGAGGCCCTGAAGCGCTGTAGTGTTCACGCCAAACGCGATACCATTCAATTATTCAATCACAGTAAACAGAAAAAGAGGCAGCCATGACGGTAGGAACTTTTGAAAGCAACATGCAGGGTGAAGGCCTGCGCATCGGGATCGTGCAGGCACGATTAAATGCCGACGTCGG
>Ga0265798_10007986_pt1 | contig 13582 bp, 17 predicted proteins | sample P3T30metagenome_FD_192430 | JGI IMG/M metagenome (GOLD analysis project Ga0265798, IMG submission 192430) | Plant litter microbial communities from East Loma Ridge, Irvine, California - P3 T30 | ecosystem: Environmental > Terrestrial > Plant litter > Unclassified | place: USA: California...
GGATCGACGTAACGTCCCGGATCGAGGTGATCTGGAAGCCGACCGCCTGAAGCGCACGCAGCGCCGACTCGCGGCCCGAGCCGGGGCCCTTGACCTCGACTTCGAGGGTACGAACGCCGTGCTCGGCGGCCTTCTTGCCAGCATCTTCCGCAGCGACCTGCGCCGCGTAAGGGGTCGACTTGCGGCTGCCCTTGAAGCCCATCATGCCGGCCGACGACCACGAGATCGCGTTGCCCTGCGCATCGGTGATGGTGATCATGGTGTTGTTGAAGCTGGCATTCACATGGGCCACGCCCGAGGTGATGTTCTTCCGCTCGCGGCGCTTGATGCGCTGAGGTTCGCGTGCCATTTTTTCGTCCTGTTCCTATATCCTGAAGCAGAGGCGGCGGGCAGTTGTGCCCAGTCCGCCTCCGGCGGCAAAGAAGTATCAATCCGTCTCCGGACTGAGTTACTTCTTCTTGCCTGCGATCGGCTTGGCCTTGCCCTTGCGGGTGCGCGCGTTGGTGTGCGTGCGCTGGCCGCGGACCGGCAGGCCCTTGCGATGGCGCAGCCCGCGGTAGCAGGCGAGGTCCATCAGCCGCTTGATGTTCATCGCCGTCTGACGACGCAGATCGCCTTCGACCGTCAGGTCGGCGTCGATCGTCTCACGGATCTGCAGCACTTCCGAATCGGTGAGATCCTGAACGCGACGCTCCGGTGCGATGTTCAGCTTGGCGGTGATTTCCTGCGCCTTGGTATTGCCGATACCGTGGATATAGGTCAGCGCGATCACCACGCGCTTGTTGGTCGGGATGTTGACGCCCGCGATACGTGCCATGAAATTCTTTCTCCTGCTCCACAGGGTCTGCATGGCTGCACACCCCATCTCAACGCGTTGCCTGTTCCAAACGCACGACAGCGGCGCACGCCTGAAGCGCCGCCGTAGCCGGTGTGTCGGAATAGAGAGCAGGTAAGGAGTTGGAAACGCGCTGTCAAGCGAGTTGCCGCAGCGTCAGGCGTAAGGGCGCCGGTGCATAAAGCGGGTTGGGCAGGAAGGTTCCCCGCCCTGCCCGGCTCAATCTGCCGGAACGACGATGGCCGCGATCAGCCCAGGCGCATTGTCGTCCAGAGCGAGATGCCCGCCATGCAGACGCGCCACCGCCTCTACCAGCGCCATGCCCAGCCCTGCTCCGGGCGTGGTCCGGGCACCGTCCAGCCGGCCGAACCGACGCAGTGCCAGCGCGCGATCGGCCTCCGCGATGCCGGTTCCGCGATCCTCCACCTGGAAGCGCAATTCGCGATCGTCACGGCTCAACCTCAACGTCACCGACCTGCCTGCGCCGGCATGACGCAGCGCATTGTCGATCAGGTTGGTAATCGCCTGCGTCATCAACTCGCGGTGCAGGATCACCCGGCCACTCGTCGCCTCGATCGCGGTCGTGAAGGTCATGCCGGCATCCTCGACCACCGGCGCGTAAAGCTCGGCGATCTCCTCGACCAACGCCTTCGGATCGACGCTGGTGAAGCGATCGCGCGAGAGCGACTCGGCACGGCTGATCTCGATCAGCGTGGTCAGCATCCGCATCACCAGATCGGTCTCGACCAGCAGCCCGCCCATCGCCGCCTCGCGCGCTTCCGGATCGGATTGCAGTACCGCCGCCTCCGCCTTGCTGCGCAATCGCGCCAGCGGCGAGCGCAGGTCGTGCGCGAAGCCGTCCGTCACCACGCGAAGCTCGGTCATCAACCGTTCCAGCTTGTCGAGCATTGCGTTCAGCCGCGAGGCGAGCCGATCGAACGCATCCTGCCCGCCCGGGACGCCGCGCACGCGCCGGGTCAGATCCCCGGCGGCGACCCCCTCGATCACGTCCGCCACCTCGTTGAGGCGGTGGCCGACATAGCGCGTCACGATCAACCCGACGAGCAGACCAAGCGCCAGCGACAGCAAGGTTGCCGCCACCATCGCCTGTTCGATGCCGCGCTGTTCCTGTTCCCAATCGTCGAGCAGCCGGCCGCTGACGAGGAAGTTTGCGCCGATCCGTCGCACCGAATACCCCGCCTCGCGCTCAGACCACGGCCGGTCGCCGCCGATCTTGCCGATACGGAACGCAGTCGGCTCAGGCGCGCCGACGAGCGTTATATCCTGCGGACCGACGCCGACGCGGCGCTGCCCGCTGCCGTCGACGATAGCGAGGATGAGCGAGAAGTCGCCGGGCGCGCGCGCCTCCGCAATCGCGCGGGACAGTGCCGGTTCGCCGCCGGATCGCCAGACCGACACCAGCGCGTCGGATTGCTCGATCGTGTCGCGGCGCAGCGCGTCGACCGAATCGTCCCGAATTTGCTGCCATACGAACGCGACCAGCACGAGGTTCGACACCAGCGCCAACCCGATCGCGAGCAGCGCGATCCGGGCGGTGACCGTGAGGCGGAACGGACGCTTAACCGTCGGCAGAGAGTCGGTATCCGGCACCACGCACGGTATGCAGGATCGGCGCGCGGAAGCCATCCTCGATCTTGCGCCGCAGCCGGCCGATGTGGACGTCGACCACGTTCGAGCCCGGATCGAAATGGTAGTTCCAGATCTTCTCCAGCATCATCGTGCGCGTAACGACCTGTCCGGCATGGCGGGCGAGGTATTCGAGCAGATTGAACTCACGCGCGCCTAGCGGGATCGAGCGCCCCTCGCGCGTGACGGTGCGGGCGAGCAGATCGATCTCGAGATCGCCGACGCTGAGCTTGGTCACCTGATTCTTCGCAACGGCGAGATCGACCCGGCGCAGCAACGCCTCGATACGGGCGAACAGCTCCGCGAACGAGAACGGCTTGCACAGATAATCGTCCGCACCCGCCTTGAGCCCGTCGATACGATCATCGACGGTCGCCAGCGCCGACAGCATCAACACAGGCGTGCGGATACCGGCCGCCCGGATCGCGCCGATCATGGCGAGCCCGTCGAGCCCCGGCAGCATGCGATCGGCAATGATAAGATCGACAACGCCCTCGCTGGCGAGGAACAGGCCGTCGCGGCCATTGACGGCCGTCTCAACCGAAAAGCCCGCCTGGCCGAGCCCCTTGGCCAGGTACGCGGCGGTGCCGGCATCATCTTCGACGATCAGGATTTTACGGGTCATCGACTCTGACATTCCGGGCGGGACCTTTAGCCTAGAACGAATTGAGGCCGGCGGAAAGCAAGCCTTCCGCCGGCCAACGACACCCCCGGGAGTGCGGGTGCCGATCTCGGAAATCTTTCAGCCGGTGCATTGGCCGTGATCCCGCTGTACCGGCTGCGGCTTGGCACCGCGATGAAGCACGCATGACGAAAATGTCATGAAGTTACGCCCGCAATCAGAAAGACGGACGAGCGCCTCAACTTCCCCGCACCGCCCGCCACAGTGACCGTCCGGCCGCCTATAAAGGACTATTTGCGGCTGAAGAGACTGACCTGGATGAAGAAGATTGCGACCCTTGCAGCGCTTTTCCTCACCACCTCCTGCGGCGGCGACGGGTCGAGCGGGGGTGGCTCCACGGCGGTCGTTCCGGGGAGTGCCGCGGTCACGCCCGCGCCCACGCCGACGCCCTCCCCCACACCTAGCGCCACACCGACCCAGGCGGCAAATGCCGCGACCGGCCCGGACAACGTTGCCAGCGCAGCCGCCTTCTACGTCAGCCCACCGAGCGCGGTGAACTGCGCTTCGGGACAATTGAAACCGTCCGTCACCGCGCAGGTACTGGCGCTGGTCAACGGTATCCGCGCGCTGCACAAGCTGCCGCCGGTCGGCTATTCGACGGCGGACGAGCCGTCCGCGCAGGCCGCATCGCTGATGATGGCAGCCAACGGCACGCTCAGCCACACGCCACCAACGACGTGGAAATGCTATACCGATCTGGGTGCCGCGGGTGCGAGTTCCAGCGACTTGGCCGGCGCTTTCCAGACCGGCAACATCGCGCTGCAATCCGACGACGCGATCCTCGGCGGGTTGATGGACGAGGTCAGCAACATCGTCGCCAACAACGTCGGGCACCGCCGGTGGATTCTCGATCCGTTCGCCACCACGTTCAGTTACGGACGCACGGTGGTCAGCGGATCGACCGGGCAGATCCTCGACTTCGCAGCGCTGAAGGTGTTCAACAATGCCGGCACGGCGCCAGCCGGTGGCACCTTGCCGGCGTTCATCGCCTACCCCTACGGCGACTATCCGGGCCGCTATTTCAAGGCCAACTCGTTGCTGTCGTTCGGCGTCATCGCGAACGCTACGAACCGCTACGCGAACACGACGGTGAGCTACGCCAACGCAAACGTCCGTGTCGCGGTACACAACGGCGCAGATCTGACCGTCTCGAACATCAGTTCGGACACGGCCGGCTATGGCCTGCCCAACAACCTTCAGTTCGCGGTCGCCGGGCTGGCGAGCGGAACCAGCTATGACGTGACGATCGCCAACGTGAGCGTGAACGGCGCGATGAGAAGCTACAGCTACAGCTTCCGCATCGTGGCATGATGATCGGCTGACGCCGCGTCGGGCTAACCTGCGGCGCTAAGAACGCGCCGCTTCAACGGAACGGTTGTTCGGGCACCCGACGTTTGCCGGGTGCAGCTGATCCGTGCGAAAACGCACCACCGACCTGAAGCGCAGAGACGGGAGGAAGCTGCGCGGTTAGCGGTCGAGGATCGCCGCGACCTGAGCACTGACCTGCTCGATGTCCGCCATTCCGTCGACCCGGGTTACGAGGCCCCGCGCTTCGTACAGCGGCAGGATCGGCAGCGTCTTGGCGCGGTATTCGGCCATGCGGGTGCGCACCGTTTCCTCATTGTCGTCGGGTCGACGCTTGAACTCGGTAGAGCCGCACACGTCGCAAACGCCGGCGACGACGGGCTGCTTGAAGTGATCGTGGTAGCCCGTACCGCACTTCGCGCAGGTATAGCGCCCGACGATCCGTTCGACGAGCGCATCCTCGTTCACTTCCAGTTCGATGACCGTGTCGAGCTTGCGGCCATGCGCCGCCAGAATGGAATCGAGCGAGATCGCCTGCGCCTCAGTGCGCGGATAGCCGTCGAAGATCGTGCCCTGCCCGGCCGACAGCGACGCCAGTCTGTCGTCGATCAGCGCGGAGACGATCTCGTCGGACACCAGCGCGCCAGAGTCCATCACTGCCGCGACCTGATGCCCAAGCGGCGTATCGGCCTTGCGCGCGGCGCGCAGCATGTCGCCGGTCGACAACTGCACCATGCCACGTTCAGTCTCGAGCCGGCTCGCCTGCGTGCCCTTGCCCGCTCCCGGCGGGCCAAGCAGAATGATGTTCACGAGTCCGCGTCCCCCTTATGCAGCCCGTCCGCGCTTCAGCGAAGACGGCCGCCCTTCAACTTCGACTTCTTGATTAGATCGCCATATTGATGCGCGAGCAAGTGGCTCTGGATCTGCGTGACGGTATCCATCGTCACGTTGACGACGATCAACAGGCTGGTCCCGCCCAGGTAGAACGGAATCTGGAGCATCGATACCAGCTCCTCGGGCAACAGGCAGATGATCGCCAGATAGCCAGCCCCGATCACCGTGATGCGCGTCAGCACGTAATCGAAATACATCTCGGTGTTCTTGCCCGGGCGGATACCGGGAATGAAGCCGCCGTAGCGCTTCAGATTGTCCGCCGTCTCCTCGGGGTTGAACACCACCGCGGTATAGAAGAACGAGAAGAAGATGATGCCCGCGCCGTAGAGCAGCATGTACACCGGCGAGCCGTGCTGGAGATACTGGTTGAGCGTCAGGATCACGTCGCTCCACCAGCTGTTGCCCTCGACGCGCTTGCCGGCGAACTGCATGATCGTCAGCGGCATCAGGAGCAGCGACGAAGCGAAGATCGGCGGGATCACACCGGCGGTGTTGATCTTGAGCGGCAGATGGCTCCGGTCGGCCTGCATGCCGCGCTGCGTCTGGCGCTTGGGATACTGGATCAGGATCCGCCGCTGCGCCCGCTCCATGAAGCAGATGAACAGCACCAGCCCGACCACCGCGATGATGATGCCGATGATGCGGAATGCGTCGAGGTTACCCGAACGCCCGCCCTCGAACAGATTGTAAAGCGTGGTCGGCAGGTTGGCGACGATGCCCGCCATGATGATGAGCGACATGCCGTTGCCGATGCCACGGCTGGTGATCTGCTCGCCGATCCACATCAGGAACATCGTGCCGCCGACCAGAGAGATCACCGCCGCGACGCGGAACATCATGCCGGGGTCGACCACCGCCTGCACGCCCTGGTTGGCGCCGAGCGTCTCCAGGCCGACCGCGATGAAATAGCCCTGCACCGCCGTAAGGCCGACCGTGCCGTAGCGGGTGTACTGGTTGAGCCGCTTGCGCCCGCTCTCGCCTTCCTTCTTGATGGCAGCGAGCGTCGGCGACAGCGAGGTGGCAAGCTGGATCACGATCGAGGCGGTGATGTAGGGCATCACGCCAAGCGCGGTCAGGCTCATGCGCTTGAGCGAACCGCCCGAGAACGCGTTGAAGAAATCGAGCACGCCGCCGCTCGTCGACTGCGAGAGCTGGCTGAGCGCGGTCGGGTCGATCCCCGGCAGCGGCACGTAGCTGAGCAACCGGAACACGATCAGCGCGCCGATCGTAAACCAGAGGCGCTTCTTGAGATCGGTCGCCTGCGCGAATTTCGACATGCTGAGGCCGGAGGCCATCTGGTCGGCTGCGGATGCCATGCTGGAAGTCGTCCCGAATCAAACGGTCTAGGAAACAAAAGCGGCGGAAAGCGTTTAACCGCCCCGCCGCTCATATAGTCATGCGTTTGGGGTTGCCTAGCGCCATTGTGGTCGCGGGGGTCGCCCGCGCCACGATCGCCCTGCCGCGTAGCCCGCGGCAGGGCGCGAAGATCACGCCTTTGCGGCGTTCTTCTCGGCCTTGGCGGCCTTGCGCTCGGCGTACTTCACGCCCTTCTTCGCAGCGGCCTTCTCGGCAGCCGGAACAACCTCGATCACCGAAACCGAACCGCCGGTCTTCTCGACCGCCTCGATCGCGCCCTTGGACGCACCGGCGACGGTGAAGCTGAGCTTGGCAGTCAGTTCGCCCTTGCCGAGCAGACGCACGCCGTCCTTGCCGCCACGGGCCAGACCGGCTTCCTTCAGCGCGGCATGGTCGAGCGAGGCACCGGCCTCGATCTTGCCGGCGTCGACCGCCTTCTGAATCGCACCAAGGTTCACCTCCGCGAAATCCTTCGCGAAGATGTTGTTGAAGCCACGCTTCGGCAGACGCATGTGGAGAGGCATCTGGCCGCCTTCGAAGCCGGCGATGCTGACGCCCTCACGGCTCTTCTGGCCCTTCTGGCCACGGCCGGCAGTCTTGCCCTTGCCCGAACCGATACCACGGCCGACACGGATCTTGGATTTACGGGCGCCCGCGTTGTCGCGGATTTCGTTCAACTTCATAGGATGCACTCGCTTTCGCTTTTGTCGCGCTGATGGGAAGCGCGCGGCAATAGCGACACGCTCCCTGATTGTCACCCCCCTATCTGCGCCGACTCCGGCCCGCCGCCTCGTTCGTCGCGGCGGCCCGCGCGATGGTACCCACCACTGCATCCTCTGCGACATCGACAATCGGGCGGCGATGGTCGATCAGCCGCCGCAGCAGTGCGGTGGCCGGCCGCTCGAACGCGAAGTGGATCGCCAGCGCAAGCGGGATCGCGATCAGCAAGGTGACCAGCAACGCAATCGGGAATGCCATGCCGGCAGGCGCTCGCGCGCTGATCCGATCGCCGATCGCGGTGGCAAACGGATGGCTGAGATACAACGCATAGCTCGCCGCGCCGAGCAGCAACGCCGTGCGACTTCGCGTACGCCATCCGCACTGTTCCAGCGCCACCGCACCCGTCAGGATCGCACCGGATGCAATCCCAAACAAAGGACTGTGGATGCGCAGGCCGAATTGTGGCGCAAGCAGCAGCAGGACCGCGCCAAGCGCGAGCATCACGATCGCGATGCTTGGACCGACCGCCACGCCGCGAACCACCGCAAACGCGATCCCCATACCAATCGCGAAAGCAAGCAGGATCGGCGACGTGTAGAAGGCCAACCAGGGCGACGCCGGCGCGAGCGCCACACCCGTCGCAGCCAAGACAACTACGGCCGCAACGGCAATCGCGACCACGCGCCACAGGCGCCCCCCGCCCATCGCGATCGCAATCGCGAAAAGCGCGTAGAACATCATCTCGTAATTGAGCGTCCAGCCGAGGAAATATAGCGGCTCCATCGCGCCGCTCGCTTGCCGGAACGGCACGAAAGCGAGCGACTGCACGAACTGGATGGTGGTCGGCCGGGACGCCTGCATCAGCGGGTAACCCGACACGACCGCCACCAGGAACAGCAGGATCGTGAACGCCCAGTAGAGCGGCACCACCCGAATGATGCGGTTGAGCAGAAATCCGCGCGGGGAGAGCGGACGCCGCGCGTAGGTGTAAACCATCACGAAGCCCGAGATGACGAAAAACAGATCGACGCCCGAATGGCCGAACCGCATTGTCGTGCCGAGCGCGAGGTGCGGTATCGCGCCGACATGCACGAGCACCACAAGCAACGCGGCGATCGCTCGCAACGCCTGGATGTTATTCAACATAGTGCGAACGCCCCCTGATCGGCGGAGTCTTAAGGCGGTTCCCGACAAAGTCCATTGTGGCGGAAGATGGCGGTGCCGCCGGTCCCTACTCCGCTTCGGTGGCTGGAAAGGGATGGCCGGGTTGCTTTGAACGCCCCGCTTCGATCCAATCAAGCCTGTGCTTTCTGGCATGCTACATAGGCGCCGCTCTCCCGCCACCACGACCGAGCGTCCGTCTCAGCCAGTTGGTGAGCGGCACCTCAACGAGAAAGTGGACCATCACCGCCGTCGCAATCGATGCCGTGAGGCCTAGACCCGCGAACGCGACGACTCCCACCGCGCCACCGCTCAGCCGACCCGCCGCTTTGCCAAATGCTTGCAGAACAAACGGATGCGTCAGGTACAAGGCGTAACTTGCGGCGCCGATCGTCTGAACCCAGCGGCCGGACGCCCGTAATCCGCTGCGCTCAGCCCATATCGCCCCAAGCAACACGATCGCTGCGGCCGCTCCCGACGTCGCCCAGCGCGGCGCATGCAACCATGGTACAATGCCAACCATGAAGATCACTCCAGCGATCACCATCGTAACCGCAATAGCATTCGACGGCGCAGGAGCCGACGCTGCAACGCGCGCCACCATCATGCCAAATACGAATTCAAGCATGATGTCATTCGTGTAGAATTGCGGCAACGCACCGCGCGGCACCAGCAGCCAGCCGCAACCGACACATGATAGGATCAACCCGGCACACAGCAGCATCGTCGCTCCCGGGCTGCCACGCCCGATCCACAGCGCCAGCGCGAAGCAGCCGTAGAAAAACATCTCGTAATTGAGTGTCCAGCCAAGGAAGAACAACGGCTCGACCACCCCGCCGCCCCGGTCGAACGGAATGAACGCGAGCGATAGCATCAGCGCGCGACCGTCTGCGCGCGTATCGCCAAGCAGACTGGGCGCCACGACCGCGAGGGCGAACACGGCGGCCGTCATTAGCCAGTAAAGCGGAACCACCCGAACGATCCGGTGGAGCAGGAACGTGCGAGCGGTGGTCGGCCGTGCCATCGCCGTATGCATCATGATGAAGCCGCTGATGACGAAGAACAGATCGACGCCGCAGTTCCCGAACGCGGCCGCGCGGGGCGGCAAGCCGAGCAACGTGCCGAACGCCGCCATGTGAACGCACACCACCAGCAGCGCCGCCAATGCCCGCAACGCTTGGATGTTGACGATCATAACTTCCCCCGGCGGCAAGGCGGGGCGAACTCGGCACGAAAAAAGAGGCCGCCACGGATGTGACGGCCTCCTTAAACTCTGGCACTTAACGAGGCGTTTAAGCCTCGATCTTCACCATGTGCGCGACCTTGCGGATCATACCCCGAACCTCGGGGGTGTCTTCCAGCTCACGCGTCTTGTGCATCTTGTTGAGGCCGAGACCGATCAGCGTCGCGCGCTGGTCCTTCTCGCGGCGGATCGGCGAACCGGTCTGCGTGATCTTGATGGTTGCCATCTATCTTACTCCGTCACGGCCGCGGCATCAGCCTCGGCAGTCTGCGAGCCGCCACGACCGATCAGATCGGCGATCTTCTTGCCGCGACGCTGCGCTACCGCCTTGGGGCTGGTCTGCGACGTCAGCGCTTCGAAGGTTGCGCGGATCATGTTGTACGGGTTGGACGTGCCGACCGACTTCGTCACCACGTCGGCAACACCGAGCGATTCGAAGACAGCGCGCATCGGGCCGCCCGCGATGATGCCGGTGCCCTGCGGCGCCGAACGCAGCGTGACGAGGCCAGCACCGAAGTGACCGTTGCCGTCATGGTGCAGCGTGCGGCCTTCCTTCAGCGGAACGCGGACCATCGCCTTCTTGGCAGCAGCCGTCGCCTTCGAAATGGCTTCCGGCACTTCGCGTGCCTTGCCATGACCGAAGCCGACCCGGCCCTTGCCGTCGCCGACGACGACGAGTGCCGCGAAGCCAAAGCGCTTGCCGCCCTTAACCGTCTTCGAGACGCGGTTGATGTGAACCAGCTTCTCGATCAGTTCCTCGCCGCCATCGTCAGCACCGGGGCCGCCACGACCGCGGTTGTCACGACCGCCGCGGTTATCGCGACCGCCACGGTTGTTGCCGCCACCCGGAGGACCGCCACGACCACGGCCGCCACGCGGACCACGGTTGTTGGGGTTCGCCGGCGCCTCAGCGGTACCAGCCTCGGCCGGAGCGCCTTCCTGCGACTGGATTTCGTTGGTGTCGGCCATTCTTAAAACTCCAATCCGGCTTCACGCGCGGCAGCAGCCAGCGCCTTGACGCGGCCGTGGAACAGGAAGCCGCCGCGATCGAACACGACCTGCGTCACGCCAGCAGCCTTCGCCGCTTCCGCGATGCGCGTACCGACCGACGTCGCCGCGTCGATGTTGGCGCCGGACGTGCCGCGCACGTCCTTCTCCAGCGACGAAGCGGAAGCGACCGTGCGGCCAGCCGCATCGTCGATCACCTGTGCGTAGATGTGCTTGCCAGAACGGTGCACCGAAAGGCGCGGACGGCCCGAACCCCGCGCACGCAGCGCCGAGCGGTTGCGGCGGCGCCGCTTCTCGAAGAGAGACATACCCTTGGTCGACATTACTTCTTCTTCCCTTCCTTGCGGAAGATGAACTCGCCATCGTACTTGATGCCCTTGCCCTTATAGGGCTCGGGCTTCCGCCAGCGACGAACCTCGGCAGCGAGCTGTCCGACCTTCTGCTTGTCTGCGCCCGAAATCTCGACCGTCGTGTTGTCCGGCGTCTTGACCTCAAGACCCTCCGGCACGTCGATGTTGACGTCATGGCTGTAGCCGAGCTTCAGGTTCAGCACCTTGCCCTGCGCGGCGGCGCGGTAGCCCACGCCGTTGATCAACAGCTTCTTGGTGAAGCCCTCGGTCACGCCGGTGACGAGGTTCTGCACCATCGTACGCTGCATGCCCCAGAATGCACGAGCCGCCTTGCTGTCGTTGGCCGGCTGCACTGAAATGCCGCCGTCCTCGAGCGTGTAGGTGATCTCTTCGCGAAGCGAGAGCGCCAGGGTGCCCTTCGGCCCCTTCACGTTCAGCTTGCCGCCGTCGATCGTCGCGGTGACACCGCTCGGGATCGCGACCGGCTTTTTACCGATGCGGCTCATCAGAATACCTCCGCCAGCACTTCGCCACCGACGTTCTGTTCGCGCGCTTCCGCGTCGGACAGAACACCCTTAGGCGTCGAAACGATCGTTATACCAAGGCCGTTCATGACGCGCGGCAGTTCGGTCGAACCCGAATAGACGCGGCGGCCAGGCTTGGAAACGCGGGCAACGTGCTTGATCGCAGGCTGACCCTCGAAATATTTCAGCTCGATGCGGATGCCCGCAGCCGGGCCCATCTGCTCTTCGCTGTAGCCACGGATGTAGCCTTCGCGCTGGAGCACGTCGAGAACGCGAACTCGCAGCTTCGAGCCCGGCGTCAGGACGGAGTCCTTGCGCGCGCGCTGGCCGTTGCGGATGCGGGTGAGCATATCACCCAGGGGATCGGTCAATGCCATCTCGTGATCCTTACCAGCTCGACTTCGTGACGCCCGGGATCATGCCCTTGTTGGCCAGATCGCGAAGCTGCACGCGGCAGAGGCGGAACTTGCGGTAATAAGCGCGGGGACGACCCGTCAGCTCGCACCGGTTGCGAATGCGCGTCGGGTTGCCGTTGCGCGGAAGCTCGGCCATCTTCAGGCGCGCGATCATACGCTCGCCATCGTCCAGCGTCGCGTCGGCAGCAATTGCCTTCAACGCGGCATATTTCGGCGCATACTTCTTGACCAGCGCTTTGCGGCGCTCGTTCTTGTTGATCGAACTCAGCTTTGCCATCTTATGCCGCCTTCTTTTCTGCGTCGGCTTCAATCGGGAACGGGAACCCGAACAGACGGAGCAGCTCGCGCGCCTCGTCGTCCGTCTTCGCGGTCGTCGCGACGATCACGTCCATGCCGCGGATCTGATCGACCTGATCGTAGCTGATTTCCGGGAAGATCAGCTGCTCTTTCAGGCCACAGGCATAGTTGCCGCGCCCGTCGAAGCTCTTGTCGTTCAGGCCGCGGAAATCGCGGACGCGCGGCAGCGCGATCGTGATGAAGCGGTCGAGGAACTCGTACATGCGCTCGCGACGCAGCGTGACCTTCACGCCGATCGGCATGCCCTCACGCAGCTTGAACTGCGCGATCGACTTCTTCGCCTTGGTGATGACAGGCTTCTGGCCGGCGATCAGCTCCATTTCGGTAGCTGCCTTGTCGACCTTCTTCTTGTCCTGGGTCGCTTCACCGACGCCCATGTTCAGGACGATCTTGTCGATGCGCGGAACCTCCATCGGGTTCTTGTAACCGAACTTCTCGGTCATCGCAGCGACGATGCGATCGTCATAGATGCCCCGCATCCGGGGCTTGTAGGCATCAGCCACTGATCTTCTCCCCGGTCTTGACCGCGACGCGGACCTTCTTGCCGTCGTGCATCTCGAAACGCACGCGCGTCGGCTTGCCGTCGGCGGTGACGTGCGAGACGTTCGATGCGTCGAGCGGTGCTTCCGAACGCTTCAGGCCACCCTGCGGGTCGCCCTGGGTCGGCTTGGTGTGACGGACGTGGACGTTGACGCCCGCGACGACAACCTTGCCGTCCTTCGGGAAGGCCTGAGTCACTTCGCCGGTCTTGCCCTTGTCCTTGCCGGACAGGACGATGACGCGGTCACCCTTCTTGATCTTTGCGGCGGCCATTACAGCACCTCCGGCGCAAGCGAGATGATCTTCATGTGCTTCTTGCCACGCAGCTCGCGCACGACCGGGCCGAAGATACGGGTGCCGATCGGCTCCTCGTTCTTGTTCACCAGGACGGCGGCGTTACCGTCGAAGCGGATCACCGAACCGTCGGCGCGGCGAATGTCCTTCGCGGTGCGCACGATGACGGCGCGATGCACGTCGCCCTTCTTCACGCGGCCGCGCGGGGCCGCTTCCTTGACGCTGACGACAATGATGTCGCCGACGCTGG
>Ga0265798_10007989_pt1 | contig 13581 bp, 8 predicted proteins | sample P3T30metagenome_FD_192430 | JGI IMG/M metagenome (GOLD analysis project Ga0265798, IMG submission 192430) | Plant litter microbial communities from East Loma Ridge, Irvine, California - P3 T30 | ecosystem: Environmental > Terrestrial > Plant litter > Unclassified | place: USA: California...
GCTCCCAACTGGCCACCGCCATGATAAGCGATGTCGGTCTGGCCACCATGACCAAAGAAGCCGCCAGCATCGCTGTCGCCATCCTTGCCTTCATGGGGGTTCTGATAGTTGCCACCGGCACTATCGCCACCACCACCGCGGCCGGGATCGTTGACACCATCAGGCTGGCCCTTGCTCTCACCGTCTCCATCGACGGGCATCGGCACCTTGTCGGTCATGGCATGTCTCCTGTGCTGTCGTCGATCAACGCAGGAGCAGGCACTTGGTGACCGAATTAGCGATCGTGCCACCATATGAGTGCGCACACTTGCGGCTTCAGCCAGCATCGATCGACATCAGGTACCCTTTGTCCACGACGCCTAGACCAGCCATCTGAAGGCTCGCTTCAATCGTGACGCGCCATCGCTCTGGAACGGGCGGCCATGTGCGAAGATCACCCGCTCTGGCTCGAGCGCCACAATCGATCGTACCGCCGCTTTGGCGTCCGCGCCGCCCAGTCGTACGGGAAGGCGCAGGTAGCGCGCCGTCGTGCCATCCGTGGCAGCGGAAGCCTGCATCAACAGGCGGGAGATCGGCGGCAATTTGCCGGGTTCAAGATTCTCAATGAGGTCGACGAGGACAAGCGTCCGCGTCTGCCGATGGAAGAACCAGACTTCGTTGAAGCCCGCACCACCCGACACGATGCCCTGATCCAGCGTGTCGGCCCACTCAGCAGGGGGTGTCTCACCAAGTTCGGCATCGAACCGCACTGACGATGCGCGAACCTGCGCTCGGTCTCGCAGTCCCGGCGCGGCCCAAGTGGTCGCATCGGGATAGGCACGCTGCCAGTCGGCAAGAAAGGTCCAGTGGGCGATGTTGGGAGCGATCAGGTGCCGGACCCTGCCAAGCCCTTCGACCGCCTTGGCTATCTCGGGGGAGAAAGGCGTCGGCGAGTGCAGCAGCAGATCACCGTTTCTGAGGCGAATAATCGTCATCCGCAGCGGCAGCTTCAGCCCCATCGCGTTGATCGGCCCGCTATCGACGATCCAGACATCCTCGGCGAATGGCTTTGGGACATCCAGTGGCGGATAGGTAGCCCGAGTGCGGGCGGCCAAGTCGTCCGAATGTCTCCCTTGCCGGGTCAATGCCCACAAGCCGATCGCAGCGACGCCGGCGGCACCGACGGCCCACGCTCGTCGGTTACCCCTTGCTGATGCCTGATCCGCAAAGAACCATCGCATGTCAGCCAGGAGAAGTTCGGGTTGTTCCAGTGCCGCGAAATGGCCGCCCGCCTTCATTTCGGTCCAGTGGGCGATCCTGTAGGTCTTCTGCGCCTGTGATCGCGGGGGCGGCGGGAAGACGGGGTCGGGGAAGGCGGCGACGCCGGTGGGCACCTTGATGCGGGTGCCGGCCGGAAACTCGCCGGATTCCTCCAGCACCCGACCCCGGTACATCCAGGTCGAGGTAATGAACGAATGTTCGACGAGGTACAGCATGATGTTGGTCAGAAGCAGGTCCTCATCGAAGATCTGCCACAAATCGGGTCGTCCCTGCTCGTCGCGGGGCACGTCCGCCCAGGCACCGAACTTCTCCAATATCCAGGCAGCGACGCCGACCGGGCTATCCGCCATGGCGACGCCAAGCGTCTGCGGACGGGTCCCCTGCTCCTGCGAGTAGCCAGTCTCCTCCTTGGCGAGCTTTGCCCGTCGCGCTGACCAAGCAAGTTCGTCGGGCGTCTTCGGCACTGCGTCTGCAGCCTGGATCAGGACCATATTGACGTGCAGCGCCGCGACCGCCTCGGGGTGATCGTGCGCCATCCAGCTCCCGATCGCTGCTCCCCAGTCGCCGCCTTGCACCAGATACCGGGCATCATCGAAGAGTTCGGTCATCAGGCCATGCATCAATTCGCCGGTTCGGCGTGGGCCGATCGGGGCAGCGGGGCGGCCGGAGAAGGCGTAGCCTGGCAGCGACGGCACGACGACGTCGTGGCCATCGGCAACCAACGGCGCGATCAGGGCTTCGAATTCGATGAACGAGCCGGGCCAGCCGTGCAGCAGGAGGAGCGGTGCGCGCGTACTATCGCCCCGCACATGGACGAAGTGCAGCTTCTGGCCGAGCACCTCCGTCATGAATTGCGGCAGGGCATTGAGCCGGCGTTCCTGGGCGCGCCAGTCGAACCGCGTGCGCCAATAATCCACGAGCCTTTTGAGATCGGCAAGGCCGACACCCGACTGCCAGCCCCCCGCATCCGGCACGGCTTCCCAGTCGAATGACGCGATCTTGGCGTTGATGGCGGCGAGCCGTTCGTCGGGCACGGCAATCGTAAAGGGCTTGGCCATCTCGTATCCTCACGGTCCGAGGGGCGGGGCCGCCTTCTCGTACCGGATCAACGCATTAGGGCACGTCCCGTTCATACCACCAAGGCAGCCGGCCCACCTCATGCGGTACTGGTGGCCAATGTCCTTGAAGGTGAACAAGCCTATTAAGTCGGAAGTGGGAAAGGGGGCGTGGCTGTCTCGGTCTACGGCTATCGGGCTATGTCATGCGCTGATAACCCGGTAGTGGCGGTCACATCGGCGATACTTGATCTGGTGGACCAAGGGATCGAGCGTTAAACGCTTTGAGGCATTTAGCGTACTCGACTATTCGGCCTCCTCCCGAATTGCGGATATGAGCGTTAAGGACCAGCGTGAACGACAAGCAGAAGCCTGGCGAACGTGTGATCGAGGGCAACGGGCAGAGCAGTGGCATTCCGGCCGAAGGTGCGATGGATGTCGGGGCACGCGAACCGATTGAGACACGCGGACTCCATCATTGGCGAGAAGCGACGATCACGGAACCCGGTCTCGATGACCGCGGCAATGTCTTCTTCGCTGCGATCGAGATGACCCGGATGCCGATGATCCTTACAGATCCGCATCAGACCGACAATCCGATCGTCTTTGCCAACAAGGCTTTCCTCGATCTGACGCTCTACGAGGAAGCCGAGGTGCTCGGGCGAAACTGCCGTTTTTTGCAAGGGCCCCAAACAGACCGCGAGATGGTTGGACAAATGCGCGATGCCGTCTCAGAGAATGAGTCGGTCGCCCTTGAGGTTCTCAACTATCGGCGCGATGGCTCACCATTTTGGAACGCGGTCTTCATCGGCCCCGTGCACGATACCTCGGGCAAACTGCTTTACTTTTTTGCGAGCCAGCTCGATGTGACGCGCCGTCGCGAAAGCGAGAAGGCTTCGCTGCAGGCGCAGAAAATGGAAGCCGTGGGGCAGCTTACCGCGGGGCTAGCGCACGACTTCAACAACCTGCTTCAGGTGGTCAACGGCAACCTCGAGCTGGCGACCGCCAGGGTGGAGGATGAGCGTACACTCCGATACCTTCAAAGCGCTCGGGGCGCGGCGGAACGTGGCGCTAAGCTGACGGGTCAGCTGCTCGCTTTTGCCCGTAAATCACGCCTCGATCCACGCCCGGTCGATGTCAGCGCCTGCGTGAACGGCTTCGCCGACGTGATGGAGAGCGCGATCGGCAAGCAGGTCGAGCTGCAACTTAGCCTGCGACGAAATCTGCCCAAGGCCGTGCTCGATCCAGAGCAGTTCGAGATGGCAGTGCTGAACATCGCGATCAACGCGCGTGACGCCATGCCAGAAGGTGGAATGGTGGAACTTGTCACCGGCAAAGTGCGCGTCATCGACGACGCTGCATCGCAGGGACTAACGCCGGGCGAGTATATCTCGGTTGAAATCCGTGACGAAGGGGAAGGCATGCCTCCGCATGTCATTGATCGCGCAACCGAGCCCTTTTTCACGACCAAGACCACAGGCAAGGGAACCGGCCTTGGTTTGGCGATGGCGTCAGGTTTCGTGCAACAATCGCGGGGGCGTTTGGTGATCGAGAGTGAAGTCGGCCGTGGCACGACCATCCGCATGCTGTTTCCAGTGGCAACATCCGATCAGATCGAGCCGCAAGCTCCGCCGCGCACCACGATGCTGGCGAAGCCCGACCATCAGGCGCCGGTCGAACATATCCTTGTCGTTGAAGACAGTCCGGACGTCCTGGCGCTTTCCAAAGAAATCCTGGAGGAAATCGGATACAAGGTATCTACTGCGGAAAGTGGCGAAGAGGCGCTGATCCTTTTCAAGAGTCTTGAACCTGGCAGCGTCGACTTGTTGTTCACCGATCTGGTCATGCCCGGTGGCATCAACGGCATTGTGCTCGCCCAAGAAGTCGCCAAGCTGGATCCGAGCCTTTCGGTTCTGATGACCACCGGGTACAATGAGGAGCTCGTCATCGAAGGGCCTCAGGCCTCCGGGCTCGACGTCCTCGGCAAGCCATACCGACGATCAGATCTACTCGATAGAATCAGGCAGGCGCTAAACCAGCGAGGGGTCACCGAACAGCGCCGCCACCCTTCGGACTATGGATCAGCTGAGGAATAGTTATTTATAAGATATGTATTCGTTGTCTTGCTGATTGTGATCTATGCGTTATAAGATACATTTAAAATGTGATTTCAAACAACTTTACTATACTGTAAACTATACGGGTATGTATAGGGTTGTCTGAAATGTGATACCTTCTGGTATCGGCGATTGCCCGCTTATCCGTTGTCACTCAATTCAGGGAAGAACAATCGGAAACATATCTCGGCAAAGCAGAGAGGCCGGAGGTGACGGGGCTCTGCCTGGTCCAACGGCCTTGCCCGCCGTTCCCAAGCGGGAACTGCGGATGGCGTTCATAGACAGTCATTCAACGCCTGTCTCTGATCGCTCGTTCGAGACGTTCGACCGTTCAGTTCCTCTGGCGTTTCATCAGGTATAGAGGACGGCTGTTTGCCGGAGATCGCCGCGTCGTTTCCGGCCGGCAGTTGACGTGAATGGAAAGGCTATGGCCTAACCAAGAGCTGCTCACCTTACAGGTGAAGCACTTAGGGGCGCGGGGTGATATGAACTCGAGTGAACGCCGTTTGAACGCCATCGTGAATAACAGCACGATGGCGATCTTCCTCATGGATGAACGTCAGCACTGCGTGTTCATGAACGAAGCAGCGGAAGCACTGACCGGTTACCGTTTGGATGAGGCCATCGGCCGCCCCTTGCACGATGTCGTTCATCACCAGCGCCCGGATGGTACACCTTACCCGTTGGCCGAATGCCCAATCGACCAGGCATTTCCCGAACGCGAACGGATGCAGGGTGAAGAGGTATTCGTCCATAAGGACGGACGCTTTTATCCCGTCGCATTCACCGCATCGCCAATTGCGGGCGATGACGGTCAACCTGTTGGCACGATTATCGAAGTGCGCGATCTCACGGAGGAAAGGGCCCGGGAGGCCGCGCTGCGGGAGAGCGAGGGCCGGTTTCGCAATATGGCGGATCATGCTCCGGTGATGATGTGGGTCACCGATGCGACTGGCTATTGCACGTACCTGAACCACCAGTGGTACGACTTTACCGGGCAGACGATAGTGGAAGCGCACGGATACGGCTGGCTGGAGGCAACCCATCCTGACGACCGGCAGCGTACGGAGGCTGCTTTTGTCGCGGCGAATGCCAAACATGAACCGTTCCGCTTTGAGTACCGCCTCAAGCACGCATCGGGTGATTACCGCTGGGCGATCGATGCTGCGAGCCCTCGGTTTGGCGACGATGGTGAGTTCCTGGGCTATGTCGGCTCCGTCATCGATATCGACGAGCGGCGTGAAGCCGAGGAGCGGCTTGCGGTCAGCGAGGAGCAACTGCGGCTTGCCCTTGAAGTTGCCGAAATTGGCCAATGGGACGTGGATCAGGCTACTGGCAGCATGTTCTGGCCGCCACGGGTCAAGGCGATGTTCGGCATTTCTCCGGACGTGGCGGTCACGTTGGATGATTTCTATAACGGCGTACATCCGGATGACCGAGAAAGGACCCGTAAAGCCTACGAGTCCGCAAGCGACCCTGATCGCCGCGCGCTTTACGACGTCGAGTATCGGACCGTCGGCAAGGAGGACGGCATTACCCGCTGGGTTGCGGCAAAGGGGCGTGGCCTGTTTGATGCGCAGGGTAATTGCACCCGGGTAATCGGAACCGCGATCGACATCACGGCGCGAAAGGCAGGCGAACTCCGTCTCCATCAGCTTAACGAGCGGCTCGAACACGAGGTCACCGCACGAACCGCAGAGCGCAACCGGGTATGGGAGATGAGCCGCGATCTGCTTGCCATCATGGGATTCGACGGCTTCCTGAAGGTCATAAACCCGGCATGGGAAGCCACGCTTGGCCGCAATACCGAGACGCTGCTGTCGCTGTCGTTCCGGGATCAGGTTCACCCTGATGACCATGATGCGATCAAGAACGTCATGGAGCGACTGCTTCGCGGCGAGACCGTCGAGCGCTTCGAGGACAGGATTGCTCATGCAGATGGATCGTGGCGCTGGATTTCCTGGACGCTCGTGCCGGAAGGCGATGTCTTCTACGCCGTTGGACGCGATGTCACGCCAGAGAAGGCGGCTGCCGAAGAGCTGGAATACGCACAGGAGGCACTCCGCCAGAGCCAGAAGATGGAGGCTATGGGCCAGCTTACTGGTGGCGTCGCGCATGACTTCAACAATCTGCTCACGCCGATTTTGGGAGCGCTCGATATGCTCCAGCGGCGAGGCGTCGGAGGTGACCGCGAACAACGACTGATCGAAGGAGCCATCCAATCGGCCGACCGGGCCGCCACACTCGTTCAGCGCCTCTTGGCATTCGCACGTCGGCAGCCGTTGCAATCGGCTGCTGTCGACCTCGGCAAGCTTGTCGAGGGAATGGCGGACCTTCTTGTGAGCACGACCGGTCCCCAGATTCGGGTCGTCGTCGATTTGGCAGACGATCTGCCGCCCGTAAAAGCAGATTCGAACCAGCTGGAGATGGCGCTGCTGAACCTCGGCGTGAATGCACGCGACGCGATGCCTCAAGGAGGCATGCTCCGGATAACGGCAAGTCGCGATAGCGTTCGCACCCCACGCGGAGCGCTCAAACGCGGGCATTACGTCCGATTGTCGGTGGCGGACACTGGCGTCGGGATGGACTCAGTCACACTAGCTCGCGCGATCGAGCCATTCTTTTCCACGAAGGGCATTGGTAAAGGCACCGGTCTTGGCCTCTCGATGGCACATGGACTGGCCGCACAGCTGGGCGGTGCGCTTACCATTCACAGCCGGGAAGGCGTCGGCACCAATGTCGAACTTTGGTTGCCGGTAAGTGCCGTTTCCCCCGACGCTGACGCGGATTCCACGAGCGTTGCACCTGATAATGCGGGGCGCGGCCTTGCACTCCTTGTCGATGACGAAGACGCGGTTCGAGCCAGCACTGCTGATATGCTCGAGGAATTTGGATACGAGGTTCGCGAAGCGAATTCCGCTGAAGCTGCTTTGGCGCTCGTTACCAACGGATTGGCCCCTGACCTGCTGGTCTCGGACCACCTCATGCCTGGTATGAGTGGGGTGCAGCTCGCATCAGAACTCCGAAAAACGTTGCCGGGTCTGCCGGTATTGATCGTCTCTGGCTACGCTGATGTGGAAGGCGTTACTCCGGAACTGCCTCGATTGGTGAAACCTTTCCGGAGCGCAGAACTAGCCGCCAGACTCACGGCACTATGAGGCTAATCGACGAAGCGATCGTACCCCAACAGGTTGATGATACGTTGGGTTGCCTAAATGGCCGGCTCTCAACGACCGGTATGCGGGTGTTCAGAAAATGGACGTCTCAGACACACCGGCTGGTGCCGCCGGCTTTCCTGGAAGTAGCGCTATCTCACGATTGTAGCCGGGCAGGGCGGCACTCTTGATGCATGGGATAGTTTCGACAGGCAGGACTCTTTGCAGGCACGGGGCCATATGACGGAAGAAACCGATGGCATCGTGAATGTCGAGGATCGCCTGCGCGAGAGCGAAGCCCGCCTCCGCCTGCTAACCGAGGCCAGCTCGGACGTCCTGTACCGGATGAGCCCGGACTGGAGTGAGATGAAGGAACTCGACGGGGGCGGCTTCCTGCCCAGCACTTCTTCGTCACAGCCAAATCGTTCGTGGTTGTTGGCCTATATTCCCGACAGCGATCAGGCAGCGGTGACGGCCGCCATCGATGAAGCAATCCGGCAAAAAAAGACATTCGATCTCGAACATCGCGTTGTTCGCGCGGATGGAACGGTCGGCTGGACGCTTTCCCGCGCCATCCCGCTGCTGGGCCCGGCAGGCGAGATCGTCGAATGGTTCGGGGCGGCGAGCGACATCAGCGCCCGGCGCGAGGCAGAGGAGCGCCTTCGCCAAAGCGAGGCACAGTTCCGGCTCATGGCCGACGCGGTGCCGCAGATCGTCTGGATCACCGATCCGCAAGGTCGCATGGAATTCTTTAACAAGCAGTGGGCCGACTATGTCGGGCTGCCGGACATGCCTTCGACCGCGGCTCAGGTGTCCGAGAGTTACGTCCATCCTGATGATGACGCACGCACCATGGCGGCCTTCGAAAAGGCACAGCGATCGGGCGCGGTCTTCCAGGTCGAACATCGCATCCGGCGGGCCGACGGCGTCTACCGCTGGTTCCTCGTCCGTGCGGACCCTTATCGAGACGAGCGGACTGGCGAAATCCTCCGGTGGTTCGGCGCATCGGTGGACATTCAGGATCGTAAGACCGCAGAGAGTGCGCTCGTCGAACTAAACAACACACTCGAACAACGTGTCGAGGCGGCCATCGCCGACCGCGACCGCACCTGGAACAATGCTCGCGACCTGCTGCTCGTGGTGGGAACCGATGGCGTTTTCCGTGCCGTCAATCCGGCGTGGACGAAAGTTCTGGGCTGGCTCCCGGATGAACTGGTCGGACGTTCCTACCTCGACCTGATCCACCCCGACGATCATCCCACGAGTGAGGGCGCTCTGGTGACAGCCTCAGCCCGCGAACTGCCCGTCTACGAGAATCGGTATCGTCACAAGGACGGCAGCTACCGGTGGATTTCCTGGGTAGCCGCACCCGAAGCAGCCCTAATCTATGCCTCGGGCCGTGACGTGACGGCCGACAGGGAGCGGCAAGACGAGCTGAAGCAAGCCCAGGAGCAACTCCGGCAGGCGCAGAAGATGGAGGCCGTCGGCCAGCTGACTGGCGGCATCGCGCACGACTTCAACAACCTGCTCACCGGCGTGATCGGCTCGCTCGATATGATGCAGCGCCAGTTTGCCAAGGGCGATGTGAGCAAGATGGAGCGCTACACCACGACGGCGATCACGTCTGCCAACCGTGCCGCAGCGCTGACCCATCGCCTGCTCGCCTTCTCGCGCCGACAGCCACTCGATCCCAAGCCCGTCAACGCCAACCGGCTCGTTACCGGCATGGAAGAGTTGGTGCGGCGAACGATCGGGGAGGCGGTGCAGCTTGAGATCGTGACGGCGGGTGGGCTGTGGCAGACGCTCTGCGACCCCCATCAGCTCGAAAGCGCGATCCTCAACCTCGCGATCAACGCGCGCGATGCCATGCCCGATGGCGGCATGCTCTCGATCGAGACGTGCAATGCACATCTCGATGACACTTACGCCGCACGCCAGCGCGAGGTGAGGTCTGGCCAGTATGTCTGCATTAGCGTGACCGACACCGGGGTTGGCATGACGGCGGACACGATCGCCAAGGCTTTCGAGCCATTCTTCACTACCAAGCCGATCGGTCAAGGTACTGGCCTGGGCCTGTCGATGATCTATGGGTTCGCGCGTCAGTCCGAGGGCTACGCAAAGATCTACTCGGAGGTGGGCAAGGGCACGACATTCAAGCTCTACCTGCCCCGCCATTACGGCGAGGGAGAAGAGGAGGAATGCCATCACGTCGAGTTGGGCGAGGAGCATCGCGCCGAGCGCGGTGAGGTGGTGCTCGTCGTCGAGGATGAGACGGCCGTTCGCGCCCTCGTGGTCGACGTACTTGAGGAGCTTGGTTATCGCGCTCTGGAAGCGGCGGATGGCCCATCAGGGCTCAAGCTCATCCAGTCGATGCGGCGCATCGATCTGCTCGTTACCGATATCGGCTTGCCGGGCTTGAACGGCCGCCAGCTTGCCGATGCAGCCCGCGAAAAGCGTCCGGACCTTAAGGTGCTCTTCATGACCGGCTATGCCGAGAACGCCACCGTCGCGAACGGCTTTCTTGATCCTGGTATGTCGATGATCACCAAACCGTTCGCGATTGAGGCCTTGGCAACCCGCATTCGAGGCATGATCGAGGCACAATGATCCTGAACTGCCCTTTTCAAGAAGGGTCTGTTTAATTGGAACGAACGTCAGATTGAGCAGGTGGGCGGACTTCCAACGGGGGAGCGCTCAGCCGTTTCGAAGGTCCGGGGTGAACGGCAGCTATAACGTTCGTCCGGGCTAATGCCGCGAGGTAGCAATCCACGACATCACGACATTCGAGACCGCAGGGTCGAGTGCCAAAAGCGGTCATAACGCGGATATGAACGAACGGCCGAAGTTGGCAGCGGGGAAGGGCGCGCGAATGACTGGTTGTGGGTCGCACCGCGCTCCATCGCCAAGCAAAGATGGTCCGCTCCATCCGATATTCGATCCTTCCCTGCTCCCTTCCTCGACAGCCGTGATGGCCTGTTATGAAACATAGATAGGCACGACGGAAACCGTTTGCCCGAAGCTTCCGGAATGGCGGACAGGACCCGAGGGTCAGATGGCTGCCGACGAGGACCGACCCGCGTCGACATTTGCATTCCGATGTCGCGAGGCGCAGGAAAGGGGCCGACCGGTAGTTCGATTGCCGGCATCGGAGAGGGTAATCCGATCGGTCGCAATCGCTGCGACGCATTTCGCGTCCGTGCTTCGTGCCAGCCATTGGCGACCGGATGCTTTGGGATCACCGCATGAGACTGCGCCGGCGAGGGCTCGCCTCCATCAATAGTGAAATCCGCGACGGCATCCTGCCGGCGGCCGACGGGATCGCGCAGGTCCCCATCCAGGACCCCGCGGTGCCGCACACGCCGCGCAGTTACCGTATCACCGCCCTCATCATCGCCTGCGCGCTGTTCATGGAACAGATGGATGCAACGATCCTGTCGACCGCGCTGCCGACGATGGCGCGTGATTTCGGCGTGCCCGCGACCAGCATGAGCTCGGCGCTCACCGCCTATCTGCTGGCGTTGGCCATTTTCATCCCCGCCAGCGGGCGGATGGCCGACCGGTTCGGCTCGCGCACCGTGTTTCGCGCTGCCATCCTGATCTTCGTCGCCGGCTCCGCACTTTGCGGCATTGCCCCCAGCCTGCCGGTCATGATGGCGGCGCGGTTCGTACAGGGGCTGGGCGGGGCGATGATGATCCCGATCGGCCGCCTCGTCCTGCTGCGCAGCGTCGCCAAGGAGGACATGGTGTCGGCGATGTCGTGGCTCATCATGCCCGCGCTGATCGGCCCGATCATCGGCCCGCCGGTGGGCGGTGCGATCGTTACCTATCTTGACTGGCGCTGGATCTTCTACCTCAACCTGCCGATCGGCCTGCTGGGGGTCGTGCTGGTGACGCGTTACATCGGCGACATCCGCGAGGATCGGCCGGCGCCGTTCGACCTGGCCGGTTTCGTCCTGTCGGGGATCGCACTGGGATGCCTGCTGTTCGGGTTCGAGATGACCAGCCGGGCGGGCGAACTGACCACCGCATTGGTATTGATCTCCACAGGGCTGGTGACGGCGGTGCTATACGTCCGCCATGCCCGACAGTGCGCGCAGCCGATCCTGGACCTGTCGCTGCTGCGGGTGCCGTCGTTTCGGTTATCGGTCATTGGTGGATCGCTGACCCGGATCACGCAAGGCGCGCAGCCGTTTCTGCTGGCGATGATGCTGCAACTCGGCTTCGGCATGACCGCGGCGGCGAGTGGCGCGATCACGATCGCCGGGGCGATCGGTTCACTCGCGATGAAGGGCCTCGCGCCGCGGGTGCTGCGGCGATGGGGGTTTCGCAACAGCCTGATCGTCGGCGGCCTGGGTGCAAGCGCGGGCTACGCGGTGTGCGGGATGTTCCGGCCTGACTGGCCGATCCCGCTGATTTTCGCGACGCTGATGGCATCCGGCTTCTTCATGTCGTTCCAGTTCTCCGCCTACAACACTATCGCCTATGACGAGATTCCAACCGAGCGCATGAGTTCGGCCACCAGCTTCTATGCGACCTTCCAGCAGCTGATGCTGTCGCTGGGCATCTGCGTCGGCGCGGCGTCGCTGCACCTCGGCATGACGGGGTCAGGTCACCGTACGCCACAACTGTCCGACTTCACCTTGGCCTTTCTTGTCGTCACCGCCGTGTCGGCGATGGCGACGATCTGGAACCGTCGCTTCGCCGCCGATGCCGGTGCCCAGCTGAGCGGACATCGCCGACGAGGACGGTGATGCATCAACGCCGATATGATCGACACGGTGGTGAAGCCGCATCGTCTTGCCTATAGCTGCTTGGATGATCCCGCTGCACCGTCTCTCCTGTCGCCTCGTCCTCACCGCGGTCCTGCCGTTGCTGGCGACCGCGCCGGCTAGCGGCGCGCCTGCCCGCCAGCAGCGTCCCCGCGCCACCATGCCGGCGCCCGTCAAGCCGAACGATGCGATCATCCCGCTGCCGCTCAACCCGGTGGTGCCGGCGGGACAGCGCCTGTGTTCGGTACAGGCACCCTCCGGGCTGAAGTACACAATGCTCCGCCCCGGATCGGGCGCCAAGCCGACCCAGGATGATGTCGTTCTGGTGAACTACATCGGCTATCTCGCCGCGACGGGGGCAGTGTTCGATCAAGGAACTCGCTCGCCCCTGCCGGTCAACGGCGTGATCCCAGGTTTTTCGCAAGGACTGCAGATGATGGCCAGGGCGGGTATCGCCCGGTTCTGTATCCCCGCAGCGATGGGGTACGGCGCGCAGGCATCGGGACCGATTCCCGCGAATGCCGATCTCGTATTTCAGGTTGAGCTGGTGGATTTCAAGAGTGCCGCCGAGGTGGGACGTATGAACGGCGCGCCGCAAGCTGAACCGTCGCCAGCGACCACCCCTGCTCCGCAGCCCCAACCATGATGGGTGGCCGGGTTGGATGAACGCTTGAGGGGAGGCGGGGATGATTCCTGTCTGCCGGGCCGCATAGTCACGCCACGGAGACATGACAGGTGAAGTCGTCGAGCACGATCATGCGATCAAGCAGCCGAACGGCGTGGGCGTCATCTTGTCACGGTCCTGATTAACGAACCGGTGGCGGTGCCGCATGCCGAACAGACGGCGCTCCCACAATGCTTGCGCAATGAACGCGTTTTCTATGCCGTCCGTTACGATACGGCTGAAACAAAGGCGGGCCGATGAACCAGCGACCGTCTGACGGGTAGCGACCTCAGCTACTTCAAGACCCGACTGTGCGCGGATCCAATGACGCCATGATATCCGCAGCCGCAAAATTTGGATGTCAGAAGCGGCCATAACTCGGAGATGAACGAGTGGCCGAAGTTGGGTACCGGAGGAGTACGCGCGAATGGCGGGTTGTGGGTCATCACGAGCCAGATGATCAGAGCTTTGGGCCGCCGGCTTCCTGCAAAGCTTTCTATTTGATGGGGATGTAAAATCGATCGCACTTCACGCTGCGCCTCGCGGGATCGAGGCGTTTTT
>Ga0265798_10007990_pt1 | contig 13580 bp, 11 predicted proteins | sample P3T30metagenome_FD_192430 | JGI IMG/M metagenome (GOLD analysis project Ga0265798, IMG submission 192430) | Plant litter microbial communities from East Loma Ridge, Irvine, California - P3 T30 | ecosystem: Environmental > Terrestrial > Plant litter > Unclassified | place: USA: California...
ACCCACCTGGACAACCCGCGCGACGTGGTGCCCGAGTCGAACATGCCGGGCTATCCATGGCTGGCCAACGCCAAGCTGGTACCTGGCGAAATCATGCCCAGGATGCGCGCACTCAAACGCGTCGGCGTGCCCTATACCGACGACGACATCGCGGCGGCGCCCGCAACGCTGGTCGACAAGACCGAGCAGGACGCCCTGGTCGCCTACCTGCAGGGCCTGGGCACCCAGATCAAGACGAGGAACTGAGATGGCACTTCACCAATTATTCGATGACGCCAGCAGCGTCATGACTGTGATCAGCTTCGCGACCTTCATGGGCATCGTGGGCTGGACCTATCTGCTGCACCAGAACAGCGATTTCGACGCCGCCGCGGCGCTGCCATTCGCCGACGAGGGAGGGGAGAACTGAGATGGGCGATTTCTTCAACGACTTCTGGCACTACTACATCGCGGTCATCACGATCGCATCGATCGCCGGCTGCGCCATTTTGCTGTGGTCGCAGTCCAAATACAAGGTCAGGCTCGGTGCTGACGGCCAGCCGGATCCGACCACCGGCCACGTCTGGGACGAAGACCTGACCGAGCTCAATACGCCCATGCCGCGCTGGTGGATCGGCCTGTTCTGGATCTCGATCGCGGCCGCCGCAGTCTACCTGGTGATGTATCCGGGCCTCGGCGCCTGGCGCGGCACATTGGGATGGAACCAGGTCAGCGAATACCAGGCCGAACTCACGCAAGCCAAGGCTGACTACGGCCCGCTGTTCGCGCAGTACGCGAAACTCGACCTGAAGTCAGTGGCGGCCGACCCGCAGGCCCACGCCATCGGCGAGCGCCTGTTCCTGACCTACTGCTCGCAATGCCACGGCTCGGATGCGCGCGGCGGCAAGGGCTTTCCGAACCTGGCGGACGCCGACTGGCTGCACGGCGGCGAGCCGGATACGATCAAGACCACCATCATGGGTGGTCGCACCGGCATGATGCCGCCGATGGGCGCGGCCCTGGGCTCGGACAAGGATATCGAAAGCGTCGCCCATTACGTGCGTTCGCTCTCTGGCCTCACCGCCGATCCGATCAAGGTCGCTTTCGGCAAGCCGAAGTTCGCCAGCTGCGTGGCCTGCCACGGCGCTGACGGAACGGGCAACACGATGCTCGGCGCGCCAAATTTAACCGACAAGACATGGCTGTATGGCGGCAGCGTCGAGACCGTGATGGAGACGATCCGCAAGGGCCGTACCAACACCATGCCGGCTTTCGGCGACTTCCTGGGCGAAGAAAAAGTCCATGTGCTGGCCGCCTATGTCTGGAGCCTGTCGAATCCGGCCGCGCCGGCTTTCACTAACGCGACGAAAGTGACGGCGTCACAATGAATGACCCGGCAGGGGCGCCGCGCGAAGCGATCGTCCGCATGTACGCCGCGCGCGAAGACATCTTCCCGCGCGAGATCAAAGGGCGCTACGCAACGCTGCGCTGGGCCTGCGTCTGGCTGACGCAGATCCTGTTCTACGGCTTGCCATGGTTGAACATGAACGGCCGCCAGGCCGTCCTGTTCGACCTGGCGAGCCGCACGTTCTACTTGTTCGGCATGGTGTTCTGGCCGCAGGACTTCATCTACCTGGCCGCATTGCTGATCGTCTGCGCTTATGGCCTGTTCCTGGTCACGGCGGTGGCGGGCCGGGTGTGGTGCGGCTTTGCCTGCCCGCAGACGGTCTACACCGAGATCTTCCTCTGGATCGAACGCAAGGTCGAAGGATCGCGCAGCAGCCAGTTGCGGCTCGCGCGCCAGCCCTGGAATGGCGAGAAGATCGGCAGGAAGTGCGCCAAGCATCTGTCCTGGTTCGCAGTCGCCCTGTGGACCGGCTTTACCTTCTTGGGTTACTTCGCGCCGGTGCGCTCGCTGGGCGGCGAGATCGCCAGCTTCGGCCTGGGGCCATGGGAAACCTTCTGGATCCTGTTCTATGCGTTTGCCACCTATGGCAACGCCGGCTGGCTGCGCGAGCAGGTCTGCAAGTATATGTGTCCGTATGCGCGCTTCCAGAGCGCGATGTTCGACAGGGACACCCTGATCGTGACCTACGACGTCGAACGTGGCGAGCCGCGCAACGGCCGCAGGAAGGGAGAGAGCAAGGCGGCGGCGGGCAACAGCGGCGACTGCATCGATTGCAGCCTGTGCGTGCAGGTGTGCCCGGTCGGAATCGACATCCGCAAGGGCCTGCAGTACGAGTGCATCGGCTGCGCTGCCTGCGTCGATGCCTGCAATATCGTCATGGACAAAGTCCAACGGCCGCGCGGCTTGATCCGCTACGCCACCGAAAATGGCCTGCTGGGCAAGCTCGATACGGCCGAGATCCGCCGGCGCATGCTGCGTCCGCGGGTGCTGGTCTACAGCACGGTCTTGCTGTTGCTGATCGCCGGGATGAGCGCCTCGCTGGTACTGCGCAACCCGCTCAAGCTCGATGTGATCCGCGACCGCGGCTCGATGGGACGCGAGGTCGACGATGGCCGTATCGAGAACGTGTACCGGCTGCAGGTGACGAACACCAGCGAACAGCCGCTGCGCCTGAGCGTGTCGGCGAGCGGCATACCGTCGGCCACGGTGGTCGACGACAGCGTGATCGGGATCGATGGCGCCACCACGCGCGCCGTGCCGGTGCGGGTGCGGATCGACCAGGGTGCCGGCAAGCCGGGCGCGAACAGGATTGTCTTTACGCTGCAGGCGGTCGATGATCCCGACCTGCGCGTCACCGAAGGCGCGGCCTTCATCGTGCCGAAATGAACCAGGAGAAGAACATGCAAGTGACGAACCCGAACCTGCACGGGGGGACGGCGGCGCCGTGGTACAAGCACCGCTGGCCGTGGTTCCTGATGATCGGACCGTTATCCGTCATGATCGGCACCGGGGTGGCGGTCTACCTGGGCGCGCAGACGCCGGACGCGGTGGTGGTGGCCGACTACTACAAGCAGGGCAAGGCGATCAACCAGGACTTGCGGCGCGACCGCGTCGCCACCGAACTAGGGCTGATCTTTGTCGCGAGCCACGATGCGGGAGCGGGGCGCCTGAGCGGACGCCTGGATAGCCATGGCCAGCCGGTGGTGGCGCCGTTTCGCATCCGCCTGGCGCATCCGACCCAGCCCGGCAAGGACCTGGTACTGGAAGCGCTGCCCGATGCGCACGGCCGTTTCTCGGCCGTGCTGCCGAAGCTCGAAGCGACCCACTGGCAGGTGGTGGTGGAAGGGGCCGGACATGACTGGCGCCTGGCGCGCAGCTGGAGTCCGGCCAGGCACGGGATGCTGGTGATCGAGGCCGACCCGCGTCAGGACTGATCGCCCAGGCGCGCGATCGCCCGCACATAAACCAGTTCCGCGACCAGTTCGACCAGGGTTTGGGTAACGATGATCGCGGGCAGCAGCGGCACCGCGCCGGGCACGGACAGGGCCAGCGGTAGGATCACCAGCGAGTTGCGGGTCGCGCCGCTGAAGGCGACCGCGCGGCCGGCGGGCGCCTCCAGGCGCAGCGATCGCGCCACCAGCCAGCCCGCCAGCGGGGCGAGGATGGCGAAGGCGATATACACCGGCACCACGGCGAGGGCCGCATCGGCCGCCTGGCCGAGCTGTGGCAGGACCGACGCCACCACGATGAACAGTACCAGCGCGGTGGCCGGCACCGGCAGCAGGCCGAGGCTAGTTGAAACGCGGGCACCAGTGCCACTGCGCGCCGCCCAGGCCTGCACGGCGAGCGCCAACAGCAGCGGCACGGCGATCAGCCACACGAAGGCATCGATGAACGGACCTGGCTGGATCAGTCCAGCGGCGTCGTCGCCCAGCATCCAGCCGAGGTACACCGGCAGCAGCGCCATCTGCGCGACCAGCAGCACCGGCGTTGCCGCCAGCAGCAGGCGTGCATCGGCACGGCCCAAGTGGGAAAAGGTCACCACGTAATCGATGCAGGGCGCCAGCAACACCAGCAGCACGCCCAGTCGGACCAGCGGTTCAGCCGGCGCCAATGGCAGCAGCAGCGCGACCAGCAAGGGAATGACGGCGAAGTTGGTGAGCAGCAGGGCGCCGAGGAAGCGGCCATGGGTGAAGGCGCGCCCCAGTTCGGCCAGCGGCACCTGCAGGAAAGTCACGAACAGCATGACGGCCAGCGCGGGGTTGACCGCGGATTCCAGCGCCGTGGTGTGGGGAAGCGCCAGCGCGGCGACGATCGCCAGCGCCACCGCCGCGAAATAAATGCTGACCTGGTTGTTTTCCAGCTTGTCCCTGATGTCCTGCATGCTGCTCCCGTTGCGCGCATGGTGATGTGGCGGCCATTATAGAGAGCATGCGCGCAGCGCGCGTGGGCTCGGGCGCGGTGCGGTAAGATGCCGTCGAGTGGAATTCGACTGGAGGGCAAGTGCAGTACCGGAACCTGCTTTTATATTGGCTGGCGCTCGCGGTGATCGGAATGGCCGCCTTCATTGTGCCGGTGGCCGGCTTTGCGTTCGCCATCGGCGCGCTGCTGTACTTCCTGTATGCGATCGGCTACTGGCTGCTGTTCGTAGTGTCCCTGCACGCGCAGCCGCGCAGCCGCCTGGTGTTCGGCATGACCCGGCGCACCTTTGCGATCCGGCTGGCGATCAGCGCCGGCGTGGTGTTCGTGGGTAGCCTGCTGCTCGGCTGGAAGGTGCTGGCCTGCCTGGCCGCGGCAGTGCTGTATTACTGTGGCGAGAGTGTGATCAAGGACCGGATGATTGCGGCGGGCGGCGGCTATGTCGACCAATAAGCAATGTCAGAGCCCCGCGATCGAGCTGGATTCGTGGGGTGGACGGGTCCCCCGTCCACGCGTTCAATCAGAGCGAAGATGGCCGCGCATCGGCGTGCGTACCGCGGTTGAACGCGTGGGCGGCATAGCCGCCCACCCCACGGTAGTCTGACCTTGCCGACCTGGTTCAAAGGGCGCGCTTCGCGCTGCACAAAGGCGCATTCAGCGCCGCCCAATCGGCCGCCTGGCGCACCGTCTCTGCAGCCGACTGGCCTTCTTCAGCTGGAACCTGGGGCGCGATGCCGCCACGGATAATGGGATCGCCGCCGATGGCATAGCGGGTCGAGGTCAACAAGAGCACTGAGCCATCCGCGAGCTGATGGGTCTTGTTGGCCGTGGTCATGCCGTAGGAAGTCTGGCCAAAGGTGCGTGCCCGCGTGCGTTCGCCCAGCAGGGCAATCAAGAGCATCTCGCCTGCGCTCGACGTGCCTTTCCCGACGACGACGCCGAACGGCGCACCCGAAAACCGCTGCAGCGGATTGTCCGTGCCACCGCCGTACTGGGTTTGCATCACGCGCAATTCGGGTGGCTTGACGAACGCGACCCGCTGGCCGTCGCGCATGACCCAGGCAGCCGGATTCCCCACACTGAACAGCGGATGCATGGCGATCAGCGGCGGCCAGGCATTGCCGCCAAGCTGTGCGCTCAGATCGACGACCAGTGCGCAGGCCTGGTCGGCGTTGGCGGTTGCGGCGTAGTCTGCGTGGAAGCGCTGCAGGAACAGCGGCGCATCGACCTTCATGTCGACGACGCTTTGCGGCGGCGTCCAGTGCAGCACCTGGCCGTGCGCGGTCGGCACCAGCGCAAACGACGATGCCACGGAGCGCGTCGCCGCCACGTGCTGCTCGAACTGGCGCGTGGACGACGCGGTAAGGATGAACGAGTGGCCATCCGCATCGAGCGTACGGAGCAGGGACGTCACATGGCCGAACAGCACCTGGCGATCAACCGGATCGCCGGCCTGCTCGAGCGCCGCCATCAGCTTCGCCTTGGCCGCCGCATATTCTTCCTGCTTGCGTGGGTACAGGCCTTCGGCTTCGACCAGGTCGATCGTCTGCCGCACGACCGCGCGCGCGGTCGCGGCGGGAATCGGATCGGCCGGCGCTGGCGCTGCCTGCAACGGGGTTGCGCAGACCAGCGCAGCGAGCGCCACGACGCACCCCAAACGGCTGAAACGGTGATGTGCCACAGGCTGCCTTCATGGATGGACTAGCCGATATCGTAGCTGCAAGTCGACATGCAGTGAGGGTATGCAGCACTCGCCGTACGTACGCCGCGCGGCAACACCATGCGTTGTCTATCTATTACTTGCGTGTTAAATTCCTAGGCGGCAATAGCGTTACCCGCCATAGATAATCAACCACAAGGAAGACAGAATGCCCTCGACCCGCCAGCGCAGCATGCGCGCCATCATCGCCGCCCTGTTCGTCCCCGCCATGCTCGCCGGCGTCATGCTGCCTGCCGCCGCCGCGCCCGCTAGCGCGCCGCAAGCCGCTGCGACCGCACCGTACCAAGCGTTCGATACCTGGGGCGACAAGTTCGCCGAGGACTGGGTGCGCCTGAGCCCTCAGCTGTCGACCTCGACCCAGTACTTCAGCGGCGCCGAGCAGGCCAGGCTCGATCGCGAACTGACGCCGCTGACCGCAGCCCACCGCCAGAAGTCGATCGCGATGGCGCGCGAAGGCCTCAAGCGCCTGGACGGCTTCAAGTCGGCGCCCTTGAGCGAGACCCAGAAGATTTCGGCAGCGGTGATGCGCTGGTCGCTGCAGAACGCGATCGCCAATGAACCGTTCGAGGACTACAACTTCGTGTTCTCGCAGTTCAGCGGTCCGCAGATCAGCCTGGTCAACTTCATGACCAATACGCACCCGCTGCGCAATGCGGCCGATGTCGACAGCTATCTGGCTCGCCTCGACCAGGTCGCGACCCGCATGGACGAAGCCCTGGCGCGCGCCAAGGCGGCCAGCGCCAAGCAGCTGATTCCGCCGCGCTTCATCCTGGAACGCGCCCAGTTCCAGGTCGACCACTTCCTGAAGCCGGCGGCGAACGAAAACGTGCTGGTGACCACGCTGGCCCAGCGCGGCGGCGAACTGAAGGACCTGACGCCGGAAGCGCGCAGCAAGGCGATTGCGCGTGCCACCAGCATCGTCGAACAGAAGATCCGCCCGGCCTACAGCCGCGTGCAAGCCTTCATGGCCGAGATCCACCCGAAGACCGGCGACGTGGCCGGCATCTCGCGCCTGCCGAACGGCGCCGCAGCCTACAAACGCGCGATCGAGAACTTCACCAGCACCCAGCTGACGGCCGACGAGATCCACACCATCGGCCTGCGCGAAGTGGCGCGCATCGAAGCCGAGATGGACAAGCACCTGCGTTCGCTGGGCCTGGCCGAAGGCGGCATCGAACAGCGCATGCAGCAACTCGACGCGCGCTTCCAGCCGAAGGGCGAGGGCGATCCGCGGCCCGCCATCATCGCCAGCTACAACGAGATGGTACGCGACGCCGAGCGCCGGAGCGCCTCGCTGTTCAACCTGAAACCGCGCGCGCCGGTTGACGTGCGCCGGGTGCCGCCGCTGACCGAGCCGTCGGCTGCAGCCCACTACACGCTGCCGGCGCCGGATGGCAGCCGTCCGGGCATCTTCTGGGTGCCGCTGCGCGGCCCGACCTTCAGCATGGTGCGCATGCGCAGCCTGGCTTACCATGAGGCGGTGCCGGGCCATCACTTCCAGCTCGCGATCCAGCAGGAGATGAGCGACCTGCCGAAATTCCGCAGCCAGCGCATCTTCAGCGGCGGCAGCGCGCACTCGGAAGGCTGGGCGCTGTACACCGAACGGCTGGCGGTGGAGCAGGGCTGGTACGAAGGCGATGTCCCGGGCCTGCTGGGCGCCCTCGGTTCGGAACTGTTCCGCGCGCGCCGCCTGGTGGCCGACACCGGCCTGCACACCAAGGGCTGGACCCGCCAGCAGTCGATCGACTACGGCATGGGCGTGCAGGAGACCGAGCGCTACATCGTCTGGCCGGGCCAGGCCAATGCCTACATGATCGGCATGCTGCGCATCTTGGAACTGCGCCAGAAGGCCGAGAAGGAACTGGGCGACAAGTACTCGCTGCCAGCCTTCCACGACCTGGTGCTGGGCGCCGGCTCGGTGCCGCTGGACGTGCTCGGCGAGCTGGTCGACAACTGGATCGCGCAGCAGAAAAAAGCGTAACTGCCTAACAGCCGGGGTCACATCTGACATTCAGACACGGCCCCGGCTGTACCCGGTTCTACGGCTCCGCTACACTGCATGTTTCACCATCGGGACGCGCGCATGGGACGCTATCGGTATCGGGTATCTCTGGCTGCAGTCATGGCGCTGATTGCCGGGCAGTCCCCAATCCTGGCACGAGCTGCTGAACCTGCATGCTTCGGCACACCGGCGCACGGCGCGGTGACCGGTGCGGTGCCGCTCCCGTTGGCCGGTCCAAACTTTGAAGCCTACACCGAGCACGGCGCCCGGCTTTCCCGCACCCACGTGCATCCGACGGTTGCGGCGATCACGGTCGAGGCCTATCGCCGGCTGGAGGCGACGGCGCCGGGCGTGCGTTTCGTCTACGGCGAGACCGGATTGCCGGATGGCGGTCCTTTCCCACCGCACCGCACCAACCAGAATGGCGCCTCTGTCGATTACATAGTGCCACTGCGTGGCCGTGATGGGCGCCGCGCCATGCTGCCGCGCGCGCTACAAAATAAATACGGCTATGAAGTCGAGCTGGATGCCCAAGGACGCCTCGGAGACCTCGATCTCGATGTGGTGGCGATTGCCGAGCATTTGTATCAGCTGCGCCAGGCAGCCTCGAAACATGGACTGGCGCTGCAGCGCGTGATCCTCGATCCGCCTCTCGCGCGGCGCGTCCTGGCCACGTCCCGCGGCCAGTCTCTGCGCGACCTTCCATGGGTGTGGGGCAAGGTGTGGGTCCGGCACGATGACCATAATCATGTCGATTTCGCGCTGAAATGCAAGCCTATGCCCATCCCGCCCAAGCCATCACGTAATTGATTGTCATCGGTTGATCCACGATCATTCAACACCCGTCAACGGGGTCGCATTTGACATGCCGGCATGGCCCCGGCAGTAACATTTCCATTCATCGCTGAGCCCGTGTCCGAATGTCAGACCTGACCCTCGCTTCTATCATCGCTGAGCCCGTGTCCGAATGTCAGACCTGACCCTCGCTTCTGATGTGACGCTCGGTTTTTGATGTCATCCTGCGCTGATTGAACGCGTGGACGGGGAACCCGTCCACCCTACCGGCGTCTTTCGATTGTCGATCAACATCCCCGCCGCGAGCGGGGATGTTTGTTTTCCGCCTCTGGCAAAGGCCTCATGCGAGCCGAATCAAAGGTGTGGTGCGAACGCGAATGATAATGATTATCGTTTACATGTAAAGACGTTCTCGGTAGAATCATTGTTTTCTCTTCACTGTTTCATCGCGCACCAACACATCCCAGAGAGACCGACTCGATCATGAAATCAATAAAAAGCCGCAAGCACCCGTCCACCCGCAGCCAGGTCGTCGGCACCGCGTTCGCTGCCGTCCTGCTGCCGCTCGGCGCCCAGGCTGCTGACGCCGACGCGCCGAACACGCCCGCCACCGTGGCCCCACAATCGACCGTGGAAATCGTCGGTACCTACGAGAATCCATTCCGCGCCGAGAATGCCTCGTCGCCCAAGTACACCGAGCGCCTGGTCGACACCGCCCAGACCATCCAGGTGATCAAGAAGGAGCTCTTCGAGCAGCAGGGCGCCCTGACCCTGACCGAAGCGCTGCGCAACACCCCCGGCGTCGGCGCCTTCTTCCTGGGCGAGAACGGCAACACCACCACTGGCGACGCGATCTTCATGCGCGGCTTCGATACCTCCAGCAGCATCTACGTCGACGGCGTGCGCGATATCGGCTCGATCTCGCGCGACGTCTTCAACCTCGAACAGATCGATGTGCTCAAGGGCCCAGCCGGCACCGACAACGGTCGCAGCGCGCCGACCGGCTCGGTCAATCTGGTGACCAAGAAGGCCAATCTCACCGACCTGATGACCACCTCGATCACCGGCGGCAGCGGCGACCAGAAGCGGATCACTGCGGATGTCAACCAGGTGCTGGACGCCGAACGCGGCATCGCCGTGCGCCTGAACGTGCTGGCCCAGGATTCAGGCAGCGCCGCGCGCGACGTGGTCGAGAACAAGCGCTGGGCGGTGGCGCCGAGCGTCGGCTTTGGCTTGAATGGCGCGACCCGCGTGCACCTGGACTACCTGCACGTCGACCAGAACAACATCCCCGACGGCGGCGTGTTCGTGATCGGGCTGCCGGGCTACACCAGCCCGGACCGCGCCCGGCCCTGGATCGCCGACGCACCCAAGGTCGATCCGAAGAATTTCTATGGTTCGACCGACGACTACGACGACGTCAAGGCCGACATGGCCACCGTGCGCATCGAGCATGACTTCTCGCCGACCATGAAGCTGCAGAACACCAGCCGCTATGGCAAGACCAGCCAGGACTACCTGCTCACGGCCTTCCTCACCAGCGCAGCCAACCTCGCAACCCCGAACCAGGCCGACCCCAACACCTGGACCCTGGCGCGCAGCATCCGCACCGGCAAGGACCAGGAAAACAAGATCCTCACCAACGTCACGACGCTGACCAGCGAGTTCGACACCGGCGCCGTCAAGCACACCCTGGTAACCGGCCTGGAAGTCACCAGCGAACGCCAGACCACCTGGACCTTGACCGGCCTGGGCACGCTGCCGGCCGCGAACATCTACAATCCGGACCCGAACCAGGCCCCGACCACGCCGGTCAATGTGCGCCGCACCGGCGCCTACAACGAAGGCGAAGTCGATACCCAGAGCCTGTACGTGTTCGACACCGCCAAGGTCGGCGAGCGCTGGATCTTCAATGCCGGCGTGCGGGTCGACCACTTCCGCGGCGATTACTCGGTGGTGGCCCTGACCAATAACGTGCTCACCTCGACCCGCTTCAAGGTTGGCGACAACCTGGTCAACGGCAAGCTGTCGGCGCTGTACAAGCCGACCGCCAACAGCAGCGTGTACGCGATGATCGCCAGCTCCAAGCAGCCGCCGGGCGGCAACTTCACGGTGTCGGGCAGCGCCAACAGCGCCCAGAACCCGATCTACGATCCGCAAGAGACCAAGACCGTTGAACTGGGCGGCAAACTGGACCTGCTCAAGTCCAAGCTGTCGCTGTCGGCGGCGCTGTTCCGCACCGATGTCGAGAACGAGGTCGAGCAAGACCCGGTCGACCTGCAGTACTACCAGACCGGCGAGAAGCGGGTGGAGGGTGTGGAACTCGGCGCGACCGGCGAACTGGCGCCGCACTGGCTGCTCAGCGCGGGCTACCTGTACATGGACACCACCGTCGAACGTGGCCGCAACGTCACCGCCTCGGGCGAGAACAGCCTGACCTACACGCCGAAACAGTCGTTCACCGCCTGGACCTCGTACGACCTGCCATGGGGCCTGCGCATCGGCGGCGGCGCGCGCTTCAGCGACAAGCTGGCGCGCGGCACCGACGGCGCCATCGGCACGCCGGCCTACACCGAATCGTACTGGGTGTTCGACGCCATGGTCGGCTACAAGGTCAACAAGAACGTCGACCTGCGCCTGAACGTGTACAACATCGGCGACGAGAAGTATGTCGCGTCGATCAACAAGAGCGGCTATCGCTACTCGCCGGGCAGCCCGCGTTCGGCCAGCCTGACGGCGAATATCCGCTTCTAAAGCCGATGGTGTAGGGGGGACGGCTTTGCCGTCCACGCGGTGATCGTTGGCGGCAAGATCATCCGGCATGGTGTTTTTTGCGGTAACAATCGACGCTTGGACGGCCGAGCCGTCCACCCCATGATGCGCTCGGCCGGAGGCAACCGGCCCGGATGGTGCGCGGCCCGCCTGGTGCGCTTGCGCTATACTCGCAGCCCATGCGCATACAGCTTTTCTCGGACCTGCACCTCGAACGCTATCCCGACTTCCGTCCGCTCATCCTGCCCGGGACGGATGTCGTGGTGCTGGCCGGCGATATCGGCTCCTACCAGTCGGGTTCGCGCCTGTCGACCATCGACTTCGGCCTGGAGCGGTTCTCGCCCCAGCTGCCCGAACTGGCGCACAAGACGGTGCTGTTCATCCCCGGTAACCACGAATTCGACGCGCTCGACTTCGACGACACCTATGCGCGCCTGCGCGCCACCTGCGAACGGCTCGGCATCGTCTGGCTCGACCGCGAGATCGTCACCATCGGGCAGGCGCGCTTCATTGGCACCACCCTGTGGAGCGATTTCGATGCGCTGGCCGTGCAGGAGTCCGACCTGACCAAGCAGCTCCAGCAGCGCAACAAGGCGTTTCGCGCGGCGAACTATTACCTCAGCAAGAACACGACCCTCAAGAACGGCGAGCAGGTGCTGGCCGAAGGCATCCGCGCCATGTCGCTCGATTGCCAGGCCTGGCTGCGCGCGGCGCTGGACACGCCCTTCGATGGCGATACCATCGTCGTCACCCACTTCGCCCCGAGCCTCTTGAGCGCCGATCCGCGCTATGGCAAGACGCCCGGCACGGCGGGCTTCTGCAACGCGCTCGACGACCTGTTCAAACAGGCGCAGGTCTGGATGCACGGCCACCTGCACTGCATGAACGACTATGTGGTCGAGGGCCGTGACGGGGCCCACGCCTGGTCGTGCCGCGTGGTAGCCAATCCGCTCGGCTACCTGAGCAAGGGCGAGCAGGAAGGCTTCCGTCCTGAGCTCGTGATCGAGCTGTAGTTACTCGAGCGGCGGCTCGACCCGCGACGACAGGGTGTCGATCAGCGTGCCGATGCCGTCTTCCTCGACCGGTGGCTGTTCCTGTTCCGCATACTCCGCATACACCCAGTCGCCGCCGGCGCGCGCCACGCCTTCCGGCGGCAGTGGCTCATGCTGCGGTGTTTTCGCCAACGCCACCTTCATGAAGTCGACCCAGATCGGCAGCGCCAGCGTGGAGCCGAATTCGCGTCCGCCCAGTGAGCGTGGGTCGTCGTAACCCATCCAGGCCACCGCCACGGTGGCGCCGCCATAGCCTGCGAACCAGCCGTCGACCGCATTGCTGGTGGTGCCGGTCTTGCCGGCCAGGTCGTTGCGGTGCAACTGGCGCGAGGCCGCGGTTGCGGTGCCGTAGCGCGTCACATCGCGCAGCATGCTGTCGGTAATGAAGGCGTTGCGGGCATCGAGCACCCGGGCTTTGGCCTGGCGCGGCGCGGCGCGCGCCTGTTCGAACACGACCTTGCCGTCGCCATCCTGAATGCGCGCGATCAGCCACGGCTCGACGCGGTAGCCGCCGTTGGCCAGCACGGCGTAGGCGCCGGCCATCTGCAGCGGCGTGACGGCGCCGGTGCCCAGCGCCATGGTGAGATTGCGCGGCTGGCGGGCGGCGTCAAAGCCGAAGCGCGCCAGGTGCTCGCGGGTATGGTCGACGTCGAGCGCGCGCAGCATGCGCACGGTCGGTACGTTCCTCGAGCGCGACAGCGCGTGGCGGATCGTGACCGGGCCTTCGAACAGATTGTCGTCGTTGCGCGGCGACCAGTTGGCATACGTCTTCTCGCCTGCGAAGTCGATCGGCTCGTCGAGGATCATGGTGCCCGGGAAGAAGCCGCGCTCCAGGCCGGCCGAGTAGACGAAGGGCTTGATGCTCGATCCCGGCTGGCGCCAGGCCTGGGTCACGTGATTGAACTTGTGCAGGTTGAAGTCGAAGCCGCCGAC
>Ga0265798_10007991_pt1 | contig 13579 bp, 8 predicted proteins | sample P3T30metagenome_FD_192430 | JGI IMG/M metagenome (GOLD analysis project Ga0265798, IMG submission 192430) | Plant litter microbial communities from East Loma Ridge, Irvine, California - P3 T30 | ecosystem: Environmental > Terrestrial > Plant litter > Unclassified | place: USA: California...
GCCGATGTCGAGCCAGGCCTCGAGCACCGGACGATAGGTCCAGATATTCGGTCCGCGCAGGTAAGTCACGCGCAGGAATTTGATGTCGTTCTTCTTGGTCATGGTTTCACTTTTGCCACCTGGCGCCTCTCTTGCGCTGGCCGCTTGTCCTTGTATGCCTGACTACCCATATGCAGCGAATGACAGCGGCGTGATCTATACTCGCTGCCCTGTTGCGCTGCAACATTCCCATTAACACGTTATCCGTGTCATCCAAACGATACCCATAAACGTTCTAGCGCTCTGTGGAGCGTTTCACGCAACGGCGTAACGACGGTCCTTCATGCATCGCCAAATCGGCGCGCATTGCCACCCTTATAAAAAAAGCCTGTTACCGGGCGCAATACATGACAACTCAACAACCTGCTATTCCTTCATCGCTAGCACTTTCCGCCAGTTCGGTGCCTGATCGGTGGCAAAGTGACGTCGCGAAACAGCTTGCACCAGGGGAAAACGTTTTAAGCAGCGTAGAGGTTGACCTCGATGCGAAATTACATTTTTCCAAAGGCTTGGTACTGGTCACCGACCGCCGCCTGCTGGCGCGCGCGCCGGGCGAGTCGCAATGGCGTGATTGGCCACACCGCGCCGGTACCGAACTGCGCCATCACGACCACGCCGGCGTCGGCCACCTGGAACTGATCGACGACCAAGGCCTGCTGGCCGGCTGGCGCTTTACCCTCGGCCAGAACCTGCACGCGATCCGTGTGAGCGATCACTTCCGCGATCAGGTCGAGAGCGCGCGCAGTGGCGTCGCCGTCCAGCCGCCCGACCAGCAGACTTGCCCGAGCTGCAAGGCGCCGCTCGAACCGGATCAGGAAGACTGCCCGATCTGCGAAAAAGTGCTGCACACGCCGCCGTCGACCTGGACCTTGTTCCGCCTGTGGCGTTTCGCCCAGCCGTATAAAGGGCAGTTGTTGCTGGGCTTTTTGCTGATGCTCGGTTCGACCGGGGCGCACATGATCCCGCCGTATCTGACGATGCCGCTGATGGACAATGTCCTGATCCCGTATCAGAACGGGCAGGCAATCGACACCACGCTTGTCTATTTATACATGGGCGGCCTGTTTGCGTCCGCACTGCTGGCCTGGCTGCTGGGCTGGGCCAAGACCTATGTGCTGGCGCTGGCCTCGGAGCGCATCGGCGCCGACCTGCGCTCGACCACGTATGAACACCTGATGCGGCTGTCGCTCGAATTCTTTGGCGGCAAACGCACCGGTGACCTGATGGCGCGTATCGGCAGCGGCTCGGACCGGATCTGCGTATTCCTGTCGCTGCACCTGCTCGACTTCATGTCCGACGTCCTGATGATCATCATGACCGGCATCATCCTGTTTACGATCAATCCCTGGCTGGCTTTGGTCACGCTGCTGCCGCTGCCGTTCATCGCCTGGATGATCCACCTGGTGCGCGACAAGCTGCGCACCGGCTTCGAGAAAATCGACCGCGTGTGGGGCGAGGTAACCAATGTGCTGGCCGATACCATTCCCGGTATTCGGGTGGTGAAGGCGTTTGCCCAGGAAAAGCGCGAAGCGGCGCGCTTCCGGGAAGCGAACCGGCACAACCTGGCCGTCAACGACAAATTGAACCGGGTGTGGTCGCTGTTCTCGCCGACCGTGTCGTTCCTGACCGAACTGGGTCTGTTGGTGATCTGGTGCTTCGGTATCTGGCAGGTCGCGCGCGGCGATATCACGGTCGGCACGCTGACCGCCTTCATCGCCTATAGCGGCCGTTTCTATGTACGCCTGGATTCGATGAGCCGCATCGTGTCGGTGACGCAGAAATCGGCGTCCGCCGCCAAGCGTATCTTCGACATCCTCGACCATGTGTCGAGCGTGCCGGACCCGGCCAACCCGGTCAAGGTCGACAAGATCGAAGGCCATATCGAGCTGCGCGAAGTCGGTTTCCGCTACGGTAACCGGGCGGTCAATCGTGGTATCTCGCTCAAGATCAAGGCGGGCGAGATGGTCGGCCTGGTCGGGCATAGCGGCTCGGGCAAGAGCACGCTGGTCAACCTGATCTGCCGCTTCTATGATGTGGCCGAAGGCGCGATCCTGCTCGACGGCCAGGATATCCGCTCGTTTGCGGTGGCCGACTACCGTCGCAATATCGGGCTGGTGCTGCAAGAGCCGTTCCTGTTCTTCGGCACCATCGCCGAAAATATCGCCTACGGCAAACCGCATGCGTCGCGCGAAGAGATCATCGCCTCGGCACGCGCGGCGCATGCCCACGAATTCATCCTGCGCCTGCCGCAGGGCTACGATTCGATGGTCGGCGAGCGCGGGCAGGGCCTGTCGGGCGGCGAGCGCCAGCGCATTTCGATCGCGCGCGCACTGCTGATCGATCCGCCGATCCTGATCCTGGACGAAGCGACATCGTCGGTCGATTCGGAAACCGAGAAAGAGATCCAGAAGGCGCTGGATAATCTGGTGCAGGGCCGTACCACGATCGCCATCGCCCACCGCCTGTCGACCCTGCACCGGGCCGACCGCCTGGTGGTGCTGGACCGCGGGGTGGTGGTCGAAGAAGGCAATCACGATGAACTGATGGCGCGCGAAGGCGCTTACCACCGGTTGTACGAAGCGCAGGCGCGCAACGTCGACCAGGACCTGGATGACAAGGACGCATGATGAGCAGAGTTTCGACACTCCCTTTCCAGCTGCGCCGCGACAGTTTCGGCAAGTTGATCATCACGCTGGAGAATGGTGAAGAATGGGTCGGCGTGACACCGGTGCGCGCCTTCCCGATCCAGGCCCCGACCAAGGGCATTTCGCTGGTGCGCGAGGGCGGCAAGGAAGTCGCCTGGATCGACGACCTGGCCGACATGCCGGATGACATCCGCACCCTGGTGCGCGAAGAGATCGAGGGCCGCGAATTCATTCCCGAGATCCTGGCCATCAAGGATGTGTCGAGTTTCGCCACGCCCTGCACCTGGTTCGTGCAGACCGACCGCGGCGACACCGAATTCGTGCTAAAGGTCGACGAGGACATCCGCCGCATCGGCGAGGCCTCGCTCCTCATCGCGGATAACCATGGCATCAACTTCCTGGTGCGCGATATGTTCAAGATCGACAAGCACAGCCGCAAGATCCTGGACCGCTTCCTGTGAACCTGCATTGAACCGGCGCTGGGCAGCGTGACCGCCCAGCGTTCGTCCGCCCACATACCTGTGCGCGCGACCCGATTACAGTCTTCCCATCGGCCACATGGCCATCCTTTCAGGAGAAGACTATGGATTCCATCAACCGCAACCAACCCGAAGAAAACCGCCGCGACCTGGCCGGCGTGGAGGCCATCGAGCGCATCAAGGACATGATCGACGACGCCGACGCCTGCTTCTTCTGCACCGGCGACGGCCAGGGCCCGAGCCGCGGTGTGCGTCCGATGAGCGTGCGCGAAACCGACGACGCCGGCGCCATCTGGTTCCTGAGCAGCATCGACAGCCACAAGAACCAGGAACTGCAGGCCAATCCCACTGTGAAGCTGTTCTTCCAGGCGGGCAAGCATTCCGGTTTCCTGGAGCTCGACGGCCATGCCGAGATCTCGCAGGACAAGGCGCGCATCAAGCAGTTGTGGAACTCGATGCTCAAGACCTGGTTCACCGAGGGCGAAGACGATCCGCGCATCACCGTCATCAAGATCACGCCCAGGACCGGCTACTACTGGGACAACAAGCACGGCGACGCCGTGGCCGGGGTCAAGGTGGCGGTCGGCGCCATGATCGGCAAGACGCTCGACGATTCGATCGAGGGTACACTGTCTTTCTAATATAGAGTAGGGCAGGACGTAGGGTGGACGGCTTGCCGTCCACGCGTTCAAACTGCGTCGTCTCAGAGCCTATGTGATTTGAACGCGTGGACGGCAGAGCCGTCCACCCTACGGAGCGGCGATTGCAGTTCATCCTCGTAACATTCGGCTCGGCTGGCGACCTGTTCCCCTTTCTCTGGATGGGCCGGGCGTTGCGTGCACGCGGGCATCGGGTCGACCTGCTCGGCCCGGAGCAGCATGGGGAGTATGTCGAGGTGGCCGGGCTCACCTTCCACGGCCTGCCGGCCGATCCGGCGGTGCTCGACCATCCCGACCTGTGGCATCCGACCCGCGGCCTGGCCGTGGTATGGGAAGCCACGCGGCCGGCGATGGCGCAGCTGCCGCAGCTGGTCGAGGCGCTCGCCACCGACAAACGCCCCGTGCTGCTGGTCCATCCGCTGGCCTTGCCCGAGGCCGACCTGTGCCGCCTTGCCGCACCTGGCATGAAGATCGCCACCACCTACCTGGCGCCGGCCAACCTGCCGACCGTGCACGATCCGCTGCTGCTGGGGCCATGGAAGGTGCCGCGCTGGGTGCCGCACGGCGCGCGCCGCTGGTTGTGGCGCAGCCTGGCCGCACGCTTCATCGACCCGGTGGCGCTGCCCAGCCTGAATGCGGCGCGTCGTCAACACGGTTTGACGCCGGTGCGAAGCCTGATCGAATACGTCCCTGCAGTGGCCGACCTGTCGCTGGCGCTGTTCCCCGACTGGTTCGCGGCGCCGCCGCCCGACTGGCCCCAACCGCTGCTACAGGCCGGTTTCCCGCTGTACGACCCCGATCCGGATGCGGCGCCGAGCGCCGAATTGCGGACCTTCCTCGCTGCGGGCACCGCGCCGGTGGTGTTCACGCCCGGCACCGGCAACCGTCAGGCGCGTGCCTATTTCGAGGCTGCGGCGCACGCGGTCGGCAGCCTAGGCCTGCGCGCGATCTTCCTGACGCCGTATCGTGACCAGTTGCCTCCGATACTCCCGCCGGGCGTGTGCTGGCAGGAATACGTGCCCCTGAAAGCCTTGCTGCCGCATGTGGCGGCCCTGGTCCACCATGGCGGGATCGGCACCACGGCCGAAGCCATGCGTGCCGGCCGGCCGCAACTGGTAGTGCCGCTGGCGCACGATCAGTTCGACAATGCGGCGCGGGTCGAGGTATTGGGCGTCGGCGCCAGCCTGCATGCGTCGCGCGTGACACCTGGCCGGATGGTAGCGGCGCTGCAGCGGGTGGTCGGTAACGCGGCAATGCAGGCGCGCTGCGCCGACGTCGCCGCCCGGTTCGTGGGCAAGAACAGCATCGACGCGCTGTGCACGCGGCTCGAATCACTGGCAGGTGGGTGACGCCGATTGTTGGAAAGCGCACCGACATCGATCCTGCCCAGGCGTCCAATGAAGCATCATTGATTACGCTGGAGGGCAGATGCCCAGCAAGAAGCTTCCCAACAACGCCGCCGAAGACGGCTACGTCCATGTGCGCGGTGCGCGCGAACACAATCTGAAGAACGTCGACCTCGACATCCCGCGCGGGAAGCTGGTCGTGTTCACCGGTGTTTCGGGTTCCGGCAAATCCTCGCTGGCTTTCGGCACCCTGTATGCCGAAGCCCAGCGGCGCTACCTGGAATCGGTCTCGCCCTACGCGCGCCGCCTGTTTCACCAGATGCCGGTGCCCGAGGTCGACGAGATCGAAGGCTTGCCGCCGGCCGTCGCCCTGCAGCAGCAGCGCGGCACGCCAACCGCGCGCTCGTCGGTCGGCAGCGTCAGCACGCTATCGAACTCGCTGCGCATGCTGTATTCGCGCGCCGGCGACTATCCGCCCGGGCAGGAGCTGCTGTACGCCGAATCGTTTTCGCCCAATACGCCGCAGGGCGCCTGCCCGCGCTGCTCGGGCCTGGGCCGCATCTATGACGTGACCGAGCATTCGATGGTGCCCGACGACAGCCTCACCATCCGCGAGCGCGCCATCGCCGCCTGGCCGCCGGCCTGGCACGGCCAGAACCTGCGCGACATCCTGGTCACCATGGGCTACGACGTCGACACCCCGTGGCGCGACTTGCCGAAGAAGGACCGCGACTGGATCCTGTACACCGACGAGAGCCCGAGCGTGCCGGTCTATGCCGGCTTGACGCCGAAGGAAACCAAGGCGGCCCTCAAGCGCAAGGACCCGCCGAGCTACCAGGGCACCTTTACCGGCGTGCGGCGCTATGTGATGCAGACTTTCGCCAACACCGAAAGCGCGTCGATGAAGAAGCGCGTGGCGCGCTATATGGTCAGCAATGCCTGCCCGGAATGCGAAGGCAAGCGCCTGCGCCGCGAATCGTTGTCGGTCACGTTCGCCGGCCACGATATCGCCGAGATCTCGCGCCTGCCGCTGGCCCGGCTGGCCGAGCTGCTCCAACCCTATGCCCAGAGCAAGGACAAGCCGGACAAGCACCTGCACGCCGAACAGCTGATCGTACGCCGCCGCATCGCGGCCGACCTGGCCGCGCGCCTCGAGGTGTTGCTGGCGCTGGGCCTGGGTTACCTGGCGCTCGATCGCAGCACGCCGACCCTGTCGCCGGGCGAACTGCAGCGCCTGCGCCTGGCCACGCAGGTGCGATCGAGCCTGTTCGGGGTGGTGTATGTGCTCGATGAACCGTCGAGCGGCCTGCATCCGGCCGACACCGAAGCCTTGCTCGACGCGCTGGCCGAGCTGAAGGCGGCCGGCAATTCGCTGTTCGTGGTCGAGCATGCGCTGGACGTGATCCGGCATGCCGACTGGCTGGTCGACGTCGGTCCGCTGGCCGGCGAGCGTGGCGGCCAGGTGTTGTATAGCGGCGAACCGGAGGGACTGCGCAAGATCGAACAGTCGCAGACCCGGCGCTATCTGTTCGGCGAGGCGCCGCCACCGGCGCGCACGCCGCGTGAGCCCAGCGGCTGGCTCAAGCTCGAGGGCGTGCACCGCAATAACCTGCGCGAGCTGGAGGTTGCATTCCCGCTCGGCGTGCTGACAAGTGTGACGGGCGTGTCGGGCTCGGGTAAATCGAGCCTGGTGAGCCAGGTGCTGGTCGAACTGGTCGGCCAGGCCCTGGGGCAGGGCGCCGCGGCGCAAGAGGAGCAGCCGGACGAGCCGGACCTGGAGCGCGACGAAGCGCTGCCGCTGGAGGGGCGCATCGTGTCGGGCATGGAGGGCGTGCGGCGCCTGGTGCGGGTCGACCAGAAGCCGATCGGCCGCACACCGCGCTCGAACCTGGCCACGTATACCGGTTTGTTCGACCAGGTGCGCAAACTGTTTGCGGCGACGCCGGACGCCAAGAAGCGCCGCTACGACGCCGGGCGGTTCTCGTTCAATGTCGCCAAGGGACGCTGCGAACACTGCGCCGGCGAGGGCTTCGTGATGGTCGAGCTGCTGTTCCTGCCGAGCGTGTATGCGCCATGCCCGACCTGCGAAGGGGCGCGCTATAACGCCGAGACGCTGCAAGTACAGTATCGGGGCAAGAATATCGCCGAGGTGCTGGGCATGACGGTGGGGGAGGCGATCGACTTCTTCAAGGATGAAGCGCTGGTCGAGCGTTCGCTGGAGGTGTTGAACGAGGTCGGGCTGGATTACCTGCGCCTGGGCCAGCCGGCCACCGAGCTGTCGGGTGGCGAGGCGCAGCGCATCAAGCTGGCGTCTGAACTGCAGCGCGCCACCCGCGGCAATGCCTTGTATGTGCTGGACGAGCCGACAACCGGCCTGCACCCGGTCGATGCCGACCGCCTGATGGTGCAGTTGAATCGCCTGGTCGATGCCGGCAACAGCGTGATCGTGGTCGAGCATACGATGCGGGTGGTCGCTGGCAGCGATTGGGTGATCGATGTCGGGCCGGGCGCGGGCGACGAGGGCGGGTCGGTGGTGGCTTCCGGCCCACCAGCCACTGTCGCGCGCAATAAGACCAGCCGTACTGCGCCCTATTTGAAACTGCATCTGTAGCCCTGAATCGTCATTCCCGCGACAGCGAGAATCCAAGTCTGCGTACGCATGCACCTGCAGCCCTGAAACCGTCATTCCCGCGAAGGCGGGAATCCAAGTCTGCACGTGCATGCACCTGCAGCCGTGACCCGTCGCTCCCGCGAAGGCGGGAATCCAAGTCTGCATACGCATGCACCTGCAGCCCTGAAACCGTCATTCCCGCGAAGGCGGGAATCCAAGTCTGCATGCGCAGCCGCCAGCGCTCGCCGTGGTGGCAGTGCCGAGGCCTTGGATTCCCGCCTTCGCGGGAATGACGTGTATACGCGCGCTAACACATATGGATGCGCCAGCCAAACAGTGCGCGGATTCCATATGCATTTTGATAAGATCACGCCCACGCAAACCGTGGGCATGCTTACGCACGACCGTGCGGCTTGCGTGTGGGCGCTAATTCACATTTGCGTTACACTTAGGATATTTTTTTTCTAACAGAACAACAGGCATGCCCGGTCCAACCATCGAAAACAGCGAGTTTCGCCGCATTCTGACTCGCAATGTCGCTCTGCCGCTGGGCATGAGTATTGTTAGTGCGATCGTGTTTGTAGGCATCATCGCGTACCTGATCAATAGCCTGACCTGGGTCGAGCATTCGCAGAAGGTGATCGGCGGCGCCCATGAAATCCGCAAGCTGTCGGCCGAGATGGAGTCGGGCATGCGCGGCTACCTGTTGGCTGGCGATGAAGATTTTCTCTCGCCCTATCTGCTGTCTGCCCAGCGCATGGGATCCGGCCTGGATTCGCTGGCTGACCTGGTCAAGGACAACCTGGCGCAGTCCGAACGGGTCACCCGCATCAGCCAGATCCAGAAGCAGTGGGAAGCCTTCGCCAACGACATGATTTCACGCCGCCGCGCCAACGACATCAGTTATATCGATGCCGTGACGAGCGGTCGCGGCAAGTCGCTGACCGACGAGATGCGCCGCAACTTCGACCTGGTGCTGGCATCCGAAATGCGTCTGCTGCAAGAGCGCAGCGACGCCGCGCGCAGCACCACGTTCTGGTCGGTGGCCGCCTTCCTGCTGCTGTCCGCGATCGTCGGCGGCAGCCTGGCCGCCTTCGGCCGGCGCCAACTGGTGCGCCTGTCCGACACCTATAACGAAGTGTTGGCGCATGAGGCCGAGCACAATGACAAGCTGCGCCACCAGGACTGGCTGCGCACCGGGCAGAACGAGCTCAATGTGCGCAGCGCCGGCCAGATCAACCTCGAGCCGCTGGCCGACGCCTTGCTGCCGTATGTGGTCAAGTACCTCGATGGCGTGATCGGCGCCATGTATGTGCGCAGCGAAGACGGCGCCATGCGCCGCATCGGCGCCTATGGCTTCGCCCACAGCGCGACCCAGCGCGCCGAGGTCATCGCGCCGGGCTCCACCCTGGCCAGCAAGGCGGCCGAAGAGAACCGCCTGATGGTGCTCGACCAGCTGCCGGACGATTACATCAAGGTCGGCACCAGCCTGGGCGAAGCGTCGCCGCGCTCGCTGATCATCGCGCCATTCCACAACCATGGCAAGGTCAAGGGCGTGTTCGAGATCGCCTTCCTGCGCCCGGTCGAGCAGCGCGACCGCGAATTCCTGGGCTTCATCGCGCAGTCGGTCGGCGCCGCCATGGCCGCGGTGCTGTATCGCCAGCGCCTGCAGGACGCGCTCGAAGAAAGCCAGACCCTGAACGAAGAACTGCAGGTGCAGCAGGAAGAGCTGCGCACCGCCAACGAAGAGCTGGAAGAACAGTCGCGCGCGCTGGAAGAATCGCAGTCGGCGCTGGAAAACCAGCAGGCCGAGCTGCGCACCACCAACGATCAGTTGGCCGAACAGGCGCTGAACCTGGACATGAAGAACTCGGCCCTGCAATCGGCCCAGGAGCAGCTGCACCAGCGCGCCGTAGAACTTGAGAGCGCGAGCCGCTACAAGTCTGAATTCCTGGCCAATATGTCGCACGAGCTGCGCACGCCGCTGAACAGCTCCCTGATCCTGGCCAAGCTGCTGTCCGATAATACCGGCGGCAACCTCTCCGACGAGCAGGTGCGCTTTGCCCAGACCATCTACTCGGCCGGCAACGACCTGCTGCAGCTGATCAACGACATCCTCGATATCTCGAAGGTGGAGGCGGGCAAGCTGGAGCTGGTGCCGGAAGACGTGCCGGTGCGGCGCGTGGTCGAGGGCCTGGCGCGTACCTTCGAGCCGCTGGCGCGCCAGAAGGCGCTCGAGTTCAAGATCAGTGTCGATCCAGGCGTGCCGGCCAGCCTGCACACTGACCGCCAGCGCATGGAACAGATCCTCAAGAACCTGCTCTCGAATGCCGTGAAATTCACCGAGATCGGTGGGGTCAGCCTGTCGGTGTCGACCACGCCCGAAGGCGATGTCGCGTTCCGGGTGCAGGACAGCGGCATCGGCATCGCGCACGACCAGCAGGACAAGATCTTCGACGCCTTCCACCAGGCCGACGGCACCACCAGCCGCCGCTTCGGTGGCACTGGCCTGGGCCTGTCGATCACGCGCGACCTGACCCGCCTGCTGGGCGGCAGCGTGGCCGTGTCGAGCGCGCCGAACGAGGGCAGCGTGTTCACCTTGACCCTGCCACGCGGGATTCCGGATGTGCCGGCGCCGTCCGAGCACGCGAGCGCGCCCGTGCAGCTGCCGCATTACACCTCGGCGCCCGCCGTGGTCGCGCCTGCGGCCGCCGCTGCCTCAGTAACGCCGGCGCCGAGCGGCGAGCCATTGTCGACCTTCCCGGACGACCGCGATCATCCGGCGGCGGGACGCCGCACGGTGCTGGTGGTCGAGGACGAGATGGCATTTGCGCGTATCCTGTACGACCTGGCGCGCGAGCTCGATTACCGCTGCCTGGTGGCGATGAGCGCCGACGAGGGCCTGGCGCTGGCCGTCAGCCAGCGTCCCGACGCCGTGCTGCTCGACGTGCGTCTGCCGGACCGCTCGGGCCTGACCGTGCTGCAGCAGCTGAAAGACAATCCATCGACCCGCCATATTCCAGTGCACGTCATCTCGAGCATCGAGAGCGGGGGCGAAGCGCTGCACCTGGGCGCCATCGGTTATGCGATGAAACCGACCAGCCGCGAAGACCTGGAAGAAGTGTTCCGCAAGCTGCAAGAGAAATCGAGCCAGAAGATCAAGCGCGTGTTGCTGGTCGAGGACGACGAGCGCCAGCGCGACAGCGTGGTGGCCCTGATCGCCGACACCGACGTCGAGATCGCGGCAGTGGGCACCGCCAGCGAGGCCCTGGCCCACCTCAAGCGTGAAGTATTCGACTGCATGATCATCGACCTCAAGCTGCCCGATATGCAGGGCGGCGAGCTGCTCGAGCGCATGTCGCACGAAGAGCTGTGCTCGTTCCCGCCGGTGATCGTCTACACCGGCCGCAACCTGACGCGCGACGAAGAAGCCCAGCTGCTGCGCTATTCGCGCTCGATCATCATCAAGGGCGCGCGCTCGCCCGAGCGCCTGCTCGATGAGGTGACGCTGTTCCTGCACAAGGTGGAGTCCGAGCTGTCGACCGAGCGCCAGAGCATGCTCAAGGCGGTGCGTGGGCGCGACCGCGTGTTCGAGGGCCGCACCATCCTGCTGGTGGACGACGATGTGCGCAATGTGTTCGCGTTGACCTCGGCGCTCGAGCAGCGTGGGGCCAGGGTCGAAGTCGGCCGCAACGGCTTCGAAGCGATCGCGAAACTCGATGAAGTGCCGGGCATCGACCTGGTGCTGATGGATATCATGATGCCGGGCATGGACGGCCTGGAAGCGACGCGCCGCATTCGTCTAGATGCCCGCTTCGACCGCCTGCCGATCATCGCCATCACCGCCAAGGCCATGAAGGACGACCAGGAACAGTGCCTGGCCGCCGGCGCCAACGATTACCTGGCCAAGCCGATTGACCTGAGCCGCCTGTACTCGCTGCTGCGGGTCTGGATGCCGACCCTGGAGAGAATTTGAGCCACGTCCCGAGCGACTTCGACATCGAGCTGCGGATGCTGGTCGAAGCCGTGTACCTGAAATATAACTATGACTTCCGCGACTATACCGGCGCTTCGCAAAAGCGCCGGGTGCTGGTGGCCATGCGCGAGATGGAGTGCGCCACGGTCTCCGAGCTGCAGTCGCGGGTGCTGCACGAGCCGAACGGCTTCGCCCAGCTGCTGCAGTACCTGACGATTCCCGTCACCGAGATGTTCCGCGACCCCGACTACTTCCTGGCCGTGCGCGAGCAGGTGGCGCCTTTCCTCAAGACTTATCCGTCGCTGAAGATCTGGGTGGCCGGCTGCAGTACCGGCGAAGAAGTGTATTCGCTGGCCATCCTGCTCAAGGAAGAAGGGCTGCTCGAGCGCAGCATCATCTATGCGACCGACATCAATCCCGAGTCGCTGGAGGCGGCGCGGCGCGGCGTGTTCCCGCTCGAGCGCATGCGTTTGTATACCGAGAACTACCAGAAGTCCGGCGGCAAGGCCGCGTTCTCGGACTATTACACGGCGGCCTATGGCGGCGCGCTATTCGAGCGCAGCCTGATGGAGAACGTGACCTTCGCCGACCACAGCCTGTCGACCGACAGCGTGTTCTCGGAGACCCACTTTGTCAGCTGCCGCAATGTGCTGATCTACTTTAACCGGCGCCTGCAAGACCGGGTGTTCGGCCTGTTCTACGATTCGCTGTGCCATCGCGGCTTCCTGGGCCTGGGCAGCAAGGAAAGCATCGACTTTTCCAGCTATGCCGAGCGCTTCGAGCCACTGGCGCGGCGCGAACGGCTGTTCCGCAAGGTGGCCCCATGACACCGCAGCAGCAGTTGGCCAAGGTGATGGACGGGCGCCGCATCGAGATGGTCGTGATCGGCGGTTCGGCCGGCGGCGTCGACGCCCTGGTCGGACTGCTGCCGACACTGCCGGCCGATTTCGGGCCGGCCGTGGCCTGCATCCTGCACGTGCCGGCCGACCGCGAGAGCCGGCTGGCCGAGCTGTTCGCCGCGCGTGCGCTGTTGCCGGTGCGCGAGGCGCAGGACAAAGAACCGATCCAGCCCGGGACCGTGTATTTCGCCGGTTCCGGCTACCACCTGTCGGTCGAGCGGGATCGCAGCTTTTCGCTCAGCTGCGAGCCGCCGGTGCAATACGCGCGGCCGGCGATCGACATCCTGATGGAATCGGCCGCCGACGTGTATGGTCCGGCACTTGCAGGTATACTGCTGACCGGCGCCAATTTCGATGGCGCCGACGGCATGTGCCGCATCCGCGAATGCGGCGGCCTGACCATCGTCCAAGACCCTGAAGAAGCACAAGCCCGGTCCATGCCCGAAGAGGCAATCCGGCGCTGTGCCCCGCACCTGGTGCTGCCGCTATCCGCGATCCGCACCGTGTTGCCCCTGTTGGAGACCCCATGAGCGTCCAGGAACCAAGCAAAATTCTGATCGTCGATGACCTGCCGGAGAACCTGCAGGCGTTAGAGGCGCTGCTGCGGCATGAGCAGCGCGCCATCTACCAGGCGGGTTCCGGTGAACAGGCGCTGGCGCTGCTGCTCGAGCACGAGTTCGCACTGGCCATCCTCGACGTGCAGATGCCGGGCATGGACGGCTTCGAGCTGGCCGAGGTGATGCGCTCGACAACCCGTACGCGCCACATCCCGATCGTGTTCGTGTCGGCGGCCGGGCGCGAACTCGATTACGCCTTCAAGGGCTACGAGAGCGGGGCGGTCGACTTCATGTACAAGCCGCTCGACGCCGATGCGGTGCGCAGCAAGGTCAACGTGTTCGTCGCGCTCGACCAGCAGCGGCGCGAG
>Ga0265798_10007993_pt1 | contig 13578 bp, 10 predicted proteins | sample P3T30metagenome_FD_192430 | JGI IMG/M metagenome (GOLD analysis project Ga0265798, IMG submission 192430) | Plant litter microbial communities from East Loma Ridge, Irvine, California - P3 T30 | ecosystem: Environmental > Terrestrial > Plant litter > Unclassified | place: USA: California...
TGGGCCGCATGGCCGGAGCACAGGGAGGAACGGTGATGAGGAACCCTGAAGGATGACCCGGCCGATCCGGCTACGATAGGCTGTCGATCCTAGCCCGGATGCTATGGATCAAGACCATCAACATGACAAGTGCACCGCGGACTCAACACCGTGTCGACGTCATATTCCTATCATGCTTTTCGTCGAGCTACCGTCATGGGTGTTTGTGCCGGGGCGGAATGTATTTACTATAACCCCTCTCGGTCGCGCTCTGGAAGCATATTCCCTTCCTTCAACACCCAGCTTACCTATCGACACCCCTTGCAGGCTTTCCAAGTGTCTTTGATTCACCAGCCAAGATGGGCAACAACGCACTCAATGTCAACGGTATTTCATTTAGCTTGCACACGTCTAGACGGCACACCTTACTGACAGTCATTCCTAGGCGACGCCGTCAACAATGCTCACGCTGAGATTGCCATCACCACTCACGGTTCCGACTGGTACTGGGCCGTGACCGCTGTCATGATCACGTCGACCATCGCCTTCATGGGTCTTGCCCTCACCAAGCCTCGTCAACACCGCATCTTCCACTACATCACCGCCATGATCACCATGGTCGCCTCCATTGCCTACTTCTCCATGGCTTCCAACCTTGGCTGGACCGGTATTGCCGTCGAGTTCATCCGTGACGACCCCGAGGTGCGCGGTTTCTACCGTGAGATCTTCTACGTGAGGTTAGTACTCCCTGTTTGCCACTACAAAGTTCCAATCACTAACCTTCTCAGATATATTGACTGGGTCATCACCACCCCCCTGCTTCTCACCGATCTTCTCCTCACCGCCGGCATGCCCTGGCCCTCGATCCTCTTCGTCATCCTCATTGACGAAATCATGATCGTCACCGGTCTTGCCGGCGCCCTCGTCCGCACCAGCTACAAGTGGGGCTACTTCACCTTCGGCTGCGTCGCCCTCTTCTACATCCTCTACATGCTCGGCTGGGAAGCCCGCAAGCACGCCAACGCCCTGGGCCGCGACATTGGCCGCACCTTCATGATCTGCGGCTCGCTGACCGCCGTCCTGTGGACCCTCTACCCCATCGCCTGGGGCGTGTGCGAGGGCGGCAACCTCATCTCTCCCGACTCCGAGGCCGCGTTCTACGGCGTGCTCGACGTCCTGGCCAAGCCCGTCTTCGGCGCTCTCCTCATCTGGGGCCACCGCAACATCAACCCCGGCGCGCTCGGCCTGCACATCCACGACTACACGGAGAAGGACATCCAGTTCGAGGGCCGCAAGCGTGAAGTGACCGACCAGGAGGCCATGGCCACCAGCGCCAACGGCAACGGCGTTTGAAGAGTTTGACTCTCGCGTCGCAACGACTCAACCGCTCTAATTGAGTCTTGATCATCGAGACTCTGAGATTGAACTTGAACTTGTCCTACTAGGCGTTGGGTGTTGAACACCTTGTCGCTGATGCAGATATACCCCCCTCGAGACGATGCCGAATAGGTGTTTGTCGTCCTGTTGTGTTTTTTTTTTATTGACTTTCACGAACACGGATGCGATGAGAAGCGTTTACGACGAATCTGATTTTTCTTCCGTTTTCGTGGTTGGATATTCTCCTTAACCCTCACCCCACCCTACTCTACATACCTATCATATATATCCCCCCTAATTCTAATAATACCTCTACCCGCAATAACACATGTTCTTGTCCGAGGCTTTGGCGATGTTGTTTTTTCTTTATTCCAAATTGGCACCCAAGAATCCGACGTCGATGGGTGCGATGCTTCTGTGACGTTGTGCAGCTCGCTAATGAGACGGTTCAGTGCGCAAATTGCACAAATTGCACTGAACCGTGACCTGTTGACTTCCATGGTTACTATGACTCTACGACGTCAGGTAGTAAATACCTGTCAGCAGTGTTGCGATCACTACGGCAAAGCACCTGCAGCGATCAGAGAGAACGACCGAAAAAAAAAAGCATGTTACATCGAAGCTGCTAACTTATCTCAGAAACGGTCTCGAGCTATCATTGATTGATTAGTCGAAATAATTTGACGCGCTGTTCTAGGGGTTAGATCTCTCAGCGTCAGTTTGTAGTCTAGAGGCGACTCGACAGATGTGGCCACTCCTCTTGTTCTTAAGCAACAACCTTGTTATTAAGAAAGCGAGCGAGTACACGATGTAAAATTTGTAGAGCTGTAAGGCACGAGTCGCGGGACCAACGAATACTTCGATTGAAAGTTATCCAAGCCAATCCCAGCTAAAAACAAATACTAAAAGAGTGGACAGAGGGACAAGCCCTCCAGATCATCCATCCATTCCATGGGTATCAAACCCGCTCATCCTCCTCCCAGGGAAAAAAACCGAGCCAAGAACGGAAACCCGACCAACAACTCGTTCGCACCGACTACTACAAGATTTCCTGCCATCTAAGAGACAGTAACAGTAGCAGAGCCAGAGCTCTGGTAGCCCTCAGTAGCCAGGATCATGTAGTCGAAAGCGCCCAGGTCGAGGCCGACGCCGGACCAGGCGTCAATGTGCGCGCCAAAGTCGATGGAGCCGCTGGTGCGGTGGTCGGCGCGGACCGCCCAGTACTGCTGGAAGGTCGAGGTGCCCTCGATCGAGGGCTGGTTGGTGCGGGTGGTCTGCAGGAGGGTGTAGGTGGAGCCGTCGATGTCGGCGGTGCCGACGGAGCTGGCGGCCGACGACGGGTCGTAGCTGCCGAAGGACTCGACGATGTAGAACTCGACGAGGGGCGACTTGGTCCAGCCGTAGAGGGAGAGGTACCAGTTGCCGCTGGCTTGGATGTTGGCGTCGTAGGTGACGGTCCTGGAGGGGGGTTGTTAGTCATTTTGTTGCTTTGTGTGAGGTGATGGTGAATCATGAGCTTACTTGGCGGAGGCAGGGTTCCAGCCAATACCGGAGACGACGTTGCCAGAGGCCTCAGTCCAGTCGAGAGAGTAGGAGCCGCCGCCGACCTTCATGGTGGCGCCGGAGTTGGTCTCGACCCAGTGGGAGTAGTAGTAGTCGCCCTCCTGGCCGCTCGAGGAAGTGGTGTAGGTCGTGCCGTCAACGGCGGCGACGGCGGAGGTGGCGCCCGCAGAGGAGGCAGCAGCATCGGTGGTGGCACCAGTAGAGTTGCCAGCGCTGGCATCAGTGGTGGCACCAGATGAAGCCTGGCCATTTCCAGTGGTAGGGACACTGGGTACTTCAGCGCTGCCGGCCGCCTGGCCCTGGCCCTGGCTCTGGTCCCATCCACCGACCTGGCCACCTTGGCCCCAGGCTTGACCACCTTGGCCCCAGTCCTGACGCTTGGTAGCGGGTGCGGCCAGCGCAGAAGCCACGCAGGAGGCGGCGAAGACAACGTTCTTGACGGCAACCATTTTGACTAGGAGTTGCTGGTGAGGTTGATTGAAGAAGTCGTGTATTGGCTAAGGAAGAGAGGGCAAGGTAACAGAGTTTCAAGAACCAGCTTGTTGAATGAGTGAATGTATTGGATGGAATGGGATGGATATGAGAGAAGCCCTAGGGCAGGTCGAAAAGTACTTATACCATGAAAGGAGCCCCCAAAAAGAAGCAGAGCCAGGCTGTCAAGGAGCACGCACTGGATGTTCTCACACGGACATGGAGTCGTCAGTTCCAGGCGGCGGCGATAGCAGATTGAACGATGGCACCAGGAAGAGCCTGAGCCTGCGACGGTGGTTGTGTCGAGTTAAGGATGTCGCTCCACAGTTTAGGCGGGCTAAGAGGCAGAGCCAAGAGAACACCAAGCCCGGCGAAACACGCCATCTCCAAACAACCATGGAAGCCAAGCCGGACTTCTTTAGCGGAGTCCATGCGTTCGTCAGGTTGCGAATCTGCAGCAGCAACTACTGTAACCAACATCCACTTCCAACTGGCAATACATCGTCAGTTCGTCACAGTCACCGTGGTCCAGATTGGGGAGCATGAACCGACCCACTGGACCCACGTTTTGCGTAACCTCCAACCGTTCAAGGTAGAGTTCATCAACCGGTTCGCATGTTCCGGCAATGGACGCCAGCACAATCAAGAAGGATCGCTCGGACAATCCCGTTATCAAAGCCTTGTTCCACCTTGGCCTGGAATCAAGTGGATATGCTATATATCGTAGGCGGCGATCGTGGCCTTTCTCCGAGCGGGATCAGGGATGCTGATAATGCTTGGTTTGATACTGTACATTCCTGGTGTTGCGGAGACATTGGAAGTTGGAGGCCTTTTGCCAATCAATCTGAAGATTCCGAGCACATGGGAAGGCGTCACGTAACGTAACATGGCTTTCAGGCTCAATTCTCTCCTTCTCCTGCAGGGTGCAGGGCGGAGCAGGGGTTACTGTGACGAGTGGATTGATGCAGGCAGAAAGATGTAAGATTGCTTGTCCACTTGTTTGCAACTCGAGTACTACATATGGCATAGGATAGATGAAGTTTAGCGACTGAACCATCGACAGCTCGAGCGTCAGAACAATCCGTCTTGTTTGTTGTTATGCTGCTGTATAGCACTGAGTGTACAAATCTCGATTTCAGCCAAAAACATCAGCCTCATATAGAGTCGATGAAGCCCTCCAAATGCCCAGAGATCTGAGCCCAGCGATCCCGTAGCATCTTGACACCAACGGCACGATCTTCCGAGAGCGGTGATCCCTCTCCATCGCAAAGCCTCTGCAAATCGGCCTGCTTTTGGAGCGCTTCTGTCCTCAGATCCTGCAAGTGCGGCTGCAGCCACTTGTTGACGGCGGCAGATTGATCACCGCTTAAATCCTCGCCATTCGTGACAAAGTACTCCCACTCATTAGCCGTCAGCAATACCGCGCGCACGGCGACCTGCGTTTTGAAGCAGAGTTCCCAGGGCTGACGGCAGTGGTCTCGGCAGGATTTCCTGCCGTCTTGGGCTTTGTTGTAGCAAGGGTATTCGATGGGTAAGAGCGCGTAACCGCCTAAGAATCCGACGTCCTGCAATTGCGATTTGGTTTCATCCGAGAGATGGGGAATTATCACGTGGTCCAGACGGATTTCGTCGTCGGGGCTTGCGTGTTGCACTGGAGATGCGCAGATGAAGCCGTAGTGAACTAGCAGCTTGTCGTTGGAATGGGCGCCGTAGGTGGCGAGGACTTCTTCTCCAATCTCTGCAGAGTGTCAGTGTTAGTCAATGTGTGCTCCGTGATGGAGTCGTTGCTCACCTGCACTGTGCTGTTGTTGCTCGTGAGGGTGACTGCTGACAGATGAGGACGTTCATGGACGGACGAATCAGGCGGAGGGGCAAAGGAAAGAAAGAAGCAAGAAAATGACACCGCCACTTACCATAGTCTCTCTCGGCAATAACCTCATAACCTCTACCCGACTGCTTGACCTCACATCCTGAACCGGTAGGTCCATGGTTCATGTAATCCACAAAAGGGCACAACACCATGCTCCCGGCCCCGCCAGTCGCAGGCTTCCAATGGAACGAACGACTGTTGACAATACACCAGTAGTACACAAATTCCTCCTCACTCCACCCGCTCTGCTCACACAGCGCCTTCGCGGCCTCCCAATCACGCGCATAATCAGCTCTCTGGCGCTCAAACGGCGCCGCGACAGCTGGCGGAAGGTAGGTGAGAACATCCCGATCCCAAGAAAGCGGCAGACAAGCGTCAAAGTCCTGCTTCGTAGGCCAAGTGGACTGCCACGTCGCCAGCGGCGAGTCGTCCACATTAAATTTCGCCAGGATGCTGAGAGAAAGCTTTGCTTGCGGCGACGCGTTCGAGAGACCGCTGCGCTTGATGAAAGCGTTGTCGGGCTTGAACATTGCCCTTTCGGGAATGAAGATCAGACGAGAGCCCTTTTTGATGGGCGCAGTGGTCATCAGGCCCAGGCCGCGGCCGGGGAGCTGCTGTGGCGCTACAGAGTTGATTTCGACGCCGCGTTTGAGGGCCCAGGTTGTGAAGATGCTGTGTTTGTCTTCTGATGAGGCATCTTGGCTCCCATTAGAGGGTTCGGAAAGGCGAGCTTTTTTTGATGGGCGTGTCATTCTTGACATTCTCCTGGATACTATTGCTGGGATGCTGGTGTTGCAGTCTTGAGTTTTGTAGCGGATGTCGAGAAGCTTGGCGTTCACTTTTTGTCCATACCACAAGTCATATAAAGTCAAGCAAACAGCATTCTGCTGGTAGGCATACAAAACAGCATTGATTAATACGCTCAATGGAAACATGACATGATCTCGTTGTCATGTTTGCGTCGTATATTGACTGCAAACATCGAAAGTTGAGATATCAGGTAGGGTTAGTGTTGGGGTAGTCGAATGGTATCATCAATTAGTTCAATTCAGAATGTTCCTCTATACCAACACGCTGGGAAAAAGTATGGTCTAAGTCGTTGTTCTCGGAACGGGTTCTCTCTGCCACGGTAACAAGAACAGAAACGTCAACAGCACAACTGCTTGTAGCAATTCATCCATTCTCGACTACCACACCCTTTCCCTCCATTTGGACTGACACGACTGCACTTAACCCAATCCCTCTTGGATGTAACCTTTGAGTCCTGACCAAGCTGCTGGCGAACGAGGTGTCAATTTCGTCTCGCCGTCCCTCTGCTCCACATGGAGGTAGCTAAGGCCGGTGTGTTGGCTTGGTAGGCGGGCAACTAGACATGTGCTGTGCGCGATTCGACCGAGCGCCATGAGAACTCTGGTCTTAGTTTCCATCGGGAACTTGTCGCTGGATGTGAAGCGAGGTGCGGCTGGTTGGGATGCGAGGTCCTGGAGGGTGCAAGTCGCCCGGGACAGTACAGTGGGCATTGACGATGGCCGCGTGGATGAGGAAAGGAGGCGGCAATTCATCGCGTCGCACCAGAGGTCTCGTATCGGCAGTACTGGCGCGGCCGTGTGGTGTCTGCATTGAGACAATTTCATGCTTCGGAGCAGAAAGAATTAGGTAAACTCTGCCACGTTCTAAATCAGCAATTGTCCCAGCCATGTCCTTCCCCAACGACATCCACTTACCAGGTCAACCATAGGCCAGTAAGTAATCGAGTATATTCAGCAGCAGATCGGCGTTCTCCATCCTCCAACCCATGACATCCCTACTCAAGTCAGACGACATCCCTCAGGACACTCAAACTTCGGCGGCACCGGCTTGCCAGTGACTCGGTGTCGGAAGCGGCGGGACTTGTGCGCCATGCGGTTGTACTTGTTGCCGTCATCAATGTTTCGCAGTTGCCAGCGTCTCTGCACGGCGGTAGCGCTGATGATGGCGCTGAAAGTCACGGCGAGCGGGATGACGATCATGGTGAGTGGTTCGACCATCTCGGCGGTCTGAGGACTTGTGTGTGGTGTGAGCTGGGAGTATTGCTTTTGGACCGAGGGAAGGCTTGGGCCGGTGTGGGATGGGAGTTGACGTCTGGCTGGCTGGACCGTGAAGGTGTTGGAGCTGGTCCTTATGTGTATTAGTCTTCGTTGGAGGTAAGGAATTGGTTCCCGGGTAGCACTGCGCAAAGATTGATGTTCGAGTGGACCAAATTGGCGAGTTTGATATGATGTGCTCGTCGAAAGTGTTGTGCTGAGACGCAATGAGTTGTAGTTGTTTCTACATGTGGTCTGATTTGAATCGTTGCATGCAAGCACGAGCCGGCCACGCGATCAGTGACTTCCAGGTTCCAATGTCAAGCAGCAAGTCCGTGAAACTGGTGTTCGCGGCTAGTGCCTGCTCAAGTAAAGTGACATGTCCGTTCTGTCGATAATAACACAGGGTATCGTAGTTTTAATAATCATGCAAAGCAAGCAAATCCCAATCACTGCTCGCCTTTGCTCTTCCGGCTTTTCTTCTTCTCCTTCTTCGGCACAGGTCCATTGAGAAGCGCCTCGAAAGTCTCGCGATTGCTCCTCGGCGCATTCTTTCTCTTTCCACCAGTCTCCTTGGGAGCAGCCCCAGAACTCTCGTCTTGCACTCCATTGTCTGTGGTGCTCTGATTTGCCTGTGCACGCTCCACACGTCGTTGATGCTTTGCAGCTTTCCTCTCTGCTTTCGAGGTCGACGCTCCCGCATCATCGTCATCGTCACTGGCCTCGCTTGCTTTCACAACTGGTACCGTCGCCTCCTCCGCCTTCATCCTCTTCGCCATGCCAGCGAATCTGTTCCCACTACCGAACTGAGCAGCCGCCTCGAACTCCTCCGCCTTCCGTTTTGCGCCAGACTTGTCCGCCGCGACTCTCTCCTGCCGCGCCTGATCGTATTTGTCGTTCCCCGAAAGTCCGTGCTTGATAAATCTCGCGGCAGCATCCTTGTCCAGAGTCGTGTTGCGCTGCGCAGGTCCAGCCTCGACTTCCTTGATTTTGTTGAAGTATGATCGCACGCGCATGATTTCTTGCACGACCGGGTGTTCTTTGACGTTTTGGCCGTTGAGGCGGAGGTATGAAAAGAGGACTGAATCGATTGCATATGTTGCGAGCACGTAGAGCTTCGCTTTGTCGAGTAGGGGGAGTTTAGATGTGCTTGATGAGAGGGTTGCGTTCAGTAGAGGCGCGAGTGAGGCTTCGAGGTCGTCGATGCTGCCGCTCATGTCTTCGACGAGTTCTTTCACGTCGGAGGAATCCATGGTGTTGTTGGTGTTCTGTGTTTTGTTGATTGGGTTGTCCGTGTTAATCTGTGTGGTTGTGTGTGATACTGTGTGGTGGTGCCTGTAATCTTGATCGCAATGTGAAGGTCGGCTTTGCGCAAATATTCTAGAAGCGAGAAGGCGCAGACTGAAGAGCTGTGCCGAGGAACCAATCAGCTTCCTCGGACTTGGTTACCTTATTCTTCGCCGTCAATCTAGCATCACAACTATTCACACCACCACCGTCTCTTCCATCTCATCCACTAAACACATCTCGACAAGCAAGCTTCAAGCATCTCCGACGACCTCAACAACACATCAAACCCCATCACATCACCCATCATGCCTCGCCAGTCCCGCGGTCCCGCCTCTGCGCCCAAGCGCCCCTCTGTCCCGACTCCTCAGTCTCGCTCTGCGCCCCAGCAGCCTGCTCAGGCCCGCCAGGCCAGCACCGTCGCTCAGCCTCCTGCGAACCAGCACGCCCCTCCTCCCGCCGCTCCCCAGCAGGCCGCGCCCGCAGCGAGCGGTGGTAGCGGTCTGTTCGGCCAAATGGCCAGCACTGCTGCGTAAGTTGCCACCGATTGAAGTGCTCCAACAAGAAAGCTTAGAGCTAACACCTCTCACAGCGGTGTCGCAGTCGGTTCTTCCATCGGCCACGCCGTTGGTGGTTGGTTCGGCGGCGGCTCCAGCGCAGCCGCTGCGCCTGTCGACCAGCCTCTCGCCCAGAACGAGAACGGCCAGACCACCATGAACTCTCAGTACCAGGCCCCTGGCGTGTGCGCACAGGACGTCACCAACTTCAGGAGCTGCATGGACCAGAACCAGGGCGACCTCACCATCTGCGGCTGGTACCTTGACCAGCTCAAGTCGTGCCAGGCTGCTGCCAGCAAGTACTAGAGGCGAGGAAGAGTAGAAGGAAGGAATAGAAGATTGCGTTGCATTGTGGAGAATACCATGTACGAATGGACGGAGTTCTCTGCTCATACTATAATATACCATCATCTTTCATAGGGCCGTGGGTCCGGTCACGAACATTGAGAAAGAAGTGAACAGTTTCGGTGTGGATCTTGTGATTGAAGTTGATTGTGTGCCAGAAGCGCATGATTTCAGGCATCAACAGGACGAAGCGACAGTAGATCGCAAGCTCGCCAGCAGAAGACATGTCGTGCGCATTCTCAGGTTATGTCTGACCACGACAATCGAGCGGAGTCAAAGTCAGACTGACCACTGTCCATAAAGAGTCCAGAAGGCCACCAGATATCTCGCATCTTGACAGATAGAGGCAGCGGATTTTGTGCTGAGTCATCATCCAGCAAGAACCTTGCCTTCGAACGTGGTGCAACACAACACCAGTCCCAGCAAAGTCCAATATGAACCCTTGCTATGTAACATGAAAGAATGTCAAAGAGCCTCAATCCTCATTGAGCAGGTCATCCAAGTCATCGTCATCCCAACCACCTTTCCGCCTGTGCACAGTGACCTTCTCTGCCTCTTGTTGCTGCTCGCTCACAGCTTCCAGGATAGACTTGAGCTGCTCCTCGTTGACCTTCTGGCGCAACTGTCCACTGCGAGCCAGCATGATCAGACGACTCTCAACATCTTCGGCGCGGGAGGCTTTGACAAGACGAATGCGACCGATGCGGTCGGCGGCCTCGGGCTCGAGGATCTGCGAGAGGATGGATGCGCGGGCTTCGGCTTCGCGTCTCCTGGGAGTGTGTGTCAGCCTTACGTCTGTCTTCCCACTTGGTGGGATGCTTGAATGATCTTCCTTACTGTGCGTCTTGCTTCTGCTGCTGCTCGTCACCACCACCGCCGCCTCCGCCGCCGCCGCTAGGGCCGGCCTGCGACTGTAGTTGTTGCCGCCTTGCTGCGCGAATGGCTTCCAAATCGTCGTCGGCCATGGTTGTGTGATGTGGTGTGTCGGCTGGCAATTGTCCAAAGACGATCACGTGCTATAGTGGGACCAGAGTGAAGTCGAAAACATTGCGGAATCGTCCGCCGCTACGAAATGCCCCGCCTTTCGGAAAGTCGATCACATGTGAGATGGGAGAACTCAGAGACGAGATGAGTAAGACCAGGCATAAGGTGGCATCATCCCCATCTCTCCATACCGCAAAGTCAATCCTTCGACATCCCTTCGCCCTGGCCAGTGGCTGTATGTCCAGATGGCGTGCGAGCAGTCATGTCATGCCACGTGACGGCCATGTCGTTATTCTTGCATGCAGCATCGCGCATCGACGGTACGCCACGCCACCGACACGATCGTTGACGACTTCACTGCCGAGCTTAGGAGCCGCAAACCTCCTGGAAATGGGCCAGCACGTCTTGGACATCCTCTTCGCCTGGACTTCACGTATCGGGTGAGGTCTAGGAATCTCAGTGCACGGCGATTCCGGACTTGTCGGGCCTCATTTCACTTCGCCGTGGGGATGCAAAACAATAATGGGGCCAACAAACAATCGGACCCATACCAAACAATGCCCGGCCTTTGTTCGTCCCGGGCCTCTTCAGTAGCCACATGGCAGCTGGCTTTGATTACATACCGTTCACCTGCAGAATGTTCCGTGTTAGGCCACAGCCTCGGGCGCTACGATCAGGTCTCACCATCGTCATTATGAAAGCAGGCACACCGCAGGGCGGATTGATCAGCACCACGACCGCCACGCCCGTCTCGCGATGCCTGGACCTCGACAAGAACATCACCGCATCTCCTAAGCAAGCCGTCCGTTGCGAGATGGGCAATGCCGAACCGCCCTCTGATTGGTCAGCTCCATCGTTTCTTCCGCTTCGAGTCGTGCACGGACGATTTCATCGATTGCGTGCTTGTGAAAAAGACTGACGTTTCCCCCTCCGTTGATTTCAAAGGCGTGATGGCCCACTGAGAGCCGTGACCGGCGCCGTCGATATAGGCAAGTGGTGAGTGCTGTTTCCTTTCTTCTCGACATCTTCTCTCGTAACTACCAATCCTCTGAATTCGTCTTTCCAATCCGTCGCCACACGTGCTTGCGACTTATTCTAAGCCCATTGTCAAAACCATTCTATACGCGATCAATACGATACTCACCCGTCTGACCCTCAACACCAAACACCTTCACAATGGCCTACCGTCAACGCTCGACCTCATCCGAGCGTGATGCCGAATCTGGATATGCCAGTGGCTCTTCCACAGCTAGTCTTCCTGATGTTTACTTCACTCGACCCCACCTCAAGTACATCAACTCGCAACTCAGCAAGCTCGAACCCGTCGACGTACTGAAATGGTGCATCACGACTTTCCCTCGCCTTTACCAGACCTCAGCTTTCGGCCTGACCGGTCTTGCTATCATGGACATGGTTGCCAAACTCGACTTCTCGATCAAGCCCGATATCGATCTCATCTTCCTCGACACCCTCTACCACTTCAAGGAGACCCACGAGCTTGTTGACCGCGTACGAAAGCACTACCCACAACTCACCATCCACACCTTCAAGCCCGCAGGCTGCGAGACCACCGCCGATTTCGAGGCCAAGCACGGCGAGCGTCTCTGGGAAACCAACGATGAGCTCTACGATGCCGTAGCAAAGGTCGAGCCCGCCAACCGCGCATACCGCGAACTCGACGTCAAGGCAGTTATGACCGGTCGCCGCCGCACCCAAGGCGGCAAGCGTGGTGACATCGACATCGTCGACGTCGACGACCAAGGCCTCATCAAGATCAACCCGCTTGCCAACTGGTCCTTCAAGGAAGTTCAGGCTTACATCAAGGAAAACAACGTCCCAACCAACTCACTTCTGGACCAAGGCTACCGCAGCGTCGGCGACTGGCACTCGACACAGCCCGTGACTGACTCCGAGGACGAGCGTGCTGGCCGCTGGAAGGGCAAGAACAAGACCGAGTGCGGAATCCACAATAAGCGCTCCCGCTACGCCATGTTCCTGCAGGAGCAAGAGGAGAAGCGCCAGCAACAGCTCAGCGACGCCATCAACGGCGGTCTCAACATCCAGGCCAACGCATAACAATGCGTTGATGGTCGTTGATCGATCACCAAATTTTTCTTAAATTGTTTTAAACGAGCCCCACGAAAAAGCTCGCAAGGGTCGGACGATATTATTACTACTACTCGACGATCCTGGGCCACGGCGTTCTTTTCTTGTTTTCTCACGGCGTCATTAGCGGGGGACGGACAAAATACCTTGTGGGTTTCATCATTACTTGTTTACTGGGTTCATTAGCAACGGCGTTCATTGATGAGTCTTAATGACTATACGGAAGGGAAGGATCAATGGTTGGAGACGGAAAGACATGATCGTTAGAGAAGGAAAGAAGACAATGAGGCTGCGACAGCCCTAGGCGGAAAAAAGAGGAAAGCTCACGCTCGAATTGCTATCTAGCAAGCAATTGACGATAGACCGTTCTGAGCGGATAAGTAAAATTAATAAATCAAAAAAACATCATATACCTTACAATTCTTCATGTGTTGCAAGTTCGTTTCTGCCTTTCGTCCATCCGCTGCCTCGACGCTGTCTCGAGGGGAAGATGCTCTTGCTCTGTCCATAGGTACCGTTCGCTCTGTGCATTCGTGTCTAATGGCTGGCGTCCGATCCGCTTTCAGCAGGTACTCACGTGGCACTGTATGTATGTAATAATTCAAGGAAATCTCAACGCTTGAAGAAGTGATGTCTACTCGCTAGTCGCACAGTTAGGTAATGAATACCTCTTCCCACCTCAAGCGAATCCTCCCGGATATATCGTTGGCGGATACAATAATCTATCGATCCATCGACTCCGTAAGACCCGTACACACTCGAGAAAAATTACCTATAAAGAACAATTGGAGAGATGCGGACATGGGTGAAACGTATGACTATAGGAAACATGCAGCGCAATCTTTTTCTTCTTTTCGTTGATGTAGGCAACGAATTGCAGCAACTGTAAAGAATGAGAGCAAGTCGAACGACAACACCAAACCAGCGTTCCATCCCATTCCACACTTTCCCAAACGCCCACCCCCCTTCCGAGCTC
>Ga0265798_10007994_pt1 | contig 13578 bp, 13 predicted proteins | sample P3T30metagenome_FD_192430 | JGI IMG/M metagenome (GOLD analysis project Ga0265798, IMG submission 192430) | Plant litter microbial communities from East Loma Ridge, Irvine, California - P3 T30 | ecosystem: Environmental > Terrestrial > Plant litter > Unclassified | place: USA: California...
CCCACAGTCAGCAAAGTCGATAGCAAATGACACAATATTCACCGGGTATGTGCGCTGCGGGTAGTGGTGTTTGACCGCTGTGCGCTTCTCAAAACTTCCCGTCATCTGTCCACGGATACAACGCGAGTAGGTAAAGTAGCGCAACAAGAGTCAGCCTTTTCCAATCATGAAATAAAAAGAATGAAACATCTAGTCAATTGCCAGAGCGAAGAAAACGAATTAAAGAGAGGCCACAGCTGCAAGACGACACAGACAGCCTAAGCACCAAACAATCGCTTCTCTCATGTCTCATTCAATCCCACTGCTTCAGAAAATCTTTGACGTCTGCTGCAGCTCTTCGCATCACTTCAGCATGGCTCTCACTTCTCGGCACTAGACGTATCACAAATGGCTTGGGCGCGCCCGAAAACCCGTCTTCATATGCCTCCCCACTAATGTGCAGCTCGATCCTCTTGCCCTCTTCGTCTATGCATGGCTCAATTGTGAAACCCCATAGAAGGCTGGCCACTGTACGCCATAGTGTACGCTCGGCAAGGTGCATACCAACGCAGATGCGACGGCCTGCTCCGTACGCGTAACGATCTCTGTTCTCGTAATTCGAGCTGAGCGCGTAGACAGGCGCGACTTCTGGGTGACCAAGGTACCGATCTGGATTATAGGTGTTTGCATCCTCATAGTAAGTTCGATTCAGTGCGTAGATGGGCAAAAAACCGTGGCACCTCGGGGAACGAGATAGCAATCGTGCCATGCATCGGATTCTGCACGATACGGTATCCCAATCGGAAGTATATTTCGATGGTCAGCAAGAAAATCAAGATTAGGGGAAGTGGTCGCGCGTACGGTGTGCGTAAACGTAGACCCTGCTTGACGATGCAATTTATGTATGATATTGTCTTGAAGTCCGACCATCGAGGAAGCCGATGCAAGCCGCAGATACGGTCAGGCTCATCTCTTGCGCGTTTCTGAAACTCTGGATGCTGAGCGAAATGGAGTATCGTCGTCAATGAGGCATTCGTGGTGGTCTCGACTCCACCCTGATGCAAAGTGTCCAAGAGAACGTTGTCGATCTGTGAGTCAGCGAGACAATTATCCATATCCAAAGCGCCATTTAGGTAGCAGTCGAGTAGTGACTCTCGACTGTCGCCCTGCCGCCTACGCTCCTCGACCAATGACCGCGCCGCACGATACGTCGTGTTGAGTAACTTGCATGTGGTTCTGGCCAATGGTCGCGAGGGCACAAACCAGTCCGGGAGTAGCTTGAATATTGGAAACTGTTCGGTAGGTATGTAAGTACCCGGCTTGACTGCTGTTGCAAGCTGAACATCAAATTAGTACAGCATGTTGACGACATGACGGTTCAAATGACTGGAACGATAGTGTTGAACATGTCCTTGTAATTTTAGTCTCGATCCGAAGGATGATTGAGTGTGCTCTCTCACCTTCGCCCAGAAGCTATCCCAAACTGACGCTCTACAGAAGGAGTTAAAGCTTAACGACGTTGATTCCATCAGACCCATTCTGGTTCATCATCAAAACATCTCAGCCCAGGAAGCGGCGGACGCAGCTATCACAATGATAGTTCGCTCCTATGAAGACTTGCTCGTGGCCAAGAGACGTCTTCGAGAGGCTATCATGACGAGAGATAGCTCGCTCCTGCATGATGTGGACATCCTGATTGATGGTTGCGTCGACGTGTTGGTCGGTAACACATATTGGAGTATGCATACCCGTCGGTACCTGAAACAGGAGGACTTTGATAGCGGGAGCAATGCGTTCAAGATAGTGCTTTGAATGGATCTTGACGTTGAGTAAGACAGAGCGGGCGGTAGATGCGCCTGACAAAAAATGAAAGATTGATTACACCCAATGTAGCAAAGCGCTCCGAATGTGACAAAAGGAATGCTCATGCTTTCCTCCGTGCTTGGATGAGTAGAGCAGACCGAATGGCACCATGCGCCACAAACACCATTGACCCGCGCCACACGCCAAATCGGCTTCTAGTTGGTGCTCGTATCTATTGTTTCAGTCTCTAGGACACACGCGACGTCAACGTTGATGCCCCGAAGCATCCGAGTACCTTTGCAGTTCTCTACTTCGGCGACACTAGGCGAAGGGGTCATCCTGTGTGCTGTCTCTCTTTTCTCTTCCCACCTCTTTTTCAACCCAACATGCTGTCCCGGCCACACTAACAACCACACAGCCCAGGATCTCAGTCTCCCTGACTTCCAACCCAATGACAGCATTCGCGCCCTTACCCATAGCCTCTTTCACCATGCGCTCAATCGCCTGATCTCGCGCCGCATATATGACGCTCGTTACACTCTTCGCCTCACCCCAGCCACTGCCAAAACTGCTCGCAATGTTCTTGATGAAGGACTTTGTGTCTTTGCGCGCGCAAGTCGTGGTACCGTGGACGGCGCCGATGGCACGTATGATGCGGTGGCCAGGGAGTGTGGATATTGTGGTGGTGAGGAGGGATGGCGTGCGGCTTGGATGTATTTCGCCATCGAATGCGAGTGTTGCGACGGAAGTTGGTTCTGGGTATGGTTTGCTTTGGGGGTGCCATGAGGGCATGCGGCTTGGTGGTGCCATCATTGAGCGGCGGTTGGTCAACATCGCGGGTGATTTCTAAGACTGTTGTACGATTTGTGAAAGATCTTGATGAGTGGCGACTTGTAGGGGCTTCGATATTGGTAGTGTTCGAGCAATGTGTGTAATGTGATGTAACGGTTCGAAATCTGAGTGCGACAACCACTCAATATATCACAAGGGCATCGATGATGCCATATCGCAAACCGAAACACTTCGTGTAAATGCCTTGCGATCCGTCGACTCCAAGCAAAGCTTAGGATGTCTAAGCCACCATGGGGACGGCAGGTGCGGTAAAACGCCCGCGCGTCGGCCGAGACGATCCTGCGTAGCAGCGTAGCAGCAAGACTCCAAAAAGTGCCTGCAATCAACGTGTCTACTGTTGGTGCCAAGTCCGATTTCCGAGTGAGGGTGCAAAGATCGAGGCGAGCACCTGAAACGCAAGACGTCGCAACACCGCTCCGACAGGGCTGACACCGGAGCCTGATACATGATTGACGTATCCAGGTAGAATTCCAAGGGGGTTGAAAGCGCAGGCCATCCGTTCGATCCGCATGTCGCGTGCTCTGGACCAGATGAATGCGCAGAGCGGCATTGCAGCGGAGCTCACTGACACCCTCGAGACGGCAGCTCGAAGATCGAACACTCAGTATTACGAGGGTTGAGTGCAGAAGATCCGCTCTGGTACTGGCTTATATTACGAATTGCTGTGGCGGAGGTCTTTTGCTTGCGCCAGCCGATGCATCTCCAAGCTCATCGGCTAGCAGATTTGCATATGAATCGACTCGATAAGGTCGAAGTGACTCAATAACGGTTGCCAACATGTTGTCTCAGCCCTACACACAAAGCGTTGAGTGGGCCCATCTAAGGGTGCCAGAAGGAACGATGTTGTCGCATGCAATCATGGATCTAGGCACAACTGAAGCTGTTTCGTTGCACGACATGGAGGCGCGACACGCGACACCAAGTTCAGTAGACGAGATGTGTCTTACAATTGACAAGATGTCGAATCATCCTCCTCGCCGCCATGTTCCTCTCCACGCCCCTTATTTGTGCCCGACCTTTTAAGCGAAGGGGTCGCGTATGTTGCTGTGTTGGCTTGCACCGGAAGGGCAGATTTTCGGCTGAGGCCCATGTGGAATTTGATGGCTGGTTGTCGATAGATGCATCGTGCGTGTTACTTCGATCGAGGAGTAGGCGTGGCATCAGGTCGTTCGTCTCCCGTTCAGGAGCGACATCGCACATTTGACGGGTACGTGGTCATCGTTCACAGCATCGTCACTATAGTTCCGTAAATATTGACGATCAGCGTTTCTGGGAACGATCTCCCACAGAGATGGAGTTTTGGTGGCGCGCTGCGTGTACCTGGCATTTGGTGTTGCGAAGATGAGGAAAGAGAAACGCGCCTGGCTGAAATGACGCGTTTTCGACCTAAGCTTCCCGGCAGCCGGGACACACGACTTCTAACCCACCCGCATTTGCCTGGCCCATATTTCTCCACGAGATGTTCAGCTTTCCACGACATTGCCTGGTCCAAAGATCAGAAAATGAACGTCTTGAAAAGACTACGAAAGGTCTCGTAACTACGGGAGCAATCTTGAGGATGCCCTAAACGCCACTCTTAGTCACTCAAAGAGTATGAGCACTTTTGAAATTTACTTATGGCAGTACGGCGTCCAGTTGGAGATCATGCTCTTGTCCTCCTGACCGTCCCATTCGAAGTCGATTTGATCTGGTCACTTCTACTACGATCTCACGCTTCGTACACCCTCCTTCCTTCAAACCACGTCTCTTTCACTCTCGCATTCAACAACTCCTCGCCATTCCACTTCATGTCTACTACCACAAAGTCCGCCATCTTCCCATCTTCCAGACTCCCCACCCTCTTCTCCGCAAAACACGAATACGCCGCTTCACTCGTCGCACCCGCAACAGCCTGCGCCAACTTCAACCTAAACTCCGCATTGACAGGCTCATCCTTCCCCTGCGGTTCTCTCGCCGACTTTCTTGTCGTAGCAACATACAGATTCGGTAACGGATCAAAAGGTGCAGTCGGCGAATCGCTGCCAATCGCCAGACACGCACCATGATCGGCGAAATCAGAATACGCAAACGCGCGCTTCAATCTTTCTGGGCCGAGCAACTTTGGCCATGCGCGCAAAATTGCTGGATCGGAGTGAACTGGCTGTATACTCGCCGTGATACCGAGCTGGCCCAGGCGTTTCGCGTCTTCGGGCGCCGTGAGCTCCAGGTGCTCAATTCTGTGACGTTCGCCGGGTCTGCCGTGCTTCTCAAGGACGTTGACGGCGTTGTGCACGGCCTGGTCGCCAATGGCGTGGAGGGCGCATTGAAGACCTGCTTCGCATGCCTTTTTGACGACGGGATCGAGCATTCCAGGGGTCCATATGGGCCCTTCGAAGTGAGCATCCGATGTATATGGCTCGGCGAGTGCGGCGGTGCAGGCGTCGATGACACCATCGCAGATGATCTTGATGCCTACGATGCGCAGATCTGGACTTGTCTGGTTGTTGAACTGCTTGTGCAGCTCGATAGCTCTTTCGACTTGCTTGATCCGGTGCTGTTCACCGTCCCCAGGGTTTATACACCAATGCGCTGCTACGCGCATTGGTAAGGAACCACCCTCAGCTTCCCTCAGCGCGAGGATGGCTTCCCAGGCATTCTCGTCCATGGCCATGTCTATACAGCCGGTGCAGCCCACTGCGTGATATGCCTTGATCGCTGCTCGGAGAGCAGCCATTTTGTCCTCGAGTGGAAGAACGCTGGCGAGGTATGGCCAAACAATTAGCAAGATGCATGCTTCACTCAGCAATCCTGATGCATTGCCATGTTCGTCACGATCAATGGTGCCACCAGCTGGGTTTTCCATCTCTTGCACACCCATCTCCTTCAATGCCGCGCTGTTACACCAGCATGAGTGCAGGTCCTTGGAGTCGATGTATATCGGTCGCGGATCCAGGTCGTCCAGCATACTGGCCTTAGCCTCATTGTTCGTCATGCTGTGCATCCATCCTGAACACAGGATTCGGTCCTTATCAGGATGCGCCTTTGCCCACAAGGTGATTCGTGCGCGAATGTCCGCCAAGCTTCTGCTGCCGTCGAGTTGTACTTTGTTCAGCGATTGGCCGAGCAGGAGGAAATGCATATGCGCATCGATGAAGCCTGGCAGCACATGGTGTCCACCGAGATCTTTGACTTCGGCATCTTTGTATGACTGGAGTTCTGGGGCGTCCGAAGGGCCAACATACGCGATCTTGCCATCCTGAACCACTAAGCTTGACTGGAAGCTTGCCTCGTTTCTTGAAGCTGCCTGTTCGAAGATTCGGCCGTTTTTGAAGACTGTAGTTTTGCTCATCGCGCGATGTTTCGCTCAGCTGCTGATTTCTTCGCGGTGAAAGCTGTATCAGAACGGGATTGATCCGAGATCGGAGATCCGAAGAAGCCCCGTTGCGGCTGCCATCGGCACTCTTTCCACCGCATGTTCGTCAATCTTTATCACATATTTCGAGACGCAGCACAGCACGACGAGTCGCTCCATCGATGCACATTATTGGTCACGCCGTCGATGTTCGGCGTTTTCGATGTACTCCGGTGGTGTTGCGGAGATCCGACATGTATGGTGCTGCTGCAGGTACCGTTCGCTTCGCAAGCTTCATGGTACCAAGCGCATGTAGGCAATCTACATCTACTATCGCGAGATCATGCTGAAGTGATGGTTGTCTGTCCCAGCAACTGGCTGACGTTGCTCCAACTTCGCGATCTACCTCGGTCACCACTCCACCGAAAACAGTAACGTTTCCGCTAACCTCCAAACTACACCCACCAAGCCCGCAAACTAAACCTCCGCGAAATCTCTCCACCAAATCTCCATCGTGGCGTGGTCTTGGAAACGGTCGTAAAGCTCGCTAGCGCCTCTTCGCGCTCATGTGAAGGAGGGGTCGACATGGATCTGCAGCCGTAGCAATTCTTCCGCTCAGGAACCCACCGGGTGCTTCCACGAATCCTCCAATTGCCGCCCTAGCTCTCCGTATTCTATCGCCTAATGACGTCCATCATCCGGGGTCGTTCTTCGAGAAACTACCATCCGCCGGGGAAGATGCGCACGAACGGCGTGGATCGTCTATTTACCAGCCGCTAGCCAAGTAGGCACAGGGTAAACAAATGCTGAGATCGAAGTGAAAAAAAAACTGAGGAGTTATAAGGTGAGCTGGTACCTATTGTGATGCATCGACACGCGCGCGGAATTCAATTGTCACGATGATGTTCCCTAGCGCTCTCGTTGCCGCTTCGTGTGTGGCTTCGGCCCTCGCGGTCGACATTGTTGTGCAGTCGACGGGTGGCAATGTCACAGGCAAATTCGGGATCCCATATGGCTATGGCTTCCTTCACGAGGTGAGATGATAGAACAGAACCGTGATGTTGTGAAGCTGATTCTGTAGGACATCAACTACTCGGGTGATGGAGGAATTTACGCCGAATTGGTCCAGAACCGCGCGTTTCAGTACTCTGGCAACTTCACTGTATCCACCGCGCATTACTTCCCAGTCAATGGCGCGAGCCTTACAATCCAGAATCTGACGGAGCCACTCTCCAAGGCATTGCCCGCCTCGATGCGCGTTGCAACTGGCAATGGCACCAGCACAGGCAGGATTGGCTTCAGGAACGATGGATACTTCGGTATGGATGTCAAGCAACAGACCTACACAGGCTCTTTCTGGGTCAAGGGTGCATACAATGGCACTTTCACTGCATCGCTCGACTCCAACCTTACTGCCGATTGCTTTGGCTCAGTAGAGGTGCCGTCAAAGGCGGTGGCGGACCAGTGGACCGAGCACACTTTTGAGCTCATTCCTACCCGGAATGCGCCAAACTCGAATAACACATTCGGCATCACTTTCAATCCGTCTGGTGTGGCTGGAGGCGCACTGGACTTCAACCTGATCAGTCTTTTCCCACCGACATACAAGGGCCGCAAGAACGGTCTTCGTATCGATCTTGCGGAAGCACTTGCTGATATGAATCCTGTAAGTCTTCCTGCGCCATCCCGATAACCAGCTCGTTGCTAACGCGTGCTATACAGAGCTTCATGCGCTTCCCCGGAGGCAACATGCTGGAGGGACTTACCAATGAGACCTGGTGGGACTGGAAGGACAGTCTTGGCCCATTGAAGGACCGTGTAGGCTTCGCCGGCGTGTGGGGATATCAACAGACCCACGGTCTTGGTTTGATGGAGTACCTAGAGTGGGCGGAAGATATGGATCTGCACATCGGTCAGTATTATTGCAGCGCAGCACATGTTGATAAGTCCCACTGACATAATTGTCAGCCATCGGTCTTTGGGCCGGCCTCGCTCTTGACGGCGGAGTGACTCCTCAAGAAGACCTCCAGCCCTACATCGACGATGCCCTCAACGAGATCGAATTCGTAGTCGGCCCAGTGAACTCGACCTGGGGTGCTCGCCGCGCGGAGCTTGGTCACCCAGAGCCATTCGAGCTTAACTACGTCGAGATCGGCAACGAGGACTGGCTTGCCGGATACCCTGATGGGTGGAACTCCTACCGCGCTTACCGATTCATGATGTTCTACAACGCCATCAAAGACGCATACCCACACATCCAAATTATCTCATCGAGCGCGTCCAGCGACCCGGCCGGTACACCCCCAATCTACGGCCCCAACACAGTAGAAGGTCAAATCGTCCCTGCTGATGTGCTCGGCGACTACCACCCTTACCGTGAGCCCGACGAGCTCGTGTACGAATTCAACCGCTTCGACAACGACCACGGCCACATCATCGGTGAAGTCGCTGCCACGCACGTCAACAACGGAACGCGTTGGGATGACGAGCTCAACCCCTACCCATGGTGGATCGGCGCCGTCGGTGAGGCCGTCTCTTTGATTGGTTACGAGCGCAACTCAGACCGCATCCCCATGACGCTTTACGCGCCTGTTCTCAAGAACGAGAATAGCTTCGAGTGGCCCATTACGATCGTGCAGTTCACCGCCGACCCTAACATGACGACCAAGGCCGTGACGTGGTACTGCTGGAGCTTGTTTGCGCACCACCCAATCACTCACACGCTTCCAACCTCCTCGAACAGCTCTTACGGCCCACTATACTGGGGCGCAGGTCTAGATGAGAACCGCAACAACGCAATGGTGTGGAAGGGCGCTGCGTATAACACTACTGATGGCGCTCCCGTTCCGGTCTCAGTGCACTTTCAGGGCGTGACGCCTGGTACGAAGGCCAGCTTGACGGTGCTGACGAACCCCGGAGGCGATCCATTTGCGTACAACGATCCATTTACAGGCGTGAACATTGTAGAGACGACGGTGACGGAGCTTTCGGCGGGGAGCAGTGGTACCTTCGAGTTCAGCTTGCCGCAGTTGAGTGTCGCAGTGCTGGATACGGACGTTGGTGGGGTGGGCAATGGAACGTATGGTGGGGACAAGAGGAAGAGGGCGAGGACGCTGAAGTGAACAAGAGCAAATTATTGTAGATGCTTGTTGCGACGTGAAGTAAAGCAATAAACGAACGCTGTAGCGTTAATTCAGTAATGTAAGAACGACAATTGAGAAAGCCTAATAACAGAAGACTTAAGATGTCCCTGCCTTTGACTTGGACACACCGCTACCCGCCCTGCTAAACGCCAATCCCGTGAGTTCGCTCCTCAGACTGTCAATCTGACAAGTGTGGCTGACTTCGAATTCCAGTGTCTAACAGGCGAAGACAAATGTCAAAGCCATCTTCTATAGGAAGGTAAGGAGTCGAAGATTTGTGCACCGCTCCGTGTTCCGTCCTGTGCACGTTGCGCGAAGTCCATGAGGCACGGCGCAAGCGCCACGAATCCCATGATGCATGAATCGATACCTTATCAGCTCCGTCATGATTCAGGGCAGCGCCGCGGACACTTAACAAACAGAATCTACGCTTGGCGCACTTATTGTAATCTCGATTCAACGGAGCGTGTCTCAGCATTGAGCAAGACTATTGTGACGGTCCGATGCCATTTGCTTGTCATACTTTTGGTAGACGGTGATTAATACCGGTCTGTCCCAATCTTCCACGACGCCATCTCCCGATCTTCCACGGCGCCAGAATTCGGCTTCCACGCGCTCTGAGCTGCCATAGAGCCGTGAACGCCGTCAGTCCAGCGTACCTCCCTACCGTAAGTACAAACGGCATGAACGTTCATTATACGAGCCAAGATTTCCGTCCCGACAATGCTTGAAACATGGCTCTTGGCCGCGGGTAAGCGATGTGGGGTGAAGCGTTTGACAGTTGCGCCACGACCAAATTGGGCTTAGAGGGCCTTGCCGTCTTCCAGAACGGCATCTCTTGATCAAAACGAAACATGTTCCCGGGCTGGGCAGGTTACGCTTCGCGAGCATGAGCTGCACAACTTGCATTTCACGCGCTGTCGGTACGCCCGCTGAAGTTCGCGTCACCACAGCAAGATCGAATTCTGTACAGACGCGAACGAGCAACGGCAAATGTGAGATGCAAAATCGTCCTGCACAGTTTCCCAAAGCTTCCACAACTTGATGCAAAGTCATCATGGAAAGTTCTGGAGCTACGGAGCACAGTCTTTACGACAAGCATCAAGTGTGCAGGTGTCAAAGTGTTTGGTTGGTTCCACTAACCTGGTTACCCTTGAAGATGGTGGCTGTCGCCTCCTCCCGTGCAATTTCACATGAGACTTCTAAGACAAACATCACGAGAACGCTCATTCGAGGCGGCGTTTCAAAACAGTGCAATTGCACAATTTGGCGCCATGTGGGCGCCTCGGGCCTCCTGAGGTGAAAGCAGCGATTAGTATAAGAACAATTGGCATCACGACAATGCCAGACATCACAGCATCAGCTTACATTCACTTCTTGTTCTCTTACAGCTCGGCCTGTCATTCTTTACATTCACTCCAGTCTTTCGTTCTCACACCGAGCTCATCACACCTTCGTTTATCCACTCCCACCAACCACTTATCAAGATGATGTACCAAACTGCCACCGTTGCGCTCCTTGCGAGCTTGATGCCCATGGCCAATGCCCATTACTTCTTCGACAAACTTGTCGTGAACGGCCAGGCGTCGGCTGACTTCGTTCGCTCCAACACTCGTCCCATCGCGTACATGCCCACGAAGTGGAAGAACAGCTTCGACAACACGACACCAGACAGCATCGACTTCCGCTGCAATGTCGGAGCAACCAACAAGGGTTCAAAGGCAACCGCCAAGGTCAAGGCTGGAGATTCCCTCGCCATGACTATTGCTGTCGGGGCACGCATGGAGCACCCAGGCCCTGGCCAAGTTTACATGTCAAAAGCACCTGGCGCTGCTGGTTCATACGACGGCTCGGGTGACTGGTTCAAGATCCACCAGGAGACCATCTGCAACCCCAGTGGCGACATCAAGAAGGATGCGTGGTGCACCTGGTCCAAGGACAGAATCAGCTTCAAGATCCCCCAGGGCATCCCAGACGGCGACTACCTCATCCGCTCTGAGCACATCGGACTGCACGGCGCACATGATGGACAAGCCGAATTCTATTACGGCTGCGCTCAGGTCACCGTCTCTGGCGGAAGCGGTAGCATCCCCAGCAACACGGTGAAGATCCCTGGCGTTTACAAGGTCAACGACCCGGAAGTCAACTTCAGTGTCTGGAGCAACAACAAGAACTACCCAGCTAAGGGCCCTGGACCTGCGGTTTTCACACCAAACACTTCGGCAACCACACCTGCTAAGGAGGACGCTTCCCCCGTCGCCAGCCCCGTCTCGACCCCAATCTCGAGCGCGGCACCTGTCTCTAGCAGCACCCCTTCAAAGCCTGCGCAGAGCCCAGCTCCGAGCGCTGATCCTTCCAAGTGCGGCATGTACATCCGTCGCCATGCCCGTGACATCGCTCAGATAGCCGCTGCGTTCCTCCACTAGACCAGGAGCCCATGGAAGCCTTCACGATGATATGGCGGAATATATCGGGGGAGAAAAAGGGACGACGATTTTGATCGTTCCAGGTGACGAATGGTGTCTTTCAATTCTTTGTATATGCTCAGCGAGCGCACTTTACCTACTTCGCACAATATAAGCGACATTTTCAGTATCATCCGTGACCAGGAGAATCCTCAGTGAATTTGTAACGGGTAGCTTTGTCAATTCGTGACCAGTAGGTGTATCCGTAGCGCGTAGCTCAGCTGTAGTGCGACCCGGGAACTGGTGGCTTCACATACAAGCTCAAAAAAGTACAGTGCCCTATTTGCCCAATCTCTATGTCATCTTCTACGCCATGCGATACAGCTCCCCACATGACTGGCTTCAGATGCGCGTCTGTACCATGATCTGGCGGGTGACAACTCGCACTGATCGCTGCAGAATTACTGCCAGCCACCGGCATACCGCTCGGAAGGTTGATTCTTCCTATGGCAAGTCCACCCATGGCAACAATCGTACCGGTGACTGTAGTCAAGATGATCGCGAATGGAGAGAAGCCGCACGTCGATATTGAGTCGGAAGCTGAGACTTTCCGACCGCCCTTACTATTCTCTGTGACCGTAATCTGTACCATGAACAGACTTTGCGACGCGAGCCAATGGGACAGACCAGAGACGATGGTCATCGGAATGGCATACCGGAATGGTACGCTGAGCCAGTATGTGTCACGCTGCTGGCCAACAGGAGCGGTGACGCGCAATGTCTTCCGGTGGTAGCAGTACCCTGCCCATTCCTGCGCAATGAACATGTTGGTGTACAGCGTGTTGAACGCCAGATACAAGTACGAAAGGACCACTTGAGGGCTGTTGGCGAGAAGAACACTGCCCATGAGAGAAGTATCGATCGCGAGCAGATTCTTGCCCTTGACAGTACCGAATCCGACTTTCCAGAGTTTGGCAGGGTCCCTGAGCATTGTTCTCATGGACCAGACACTGCATAGTCCGCATGTAAATATGGCAATGCAGTAGCTAGTAGTCAAGTCAGCAAGAGAGATACGCGCTGAAAAAGTGCGCACTCACAAAGAGTAGGTTGCGCCCCATGTGCCAGCGCTCGGAGTCGCTGACCATCTTTCGCTAACGTTTGTGAACATCTCGGGCTTTACCGTCAAGTCGCGCATGCTCTCGGATGGCCCTCGTGCGATGATACTCTAGCTAAAATAGTGCTCGATCTCCAATGCCGATTGCAAGCACCTGCCACGTGTTGTCTCATCAGGCCGCTCCAGAAAAGTCGATATTGCATCCTCTAATGTTACCAGAGCTGTGCGTCTTCTGTATCTCGGTAGTGAAAGCAGCAAAGTCATGCAAGTTGCTTTTACGAAGTTTGCTGCAATAACTATGCCCGCGATGAGGAAGCTGAATTGCAACTTGCAAAACTCTGGGACTTGTTCAACAATGCAATGACGCACAGGACTTCCGTATGGCGCCCAGTTGGATCTGTCGCTTGGTATTTCGTTGGTATCATCGACGTTGCAGGTCGAGCTCCTAAGTGATGGGCATCGCCAGCCGTTCGAGCCACCAATGTCTGGGCTGCTTTGGAATGGAAATATTGCAATTGGCTCCTGCTCTTCGTATGCGGTTGGTGGGAGACCCGTGTACCAATTGAAGCCTCCTGTTCTGTTGACTCCAAGATTGTAAAGTGATCTCATCAACCACCAACCCCGAAGCGACTGAATACGCAATCGACAAAATCATGGAGCAGCACTTCGCAGACACGCGCTCGGTGTTCTCCATCTCAAGCTCCGAGATGATGCATCCGTGACTCTGCGGACGGACGCAGTCGAGACGTTCTGGCGCGTATCTCGTGCGGTGGCGACGTATCTAAGGCGACATACCGGGCGTAATGTCACTAGAGTTCTACCGCATTCCTTACGAGTACATAACCTCGTGGAGATTTGGAAGAAATGCGTGGTGTGAAAAGTCTATTGCGCACTTTGGGAAAAGAGAGTGCGCCACCGAGCTACGAAAAATATAGGTTTTACGGTAGGTAT
>Ga0265798_10007995_pt1 | contig 13578 bp, 8 predicted proteins | sample P3T30metagenome_FD_192430 | JGI IMG/M metagenome (GOLD analysis project Ga0265798, IMG submission 192430) | Plant litter microbial communities from East Loma Ridge, Irvine, California - P3 T30 | ecosystem: Environmental > Terrestrial > Plant litter > Unclassified | place: USA: California...
ACGCCCCGCAGAGCGACCTGATGTTCGTGGACGCCCGCACCGACCTGGTCAGCGCGAAGGCCCTGTGCAAGATCCTCGCCTCGTCGGGGTCGACCACGCCGATCGTGCTCGTCGTCACCGAGGGCGGTCTGACCGCGGTGAACAGCGACTGGAACGTCGACGACGTCGTGCTCGAGAGCGCCGGCCCCGCCGAGATCGACGCCCGCATCCGCCTGTCGGCCGGTCGTGCCGCGAAGGGCCAGACGAGCTCGAAGATCCAGGCGTCCGGTGTCGTCATCGACGAGGCCAGCTACTCCGCCAAGGTCCGCGGTCGGCCGCTCGACCTGACGTTCAAGGAGTTCGAGCTCCTGCGGTTCTTCGCCACCCACCCGTCACGCGTCTTCACCCGCGAGCAGCTGCTCAGCGAGGTCTGGGGCTACGACTACTTCGGTGGCACCCGCACCGTCGACGTGCACGTCCGACGGCTCCGCGCCAAGCTCGGGGACCTCGAGTCGCTCATCGGCACCGTCCGCAACGTCGGGTACCGCTTCAACGTCTACGACGACGAGGCCGAGCGCCTGATGGGGCAGTAGTGCTGCCCGACCTCGGCGCCTTCGTCGCCCCCGGCGAGGCCCCGCCGTTCTCCGACCAGACCCTGGTGGACGTCCGCGCCGGGCGCGCGAGCGTCCTGTCCGTCGACGACGGGGTCGCCGTGGTCCGTGACGGTGAGCTCGAGATGGTCGTCGCCCAGGAGGCCCGCGGCCGCGGCATCGGCACCTCCCTGGTGACGCAGGCGCTCGCGCTGGGCGGCGGGGCCGCTCCCCGGCTCGCCTGGGCGCACGGGGACCACCCGGCAGCGCGGGCGCTGGCCGACCGGTTCGGCTGGCGCGCGGTCCGCACGCTGCTGCAGCTCCGGGCGCCCGTCGCCGACTCCGAGGAAGACGTCGCCGCCGACGTCGAGCTGCCCGACGGGTTCAGCCTGTCGGCGTTCCGCCCGGGCACCGATGACGAGACCGACTGGCTCGCGCTGAACGCCGCAGCCTTCGCGCACCACCCCGAGCAGGGGCGGATGACGCTGGACGACCTGCACGCCCGCGAAGCCGACGCCTGGTTCTCCGGCGACGACCTGCTCTTGCTCCGCGATGCCTCCGGGCAGCTCGCCGGGTCGTGCTGGCTCAAGGTCGAGGACGGCATCGGCGAGTTCTACGCCGTCGCCGTGCGGCCCGACCTGCAGGGACAGCGGCTCGGTGGTGTGCTCATGCGTGCGGGAACCGCCCGGCTGCACGGCCGTGGGCTGACCGCCGCCGCACTGTACGTCGAGGGGGACAACGAGCCGGCGCTCGCGCTGTACCGGCGCTCGGGGTTCACGCAGCACGCGATCGACGTGCAGTACGCGGCGCCGGAGCAGCCCGGCCGGTAACATTGCGTGGTCGGCGAGGGGTCGGCCATCGGGGGGATCGGGGAACGCGTGGCGCAGGACCGTCAAGGGCAGTACGGCCAGGGCGAACCGCTCGGTGCGTCCTACCGACTGGTCGAACTGCTCGGGACCGGTGCCACCGGTGAGGTCTGGCGCGTCGAACACACTGCGACCGGTGATGCCTTCGCAGCGAAGCTCCTGCGTGCCGAACTCGCCGCCGACCCGCAGATCGTCGAGCGCTTCGTCCGGGAGCGCTCCGTGCTCCTCGCCCTGCAGCACCCGTCCGTCGTGCGCGTCCGTGACCTGGTCGTCGAGGGTGACCGGCTCGCGATCGTCATGGACCTGGTGCCGGGCGGATCCGCCCGCGACCTGCTCGCGGCGAACGGGCCGCTCACTCCGCGTGACGCCCTGACCATCACCGCCGAGACCCTCGACGCCCTCGCTGCGGCGCACGAGCAGGACGTCACCCACCGTGACGTCAAGCCCGACAACGTGTTGCTCCAGGCCCCGTGGGAGTCCGGCGCGACCGGCGACGTCCGGGTCAGCGACTTCGGCATCGCTTCCGTCGTCGCCGAGCGCGAGCGCACCACCACCGGGCTCCTCGGCACACCGCAGTACATGGCACCCGAGTCGATCAGCCACGGCCGCTCGGGTCCGGCCGCCGACGTCTACGGCGCCGGGGTCATGCTCTACGAGCTGCTGTCCGGTCGCACGCCGTTCGCCGGGCCTGGCACGGACTTCGCAGTGGCGTACCGGCACGTCACGTCGAACCCGCCCCCACTCGACGTGCCGGACCCGTTGTGGACGGCGGTGTCTGCCCTGCTGGCGAAGGACCCGAACGCCCGGCCGTCGGCGGCCGACGCGGCGGGGACTCTCCGTCGGCTCGCACGGTCCCTCGCCTCGGCATCCGCGCTGGTCGCTTCCAGCGACCCGGACTCGTTCGACGAGGTCGAGCGTCCGGCGACCGTCGTCCGTGGGGTCCGCCCCGACGACGCGACGGGATCCCAGACCACCGCCACCGGGAACGACACCGCGGTCGTCGGGCCGGCCCCGGAGCTCGGCCCCGCCGGGTCGCAGACCGTCATCCGGCCGATGGCGCGGCAGCCGCTGCCCGCCGCACCGGCCGCCGAGCCCGAACCGACGCGTCGGTTCGCCCGCCCCGAATGGCTGACCAACCGTGCGCTCCTGTTCGGCGGCATCGGCGTCGTGCTCGTCGCCGCACTGATCGTCGGTGGCGTCGTGTGGCTGCCCGGAGCTCTCCAGAAGACGCCGGGGCCCGGTTCCGCGACCGCACAGGCCGCCAACGCCTACCAGCAGGACCAGCCGCTTCCCACCGGCCTCGCGACCACACGGCGTGCCACCATCGACCCGGCGAAGGGCACAGTGGACCTGCGCATCACGTACGCGGCGCAGGCGGCCACCCTCAGCGGACCGTTCCTCGAGGTGCTGCCAGGTGCTCGGTCGGGAGACTCCTGCCCCGCGGCCACTTGGTCCGGCGAGGGCATCACGGCGAAGCGCAACCAGCCGTCGCTGACCGGTGTGGACACGGCGTGTGCGTGGAGCCTGTCCGGCGTCGAGGTCCCCGCCGGTGGAGACGTCACGGTCGAGGCCTCTGTGCCACTCTCTGTCAAGGACGGTGCCGCGCTGCAGACCTGGCTCGAGGGTGTCGGCGAGGCGACCACCACAGCCGTGACCGACGACGCCGTCCGCGGGACTGCCTACCCCGTCCAGCGGCTGCAGGGCGTCGAGGTCCGCACGCCCGACCGGACGGTCAGCCAGACGGCGCTGCCGGTGACCCTGGTGCCGGTCTGGCCGAACGGTGCCGACGAGCTCAACCCGCTCTACCGCAGTCCGAGCAGCGGGCGGCCGTCGCAGATGCTCGTCGACGTGGCCGGCGGTGAGTCCGGCGTCCGGTTCGCCGACGGCTGCTCGGGCGCGTTGGCCGTGTCGTCCGACGGGCTCGTGGTCACCGCACTCTCCGTCGCCCCGTCGTGCACCGTCCGGGCGACGGTGGGGAACTTCACGAACCTCGAGAGCTCGCCCTTCGGGATCACGACGCGCGACTGAGCGGGCCTGTCGGGGCTGAGCGCGTCGGTCGCGCGACCAGCTGACAGCGTGGAGGCCCGTGGCGGCGTCGCCACGGGCCTCCAGTCCGTCAGTCAGTCGGTCAGCTGCCTGCGGACGCGGTCTGCACGAGGCGGACGGCGCCGCCGGAGGACGCGTAGCCGCGACCCACGGTCAGCGCCACCGGTGCTCGGCGCGGGAGCGTGACGCCCAGCAACTCGCCGTCGTAGTCGACGTCCGGCTGCAGGAGGACGCCGCAACGCGACTTGCGGACCGCTCGTGTCCAGTGGCTGTAGAGCGATCGGAGGTCCGCCGAGCGGCCCGCCGCGACGACGCAGAGCCCGGGGCGCTCGGTCGCGAGCAGCGTCGCGATGGCCTGGTCGCCGTCATCGAAGCGTTCCGCGTCGTCGATCAACAGCAGCACCGGTCCACGCTCGAGCCGCAGCCCGGCCAGCAGAGCCGGGACCTCGTCGGGGCCGACGGCGATGCGGTCGAAGTCCCCGGAGGCGAGCGGCGAACGGCGATCACAGATCGCCCAGACCGCCGGTCGCACGCCATCCGCGGCGCGAGCGAGGGCCGCGAGCGCCAGGAGCACGGTCGACTTGCCCGACCGGGCTGGACCCGCAACGAGCACGTGTTCGCCGTCGTAGACCTCGAGCGCTGCGGGACGGAGATCGTCCTCGGCGACCCCGATCGGGATCCGCCACGGTTCCCCCGCGAACACCGCACCCGCACCGAGTTCGTCGACCAGGACGGCGTCGGGCAGCCGACCGACCGCACTCGCCTTCGGAGCCGTGCCGGGCCAGCGCTCGACGAGGCGATCGACGGCCTGCGCCAGCGGGACGCCCGGCGTCGCCACGTGGGACTGCAGCCGCAGGATCGAGTCGATGAAGCGACCGGCTACGGGCGGTGGGACGTCCTTCGGGCGGACGCCGATCGAGGCGTAGTCGTACGGGTCGGCCAGGCGGAACATCCACTTCTGGGTCGTCACTTCGTCCATCGCGGACGGGACCGCCTTGGCGCGGGTCGTCGAGACGGCGAACGATATGCCGAGCGCGGGCCCCTCGGCGTAGACGCGGTACAGGGCGTCGAGCAGCAGCTGCCCCTCGAAGTCCTGGTACTCGTCGCGCAGGGCCGCGAGGCCGTCGATCAACACGACTGCCCGGCGGCCACCCGGAGTGGCGCGACGTCGCTCGAGCTCGACGCGCAGGTGCCGGAGGAACCGCGCCTGCACCTCCCCCGCGCCGGCACCGGAGCCGACGTAGGCGGTCGTGTGCGGAAGCTGCGCGAGGGGCGCCAGGTCGCCTGGACCCATGTCGAGCACCAGCAGGTCGAGGTCGTCCGGGCTCGTCGCCTCGGCGAGCTGCAAGGCGAGGGTGGCGAGGGCCGTGCTCGTCCCGCTGCCGGGGATGCCCATGAGCATGAGGTTGCCCTCGTCGAGGTCCCACCCGGTCGTGACCTGGCGCTGGTGGTCCGGGTCGTCGGCCAGGGCGACGGGCACGGTCCGCAGCGGTCCGACGACGGGCGCCAGCTCGGCCAGCTCGACGCGATCGCCGAGGGCCTCGGGCCAGATCGGTCGCGGCGGGGCGTGCCCGGCGGCGGCGTTGGCCTGCGCGATCGCCTCGATGAGCTGGTCGAGGTCGGTGACGTCGGCCGCCGTCGGCGCCGGAGCGGGCATCGGAGCGGGCACGCCGAAGACGTCGGTCGGTCGGACGGACACCGGTTGCTCCGCACGCTCGTCGCGAGCACGGCCGGTGACGAGCGCGGTCTGCACCGGGGTGATGTCGTCCTGCCCGAGCTTCACGTACGCGCGACCGGTCTGTTGGCGACCGATACCCGCGGCGGTGGGCACGCCGATCACGTTGGTCGAGTCCTCGCGGCTCTGCACCCGCAGCGCCACCCGCATGTTGGTGTTCGCCAGGATGTCCTCGCTCACGACGCCAGCAGGCCGCTGGGTGGCGAGGATCATGTGGACGCCGAGTGTCCGACCGACCGCGGCGACGGCGACGAGCGAGGTGAGGACGTCGGGGAAGTCCTTCGCCAGCATCGCGAACTCGTCAACCACGAGGAGCAGGCGCGGCATCGGTTCGTCGGGCATCGTCGCCAGGTAGGCGTCGAGGTTGTCGATGTCCGCGCCGGCTGCGGCGAACACCCGCTGACGACGCTCGAGTTCGGCCTCGAGTGCACGGATCGCACGGTCGGCGAGTTGCTCGTCCAGGTTGCTGATCGTGCCGATGGTGTGCGGCAGTCGCTCACAGGCGGCGAACGCGGCGCCGCCCTTGAAGTCGACGAGCAGGAAGTTGAGGCGGGTGGGATCGTTGCGTGCAGCGAGCCCGGCGACGAGCGAGCGCAGGAACTCGCTCTTGCCCGAACCCGTCGTGCCACCGACCAGACCGTGCGGCCCGTCGCGGACCAGATCGAGCTCGAGGACGCCGCTCTCCGACGACCCGATCGGGGTCGAGAAGCCGGTGCGGGCGCCCCACGCCGCTCGGATCGTGTCGACGGGGCTCGTGGCCGTCTGGGTTCGCGGAACCGTGTCGTCCCCCGCGAGCAGCTCCGGCAGGCGGACGAGCGACGGCAAGGACGCCCCCGGAACCAGCAGTTCGGGATCGTCGAAGTGCGCCACGCTGCGGGCGCTCCGTTCGGCTGTCTCGACGCTGAGTCCGGCGAGCACGACGTCCTCGACGCGGGTCCGGTCCTCCGGCCGGTAGACCGTCGCGGCGGCGTCGGCACCGACCGTGACGATCGTCGTGCAGGCTGCGGGAAGCTGCTGCTCGTTGGTCGCGATGACGATCCCGCTCACCCGCCGTGGCTGCTCACCGGGACGGAGCGACTGTCCGGGGACGGTGCGCCCTTCGCCGAGCAGGTTGCGGGCGGGCGCATCGCGCCCCTCGGTGAGCACCTCGGAGTCGACCACGACGAGCAGGTTCGGGGTCGGTAGCTCGTCGAGCGACTCCCGCAGCCCTCGGAGCATCGCCGCGCTCTGGTCGCGCTGCGCCGACATCCAACGGGCACCGGTGCTGCTCCCCGCCACGCGCGCGTGCGGCAGCCAGGAGGCCCACCCCCAGTCATCGGCACGGCCAGCGTCACAGAAGATGCCCACCGTCAGGTCGGCGGGACCGCAGTGCACGGTGGCCTGCGCGAGCAGGCTGCGCGCCAGCGCGAGTGCTCCCTCGCGGTCACCGACGATCCCGACGACGCCGGCGTCGGACAGGTCGGCCACCACCGGTGCTGCGGTCAGGCGACTGTCCGCGATGGCCGCCTTCGCTTCGTCCTCGAGCTTGGACGACGCGGCCCGCTGATCGAGTTCGGGGCGCCACGGTGCGTCTCCGGTGCCGGCGTGCAGGCTCAGGAAGTCGGTGTCCTGGGAGCGTCGCTGCCACAGCAGGGTGGTGGGGAGCTCGGCCCGGCGGACGACGGTGGCCGGGTCGGGGACGAGTTCCTGCCGACGGGCGGCCTCGACCGCTGCGGCCTCGGCGATCTCACCCCGGAAGGACTCCACTGCCTCGGCGAAGCGGGTGTCCTCCTCCTTCAGGTTCTTCGCCCGACGGTGCTTCTGCTCGAACCACATGCCGATCGCGGTGACCGGAGACAGCAGCGCGAACAGGGCGAACCGTGCGTCGCCGAGCAGGAGCACCATCGCCCCGGCGAGGACCAGAGGCGCTGCGACCGTGATCCAGCTGAACTTGGAGGCCTGGGGGACCTCGCGTTTGGCGGGTGGGTCGACGGTCTCGGTCTCGGTGTTCCGCCCGGCTCGGGGCGGGCGGTTGAACGGCGCGGTCGCCGCGGGCGTCAGGTTGGCCAGCGAGCCCGCGGCCGGCACGGGGACCTCGTCCAGCGCTGGCCGGACCAACAGCACGGCGCCGCCCACGATGACGCTCGTGGTCCCGGTGAGCAGCACACCGTCGGCATCGATGCGCTCGCCCGCGATCACGGTGCCGTTGGTCGAACCGGCGTCGCGCACCCGGACCCCGTCGTCCTCGCGCTCGATCGTGCAGTGCTCCCACGACGCGCTCTCGGTGGGCAGCACGACGTCGGCCTGCGGTGCCCGGCCCACGACGAGCTTCCGGCTGCGCGGGATCGGCACGACCAGACCCGCGTCGAGCCCCCCGGCGAGTGTGACACTCCAGTCGTCGACCAACTGCGGGCGCTCCTGCGGCGTGCGTCCGACACGGGACCCCTCGAGCAGGACGAGGTCACGCAGCGGAGTCGCCGCGCTGGTTCGGTGTCCGTCGACCGCGAGGGAGGTCTCGGCGTCGAGCTCGACGCCGATCGCGGCGGCGACGAGTTCTCCGAGGGAGGACGCGCCGGACCATCCGTCCACCTCGACCGCCTCGCGACGGTCGTCGAGCTCGATCAGCAGGCGCATGCTCGCGTTGTCCTTCTCGGGGGTCCGTGCGTGGGTGGGTCAGCGTGCGGTGGAGTCCTCGAACCACACCAGCGAGGTTGCCTGGGCCGCGTCGTCGCCGGATGCGTCATCGGAGCCGCCAGCGGCGACGTTGGCGGGTCGGAGACCGAGCTGCTGCGCCGAGGCCGACAGCACCGTCGCGCGTGCGCCGAGCGCCTGCTGCCGGGTGAAGTCGAGCGGCGGGCCGGCGATCCCCGCCGCGGAGTCGAGGTCGAGCGTGGCGAGGGCGTCGGTGACGTCGGTCGGCTCCACGCTCTGGGCCTTCCCGACCGCGCGGATGAGCGCGACGACGGCGTCGTGGCTCCGGGAGTCCGCTGCTCCCGCCACCGCCGAGAAGGGCCGGTCGCCCGTCAGGTTCTGGGCGTCTGCATCGTCCGCGAGCACCCGGACACCACCGAGGAACGCGGACATCGCCCGCCCCTCGGCGTCGGAGGAGAGCGCCCGTGCGTCGTCGGTGGCCACTCCGACTGTCCGGAAGGTGCCGCTCAGGCTGCCACCGCCGTCGACGAGCGCTGCGCCGAAGGCCGGGCTCGTCGCGTCCGGGGTGAGGATGACCGGCACCGTTACGTCGGCGGCCTGGAGTGCTGCCACCAGGGCGCCCTGTCGTTGCGCCGAACCGCTGATGACGACCGCATCGGAGTCCGGGTCCACCTTGCGGTCGGTGTCCTGCGCTTCGTCGGCACCCTCGCCCGCACCGCTCACACCGGTCCGTGCGGCGATCGTCTCGGCGAGCGAGCCCGTGTCCGAGGTGTCGTCGCCGTCGATGACGTGCGCCACCCGGAGCCCTGCAGGAGCACCGCCGCCGAGGTCGACGAGGAGCGGTGATCCGGCGTCACCGAGCGCAGCAGTCATGGCACTGCTGACCGAGCCGGCTGCCGGGGCGGTCGTCCAGGAGTCCTTCTCGGCGGGTGCGTAGGGCAGCACGACCGGGACGCCCTTCGCCGCCGCAGCGGTGAGCGCTCCGGTCACGTGCGCTCCGGACGAAGCGACGACGATGCCCGCGACGCCGCTCTCGGCGAGGTCGGCGACAGCGGCCTTCGCCCCAGCGATCGTCCCTCCGTCGTTCTTCGTGACGAGGGTGATGTCGGTTCCGCCGAGCGCGAGTCGTCGCTCGGCGACGAGGGCGCCCTGCGCCGCTTCGTTCCACTCGGAGCCCTCGCCGTCGCCCAGGGTGACGACGACGCCGATCTTCGTGTCCTCCGGAACGCCCCTGACGGTGACGCCCACGGGCACCGTGGCCGGGACGGCTTCGGCAGGCGCGCTGCTGGCGATCGCCCGGAACGTCAGGACGGCGGCGACCACCGCGGCCACCAGGAGCACGGCGATGCCGACGATGAGCAGTCGGCGTCGGTTGCGCGGACGCCCGGCGTCGGTGCCCTCGGTCTGGTCGGTCGTCTGGTCGCTCATCGCTCAGCCCCGATCCGGAAGGTGTACAGCGTGGTCGACGTCGCACTGGCCGGCACCTTGAGCTGGAACGCCGGCAGCGTCGTCGCCGCGTCGATCGAGGCGCGGAACTGCTCCTGCTGGAGGAGTATCCCGGCGACGTCCTCGGCGCGGACGTTCGCGTAGCCGGCGGCGTTCTGCGATGCCAGGGCGAGCTGGTAGTCCGCAGAGTCGGACTTCGCCGCGCTCGTGGCCATCGCGCCGAGGATGCCGGATCCGTTGACCTTGCGGTCACCCAGGTCGAGCATCACCCGGTTGAGGTCGCCCGTCAGCAGTGTCGACGCGCCCTGGACGTCGCGCGTCGAAGCACTCGTGCTCGCGGCGATCTGCTCCAGGCTCGACGCCGTCTGGCGGTCGACGGCGGACGCCAGCTCGGAGCCTTCCCGCTCCAGCGTCCCCCGCTGCTCGTCGATCGTGCCCTTCGAGTCCTTCGTGACCTCGCCAGAGGTGGAACGGAGGCCGGCGATCGACTTGTCGAAGGCCGAGATGACGGCGTCACGACTGCCCTTCGCCGTCTCGCTGACCTGCCGCACCTGCTGGTCGATGATCTTCTGGACGTCCTTCTCGGACTGGGTGGACGCGTCGGCGAAGGCCTTGCGGACGGCGTCCTGCAGCTCGGTCTGCTGCGTGCTGATCGCGGTCAGCTGGGTGCCGACCACTGCGCTCGACTTCGTTGCCTGCTCGACGAGTTCCTCGAGCTGGCGGGCTGCGCCGTCGACCGAGCCACCGTCGTCGCGCACCGCTCGACGCACCTCGGCGATGCCGTCGTCGAGCGCGTCGACGTCGTCGGACAGCGTCGTCACCGCGGCACCGATACCGGTCGCTGAACGGAGATCGGTCGCCGCGACCACCGCATCCCACTGCTCCGCCTGGTCCGTGAGGCGTTCGTCCATCGGGGTGCTGAACCGCCCACCGGGCTTCAGCGTCGTGCCTTCTTCGGCACCGGGGCACGGCGTCGTGGTCAGGTACCCGCGCAGCGCATCCGCCTGCTCCGCGTCGAGCTGGTCGGTCGCCGCGAGAGCGCAGAGCTGGTCGGCGACCTCGCGGTTCTGCGCCTGCATCGAGGTGCTGAACAGACCGTCGCCGGCGCCGCCCACGAGGGCGCGCGCTGCGATGGCCTGCCGGTTCACCGTCGTGACGGCGTCGCGCACCGGGCCGAGGTCGTCAGCGGTCTGGTCACGCAGGTCCTGCAACGCCTGCAGGGTGCGCGCGACCTCACCGGTGCCGTCGCTGCCGAGCGCCTGCACGGCGGTGTCGATCTCCCCGAGCTTGGCCCGCAGGGCGTCCGACTGCTCGATCGCCGAGTCCGCGAGCTTGGGGTCGAGCTGGTCGGCGAGCTGCTGCCCGGTGTTGACCAGACCGATCAACGAGGTGCTCACCGCACGCGACGATTCCCAGAGCGCGCAGGTCAACGAACCACGGGCCTCCTGAGGGGCGCACGTCGCCGCGTCCGGCGACGCCGGGCCGACGGATCCCGCCAGCTGCGTGCTGACCTGCTGCTTGCACGCCTCGCTGGCGTCGGCGTAGCCGGTGAGCTGCGCCGAGACGCGGAGCAGGTTGCCGTAGACGCTGCCCCCGGCGGACGGGGTCTTCGGTGTGGCCGCGCAGCCGTTGCCGTCGAGCACCGTTGCCGGCGCGGTCGCGGACGTGTCGCCGAGCAGGCTGTCGAGGCTCGTGGTGGTCTGCTGGAGCTGCTGCAACACCGTCGACTGCGTGGCCTTCACGGTGGTGCCGAGATCGCCGTTCAGGGAGCCGAGCTGCTCGGAGAGCGACTGCATCGTGCTCGCCAGCGAGGAGCTGCTCTCCTTCAGGCGTTCCGCCGTCCTGACGCCGAGGGTCTCGGACGTCGTCTCGAGGTTCGACCGGACCTCGGTGATGGTGCCGCCGGCACGGGCAAGCACCTCGTTGACCTGCGCGATGAGGTCGATCGTGCGGCGCTGCAGCGCCAGTTCGGAATCGTTGTCGGACCCGAACGCCGCGTTCACGACGCCGGTCGAGGACAGGTCCGTCGACAGCCCGGGCTGCGCCGCGACGTCGATGGTCGGCGCTGTGAAGTCCTCGACGTCGGCGACGAGGTGCAGCGTGCTGCTCGCACCGGAGGTCGGCGGGGCGAGCAGCCGTCCCCACTGGACGACCGCGTCGCCGTCCTCGTTGGTGCTCACGACACCGTCGGTCGAGGAGCCGGAGTCGGCAGAGTCCGTCACGACGCGGTCCGCGGCGGTCCCCGTCAGCACGGTCGACGCAGCGATGCTGAAGGGCGCGCCCACGAGTGCCGGGGTCGAACGCGACGTGCCCGCGACGTCGTAGGTCAGGTTCTTCGACTTGACCGTCAGGTTCTCGATCGTCAGGTCGATCGACACCCGACCCGAGTAGCCGTCGAGGTCGGCGAGGTCCGTCCCGGTCTTCTTCTTCGTCGAGTACTGCGTCGTGATGCGCAGTGGCAGGTCACTCGCTGCCTTCGCGGGGTCGTGCTCGGTCGTCGCAGACGACGAGTCCTTGCCGGCGGCCGAGATCGCGGTGTCCGAGATCGACGTGATCGAACCATCCGCGGCGAGGCGCGTGTCGACGGTCTGCAGCACCCGCGAGGGGTCAGAAACGGGCTTGTCGTCGGAAGTGCAGCCAGCGAGTACCAGCGCAGCGATCCCCGTCACGGCGACCGCCCCCACGAGTCGGCGACTGGTGCTTCGTGTTCCGGTGTTCCCGGCACGCTGGTTGATCACGGTCTTCCCCCCAAGAGAATCGTCGAGCACATCGATGCTAGTTGCTGAACAGCGTCGGGTCCGGGCGGGTCGGCCCCGCCAGCCACCCCCGTTCGGGCCACAGCTCGCCGCTGAAATCCAACATAGAGCATCTGCGGGCTTACCCGTCCCTGTTCACAGCCCGCTGATACTCTGCACGCATGATCCAGGGGGACCAGGGCGTCATGCCCTTCGAACGACCGCGCACGAACGCACGAACGGGGGCGGACGGGTGAACATCAACCTGTCGCCGGTGGTGATAGCCCTGGCCGCGATGGTCGCCATCCCGGCCGTCGTCAGCGCGCTCGTCCGTCAGAGCGACCGGAAGCGGCCACCGTCCTCCGTCGTCGGAGACGAGGCGTACGGCGTGCTCTTCACCGTCCGCGCGCGCCGGTTCAGCTACCTGCTGCTCCGCATCATCGGCATCGTCTTCGTCGTCGTCGGCGGGTTCTTCTTCCTGGCCACGCTCAGCCTGCTCGACGACCCCGATGCGATCGGCATGCTCATCGCCGGCGTCGGCATGGTGCTGTTCGGGATCCTGTTCGTCTACCTCGGAGTCGGGCAGAAGCGTCGCCGCGTCGAGGCGTACGACTCCAGACTCGTCGTGACGCCGATGTTCCGTGCGGCGCGGGCCGTCGACCCCGCGGCGATCAAGGGTATCCGGCCCACCACCAACCGGTTCGGCGGGCTCGACATCAAGGTGCACGGCCAACGCGGTGTGATCAGCGTCCTGTCGATCGACGCCGCCTACCCCGAGCTCTGCGCATGGCTCGAGCAGCGGGCACCGGCGCAGTGGGGCGAGTTCGTCAGGGTCTTCGGACGCTGAGCGGCGGACTGCTGCCGCGCTGGGCCGACGGACCTACCGTGTTCGCACGGGCTCGAAGCTCTTCACGTACACGGCCTGGCGGATCGTGTTCAGGAATGCCCGCATCGTGAAGGAACCCTCGCCGGCGTTCAACCGGTAGCGCTCCCCCTCGATGACGTCCCGCGCCAGTTCGTCCTCGTTGTCGCGGCTCACACCCCAGCTCTGCACGAGCGTTCCGCAGTCGGACGTCTCGAGCACGACCTGCGACGTCGACGAGCCGACGCCCTTCAGGGAGTGAGACGAGTCCGCACTGCTGTGCGCGGAGCTGACGGTGCAGCCGTTCAGTCCTGGGTCACTCGACTGCAGCCCCGATGTCCGTCGTACGGTGCGGGGCAACTTTCCGTCGCACCGCTTCGAAAAAGGCCAGCACCAGCGCCCCCAGCTCGCTCTCGTAGGGCCAGGTGTCGGCAACAAGGCGGGCGGCGCCCTGTATCCCGCTGCGGAACGCCGGATGGTCGGGCGCCTGCTCGAATGCGGCAATGAGGACAGATCGTACGGCGGCTATCTGCACAGCCGACGCGGCGTCCTCGCCGGCCTGATCGTCGAGTTGCTTGAGCAATTCCGACAAGGTCATGTTCTGCCGTGCCCCTTCAGCGCTGGAACAGCGAGTCCATCACGGGAATGTGCGCGTCGCCCGCAGCAGCGCGGAGAGTGACCGCTGGAA
>Ga0265798_10007996_pt1 | contig 13577 bp, 12 predicted proteins | sample P3T30metagenome_FD_192430 | JGI IMG/M metagenome (GOLD analysis project Ga0265798, IMG submission 192430) | Plant litter microbial communities from East Loma Ridge, Irvine, California - P3 T30 | ecosystem: Environmental > Terrestrial > Plant litter > Unclassified | place: USA: California...
TACTGGCACCTCTTTTCGCGAGACCCATTCATTACTTCCTATTGTTTGAAAGTGATAGTCGATGCTCCTCCTGGTAAACGTACCGGTTTTCGCATGCATGTAGTGGATATCTTTGGCATCAACGATACCAATTACGTAAACTCCGTTATTTTGCAGGTCATGCTTACGAATAACATCAGTAACGAAAAAGCATATGAAAATAATTATCGTGGCAGCTATAAGCGCGCAAACGATAAAAAGAAAAGTTCGTTCGCCTTTTGATATGGCCTTCTTGCGTTTGGTATGCGCCGTCATGGGTTACTTCAAAAAACTCCTTGCGAATGAATTGACGTCGACCTTCACTCCATGCAACGTGTATTCAAAATACTGCTGAACAGCTACGCGAAGATTGTCGACAGTATTCCATCCGCCATAGGCCACCGCTTTCGGTATACCCACGTCAGGTTCCCAACCGTCAGGCAAGGCACCGTACGTTGCGGACGTATCCCATAAAGGTACGTCTGCGAAATCTTCCTTTTCGCCCTGCAACTGACGCCACATGCCCGAACCAGTATAAATAACGGGCCGGACACCCATGGCCTTAACTCCGTCTACCATCGCTCGGGTGACGGGAATGCCGGGGTCGGTTTCAATATCAAGCGCAAAGAATTGCAAATCATCTTTGTACGGGCCGGCTGCTTCAATCCCCTGTTTATAGCAATCGGGATTACGAGTGTACGCGGCTATTTTCATACCAGCATCCAGAGCCATCTTCAATTGCGCCTGCGTATGCTCCCACGGGGCGCACGTTCCCCAGGCCGTACTATGAATGACGTACAGCGCATATCCGTCGTCATGTGCTTTTTTAAACCAATTCGGATCAGTAATCGTATTCGCAGAGTCTATTGCCGCAACTGAGTCTATCGCAACCTCATGCGTCGTCTCTTTCAAGAATAGATAGAACGCACCGGCTCCGGCGCTGAGCAGCAAAGCGACGACAACGACGGCAAGCAACAATCTTCGAACAACTGGTTTCAAAATACCGGATCTTTCTTATGTTTTCTTATATACTGAGGATACCATGATAGGCAGAGCGTCCGCACCTAAAGGCTTTACGATTGTCGAACTGCTAATCGTCATCGTTGTTATCGGCATCCTAGCCGGTATCACGATCATTTCCTACAATGGGGTAACAAACAGAGCGAATGACGTGGCGGTCCAGAGTGATTTGCGAAATTTCGCAGAAATCGTCGGGGCATCGACTGCGACGTCCGGAATAACGACCTATCCTAGCGATGGCACTGGACTGAGTACTCTCGGTCTGCGACCGACGAAAAACTCCTACGGGAGTAATCTCGTCTTTAGCGGACAGCAATACAATCTGCTCTATTGTTCGACCATACCGAGCTATTCACTGCCGAATTTCGCATTCGTCGCGAGTAGCAAATCAGGGAACGTGTTTGCCGTCACGAGCAGTGGTGCCGTCAAGAGCTATCCGAGAGCAAGCTGGACAGCATCTGGTGCCGGTTGGGGCACAATATGCCCGGACATACTCAACTTAACGACGAATGTATCTGCAAGCTCACCTGGTGTATGGCTGTTTGAAAACAGCATTTGGAAAGATTACGTGTCCAACTAAAATTGACGTTACATTATGGATATTTTCGACACCGAAAAGCGCAGTGACATCATGAAGCGCATCAAGAGCAAGAATTCGAAATCAGAGCTGCTTGTCTTCCGCTACTTGCGACGCCGCGGTATCTACTTTCAGAAACACTACAAACGCGCGCCGGGTTCACCGGACATTGCTCTTCCGCGAAAAAAGCGCGCCGTCTTTATTGACGGAGATTTTTGGCATGGCCGAACAATTGATAAAATTATGCAGAAAGACGATATCAACCCGTACTGGATCGAGAAGCTTCAAAAAAATATGGAGCGCGACAAACGGCAGGAAAAAGAACTGATTGAAAATGGCTGGGAGCTGTTACGGATATGGGATTCGGACTTGCGTCGCAAACGAACTGCGCCCGAAAACTTAGAGAAAATAGCGGACTTTTTACAGAAACCAGTTAACGATGAATTCTAATTAGCGCGGAGTTTGCGTAACGGGCCTGGTTGGATTTGGTGTTGTATTTCCACCGCTGCCACCCCCAGAACCCGTACCGGTGCCCGTTCCTGAGCCTGAACCCGTTCCCGTGCCGGAGCCCGTGCCGCCGGTCACCGCACAGCCGGTTGTATCAACGGTCGTGCCTGTTGGCGTGTTGGCACACTTGTCGTCAGTATCAATGACGCCGTCACCGTCCGTATCGACTGCAGTTGGCGTTTCGTCTTCTTCCACGACAGGACAGCCGGTCGCATCGACTTTTGTCGCGGTTGGCGTATCAGCACACTTGTCATCTTTGTCATTTACACCGTCACCGTCAGAATCTTTGGGCGTCGCGACGTCACATGTTCCACTCGGCACCGTTCCGGCTCGGAAGTATTCGTAGTAGGTACCTGTCGTACCGTCGCCGATTGCTCGCAAACCGTTACTGGTACACAGTTTCACCCTGCTGATATCCGTCGGTGCCGTAAACGGCTGGTTAGCCTGACCTTTCAGCCCTGCGAGTATCGTTTGGCGCCAAATTGGCCCCGCCATGCCGGAACCACCGTTTGTCATTGCGGAGTTATCGTTGTTCCCCACCCATACGCCAACGGCAAGTTGTTTGGAGTATCCGATCGTCCATGCGTCGCGGTTATCATTCGTCGTTCCGGTCTTTACCGCAACGTCATAGCCGGGAGTATTCAAGCTGCTGCCAAATATTGGAGCGCGCGCACTTTCATCGTTTAGAATGTCGGAGATAAGGAACGAAGCGTCAGCACCCATAACCGATTTTGGCGTTTGGGTGTTCTTTTTGAAGATTTGCTTTTCAAACTTGTCATTGATGGAATTGATCATCGAAAGGTCATACTGCTGGCCGCTGTTCGCAAACGATGCGTAGGCGTTGGTCATTTCGGTCAATTTCGCTTCTGCCGAACCGAGCGCTAAAGACAAGCCGTAATTCGTATTTTCGTTGAGTGTGGTTAATCCGAGCCGTTTCAGTGCGTCGATCGAATTGTTGACTCCTAATTTCTGCATGACTTGCACGGATGGAATGTTCAATGACTGCGAGATGGCGTTACGTACCGTGACGTCACCGCGGAATCTCTTGTCGGCATCAAGCGGCTTGTACCCGCCAAAGTCCGTCGGGACATCCTGCAGTTCGGTTGCCGGAGTGATAACCTGTTTCTGCAGCGCTTCCGCGTAATACAACGGCTTTACGCTGGAGCCAGGTTGTCGTGCCGTTGTCGCCATGTTCACTTTTCCGAAATCGGCATTGTTGTAATCAGCACTCCCTACCAACGCCCTGATTTCACCCGTGGTCGGGTCGACTGCGACGACGGAAGCATTCGAACCGCCATATGATTGAATATACGCAATATGGTCCGTCACCGCCGTGTTTGCGGCATTCTGCAGGTTCAAATCAAGCGTCGTCGTCACGCGGAAACCTGAACGGTTCACACGGTCTTCACCGTACTTGTCATACAGTTGTTGCAATACCATCTGCGAGAAATGCGGCGCTATATTGTTCGTTGAATTGTCTTGTGAAGCGTACGTTAGCACTTCTGCTTTCGCCGCGTCGGCTTCAGTCTGCGTAATAGCATCGTTGTCTACCATACGGCTCAATACCGTTGCCTGTCGTTCTTTGGCATACTCGGCATTTCCTGAAATAGGCGAATATGCCGAAGGTGCAGGCAACACCCCTATTAGCATCGCACTTTGTGCAAGCGTTAGTTTGTCCGGTGTCGTCCCGAAGTACGTCTTTGCTGCCGCACCGATGCCGAAAGCACCTTCACCGTAATAGACCGAGTTCAAGTAGAGATCAAGAATATCGTCTTTGCTGTATTTCTGTTCAATGGCAATCGAAATGGTCAGTTCTTGGTATTTGCGAAGGACCGTCTGATTGCTGGAGAGCAGCGTATTTTTTGCAAGTTGCTGCGTCAGTGTTGATCCGCCATATGCCGTCGCATCCCCGCTCGTTAAGTTGGCAAGGAGCGCTCCGCCGATACTCACGACAGAAACGCCCCCATGTTTATAAAAGTTCTTGTCTTCAGATGACAACAAAGCATTTTGCGTCACTTTCGCAATCTGATTGAGCGGTACGCGTTCGCCCCTGTCGGCAGTTCCAGAACTGTAAATTGTTTGCCCACCCTTATCAAGGAGCACGACTCCCGTATTGTTATAGTTCATTAACCTGTCGGGGTCAGAAATAGCATTCGCAAAATAAATGTAGGTAAAAATAGGAACTAATATGAGGAAAGCAAGTATGGGTATCGCAATGACGATTGTTTTTTTCCACTTGCTCAAACCTTTGAACCAGCGCCAGCGAGCGACAAAAAAACGCGGGAATTTCTTATAGCTGCTCAAAGGTTTTTGAGATTTGAGATTTTTTGGCACGCGCGCCGTACCCGAGGTTTTTCGCGTCGGGCTGTAATAGCGATTGCGGGTAAATTTTTTCGGCATTGTTGTGTATTAATTATAGCAATGATTTGCGATTCGCGTACGCGTGGATTCCACAAGCTACCAATAGCACCGCCGAGAGGATGAAGGCACCGGCCGCAACGGTATCGTTCTGCATCGGGCCGGCCATACGCGCAACGCCTATGGCAATAATCCCCCACGTGCTGGCGACAAGCAACTCGCGCACATTGCGCTTTACTAGCATAATCAGCAAGCACACAGCCAGTACGGTTAACGCGAGCAGGGTTGCAAACGGACTTACCGCTTCGCCCAAATAATTCAAGTAAGACGCCGCATTCACTATCAGCGCAACGGTTACCCATCCTGCATAAAAGAGGATCGGCCACCAAATGAACACAATACGTTTCACTTCATTATCTTCCAAAGCAATTTTCAGCCTGCCGATAATGACATACAGCGAAACCGTTAGGATCATGAGCGTCAGTAACGAAGCCAAGATCATTTCATGGACAAAGAAGAGCGTCCAAAAACCGTTCGCAAGGCTAGAAAGTATGAACCACCCGGAGAGTTTCTTCGGCAATTCGTTTTTTTCGTTCGAGGCGAAGAAATCACGCGCCTGGTACAGCACGAAGCCGAGCAGCAACAGATAAATAAGTCCCCATATGGAAAATGCGTACGTCGCGGGCGTCAGAAAAGTGGCGTACTTATCGGACATATCTTTGATGGACGCTCCGCCTACTGATTGCATGGCAGCAAGGGCGTTGGCGGTGAGCGCAAAAAGAAAAGCGAGTATATTTGCTAGTTGGAGAAATCGTTTCATATATTCATTATCTCACTCATTGTTACAGATAGGAAAATGTCACGCCTACTCTCATTGCTATTTCGTTTTTGCTCCTTCTAATGATCGTATGTAGCGAATTTTTGTTATTTAATAGCTATTCCTATAACACTTTAAGGATTTTCAAATAATCATTTAAATCAGTAAAACTACCTTTAAAATCAATCTTAGAAGCGTCCATTGGGTTTTGCGTGTGCTTTATTTTAATAACCACGAGACTACCGTTCACGACCATTAAATAACCATCTTCCACAGTCCCTGCGTCCCCAATTTTGCCGTAATAAATCTTAGTCCCTGATGCGTCAAAAGACGGCACCATTTCACCCACACTCCAACCGCCTGTAGTTTTAGACGTATCCGTCATACTGTCATATTCACTTGTAGGACCGTTCACAAGGTAAAGGTCCCCCGTAGTGGCATCAAAATATGTATTTTGTAATGAATGACTTACACTTGAATATCCGCTTCTAAGAGGCTCTTTCGCTACTGACAAAGAAAGAGTCTCTTGCCCGGAAATGGTAGTTGCTTCATAAAATACTAAAGATTTACCGGCTGGAGAACCTTCCGTGTTTTCCATTGGCCCTTCAGAAATATCGTAATTGTCGGCTTTTTCAAACTTACCTTCAAAAATGGCAGGCACTTTAAACTTAACGCCTACTTCCTCAGAACAAAACGCACCCTTCTGTTCAACTTCACTGCTTTCGCACTTACTGACTTTTGTTTGGTTTGTTGCGACAGTAGGCCGACTGTCTTTCGGAGCTAGGTAATTCTTCCATAAGACAAACCCGAGGGCGCCGATGAGAGCTGCGACAAGAATTACAATTACAACAATGTGCGCACTTCCAGTTTGGTTTTGAGAATTTTTAATCATTAGTTTCATAATAACAAAAAGATCTTCAGTTCGAAGATCTTTAAGCGTAATCATTTTGGCTCCGACGGCTGGACTCGAACCAGCAACCTCGAAGTTAACAGCTTCTTGCTCCACCATTGAGCTACGTCGGAATACAACGGTTATTATACCCTTACCCCTGTAGGCTCGTCAATAAGTAAGTCGAAGCTGTTTTAGCGTATTTTCGCCAGCTTTGCTTTCATTGATTCGTGGGCGGCGTCCATGCCCAAAATCTTTAAAGTTCCGATCAGCACGTACAGTTCGTCGAGTGTCACGCGGTTCGGGTTCGCATCGTAAACCGCAAAGCGCGCATTCACTTCTTCAACCAGCCATTTTTCACGGGCCGGGCTGGCCGTCGTATGAGCAACGGCTACCGCATTCGAGGGGTTTTTCGTCACCACTTCCAACGACCGTGCAGAGTTATCTGTTTTACGTAGGAACCCCTTAGTGATCAAACCTTCTATATGTATCGCGACGGTTGAAACGGATTTATAGCCGATGCCGTTCATAATTTCACGGTAACTCGGGCCGTAGCCATGTTCTTGAATAAAGGCGTCAACGAAATCAAGCAGTTCTTTCTGTCGTTTAGTGGAGCGTTCGGCCATACCTACCTACTTCTTCCTTTTTTCATTTGCTTCACTGTTTCACTGACTGGAGTGCCCGCTAGCGCAACCGCCGCCAAGCCCCACCAAATAATAGAAACCGTATCGTCTACCCATACCGGCAAAAGCAATCCGATCAATACCATCGCGATGCCACCTGCAAAAACACCAAGCGCTAGCCAATCCGCCCTGTTGCGCCACAAACCGCGCAATACCAAGAAAGTCAGTGTCGCAAATAAGATTAACCCTAACCAACCGGTTTCGTGCGAAATGAATAGGAACTGGTTTTCAATGATAAGCGGACTGTCACCCCTTAAGGATGCAGAACCGGTACTGCCGACTCCGCCACCAAGTGGTTGGCGTAACATCCGTGCTACCCCGTCACGCAGTGATTCCACGTGTCCGTCATTTGAACTGATCGCCGAACCTGTCGCGGCATTTTCATGCAAGATGACGTTGGAGACGAAGTTCGAACCTTGCGGAGTTGTCGCACCGAACGCAAATGCCCCACCGAGTGCAAAGATCGCAACAATGACGCCGATCCATACTTTTCGAGGTAACTGCCTGCCTATCGTTGCCAGCGCAACGATACCAAACGCAGTGATAGCGGCCACTAACGCGCTGCGGGAATAACTCACCCACAAGCCTACGAAACTGCCAATGACAATAACGCTGAACGCCCATTTGTAATTCATTGGTTTGGTTTGCTTGGCACGCAGCCAAAACGCGAAGAGCAGTGCCAAGACGATGCCGGCATACGCGCCAAGTGGGTTCGGGCCGCGGAGCGTACTGTTGATGCGCACGAACTCCGGATTCTGGTCGACCGTCAGGTAAGGGACGATCGTCTCATTACCGTAGCCGATGCATTTCAAAACGTCATGTGGCAGCACGAACACTTGCAGCATCGAAAAAGCTGCCACGGCGAATGCGCCTGCAAAGAACGTATAGATGAATGCCGGGCGAAGGCGCGGATACAGCGCGACAGCTGTATATACCAGTACGAAGAACAACAGGTAGCGGAGATCAATGAACAAGCCGGCGATTGAAGCCGTTGCACCTTGCCATAATACAGGCAGCAGCAAGAGGTGCAGCAGAGCATACCCGGCAATGACGTACATAACAGGGTGCTTTAACACCTCAAATCGTTGTTTATGATACAACAAAATAAGCGCAATTACGGACGCGATGCCCATGAGAATCTCTTTCCAGGACTTTATAATCAAATCGAAGGAAGGAAATAGCACTCCCAGCCCAACCGTCAGCGGCGCATGCAGCACGATGCCGCCGAAAATAGCCAGCAAAATACCGACATACGTTTTTTCCAGCCAGCTCAACGGAGTGACAGGGATAAGTGTTTTTGATGCCTTCATTGCCATAACTACCCCTTAGTGTAGCGTATATTTCATCATAATAATGCTATAATTGCAGATATGTCACGCCGTAACAGCAAGCTTTACAGCTTCATCTTGATCATCATCGACGCGCTCGTGCTGATCGCCACCTTCGCCCTGGCGTATGTCGCCCGCGTCCAGTACGACCCGCGCCCGCTGCTGCACAACATTTACGCCTTCGATTACCTCTTCTCATTTATCCTTATCGTACCGTGCTGGATCATCGTGTTCGCAATCATCGGCCTCTACCATCCGCTCACCTACAACCGCCGCCTGGTTGAATGGGCAAAAATAGCAGTCGGCAGTTTCATCGGTATCCTGTTGATAATCGGCTGGGAATACATCAGCGACAAATCAATTTTCCCTGCCCGCTTGGTTGCCATCTACGCGCTCATCGGCGCCTTCGTGCTCATCGTCGTTGAACGTGAAATCTTACGCCTCGTCCGCAGCTTACTGTTCCGTTACGGCCGCGGCACAAAACGAGTCCTGCTCATCGGCAGTTCCGATGCGACTAGCGACATCGCCAAAAGCATCGCTGATACGAAACGCAGCGGGTATGAAGTGGTTGGCTTCGCAGGGCCGAAACGGCATTTGCCGGCAAACTTTGTTGGCCACCATTACTCAAAAATTGAAGATGCTTTGGAAGACGTCAAAATCAATCGTATCAACGCCATCATCCAAACAGACCTCTTCGATGATGCCGACCGCAACCAGAAAATCCTTTCCGTTGCCCAAGACAACCATATTGATTACAGCTTCATTCCCGGCCAAGCAGAATTCTACTCCGGCAAAAACACGGTCGACGTTTTCCTCGGCTATCCGATGATCAGCGTCTACCAAACGCCGCTTATTGGGTGGGGCGCCATCGTCAAACGCATCTTCGACTTTGTCGTCAGTGGATTGCTCATCATTATCTCTTCGCCCGTCATGCTCATTCTCATCATCATTAAGAAACTCGTTGACCGCGGCCCAGTCTTTTACGTCAGCCCGCGTTTGAGCCGTTTCTCCGAACCGATTGGCCTCATCAAGTTTCGCAGCATGGGCCCGCAATATGGCAGCAAAGATGCCGCAGAAGAATTCCGGGAAATGGGCCGCCCAGACCTTGCCAAGATATACGCGAAAGTACGCAAGGTTGAAGACGATCCGCGCATTACCAAGTTCGGGAAATGGCTGCGTGCCACTTCACTAGATGAACTCCCTCAGGTATTTAACGTCTTCAAGGGTGATTTGAGCTTAGTCGGTCCGCGCCCTATCCTTCCACAGGAAACCAAATTAGCGCGCAAAACCTCATTGCTCCACAGTGTGAAATCTGGTGTTACCGGGTTATGGCAAGTATCCGGCCGCAACGAACTGAGCTTCGAGGAACGCATCGAACTTGAGCTGTTCTATGCCCAAAACTGGACCTTCTGGCTCGATATCAAAATCCTGTTCAAAACCGTATGGGTCGTGCTGCGTGGGCGCCGCGCCGGAGCGAAATAAATGGCCGCCGCACCGAAACATACCACGTCGAAACAAGCACCAAAAGTTGCTATCGTGCATGACTGGCTGACGACTGCCGGCGGCGCCGAAGTCGTTGTGGCCGAATTGCACAAACTCTTTCCTGCAGCGCCTATCTACACATCGGTATACAACCCGGATGCACTCCCTGGCCTCAAATCACTTGATATCCGCACTACCTATCTGCAGGAAACATTACCGAAGAAACTCCGTTACCGTCACACGCTCTGGCCGACTGCCCGCGCCAAAGCATTCCGTCAATTGGACCTGAGTGAATTCGACGTCATCATCAGCAGTTCGAGCGCCGAAGCAAAAGCCGTCCGCAAAACGCGTCCGGACCAAAAACACATCGCCTACATTCACACTCCCATCCGCTATTACTGGAGTCACTACGAAGAATTCCGCCGCGAATTCAAGTTTGGCGCCTTCACGCCGTTCATTCGTCCGTTTATTCCCTCACTCGTCAAAAGAATGCGCAAGTTGGATCTCGAATCAATCGAAGGCATCGACGTTTTCGTCGCCAATTCAGAAGTCACGCAGGCACGCATCAAGCAGTATTACAATCGCCCTTCTACTGTCGTGCACCCACCCGTCGACATCGAAAAATTCACCCCCGCGCCAAAAGGCGAGCGCAACGGGTACGTCATGTGGGGCCGACATGTGCCCTACAAACGTTTTGACATAGCTGTAGAGGCCGCAAACCGATTAGCAGTCCCATTGACGGTGATTGGCACCGGGCCCGACACGGAGCGTCTGAAGAAGCTGGCCGGCCCAACCGTCACCTTTACCGGCCGCGTGTCAGACGCCGAACTTATCCGCTTAGCGCAATCTGCCAAAGGGTTTCTATTCCCGAATGAAGAAGATTTCGGCATTTCCGCCGTTGAAGCTTTGGCTGCCGGCACACCCGTGATCGCCTATGCAAAAGGCGGTGCCTTAGATATCGTGCAAGACGGCGAAACCGGAGTGCTTTTCAATGAACAGACCATCGAAAGCTTGGTCAAAGCTATGGAGAAGTTTGAAAAGATGTCGTTTTTGCCCGCGACGTTGCACCGCAAGGCAAAACGGTTCGACAAGAGCTTGTTTGCGACGCGGATGCAGAAGATCGTACGCGACGCGATTTCATAGGGTTATTCGAATTATTTAATAGCGCTGACGATTGCGTCCAAACAGTTCGCCGTATCTTCCCAGCGCGCAACTTCAATACTGTCGATACCATACGCTTTCACCGGATAATCATTGCCGCCTTCTTGCAACTTGTCGCCAAAGAACAAAATATCCTCCTTCTTCAGGTCGTTGCGTTCCATCAAGCGTTTCATACCGTGTGCTTTATCGATGCCTTTGCGGGTGACATCAATAGAAGTCGTCCCACCCAAACGAATCTCAAGTTCAGGAATTTTTTCAAGCGCCAGCTCGCGTATAGCTAAACGTTTGGCACCGTCCGGATCCCAAGCGTATTTGTCTTCCGCCGTTGCCAGTTGCCCAAGAGCAGAATAGGTAATTTGGCTGTCGCGGTCTTCAATCACTTCACCGGCCGGGTTTTCAGGCCAGTAGCCGAGTTCTTTGGCAGAACTTTCAAGCACCTCTGAAATCTTCGTCTTTTCTTCACTGGTCAAATCTTCAGCGTATTGCAATGCCCAGTCATTTTGCGCTTCGTCGTAACGGTAATACCGCGTACCGCAAGTCGGCATCAAATGAATGCGTTTCAACTTTTCAGTGCTGATACCGAAATCGTCCACCAAGCGGTCAACGAACTGCTTGTGAAACAAATTGTAATTGCCGCCCGAAATGATGCAGACATCAAATGTTTCGAGTACGTCACTAAATGTTTTTGCCATGCGGTCGCTGATCGGAGATTTGGTAATGGCGATAGTGTCGTCCATGTCGAATGCGAGTACTTTTTTCATAAATTCCTCTAATTTCTGTCGTTACTTACTTGTCGTGGCCGTTCGCCTGATTAATACGCGTTGATGAATCTGCTTTTTCCGTACCGCCAACGCCGAATACCAATTCGATGTTTCGGTCACGGGCAACTTCACCCTCTGGAATCGCTTTTTCAGAATCTCGGTCGCCACCGTTGGCAAACACCAACGAGTGCTCAGGATATTTGTCAGCAATAGTGTGCAGCGTTTTTATGACAGTCGGGTCATTGTCTATGGAGATCATCACCTCGTCGACATCCTTCAAAGCGCGCAACAGCCGTGCCCTGTTCTCTTCCGGGAGAATGATTTTGCCTTTTTTAAGAATTTGCTGCTCATCGTTGTTCACGATAACAATCAACTTGTCACCCATTTTCGCTGCCGCTTCGATCATGTCTAAGTGGCCGCCATGCAACGGGTTGAAGAACCCGCTTACGATCGTTGTCTTCACGCTATTGGCCTCCGTATCCATAGCCGTAACCTGGATAACTTCGCGTTTTATAATACTCCGTCACTTTAAGTGGATCCCCTAGTGTGTTGCCAGCCGGAGCAACATACAATTCACTTCCATCTTTTGTCAGCAAAATATACTGATCATCCGCTCCGTACCAGCCGTAAGGCGTATAGTCTGATAAAGTCGCTATCTGTTTCGCATTCGTACCGTTTTTATCTCCTATAAACAAAGTGTTTTTACCGTCTCTCGATTCAGCCCATAGTGTTTTCTTGCCACTTGGCGAAACAAGATAGGTACTATATACGTCATAAAATTTCGAATCGCTCGTATCGGTGACTGTTTTTACCGCGCCGTCTTCATATTCATAAAAAGCAGCCGTTCCGTTCGCAGGCGCAACTCGAATATAGATACCTTGGGGTTCATATAATTTCGCGTCAACGGAATTATTTACGGGGAATGACTTAATCGTCTTTTTCGATCCCGTTCGAGGATCAGCCGATACCAGCGACGTGGTTTTATCAGCACCCAAATTGTTATAATAGCCGTACTGCCAGGACTTCGTATATACAATCTCGTTATCCAGAATGTATACAGATCCGAATGTTTGATACTGTGCATCGTATATATTAGACCCGGTAGCTATATTTTGGTCTATCACCGTAATCTTACGGGTATCAGCATTGAAACTTTTTACCAGCTGCCTGTTGCTTTCCCATACGTTGCCGCCATCTCGATACACCGTGTATATGAAATTGTGCCCGAACCAGCCGACAGACACGAATGATGCGTTGCCCTCGTCCAAAACACTCAGGTCTCCCTTATTACTGTCTACGAGATAGATGGCTTGCTTATCCGCTCTTGTCGCAATGAGTGCGGAATATTTCCAGTCCCTCGCCGAAAGAAGAGATGTATCCCTGCCAGACTCCTTGCCGGTTGCCTGGACGGCAACAGTTGGATTTGACCCATCGAGGTTGGATTTCATAACGTTAATTTTGCCCGTAGCGTTACTCAAGTAATAAATGGACCCAGCAGGAGTAAGTGCGTAAATACTTACCACACCGGAGACGACTTTGAGTTCCGCCTCTTGCAGGTTGTATCCTGATTTCGTAATAGTTATTTTTTGCGTGTCCGGTACCGGCGCCAATACTAAATCGGCATTACCTTTTGCACTCGTTGTAGCCTTGGTTTCGCCAGAAGCAACAACCGCATCGGCTATCGAACGTCCAGTAATCTTGTCGACAACGACAACAGTCACTTGTCTGCCTGTTGCGGTCAATTCAATTTTTTGAGCACTCGGAGTGGTCAGGAGTGGAACCATATACGTTTGTTCGTAGTTTTGGTAAAACCGTTTCGTTACTTGGATATCAGATGTTCCGACAGGGGTTTTCGAAACCTTCACGACACCGTTCTTATCGGTCTGTTTTGAAATAGAACCAATTGTTACCGACGCGTCCGTTACGGGCTGCTTCGTTTTTGCATCTATGACTGTTACGGATATTTCCTTTTTTAT
>Ga0265798_10007997_pt1 | contig 13576 bp, 17 predicted proteins | sample P3T30metagenome_FD_192430 | JGI IMG/M metagenome (GOLD analysis project Ga0265798, IMG submission 192430) | Plant litter microbial communities from East Loma Ridge, Irvine, California - P3 T30 | ecosystem: Environmental > Terrestrial > Plant litter > Unclassified | place: USA: California...
ATCCTAAGAACAGCCAGAACATTCTCGGCATATGTGACTGTACTCTCACCATATGACGCAATGTATGGATCCCCAAGTGGTCCGTTTGTAGGGAAGCTAATTGTTAAGCCTGAGACCACCTTTACTCACGCCCTTCACGAACCATTTTGCTCTAAATCCGTGGTCAACTTTCCAGCTACTGTACGCGACACTTCTCTGAGAGTCAGGTCAGCTCTTTTTCTCGCCCTCGCTGGTTCTGATACTCGAACATGGGTCTCATTGCCAACATGTTTGCTCTAATGAGCATATATTATCTTCTTCTGGTCAGCGCGGCAGCTTCAACACCGATTAGTAGAAGCGACCTGATCCACGAACATTCTAGCGCTGCTTCCAGACTTCGCCGAGGTGGGGAGAAACCGCTTCTGCGAATCAGTAAGTCAAAATATTGACAGTTCTGACATCGTACTAACTCGACTCGTCAGCGCCACTCGGCGCCTCGATAACACGCGGATCTGACAACAATATCCCCGAGGGTCTGCAAAGCGGCTACCGCAAGCCTTTGCGTGACCAGCTGAGGTACTGGGGCTATCCTGTCAACATGGTTGGCAGTCGCTCCAATGGTGACTTCATTGATCGCCAACATGAGGGCTGGTCGGGCTTCGAGATAAACGGAGTGGCAGACAAGATGTTGCCTGTCATGCCCACAGAGAAGCCTAACCTTGTACTCATTCTCCTCGGATCGAACGACTGCTTCCACGCAAAACGCGACAATAACATTGGGTACGCCCTATCAGCCAAGGACCGCATGTGGACCCTGGTTCAGAAGGTGTACTCTTTGAGCCCTGGCGTAACGATCATTCTTGCTACTCTTCCAGCCACATTGGATGCTGCGGAGGCGCCATACATCCAAGCCGCAAACGCTGGCTTCCGCAATTTGGTTCAAGAGCTCCAAGGCAAACGCCAGAAGATCGAGCTAGCCGAGATGTATACTGACTGGTTGAAACCGGGCGACTATAGTGACTCCACTCACTTCAAACTCAGCGGCTACGCCAAAATAGCAGCTGTAGTCGCTGAAGCTTTCAAGCGAGTTGAGACCAAGGGTTGGATTGTTCCGCCTATCAAAACTGGCATCCCGGACAATGCAGGTTGCTTGCCATCTCCAGATGGCTTTCGTGGCCCTGTTCGAACGCAATCAGGCAATGGCCATGATGATGCGGATGGTATGATGTACTGCGACATGTATGGACGAGGCCACGACGAGTGAGTACATCCAGGAATTTGAACGGCCCTTCACTAACCTCAAACAGCTATTTGTGGGTGTCGAATGACGGCAATGTTCATCTCTTTGAGTAAGTACGCCACTTCAAGGTCTTTGTGTCTCTTTTATCATCAGCTTTGGAATGTAGTGTGTCCTGAAGGTTGGCAAAATGGATACAAGGACTTCCTTACCTTTCGACGGTGTGGTACCTTTTCTAATCTGTCCTTTCACCAGAAACATGCTTAGTCCACCTCAATGGTCATCCCACGGCCGCATTCTCGAAACAAAGAACGATCGCAAGTCTGTACACTTCGGCGATTGGGATGGCGACGGCCTCTGCGACGTCCTGGTGGTCGATAGGCCAACTGGGAACGTCGACATGTTCCGCAACACATATCGGCAAGGCGCTGAAATTCCATCGTTCGCCTCCCCGGTACGAGTTGTGAACAGCGCGCTTTGTGCTCAGCCAGATGCCCAAGTTGATATCCATGATCTCGCTGTTCGTTTTGCTGACTTGGATGGCGACGGACGAGTCGACGTACGTGCAGTCCTCCCGAAGATCAAGCATGCTTTCCTGCTGACATTGGTATAGTACATTTGCATGGACCCGGACGGCCGTAGCTCAGGCTGGCTCAACACACCCAACGAGATGCATACTATGCCATCCACGATTCCAAATCAGATCAAAATTGCCGAAGGCTTTCGGCGCTCCGAGCTCCGCTGGGCGGATGTCAACGGCGATGGGAAAGCCGACCTGGTGTAAATCTTCTTTGCAGTCTTTTGTCGCACAGGCTAATCGGATTGACCAGGGCCATTCGTCAGTCCACCAGCGCCGTGCAGGTCTGGATCAATCGCGGCATAAAGCCCGCGCTCACAAGCAGCATGACTTGGGAGCACAGGAACGATTTGTGGGTGTCTGGCGCCAACAGCGGCGCAAATGTGCACTTCCCACGGCTGAGTAGGTCGAGGAGAGCGGATTACCATGTTGTCAATCCGCGAACGAACGAGGCGGATACATGGTCCAATGAGGGGAAGTGCGGTGGTGGTGCTGAGGATGATGGCCCTGTGAAAGATCCTGGTCTGCCGCGAATGCAATGAGCATGGATGAAGGTGACTAGATTTGCAAGATAGGAAATGTTTCTTCACATGGCGTGTCGTTGACCACGAAATATACGAATACCTCCCACCATACCCACCTTCTGTTCAGAGCGCTCTCGCACGACTTCCCCTCTATCATGTTTCTTGTATGAGTGATCTATTCGACCCTATCTCGCACTGTATCTCGCCACGGAACAACGCATCCACTACCTCGTTCTTGCTGCTCGTTTTCGCTTTGAGCGTGCTGCCCCTAACCACTCGAGGTTCCGCCAAAACTCTTTATCCCTATTTTCAGCGACAAGTGCTAATCAATTATTAATGCGCATGTTCGCCGAGCTCCGTAGACCCGGAAGAGCGCGTTAAACTCACCAAAAGTAAGCTTGACAGTCCCGACGATCTATCTATCTACCTAGCAAGATATGTGGTGGTGCCCAGCGGGCGGCAAGCCCCGCAGCATGACTGGTAGCTGGTACATTCAGGGCCAGATATCTAAAAAGTACATGCGGGGAACGAATAGTTTGGTAGCGCTTATGTTTGAGCTTGTAGTAGCCAGCCAGATGGTTGCTGGGTTCTTGCAGATCACGAAGAAGTTTGGGACATGGCGTGCGGCTAGAAAACAAAGTCGGATCTGTTGGCGTATGGTGATTGATCGGCGTGGAATGGGAGGCCTAACCGATAGTATGGATCTAACGGTAGTATGTACTTAGTAGTGGCGGTGGTCAGTCGTAATGGCTCCATGCTAACGTGATGGTAACTTGCCTTATCTGGAGGGGCCTACATGCTGGATGGGTGACTTCGCGTTGAAAGGTAGCGAGGCGCTTGGGGGGTGCAAACTTTCAAAGCGCTAGGCCTAGTGATCAAGCGCGAGCGTAATCTTCCAAGATAGTGAATCGAAAAAGCACTTACGAATTGAAGGCAAGTGATCACAATTTGTTGCCAGGAGGGAGGGCTGATTACTTTTGTTCGCATCAGGAACACGAGACCAGACCTAGACAACCGTGAAGAAGAGTGCGAACTCGTTGTAGGGGCAATGAAGATGACCATGAGGCTTGCAATCGCATTGCTGTAGGACTTTTTGGGTCGTCGTCGCATCGACAATGCAGGGGTACTCGCGGAGTTGCACTAGCGGCCGATCATCCGTCATCAACAAAGCTCGGAGAATAGCATCAATTCTGTTTACACGTGACATCGCGGACAGTGCCACGACAAGCTAGAGATCCGGCATGACTCCCAAGCGTCGGGACCGGTCGATCGCATGTCTCCAGGCCATCGGTTTGTTGCTACCGATAGAAGCAGCATGTCATGATCGGCTAAGGTAGTTTTGGTAGCAAAAGCAGACATCCCAGAACCTAATTCGTAGGCGTCGGATTTTGATCTGCGTGCCAGAGTTTTACGCATCACCTGTGCACCTGCGCTGGATGGACAGGCAGTCTACCACAGCAACTATGTCCATGTAACCGTAATCAAAGCGGCTGCAAACATGCGCTTGTCGGAGCCTGGTCCTGGAGCGCATCGCATTGTACAAAGGGGCGTGATCGACGTGTCTGTCTAGGCTGAGTCCGATTATGCACAACTTTTGACGTACGACATGCTGCGCATCCATGGACAAGCAGCACAACCAGAAGTCGTGGGCTACCGTATTGATTCAAGTGTTCAGCATGGTGGCACGGATCGTCAAGTCACCTTCTCCGACGCCGACTTGGAGTGCCTGATGCTGCATCCCCATTATTGATATCAATGTCGGATGTGGAGTGTAAGTAGTCATAAGTGAATTGCTTCGTTCGGGGACACCTGCCTCCAATATGGCAAGTCCCCCGGGTTCAATACCACTGGTTGGTACATAGGTCGTCGAGAGGAGTTGCAATCCCTCCAACTCTAACAATTAAGCAGAACACAACAAAAGACGCAGTGCTCAGTCAGTGAGCGAGCCCAGCAACAAAGTCCACGAATGGATGCACCGTTCATTGGCTGCCTATATGCGACCGCCCAGGGGTGTCCCAAAGACGCACTTTGGAAGGACAGATTCTCGTCATGTACCAGATGAAACGGACGTCGATCTCCGCAGCTCAATAGCAACCATGTAACGACGCTGCTGCCTTGAGCCGACTTACCGCTGTATGTCTTCAATGCTCGATGTCGAGAGCTCAGCGAGTCTCCGGTCACACAAACCAGGGTCAGACTCTATACCACGAATACAGGCTGTTTGTTGGCCTTGCCCAGACGCTGCCATTGTCGCACAACCCCCAAATCCAGCTCTTTCTGTGGCTTACATGCTCTGGATAATGATGTGCTGAGGTACGACTCGACAAGGAATATTTGGTGCCGACGGCGTTGTTGGGATTTAATGACCTATAGATTGTGGAGTGCGGCAATTAGTCACCGCAACATGTTCAGCATATTCGCCTTGATGACAGTGTCTCAGATGGGTCCCCATTGAACGTGTCTGCAGCTGTGTGCACAAAGTGTGGTTCTGGAGTTTGAGCTAGAAATGGCGTGCTACAGTCATGCGTAGTCTGACCAGCTAGTGGGAATGTCGTACAGCAACGTTTGATCAGATACCCCTGGTGGCCGAAAGAGATTAATGTGTGATGCTCTTGCAGTCTTACCTGGAATGGCATGAGTGACATGCTGTTGGGTACCGCCCCTGATGCAGCCAGGTTCCAGAGAGGCTTTTTCTGACGGAAACGAAAATGTCCTCATGATGCACGCCTCTGATGAGGAAACGTGATGTGGAAAGGCATGGGAGACTTGTTGACTGACGCTTGAGGCCGTCGTGGGGCTATAGGTAGCTATCAGATAGGAATCGATCATGACAGTGGGATGGATTGGGGGTAGGAACTTGCGAGCACCTACGTACGCTAGACGATACAATCTCGCTAGATCTGGAAGGTGGTCATACCTGATGGGGAATCGAGATGCTTCATGTATCGATACATTTCTAACACAGATAATGGGGTTCACGCACGCGAAAGTATTGGCGTTTGCGCTGCTGCTACCACTAGTACGTAGCTCGCCGACGGCCATGCCCATCGCATTATCCAATCGCGCTGAAACGACAGAGCCGAGAGCGAAGCAGATCGTGGCGCGGCGAGGTCCTGCCATTTCGTGCCTGTGCAGAACTCGCAAGCCAAGGTAGGAACGCACAAGTCGTCTAGCGAGCCAAACATCGTGTTGGGGGACGTGCAGCCTCGCGTTTAGATCGTGCCGCGGCGCCGCAAGACACCTCTCGTTCGCGACCACTGTATCCAATCGCTAGAGCGGATCGATCGAATTTTGCGTTTCAGATATGCTAACAACATCATTTAGCCAGAATGAAAATCGAGCTAGGCTGTTTTACCTGCGAACTTGGCTAAGCAGTAGAGCCTCACTGAAAGAAGAATCCGCCGACCTGGTAATCGAAGGAGCCAATACCAAGTCCATGATACATGTGGTGCTGAGCTAAGCCCGGCTGCAGGAACGTGTCAAGGAACGCCGACTGTGCATGCCTGTTCGAGGACACGAGGTCGAAGCATCTGCGGGAGGATAGCAAGTCTAAATCGAGAGACGGGGGATATCGACATGTTTTTTTGCCTGTCTTCAAGGTTTGCAACGATGGATCGATGGGAAAAAGAAAAACCCCAGCACCAGAGACGCGGTCCTGCAAGGCCGCAACGCTAAAGCAGCCCGGTGTGGGGAGCCCGTCCAAGGGGCCATCGGGCAGATGGCGAGCTACGAACACTGTCTGGGCGTGAGGTGTGTTCCAGATCTACCAATATGTCGACTACCTGCTGGCGACGATTGATGCTCACAGCCTGATTATTGCGGTGTCCAAAGCAAGTTTGAACTGCGTGCGGTTGCACCAGATCGCGGCACCCACGTGTGATGCCATGTCTAAGCGGCGCCCAGAGAGTGGGTTGAAGCATGCACGAGTGCACATCTTTGGAGCCAGATGGCTGGGTCAGGCAGGCCTTGCGCTTGCGCTGCACACTAACCAACAACCTTCCGTCACGCCTCCCATCAACGCCCACCACTTAGCTGCGCCGACTGACAGCTGCGAAGCGACGTACCCCATGGATGAACAGACATGCTGATTATCTTCAATGATCTCGATGACGCCTGTGGAGATGAGGTCGAGTCTGGGAGGGGCCTCATTAGCGAGATGAAGACTGTGGAGAAGGAGTGCGATTTTGCAGCCATCTGTGTCAGGTTACTGTGACGGCGCCAGCATGTTCGAGTATCGATGTTAGGTATCCCTGCCATGCTGGATGTGTCTCTCAGACAGCTGCAACGAGGTGTGCACCAAAGGAGATCATCGGTGATGGCGTTACGCGACGACGCGACGTCACAACCGGGGGCAGCACATTACCATCATTCGAGCAAAATTCTCACGTTTTTATTGTGTGCGTCAGCGAATTGGCAAGGCAAATCGGCCCTGGACACCCCCGTTATGTGTTCGTCATCTGAGATCCGACTGTTGAATCCCACCCCTGGCGCAACCGCATTGCCCCAGTCATCGTTCGCGCGCACAGAGCCAGAATCACACTAAATTAACCTCACTCTGGTACTTTAGCTCCTGCATGATGCTTCGTGGTGGGCCCCTTACATACGCAGCTTAGCCTCCCGGAGACAACGATCACAGTTCCTGCATGGGAAGTGTTAAACACCACGTTTGGATAGTGATACGAAAATGAAAGGCTTGCTTGAGTAGAGTGGATTGGACTGCCGCATGCGACTCGGCGGCTGCCGCTCATTTTGTCACCGTCCAGCCTTCACCACCGTGATCCATCCCGCACATCCACACTTGGTCTGTGCGCGCCACCAACACGCAGGGTTCATCAAATCACTGCCTGTCAGGACGATCTTGCCCCTCTCGGAAGGAGCATACTAGGGCGTTCAATCCACCAGAGGATTTCACAGGCATTCTTGCGGCTTGCCCCATTGCAAAGATAGCGCGAAATGCCTCGCCACTCTTATTCCTCCACTCATAGCAACCAAACAGCGTGTCTCAAATATCTATATTCAGTTCTACTTCTTTCCGTCGTGCGCAGTCTTTGCTTTTGGCGCCTATTATTTTGCTGATTGCAATTGCGCCCGCGCTAGCTACCAATGACTTAACAGATAGTTCACATTGGCCGTCACTGTAGTACACGATTGCTTCACCATTTCATTCTTCTATTCAACTTACACTCGGCTCAAGGGTCTCTGACTCTTGCCCTGGCCGCCGCTTCCACACCTGCCGCATCGATCGCGCCTAAAAGCCCATGGCTCGATGATCACCCCGACCATCCCCGCCATCACTCCCCGAGATCTTGTCGTACAGGCTCAAACGTTTCGAGGTCACCTTACCTGACATCCAAGGTGAGTGCTTTGAGTAGCTACTCACACAGTGGGGTCATCAAACTCTAAGTTCTGATACTGATAGCTCCAGGACTTCTTCATGCACTGAGCGGTCCTAGATCTGATATCTGGGGATTGCGAACACATCACGTCGCTTATGGCTGTGGACACGGTCAGGCGCGTGAAGAAGACTGCCTCTAGATTAGAACACGCATTGCTTTTACAGCCCATCACTACTGCGATGTCCTACGGTTCTTCGAACCATATTCCTGAGATCAATGCCCAGCTTGCGGACACCAATGCTATGCGGATACCAGCCGAGCATCTTGAATCGAAGCCTACCTTGACTGGTCAAAACTCCATAACTCAGTCTCAACCCCAATCAAGCAAGAAAAGACGGTCGTCCAAGAGCAAGGTCCCTTCCGAGCTTCGACGGTCCACTTCTACACCACATATGCGCAATCTCGCATTCGGAAACTCTGGGGAGCTATCGCCAACAAGTAACAAGCCTCGTAACAAATTGGGGTACCACAGAACCTCGGTCGCATGTGGTAAGCCTGCAGGAGCTGCTCGCCTTCTCGTCTCCAAGAATACTGACGGACTCTCACAGGACACTGTCGGCGAAGGAAAATCCGATGTCTCCTCGCCCCGGATGACCCTCAAAGCCGATGTGCGAATTGCATCCGCTTGAAGAAAGATTGCAACTTTTATCCTGTGGAGCACAATCCCGATGGCACGCAATTGCCCCACATCGTAGGGACCACAGACTCGACACCAGGGCAATCATCGACACCAGCAACAACTTCACCGCGCCATGCTCTGTCCGCTTCAGGGGAAAAGATGGCCGACTTCCGCGCGCCGTTCCACGCGCCTTCATCTACGGCACCGAGTGCTAGTTATGAATTCCAGGGCGATTCCGAACTGGACACCAATCAAGGGTCCAACGCGAGTCGCAGTAAGCGGATGTCATGTATGCATCGATTCATATGCTAACTCATTTAGTGCCTGTGCAACAATCTTCATATCCCTACCCACATCCTATAGAAACCCAGTGGCCACCAGCAGCTTCCTTTCTACCCTCGTCCACTATCGCGGAGAGTCCATCATCGAGCACAAGCCACTGGCGACAGTCACCTTCTACAGCAAACTCGGCTTACGGTAGTGAGTCAAACGTTTCGGGTGGACATACACCAGCTGCCATGAGCACCAGTTCGACTATGTCTTATGGTCATCCTGATAGCCATTCGTGGGGAGGTCAACCCCCTTTCCAGCCTCCCACGCGCTCAATGTCATACGGCGGTCACATTGAGCCGTCCTCGCAATCGTACTCAAACCAGGGATTGGGAATTCAACACCATGACTTTCCAAGAAGAAGCTCACCGTATCCATATCCTAGCAGCATAGATACAAACCCCTCGACGGTTCATGCTACGACGGTCGGTGGATCTAGCTCTGGCCCTTTCTCGGCCCCAATAGTCCCCAACCATTCATTTTATCCGCCGACTCCGACCTGGAATTACGAAGGAGTCCAGAACCAAGCACCGCAAATGCAAGCACCTGGGAGATCTATGAGTATGCAATGGAGCTATGCAGAACCTGGGCATCTTGACCGGGTCCAAGAGGAGACGGGACCACCTATAGGATACAACCAGCATGGCATACAGCAATTCTATTCAGGAGCTTGAGCGACATTTCCGCCTCAGCTTCACCATTTTCACTTGGCTCAGTACGACGCTTCGGCAACATTTAGTTTTGGGGATGATACACCATAGGTATTATGGCTGGCGTTTCTCTGCGCAGGATAACGTTCACGGATCGAGATGATGCGAAAAATGGAGGTGTATATATGGCGCACATTCCGACAGATTTTTTCCATCGCATGATGCGCTACTCGGGACCCTTTTGGACAGCATGGAGTTCTAGGCGCAAGCATTATGCTCCGACTTCCGTGGCCAAGTCCTCGATCAGAGGAGCCATCAAATGGCATATCAAAGCCTTTCTCGGCACGTTTCTACAACCTCTACTGCTGTATAATTATCAAAATTCGATACTCCGACTTCGTCTCCGCGGTCACCGCATGCCGTAGAACAGAATTCGCATCAGACGCGAGCTTCCAGTATTCATCCTGTTCACGCATTGAGTCCATCGAAACTTCGTCTTCCCTATTCGCGATGATGTAGATCCACCACCTTCGCAGGCGGCTTGATTCGCTACCCACATGGTTTCACGTGGAATGAAATGTATATGCGCACCGCAGCAACTGAAATCTCCACACTATAATTTGCCAAGCGGCAAAGCACCACGTTTAGGTACCACATTTCTGTCAGTCGACACTCAAACAAGTTAGAAAAGAATCGTTGGAGTATACCAAATTGACTTTTGCTGGGTGTACCAGAATATCACGGATGACCCCTGGTGAGGCTGCGTAGTCTCCGACTCTTTAGGCCCTGGGTGCGTCTCAGGCTCCCAGGCATAACCGGAAGCTGAAGGGATCCCGCGAGTCTGTCGAGTCAAGGTCTGCAGACACTTGGAATCCCCAGTTGCATCTACGGACGTGCTTCCCGATGTATCATAGGCTCTCAATCACCGCGAGATCTCCGGTGAAGAGTGCCCATCTTGGTGCCAGGTGGAGTTTGTCGATCTCCAGAGAAATGCAGATGCTCCTCTGTTTCATACGAATAATCATGCCACGGAAATAATGGCTCCGCGGACTAACCTAGGGAAACAAAGCTGCACCGAGCATGCACGCAATGACCGAGCACGCGAGGCCAACAACGGCAATCCAGACTATCATACGCAGACCATTTTGATGTCGACGTGGTGCGCAGCAGTGGAGCACGGAAGTCGAAAAATGAAACGTTACCTCGGCTGAAAATAGCAAGCCAGGCAATCTCGACAACGGCGCCCAAGAGACCTTCCTACCAAAGCATACCATACTCTGTCCCTGAGCATGCACCTATTCAATGCGAATCACATTTTCACTTGCGCTCAGATCCGAAGCTCAGAGTGTTCGCTGCAGCATTGGCAAGGCTACCACAGCTCTCGCTTTAACATTGCCGTTGCGATAGTGAACATTCGCGTGTACCAAATCCCACGTCTTCATTCGCGATGTCACTGGAGACAATTTTGCGATGTCAGTTGATTCCTTCGGCCAGCGTTACAGTCCGACGTTCCGCTACCACTCAGTCGGGATCAAGGCCCGGCGAGGTCGTGTCAGAACGGCTCTTAGCCTTTCCCAGCATGGTCTACCTTACCATGGATGAAGGCGATGATCGCTTCGCACGTGAATCATGAAGCATGTCTGCAAGCATCGGAAGCGGTCGGCAAACGATCCTTCCGAAAATACGCGAGGTGTAAGCGGCTTTTATGTGGTAGATTTCTTTTGCGTTTGCAAGGAGATATTGTCCATTGCGACAGGATAACGATAACCTTACCTTGTCCGAATGACATGTTCATCGCTGATTGTGAACAGTGATGGGTTGCGTTTCAGGCTGGTCGCACGGTGGCTGCAGCCTGCAGGGTCGCGTGTGCTGGACGCCGACTCTCAACCTGCAGGATTACACGACAACGAATGTCAGCGCTGCAAGGTTGTGGATAGCTACGAGAAATTTCGCAGCCCAAAGATTTATTCAGCCAATAGCATGCCACGGATACAGGACTGATACGCACATCGTCCACGCCAAGCTCCTTGTGGTCGAATCCGATGGCGGACGTTTTCCTCAACGAGAAATGCATCCACCACGTTTCTTTCAACAGACCACATTTTCCCAACGCCATCCTCCCAGGTCGCGTCAGCATCGTCACACGACGAAGCTATCACACAACGCAGGGTCATGGACCTTAGTGCGATGCCGATGATACCGATTGCGCCATGTGGTTTCGATGCTGCCTGGTCCAAAAGGCGAAGACCGGCGCTTGTACCATCGCTCAGTGTCTCGACTCTCCAAGACGAAGGTCCCATCGCTGCAAAGTGTGCAGTATCATTCATCTACGGAAGTACTGTGTACTTGCAACTTTCGTAATCTACATCACAGTCCGCGCCACCTCGCGCTTGTTACCATTCCGTCCCTTAACAACCAATTTGGAAGAAAGACGATTATTAGGTCTGGAGCAACATCGCACATGTCATTAATACCAATTCTTTTCCATCTGAGGACACTTTCGGCTCTCAACAACGACAGCCGCGGAAAAAGAGCCGCGCCGCAATATCAGTCGGATGAGTTGCCCAATCGCTACACCAGCTCACTACAACAACCTTCCTGCACGCTGCATAGAATCCACAACCGCGCCTCATCATGCCCTTCAATCGACATCCGTCCAGCCGATGCTATCTACATTGAGACGAAAGCCCCTCGTGTATGTGCTGCGCCAGAATCGTACATGCTGTGTGCCCCCCCAGCATGCGAGGAAGATCGTTTGCAGTTGGTAAGCTGCCAGCCATGTCCATTGTCCTTTCGGGACATACCGGTATTGTAATACATCTTCGTACGTACATATGCAGCTGCACTCCAGTTCTTGGCATCACAGATCACCCGCACATGCTATGTGGCGCTATCAGCTTTTTCTCAAGGCTGTGCTGGACCATGGCCTCGATGGACCATTCTGGCATGTGACTCTGAGGTTCCTCTACGAAGTATGCAGCCCAAATGGATCTCGGTGTGTAGCATGAGGACTACCACGAAATCTGGTACGTATTTTACACAGCCTGCTGATATCAAAATCATGCATGAGACAGAAGTTGCAAAATCTAAAGACAGGTACGCCTCACTTAACAACCAGTAATTCTTGTATATGCGTACGCTGCACAGCAGCGGCGTCGTGTTTGAATGTTTGAAGGACAATTCACTCGGCCCGCAGGTGTTCTTGCCGAACTCCCGTAAAACTGCCTCACCGGCCATCGTACTGCAATGAACTGATTCCTTCTTCTTTCTTGTTCCTCTGTCACATTCGTATGTCCTGTACACCTATTGTCCTACCCGGACTATACTGCTCTCGAAATAGTAAAACGTCCTTTCCCGTACACGAGCTTGGGCTCTTAGAACCCAAATGCATGCACCATCTTGCATTCCATCTTCCTTCTCTGAGCTTCCATGCGTGGAAGATCTCTAGTTCCGCAGGAACCAGGAAAATCCGGGAATTTCTCCGAGGGCCATGTGAGAATAAGCGTTGCTTTATCACTTTAACCGTTACGCAAGCGAATCCTTCCCGCAGCAACGAACGACCATGTGATCACCTTTTCTGAACCTGCGTTTCTGGAAGTTCCATACCTTGCCCGATAATGGGGGTGCTATTAGAGGCTTCAGATCAGTCGATAGCGGCCGCTGGACCCTGGAAAGCAACGTCAGCTTTTTGGATCAAGTTAGCGTACTTTTTGACATATGGGGCTGTCAGCATGAGGAGCTTGGGCTGAGGAAGTGGTCTCGATTGCCGCGGATCAAGGACAGGAAAGCGAAAGGTAGAGGAGCGAAGGATGCAAACTGAGCGTGTGCATAGCTTCACGGAGCTTTCGGTACGTCGCAATTTTACCTCTTCACTTCTGGGCATGTTCACTCGTAGTTGGTAACATGAGGCATGAACAGTGTAGGTCAAGTGGATCAAGATTGGTGTATTTCATGTCAAAGCCAGCCACAGTACAAGTGAAGAACAACCCCACAAACGAGAGCAGGAAGCAATTGACATGTCCTGCTTTCACAACCTCTGGTTCCGCATCGCCCGATGCACTGCTTATTGTGTACCCAAGGGACTAAACGCTACCAATTTACTGTACCAAAACCGATCACATCATAGTCACATTCACAGATGGACGTACGTTAGCTTGAAAGCTCACTATCAGTCACGACATCACCAGCTCTTAGCCAATGACTAAATTGACTCAAATCGCCTCATGGCGTGGGTTGACGGCAAACGCATCGTGGACGCTGTTGG
>Ga0265798_10007998_pt1 | contig 13573 bp, 11 predicted proteins | sample P3T30metagenome_FD_192430 | JGI IMG/M metagenome (GOLD analysis project Ga0265798, IMG submission 192430) | Plant litter microbial communities from East Loma Ridge, Irvine, California - P3 T30 | ecosystem: Environmental > Terrestrial > Plant litter > Unclassified | place: USA: California...
TGTTGATTGTGTGTGTGCTAAGGAATGTTTGGAATAATCCAAAGACTTGCCAGCAGTCTCGTCGCCGGCGACGATGAGAAGAGAAGAAGAAGGAAGGAAGAAGAAGAGAAAGAAAGGAAACACTCTCTCAAAGATACTCAAAGTTCAAGACGCAATGAACTGAAGTTGAAGTACGGGACGATAGGCTCGGCACCACAGCCTATGTATTGATTTAAGCTCACAATGGCATGAAGAAGCTAACCGTATTGATGGCGATCACCAACAGATCTGCGAGCTATAGGGTTTACGACGCTAGCGGAGCCTTGATACAGTGGCCTGTGCCTCAGATGCCGCCTCTGGTGGTTGACGCTTCAGCCAGAGAGGGCGGAGGTTCAGACGGTACCAGGGCAGGCATGGCGCAGACAACAGAAGAAAGCAAAGACCTCTGGGGGCGTAAGGCTGGCGACGAAATAGGTCTTTAGGGAACGTACGAAGCTCATTGGAGACACCTGTCATGCCATTAGGAGCTTGGCACGTCCGGGCGATCTTAGAGAGGGGGTGGGACTTGATGCGGCTGAAGTCTCGTTTCCGCTGAGGGGGCCCATCCAACGAGATTGTGGAGGTGCGAAGCATTAAGGGTGAGGCTTGACTGCAACGTCCTGCTGCAGTAGGGGTTCGAAGAGGCTGAATACACAAATCAGGTGGGCCAATGAGACGTTTCGCCATGGCGTTGACGTGTATGGGCCAAGCCCGGCTAGGACCTAAGCCGAGTCCGGGAATTATGTGAAAGAGCGTCCCATTCCCGGGCACAATTCGGCGGGTTTTGAAACCTGCAGAAGTGTAGAGAAGCAAAGTGAAGTCATAGATGGTTCCCGTTATAGCGTTGTGTGTAGGTGATGTGATGCGGCCGGTGACGATCATTGCGCCAACGCTCGCGCTAGCCAGTTGTGGGGTAGTGTGACGCTTTCAGCCGGTTCGAGAGACAACCTGGTCGTCGCGTTGAAGCTGCACGACTACCACCTCAATCTCTGCGCCCAGCTCCGGGAGCCTCATTGCTCTGCTGCCTCGGTTTGTCTGGGACATCTGCCAACACGCCTCTTTAGCTGCGACCTTGACAAACACAGCACACATGGCGCGGTTTCGCGCCAGCACCACGCTGCTGTTATCCTGGCACCAAGCTCATAACATGCAAGCATACAGCCTCGTACCTGTCAAGGCAGAAAGTCACATGTGGGGCTCGCCTCCGCGTATGCAGAGTGCCAAGCCAGTTTAAGGTATGGAATTCAGGCCAAGATGGTCGTGCCTCTCTGATTCAGGCATCGCTGCAGTACCTAAGGCGAGGATGCGAGGCGCTGGGAAAGCTTAGCAAGTTTCAGGCTCCGCGCCCAGCCATTTGCACGCGCACCAAGGCACAGCAGCCGCACAACCGCGTATTGGTGCAAACGATCTAGCCATCTCGTTATCACTCTGGGGTTCAGGAAAAAAAAAGTCCCCTGCGGAGGCGAGCGGGAGGAGCGCCGCGGTGGCGTTTTGTTGTGGTGCTTTATTACATTGCGTGCCCGAAGTGTGTAGGCATATAGCACCACTCTTCGTAACTCCCTCACACAGCACATCCTAGAGACTGCCAATACGCCCACGTACGCTCACCGGTCACCATGTCATACGATACTCATGGTATGTATCAGGCATCCGTTTTTGTGCGACTGTGTCTGACTTGATGCTTTCAAGTCTCACCTAACGGCCCAATCCGGAGCCAAGGTGATGAGCAAACGATTTCACCAGCCAATGCTGGCTCCCCGTCAGTGCCAAACCAATCGAACACAGGTGCCGAGCATAGGCCAGACGCTATTGAACGGCTGCCATCTGTCGACAATGCGTCCTCCAACGGAGCCAAGGACGATGTAACCATCACTGTCAATACCGACCCTCTGGATCTACGAAAACACCTCAGAGACGATGTAACCCAGAAGCAGCTCAAGGCCGACTACCCACTGGCCAAACCTAGACACATGAAGAAGTTTTACACGAGGCAAAATGCACTCATCGACCAGTTCCTCCAGAGCGGCGACGAAGAGCGTTTGGCTGCTCTTGACCAGCTAGAGAACGGACCAAAGGTGCGATTTGCCGTCAACGCATCTTTTGTCGTCAACTTTTGCCTCTTTGTCATCCAGATGTACGCTGCCATCTCCACGGGCTCGTTGTCGCTATTCGCCACAGCGGCAGATGCCTTCATGGACCTGGTGTCCTCGGTTGTCATGCTCATCACCTCTCGTATGGCGGCTCGGCCAAGCGTGTACAAGTACCCGGTAGGACGGACCCGCATTGAAACAATTGGTATCATCATGTTTTGTTGTTTGATGACCACTGTCGCCATTCAATTGATTGTAAGCCCTACTCACCCTTGCTGACTTGTCTTGCCGCTAACGTTCACCAGATTGAATCTGGTAGGGCTCTAGGCGCAGGTGCAACGGAGCATGAGCAGCTGCACATCATTCCTATCGCCTTCGTCGCAACTGCAATCTTCTGCAAAGGTTCTCTGTGTATCTATTGCTTCATCTTCCGACGCTACCCTGCTGTCCATGTCTTCTTCATCGATCACCGCAACGATATTGTCGTCAACGCCTTTGGCCTTGCCATGTCTATTGTCGGCAGCCGCGTCGTCTGGTATCTTGACCCTATCGGTGCTATTCTAATCGGTCTCTTGATCCTTACCTCATGGGCTGCCAACGCCTTTGATCATGTCTGGCTGCTGGTTGGCAAGTCGGCGCCCCAAGAGTTCATCAGCAAGCTCATCTACCTAGTCGTTACACACGATACCAGGATCCAAAAGGTTGACACTTGCCGTGCCTACCACGCTGGACAAAACTACTACGTCGAAGTGGATATTGTCATGGACGAGGGACAGCCGCTCAAGGTCACGCACGATGTTGCTCAGACCCTTCAGAGGAAACTCGAAGGTAGGATCTACCACCTCACTATCCTAGGTCTCCAATACTGACACACTGCAGGCCTTGCTGACGTTGAGCGCGCATACGTGCACGTCGACTACGAGGATGTGCACGACATCTACGAGGAACACAAGCCCCTATACGAAGTTACCCAATCCAAAACAATCAAGGAGCGTGTCCAGGGTCTGCGCTACCTTTTCAAGGGGAAGCAGCAGCCCGAGTCTTAAGCACCTCCTGAGTTATCGAGTCACTTTCTGGGCCCAATGACTGCTATTGTACATGTACACATCAAAAGTGTGGTTTCTGTTTTGATTATATTTGTTCATGAATTCTATACCCCCGGGCAGCCAACTGCAGTAATATATACAGCTGCAAATAAAACTTAATTTCTACTCTTCAATCAAGGCGAACTTGCTTGACCTCACTGTTTCCTCATATACACGTGCTTGAATGTCTTCCAAATACTTTTCTTATCGCCCTTGTTGTGCCAAGCCATCATCTCCACCCACAGTATGCCCTGTTCGTCTCACACTTTACTAGGTAGCAGCCTTACCTTCTTCTTTCTTTTGGTTGACTTACCCTGTCCTGGATGTTCGTATTAATGTAGACGGTCATGCGAGGAAGTTGTGAATGCCCAGAAAAGTGGAAATTACTGCTCTTGGTAGTAGTATAGCAGAGGGGAATATTGGTTCACTCTCGAGGTTTCATGCTGTGGATATTTGTCATGTGGCAAACAACGGTATAAATGTATCGAGGAGATATTGGGGGGTATGGGAGTGATCAATTTTACAATGTTTTGCTTTTATTGTTCATATAAATGAATTGGTGTCTCCGTGTCTATCATTTACCTGGACCCGTTTTGCTGTTTGCAGAAGAAATTCTTTTCCATGCCGATATCTTGTGCTAGCATCTCCTAGAGCAGTTCTTTTAAGATACAGAGGTATTGTCCGTCATGTTCAATCACTTGTCTCACTGTCTGAGTCTCAACATGTATATGCTTTGTTCAGTAACAAGCTTTGCGCCAGCAAGTTGAGACATTGCACAACTATTATACAAGTGTATCCTAAAACTTTCCCCACGCCGTGCATCTCCATTAACAGCCGTACAAAGAAAAGTTCCGTGCAGCACATCCGATGCTATAAGAGTAAACGCCTGTTTTCTTTTGTCCTTTGCCAAACAAGATGCGCAGAGCCATGACGAACCGACCGAAAGCACTTCAGGATCCGGCAGCGCAAGTGCTCCGAGATCCTAAGAAGGAAGACGCTTTATTCACAAGTAAAGAAGAACCGCCATTCTGGAACCATAGGCCGAGTGTGTGTGCATTGGCTGATGAGTACAACGATAAGGTGAAGTGCGGTTATTTGAAGATGGAGGTATTGGGAGATGATGGGAAGATTAGGAAGGTGCCACTACCCAAGTAGAAGGGCATCTGGCACAAGGACCAGACCTATTACTACTATTAGATTGTTTTGTTGTTGGGTAGAGCAGACAGGATCTGTTACCGGTGAATGTGATCGATGTCGTAGTGACTTTGTGGTGTCCAACACGTGATTTTGCAGAAAGTTTGTCGAGCGTGATTTGAGAAATAAACAAAGGCGATTCATCCTCCTATTAGCGGTACGAATTGGGCCCACATATAACATTAGGTTATCAACTTCTGTGGCTGATTTCCTGTATTTGCTGGAGATATCAACTGTGTGGTCATGCCGATGCCTGGCGATCCCACGTGCAGTCGCGTGTGGTTAGCGTCAAGAGAAGCGCGTCATACCAGCCGCCAACCCGCCTTGCATCCCGCATTATCTCAGCCCAAACAACACATGTAACGCCATGGCTGACATCTGGAGCGGCGACATTCTCCTTCCAGATGGCAACACTGTCAAGGGTCTCCATACCACTGCCTAACGCCGTGCAATTGTTAACAAGATGCAGAAGTTGGCCTCGCGTCTCACAATGTCGCATCCTCGCCCGCCCTCCCCTCGGCCGTTCTACGCTTCCTGTGCACAGTTGATACCGCCAAAATCCCGCTATACCTGGCTGCAGGGCCTAGCCTAGATGTCTGGACAACAGAGGAAGCTACGCAGGCTTGGTTCGAGTCGATACTACTAGCCAAACCCTCGTTTCCAGACGCACAGGGCCATGCTACCAATGACTGGTGGCATCTAGCACGATCGCAGTCGCCAATTGGGGTTCTGGTGCAGGTGGAGAACACTGGAGAAGACGTGCAGAGGCCCAGGGTAACGGAGCTGCTCTTCTATGGCACTATTGCTGCTTCTGCTACCGCTGGTCTACCAACACCGCCTTCGTCTTCGCCATTCGTGGACAACGGCCATGGCGAGCAACTTCCCGAGTTTCGAGTACATGCACTACCGCTATCGTCCCATCTCCTCCACGAATCTAGTAATTCCGTTCCTGCCGATACCGACGCCGACGCTCAATTCCTCCCACCACTGGTCGATTCTCATACTACATTCAAGTCGCCAAAGAAGCAGCGAGACATATTTGAAGAGGCTACTATTGCGAACAAAAAGGCAAGAGGAAGGGGTGGAAGAGCAGTCTCAGCTGCTGTTGCCTGCGGGAACGAGTCTCAGCAACTGTACAATCACCGCAAGTCGTCGCTCTCAATTGACTTTAAATCCGCACCCTATCCAGACTCGAGACCACCATCCGCACATGGCCCTCTTTCTCGCTCAAACTCAAGGCCGCTATCCCGATCACCGAGCGTTACCTCTGACGCCAGACCGCATAGCCGCAAGGGTCTACCAGAATCACAAAACAGGCGTTCCAATTTATCGCAGGTTGCGACTGTGCCTATACAGCCCGAGGAACCAACGACGGAATTGCGAAATAAGGATGCGCTTGTAAAGGTAGTCATGGCAGCGATGCGTATGCATGGCTTGCAACAGCGAAAGCAGAACAGGTCCCGCCGGGCATCGTTGGCTGCCGGTGGTGAAGAGAGCCAGCAGTTGAATGAGGAAAATGCGGCAGAAGACGCTGCCAAAGACGAGGAATACAAGTTAATCTACCATCAGACGTACAAAGGTGCAGCGCTGGCCATGGTGAGTTATACGACCTTTGTTGTGACCAATTACTGACTCTCTACAGAGGAAGCACATGTCTGAGAAACCACTACATGTCCAACCGGATCGAATGCGCGACGTTGTCGAGAAGCTACTGGCAATATTCTTGTCTGATCCACTTGCAGAGCCGTTACCTTCTGAAGTAGCTGTGGATCCGGTCGCTACGCCGGGAAGTAAATCAAGGTTGGGCCTTCCTGGGTCTACGCATAGTCATGCCAGTCCCTTTGATTTGCCCAGCACATCACGAAGACGACCGGGAATGATGAGAGCGGTCACTGATAGTCACGTCTATACAGGATCGCCAGTTAGTAAAAAGAGGCCCAATCGCGACCCAGTGCCCATGTGAGGCGGTGTGCTTCCCGCGGATTTCCCACGCGACTATGGACTCATTACCATCAGCATGATGATGCATCAAATTTCCATCGCCATCAAATACGATGTATTGTACTCGGTGCCACCCCTGACGCCAGCATGTTTGCCTATTACGGCACTAGTGTTGGGGCTTGTCACGCTTCGTAAGCATTATACGAAGATCGCCAACCACTACTCTACGTATTGCAGTAGTACCTTACTTGCCATGGCGCCGCCATATCCGTGTATCTGTCATGATCGACGTAACACCATAAAGATACTTTGCGGTATGTGCATGCTGGTCCAATTCATTGCATGTAACCTAGCACTCAATTGGTCATGGCTGGTTACAATGAAGCCATGCAAGGCTGGCAAGCTCGTATTCTATTTTAGTACCGACTCCTTAGTTTTGCCTTTACCACTGAGTCGTCGAGTGGCAATGTATGAGAAGCAAAGTGTATAAAGGGCTGCTGTTGGATTGTCGAGAAAGATACCCATCAGCTTTTAACACAAATTCAGCAATATAATCTAATACACCATCACTCAATCTAACATCCTATCAAGATGCTTTCCAAGATCTCCTTCGCCTTCCTCGCCGCTAGCGCCTCGGCCGCCGTCCTCCCCCGCGACACAACCTGGAATTGGAATGTCGACAACTTCTCCAGTGTGTGCACTGCAGCCACTTGCTACTACTCCTTCAACGTCTCCGCACCCGCCGGTCCCAATGGCCAGCCTCCGTTTGATGCCAAGTTCTGCTCTGGAAACAGTGTCCAGGACTACAAGTCTTGCGGCGAGGTCGGCGTAGACGTGCCGGGCGATGTGCAGACCAAGGAAATCAACCTCGGAAGGGATGTTGGTGCTACTGTCCTTGTGCAGTACACATTCACTCAGTGAGTAATTGTTTGTGCATGGTACGATTGGAATACGATACTAACAATGATTTAGGGGTGAGGTGAGGTATACCTACACTGGTAACAGGACGGTTGAACACACTGGCCTGGAGGCTGGTGCCATCTTCACCATTACTCCTTCTGAGGTGTCTGCTGTGGCCTAAGAAGCTATGGGGGATACTGGGCATTGCGGGATTGTTGAGCAATAGATAGACAAGCTTATTCATCTCACGGTAGTGTTTGGGGGAAACCTTTGAATAGTCAATCAAAGTGTCGAATGGTGTTCCTCTACATTCAATTATAGCCTTTGTTCAGTCACCTTCCTACAGCTCTAGCTTGATAAACAAGTATGTCAAGACTGAAGTTGAGAAAAAAAACTATGATTGCAGTGCCATGCAATTGAAAACAATAATAATGACCATTATCATAAGGTATTGGATATTTACACCGCAGTATCTACCACAACACAAAAAGAAAAGAAGGACACGGAGTACGAGCTACGCTACGTGGGGTGCTTCAAAAAAAATACATTAATACTAAAAGACAAGGTGCTTTGCATGTCGTCGTGAATTACTCTATTCCAAACTCGAATTATCCAAAATTACGGCAACATGTAGCCGTCACCCGTGAGTTTGTTTGCCGTGGTCAGCCTGAAGCTGTCCTCAAAGGCCTGCATGCGGCTCTCTGAGAAGTGTACAGATGACGACGACGCCGGCCTGCTCAACTTGGTAGTGACTCTCTGTGCAGTCTTCTGAACGGCAAGCTTCGACTCGCCGTAAGAGGGGGTGTTGACACATTTTCCTTTGTTACCCCACTGTGTGTCAGCTGCCGTCTTCCACAAAGACGTAATGTCGGTTGTCATCTCTGGGGTGTAGTAGAGACGGCAGTCGGCCTCCTCGTAGATGAACTGCAGAGCTATGCCAGAAGTGTCGTTCCTGCGGAGGCCGTCACGGACGTTCACACCGTTGGACGTGCTACGGGAGAAGACGAGGTAGTCGCTGTAGTCTGTGCCCAGAATCGAGGTGTTGAGCGATGGCTCATAATCAATGGCCCACTGTACGTTCTGTTGGATGAAACTGAATCCGTAGTTGTTGGTACCCTTGACGCCACCGATGGCCTGGATGGGCTTCTTGTTGCTGCGGCCGCCCATGGCGATAGTCTTGACGCCCACTTGGCGCTTCATGAACTCGGCGAAAATGGTGCATGTAGAGGCACAGTAACCGTCTGTCAACAGAACAATGTTCTCGGGCGCAAATCTCTGCTGGAGAGTGACGTTTGGTGGCTGGTTGTATCCGCTGACAGCGACACCGATCTCAGGAATATAAGGATCAGTTAGGTTATAACGGACGAGTGTAGTGTACAGCGCTCCGTTCACCTCTTGGGGTCCTAGCTTCTCATCCCAAGACGAGAAAGGGGTACCATCCACTTTCATGTCGAAATGGTAGTCAAAGTACGAAGACTGAGCCTGGCTGATGGTGTCATTCTTGGAGACTTCATTTCTGGGGAACTGCGAGGCAAATGCACTCGTAGCCTGGCCAATGAGATCAACGGCTTCGTGGGCACGGAAGCGGCTAGCACCATATGGGTCTTGATCGGGGAACAGCTGCTTGAACATATCATAGGCCTGGAGCACGGTGCCACCTCCGTTGGCCTGCAAGTCAATGATCAACTTGGTCTTGCCATCTGCAGCGGCCTTGGGAAGAAAATTCTGTGTCGTGAGCTTGAAAGAATTCTCAGTGTTCTCGGTGCCGGTGCCAACAAAGTTGGGGACCGACAATACAGCAACATCCTCGTAGCCTGGTGCGTCGATATAATAACCGTTGATGAGGTTTTGAGGGCCTGCTTCAACGGGATTAGGGTAGCCAGGGGCGGTGCTACCAGTAACAGAAACTGCAGCGGAGTCTGCTTCTTGCGTGTTCGCCTGAGCAGAGGCCTGGCCAGAAGAGCCCCATGTGATCCACCGATCAGCTAGCTCTTCGGCAGTGTTTATTCCACGGAACGGAACAATTGGACGGGCAAAATTCTGCATCGTGTAGCTAGTTCCGTTGGCAAACGTCAGAGTAGTGTTGGCGCCGGGATACACGAAACGTCCACGACCGCCTCCAGCAAAGGTGCCGGTGGCGCCACCCGAGGTACCGAGGCTGACTTGGGCAAGTGAGTAGAAGACGGTGTTGTAGAGGGCATCGCGGTCCTGCAGACTGCCAAACTGGCTAAACTCCTCCAGAAACTCGGTTGCATCCTTGCCGTCAATCTGCACAACGGCAGAAGGTGTGTAAGTAATATTCTTGAATTGCATACCAAGAACATCGGCGTAAGCGAATACCGCAGGTAGCTGCTCTCCATCTGCGGATACCGAGACCAGCGGGACAGGGCGACCCCATGTGAAGATGCCGGCAACCGTGTCCGGGACAAACGTGAAGTGGCCATCATGGGCAGACTGGATAAGCCTGTAAAGAGTCCAGCCAAAATCATAGTCGTTCTTGAAGTTACCAGCGTCAATGTCGGCTTCAATCTTGTCGAGGCCACCAAGAATGTCAACGGAGGGCTGGACCTTCTCTTGGTACTCGACCGGGGGGTCCTTCAATACATCAAGTGTGCTCTGCCAGTTGATGTACGGTCGGAGTTGCTTCATGAGTTCCCTTGCCGAGGAAGCGTTGAATGGAATCTCGTTGAGACAATCCCAGGCAATTCCAGCAGGGACCTGGAGTGCATAGGGGCCAGAATCGTCGCCGTAGATGGCTTCAGAAACCTTGGCACAAGGGGCTGATGTGGTGCCATTGGCCTGACGGGCCTGTTTGTGGATATGCTGGGTGCGAGTGGGTGCTATGGGCGAGGCAGCAGCCAAGGCAGCAAGGCTCGCAAGGGCGAGCGTTGCAGAAGTCTTCATGGGTGTGGCTGGAAAGCTTCAAAGACTGCCGTCCGTTGGATAGATGTAATCCGAAAGTAATGTAGGCGCCAGGAGCGAGCGTATTTGGCCGTAGGTGTGTCGTTGGCTATAGTATAGAGTGTAGGACCGCAGGAGTGGGTAGGCTTGCGACTTGCGAAGTTGGAGCGTCTTTTTAATCGTGTGCTCTTGTTTCGGAACTTTTGTTTTGGTTGACTCGTCGGCTCGACCGTATTGTGAAACCAGAGTTGAATCGAATTCAGAGCGAGAGAGTTGAGGAGGAGCGACTGTATCACGTGTGGCTACGCCTTGGGGCCGTGCAAGTGCAAACGGAGAATTACTCCAGGGTCTATTCACGATGCAGGAGTGGTTTGAGTACGGGCGATGGACGTGCTTAAGAAGTTTGACAGGCGCCACTAGGAGGCTGGAGATAGACATGAGTGACGCATCAAGACCGGCTCGTACAAATACTACATTGCCGGGAGCACCTCGTTCGAGGGCGCGTACCCGCCCACCGGTCGAGTACAAACGTGGATTCGATGTCGTGACACCAATCACACACATCACATTCACAGGTGTCCTGCACGAGCGCACGGGATCGGCAGGATAATTGTCGGTAACGGGCTCAAGAAGCCGTGTAGCCCTGGGCTAGAGGCGGAACCCTTTATGCAGCCTAGTCCACGGTCGATTTCAATTTTGTTAGGCCATCTTCCGGTATCATCAAGAGCAGCCTCCAGTGTACCGTGAAGAGGAGGCTCAGCAGGGCAAGCAGAGGATGTGCCATTTCGCGGATCGTTTGGGTAGCCACAAAGACGGAAAAGAAAGAGAGCCAGGGGTTCCCAGAGTGGTTGTTATTGTTTGCAAAGACGTCAAAGGCAAGTGGGACTTGAGTGGTGGTTGGAGGCCCAAACAGGAAGCTTGGAAGCCCGTGCCCCAGATCGTCAATGCGCCTTGCTACCTAGCGACTCGCTCCACAGCATGCTCCGCTAACAAGACGCCTGCTGTCCAACGTTTGTCGACACCAATTATTCTTCCGAGGCAGGTCTACAAGACTTGCCCTGTCACCTCAAACCCCCAGCCTTCAGGCAACCGACAGCTTTTCAACCGTAAATTGAGAAATTGCCTCGGGACACGGCGGTTGATTGCAATCATTGCACCCCCCCCCTGTCTACGATAAACAACCCGGTGCGGCTATTTCTGTCGCCACCATCTCAAGCGGTGCGTACCGGTTGGCGGTCAGATATGCATCCTGTAAAGTGTTCTAGAAGAGAGACCGCGAATTTTGCCACTGATAAGGCTGGGTTTCCGCTATATGTGTGTGTGTGGCGATAGGGGAATGCTTGCACTGCGGGAGAAAAAAAAGGCTCATTGCGTTGACTAGTACTTGACAAAAAAAAGGAGGAGAATCGTTCGGCGTACATTCTACAGGGTTGCGAACTCGGGTCTGGCACGTTTCATGCTGTCCAGAGTGTTACTTTTCTGCCTCACACGAGGCTGGTGGTACACCCACTTCAAAGACGCTGCTACGTTGCCGTTTCTCCTCGGCCAACCTTCGGACGAATGATGATGATGATGATGATAACGGAGTACGGCACGCGCGATGCACTATGACGCCCCGCTAGAGGACGGTCTCTCTTGAAGCCAAAGTGCGATGTCCCCGACACTAAACAAGCAATTGAACGGCTTGCACATCCGTGACTGTACTTAGCCGCACCGCACTACTAAACAGGCCGCGCACAAGGATCCACAGAAGCACCCGCCATCAAAGCTTGGCGGGCTTGGGCTTGGGCTTGCGAGGCACAGCCTAAGCTACGCCGGCCACTACACACTACCTACAACCCACAGTGTGTGCCTTGCACTAATCACTTGATCCGACCAAACACTTGTCTTTTCATTTCCCACCTCCTACATTGTGTCCCCACTCCACTTTCCTTAGCACGATGTCGATACACAAGGCGGGCGAAAAGTACAATGTAACACGGAGATGCCAAGTAAGCCCCCCAGTGTGCCTGGCCTGATTTCACGTGACATGTCAACTGCGAAATGTCGGGTTGGGACGCACAAAGGAGAACAGGTATTTTGGTCAATCCATCCATTGTAACTAACCCTCTCCGGCACAACCGGTAACGCCAGTTTGGAATTAGTCAAGTACAACAATCCTGTGAAATTATCAATAGCATCGTCTATCCCCTCTCCCTTCAAAAGGCACAAACACAACAACACATCTTCGCCTGTTGCTCATAGGCTAGTCCATTCCGTTACACAAATACCGTTCGCGCACTATTTTCACATCACACTATCGATACAACAACAACAACAACAACTAGCCAACCAGCCAGCGCCCCCTGTCAATGCAAAACATACACTCAGACTAAATTGATCAGATCCTCAATTCCGTCTGCTCAATCATCGCGCTCACATTTCCTTCTGTGCCGCTATGATTGTGATGATGATGATGTCCGCCCTTGACAAGCGCATTATACTGTTGCACACATGTTAGCGAAAAGTTCCCTCTTAAATCACATCCCATCACACAAAGATAAATGAAAAGAACGTACCTTGAACCCAAAGTTCAAGCACAAGGCCACCGCCAAGCCCACACAAACCACCAATGGCCCTGTAATCGCATCAAAGTCTTTCCCACTCCGTTCTCTAATCAGCCTAGCCCTGTAGACATACATGCCGTATCCCCAAGCAAGCGTAAACGCCGCAATACACGTGTACACGACTGCAAGCGCTCTAGCAATGTTGTTGCCTTCACCAGCAGCATTGTACAGGCCCAGAGATAGAGAAGCAAGCAGGACGCTAACATGCTGCCACTTGATAAAGGTACGTTGGTTGGCAAGCCAGACCTTGGCTTCAACGCGTACGGGACCTTGGTCTTTGATCCAGACACCGGGATCTCTGATACCGGGAGGCAATTGAATTTTGCGTTGTTGCTTGCGGGCATATTTTGAGGTGGAGAAGGAGGGGAAGAGGGAGGCGAGACGACCTAGTTTTTGTGTTTTGCCCAAAGCGGGAACGTCGTCATCCGAGTCAACATCTTCTTCTACACGGCCGCTGTTGTTGCCGTTGCCGTTGGTATCCTGATCGTGTTGTGAAAGGTGCGAGCCGATGGTGGGTAGCGGGGGCTTGGTGACGGGCATGGAATGTGCTGCTACGCTGGCGCTCTTGGGCATCGAGCGTGCTACTGCTGGGGAGCCGACGGGCGAGGCAATGGAGCGACGGTAGCTAGGGCTTGCGCGGGCACCGAACAGTGAACCCACTGCGAAATCGTCCTCAGCAGCTTTGCGCTTCTTCTCCTGCTCCTCATCGAAAGCCGTCTCCGGCTCTTTCCTGATATCGTTGTCTACCTCACTAAGCCAGAAGGGGAATGTGTTTACATTGTCTTCAAAGAGCTTTGCGACACCGTGGACGAACTTGGAGAAGCGCGGCGATTCCTTG
>Ga0265798_10008000_pt1 | contig 13569 bp, 9 predicted proteins | sample P3T30metagenome_FD_192430 | JGI IMG/M metagenome (GOLD analysis project Ga0265798, IMG submission 192430) | Plant litter microbial communities from East Loma Ridge, Irvine, California - P3 T30 | ecosystem: Environmental > Terrestrial > Plant litter > Unclassified | place: USA: California...
AGATATTCGGCCTGATCATGACGCTTCTGGGCGCAGGCGTCGGCGGCCTGCTGATCGTGCGCTTCGGCATCATGCCAATCCTGTTCATCGGCGGCCTGAGTTCAGCCGCCACCAACATCCTGTTTCTGCTGCTGGCAGACATGGGACCGAACATCAAAATGCTGATCCTGACCATCTCGCTGGACAACCTCAGCTCCGGCCTTGCGACGTCCGCGTTCGTGGCCTACCTGTCGAGCCTGACCAACCTCAAGTTCTCAGCGACCCAATACGCCCTGCTCAGCTCGATCATGCTGCTGCTGCCGCGCCTGATCGGTGGCTATTCGGGAGTGATGGTAGAGAAGTTCGGTTACCACAACTTCTTCCTGATCACCGCCCTGCTCGGCGTGCCGACGCTGGTGATGATCATCCTGCAGTGGAGCAAGGACGCCAAAGGCGTGAAAATCGAAGAACCTGCTCAATCGACGACCACTGACAAGCCTTGACGGTGATACAGGCCGTGATGACTGAGAGACTTGGGTCTTTAGTCATCGACCGGTTTCCTACAGCTCCTCACGCATGCATCTTCACGCGTCTTGGTTAACGCTTTATTTGCCTGTCAGAACGGCCCTACGGGAACTAAAGAAAGAGCTGGCATTCTGATGGCCCGAGTGCGACTACATTCGCGCAGCCAAACGCTTTAACCTCAACTCAACCATTACAGCATCTGGCCATTTCTCAGCGAACTGCCAGATCGCATGGATGCACGCAGCAAGGCGCGATTCTGCTTGAAAACCGTATTGAAGCATCGCCTTTATTGATAACGGAGTAACAATGTTGAGGGATCTAACAGGCGTCTTCGCGCCGCAGAACCGTCGTTTGATCAAACTCACGACCGGCGCGCGCGATGAGCAGCAATTGCTTCTGGAGGCATTCTCCGGCACCGAAGGCTTGTCCGAGCTGTTCAGCTTCAAACTGTCCATGATCAGTCGCGATGCCGGGCTGCAACTGAAATCCCAAATGGGCCAGCCCGCGCAGCTTGAGATAGAGCTGGCGACAGGTGACGTACGCCATATCCATGGCTATATCAGTGAATTCGGCCTGCAAGGCAGCGATGGCGGTATTGCGCATTACCGCGCAACGCTCAGCCCCTGGCTGTGGATGTTGTCGCGCCGCACCGATTCCCGGATCTTTCAGGATCAGACGATTGAAGACGTGTTGCGTAAAGTGTTCAGCACCTATGGCGCACTGGCCGACTTCGAGTTCCATGTAAGCCAGCCACTCACGTCTCACAGTTACATCACGCAATACCGGGAGACCGATCTGGACTTCGTGTTGCGGCTGCTGGAGCACGAAGGACTGTTTTTCTACTTCGACCATAAGAAAGATGCCCACACGCTGATCATTACCGACCAGTCACAGCACCTTTCGCCACTTCCACAACAGCCCGTCATCCGCTACCACAGCGCCTCGGTCACCGAAACGGCCGACTCCATCACCGAGTGGAACAGCAACCGCATTCTGCAGCCAGGGCGTATGTCGATTCAGACCTTCGACTACAAGCAGCCGCGCAATCAATTGCCGGTCAGCATGCCCAGCCTGAATGCCCAAGGTAACGCCGAAGCTTACGAAGTCTACGATTTTCTCGATCACTACAGTCATGGCACGCCCAGTGATGGCGAGCACTTGGTGCGCCACCGCCTGGAGGCCATGGAGGTTCAGGCAAAATCGTTCAAGGGCAGCAGTAATTGCCGCGCCATGTGCCCGGGCTACACCTTTGAACTGACCCAGCATTTCGATCACGACAACGGGTCAGCCGAAGACCGTCGCTTCCTGCTGTTAAAGGTCAAGCATGAAGGACGCAACAATTACCTCACGGACGATGATGCAGGCTATTCCAACCAGTTCGAGTGCATCCGTCACAAGATCCCTTACCGCCATCTGATTACGGTCCCTCGACCGACCGTGCCCGGGCCACTCAGTGCAACAGTAGTGGGACCGGAAGGCGAAGAGGTATTCACTGACGAACTGGCGCGTATCCAGGTGCGCTTCCACTGGCAGCGCGGCGACACTCTGCCGCAAGGCACCACTTGGGTCAGGGTCGCCATGCCCAGTGCAGGCGGCGGTTTCGGGCATCAATTCCTGCCGCGCATCGGGCAGGAAGTGCTGGTGACCTTTCTGGCAGGCGACATCGACAGACCGCTGGTGACGTCGGTGCTCTACAACGCCGAAAACACACCACCCAGCTTCAGCAAGGCCACTGGACTTCCGGGCAATCGAACCCTGTCCGGCATCAAGACCCAGGAACACAAGGGCAGTGGTTTCAATGAACTGCTGTTCGATGACACGCCCGGTGCATTGCGCGCACGTATGGGCACGACTCATCACGCTTCCGCGCTCAATCTGGGCAAGCTGACCGATCCACGCTCCAATGGCACTGCCCGGCCACGCGGCAACGGTGCAGAGTTGCGTACCGATGCCGCCATCGCCCTGCGCGCCGCGCAAGGCATGCTGCTGACCACCTATGCGCGTCAGGACGCCAGAGGCTCGCAGCTGGATCGTGAAGAACTGCTCAAACTGCTGGCCGAATGCGGCGAGCTGTTCAAATCGCTTGGCGAGACCGCCGCCGCTCGCGGCGGTCAGGCCGTGGACACCCAAGGCATCGAAGCCCTGCGCCAATCACTGAACCAGTGGCCGACACCAGACAGCAACGGCGCGGGAGACCCTGTATTGGCCGTGACAGCCGAGGCTGGCATCGCCAGTGCCACGCCACGCTCACAGGCTCACTACGCAGGCGAAAACCACGACACCACAGCACAGAATCACCTGCAGATGACCAGCGGCGCAGCAATGCACCTGCAGGCAGGCAAAGGGATTTCGGCATTTGCCCAGGATGCGGGCATCAGCGCCATTGCCAACCGCGGCAAGGTGCTGGTCCAGGCGCAGGAAGATGACATCGCCCTCAACGCTCAGAAAAACCTGCACGCCTCGGCCGTCGAAGGCGAAGTGGTCATCACCGCGCCGACGATTCGTCTGGTGGCCGATGATGGCAGCTATATCAAGATCGGCGGCGGCATCGAGATCGGCTCGCAGAGCAAGGTCACGGTTCACGCCAGCGAGCACGACTGGGTTGGCCCGAAGACCGACAACGCTCCGATCCCCGCCTTCGGCCGCGACCCCGCCGCCCAACGCCTCGCGTTCCACTACCCAGGACACAGCGAAGACAGCCCACGGGCCGCAGTGGACCACGCTTATGAGATCAAACTGGAAGATGGCAGCATGGTTAAAGGGAAGACAGACGCAGGCGGCCTGACCGAACGCGTGGAACGCGAAATGATGCATCAGGCGCAGGTATCGGCGCTACGCAGCGGTACGCCAAAAGGAGGCGCCCAATGAACGGTGCCGATGAATACGCTGTTGCCAAAGGCAACACACGCCTGATCCCCAACCTGAACACTGAATGCAAGATGGAAGTCCCTGCCGACTTGCCCGGCGTGGTGATCTTTCTGCACGGCGTGAACGACCCGGGGGCGTCTTATGAGTCGGTAGAGACTGGGTTGTGTCAGGGGGTCAATGAGCGGCTGGATCGGCCGGATCTGGTTGCGGGGCGGTATGGGGTTGAGTACAACCACATTAAAAAATTAAAGCGTGAAGACGTTCAGAGCGATCAGAAAAGCATCCTCGACGACCCCGATACATTTCTCTATCAGCGCGATACGAAAGATCCAAAAACACGGAGTTTGATGATTCCTTTTTATTGGGGCTATCGGGCTGAACCTGGCGAAATTAGCCGGGACAAGGACAATAATCCCACCAAGCTGCGCGACCAGTACCAGGACATACAGGGCAACCGCCTGGACCGACATTTCGGCAAGGCGGGTGGTTTTTTCGTGAACGCCACCAACAACATCCTGGATATGTATGAAAAGGGCGTGTCGCTCAACGGGCGTTACAAAATGGCTCGTAAATTTCTGCCCAACACTCATTACATTGGTGGAAACCCACATCGGCGCTATTACGTCCTCGCCGCTCACCGGCTCGCCATGATGGTTCGGGAGATCCGGCGAGTGTCGCCGGACGAGACGGTTACGATCATGGGGCACAGCCAGGGCACGCTGATTACCTTGCTGGCGCAGGCACTGCTGGTGGATGGCGGACACCGTTGCGCAGACACCCTGATCATGGTGGACACGCCCTATTGCCTGTTCCCGGAAGCCACGCCAGAAGGTCAGGACACGCTGACCACACTCACCCGCATCGTGAATGAGGTCACTCAAGCACCCCATGCCCAGCCTCCGCTGTCGGACCTGCGCGACCCTGCACACTATTGCGGCCGGAGCGGCCCGCAGTGGGGGCCGACACAAGGAATGCGCAAGGACCGGGTCGGTAACCTGACGGTATTTCCCGAACGCGATAACCGAGGCAAGGTGTATCTGTATTTCTGCCCGGACGACACCACCGTCGCACTGGATGATGTGAGAGGCATCGGCACGTACGGGGTATGGGATACGCACGGTAAAAAAAGCAATCGCAACCCCATGGCTGAATTGAAGGTCCTGCGCTTTTATCAACGTATGTGGACGAAACGCCACCGTGACGGATCACCGGTGATGGTTGGAAAGCCGCCGGGATATGAGCTGTTACGCGCCAACAACGAATCTCGCTATCCCGGCGGCGGGATGATCACGGGTTTCGTATCGCAAGCTCCTGTGGAAAAAGGGCATATGTGCCTGATCAACGCAGAACAACTGTACCCGCCCCACGCCCCGGAAATGTTTGGTGGAGAGGAAGAAGAGGGAACGTCAACCAAATCGGGTCGTGACCGACCAGACGACTCGAATCAGGCGTCTGCACTCGGTAATCCCATGGCCAAGTTCAACTGGCGCTATGTTCGCAGCCACACCGGATCGATAGATCTGGAGCGAGAGCTGGCCCAATGGAACATGGGCAAAGCCCCAGGTGATCAAACCCGCCTCATGCGCAAAAGCCGGGTGACAGGCGACGGCGCGCCTCGGCCGACCGATCGATATGACATCGTAAGGGAAGAAACCCCGAACGAAATACGTGAATACATGGATAAAAGCACTGACGTACTGGCCCCCAACAGCTATCACTCGGGCCTGCTGCGCAGTCCGGAAAACCAGCGCTGGGTGACGGCCATGGATATTGCGATTGGTCAGGCGAAGTGTCTGGACGATCCGGATATGCGGGATGTGCTGGTGGCAATTGCAGATTGGAAGATGGATAAAAAGAAATTCGAAGCTATCGAAAGGTTTTCTGGCTGGTCAAAACTTAGCGACGAAGGTCAAACATTGGTGAAAGCCTGCCACATTTACTACGAACGAGGCATATTTCCGCCTTCTGGCCTAGTACCACTAACTCCCCCCTCTTTACTCGCCAACTCGATACTAGATGGAGGTGCTGAGTGACGGCCCGCGAAGCGAAAGCTTTGATACTACCCAAACTGAAGCCGTACATCTGGATAACTGGGATATTGCTTGCCCTCTGGATAGGATTTGTACTGCTCGCCTATCTAAAAGCTCAGGAAAACAATATGGAACTTCGCGATCTACATTCAGTCACCCGACTGGGTATTGTAGCTATTTTTGGCACTGTAATTCTGACCTATAGTGGTCACTGGTGGGGCAAAGCCATTGCCCACGAAAAAGCTGAACTGGCTACTTACAAAAGCGAAGTAGCCGTCCAAATATCTGAAAAACATACAAAATCAGTACAAACTTTCTCGCTGGAAGTGCGCGGTGTAGGAATTGCGGTGGGTGGTTGGCATCAATCATCCATTTGGCGAAAAATCCAAGAAAAGAAAAATAATTTTTCTTCAATATATTCGCGAGAAGCCAAAGATTATACTGACTCTTTGCTTTCTCGAGAAAACACACAAAAAGTTAATATTCGTGCGGCATTTCAGCACTCTGCGGGAGAGTCGGTTGCATACTGGCCCCTGCCCACCTTCGCAATTGCTCCCCCTAAACAACCATCAGATACGGGTGCTGCTGACAATATTCTCAATGGGCGTAACGCTGCGACGTTAGGCGTGACACTGTTTTTGTGGCAAGACGCTGAAAACACCACTCATGCTCAAAAAATGCTTGAACGGTTATTCCGTTTTTTTGACGACAACCCCCAAGTGCCTGAGGCATTAATCGTAAGCGAGGATGGCGACGTTACGCGAAACGGTTTACGTGTGGCGGGGACTCCCGGGCTGCAAAATACCCAAGTCGTACCTACAGTATTTGAGAGCATGAATGGGCTATTAATCAGTCGTTCGGATCGTGTCGATCGTTACATCCGTCCATACGCGAGCAGTGACTCAGAGGACAATCAAAACAAGAGCAGCGATCTGGGCAAGCTATGGGCATTTTACTGGGAGCGCGACAAAATTTTGTACGAGACCGGAGCAGGCACTTACAACCCAAAAGTACCCGATGCCCCGAGCACAATGTCCACCGCCTACTGGCAATCCCAACTCCCGGCTTTCTGGAAAACCATCAGTAACCGCGGCCCCGGAAATTTCGAACCTTCCCCCTGGCTCCCGATTCGTTGGGGTGAACATCAGGTAAAAGAGTTCGATGCTGCGCCGGTACTCGGCTACCTGCATCGCCCGATCAAGGCGTCAATGACGGACGAAAACGGCAAGCGCCTGAAACCGGCCTTGCAGGCCAAAGCTTTGCAAACCGCGTGGGTCCAGGCACTGGATACTCTGCCAGACGGACAGAAACCTGTGCGGGTGTTCTACGACAGCACCAACAACCCCGAAGCCGAAATCGCCCTCAACAACGCCCTGCACGGCCTGAACGCGGACGGCCATGGTCTTGAACTGGGCAACGTCGAGGAAGGCTATGACATCGGCCGCCGCCTGGGTAATACCGGCGTCAGCGGTGCCTTGGTTCAGATCAATCTGGCCACCATCGCCAGCTACAAGGATGGCGGCGTCAGTGCCGTCGTGTATGCAGGTACAGATGGCAGCCTGACGGTACAAATGGTTCGTCCTCCGGAAGAATCACGCAAAGCGAAGAATCGAGAGAACCGCGGTGATGATCCGTTTACATACGGTTCGCCATAATCATGAGTCATCCCATTTGTTTAGGGGATACTACTAGCAGTGGTGGCCGAGTCGTATCTTGCCAGCTGGCGGATACCCACAAGATCAATGGCAAACCACCTGCTGTGCTCGGCGACAAGGCGACTTGCCCGCTTCACGCGGGTGAGTTTGCCTTTATCGAAGGCCACCCCACCCGAAAGCTGAATGGCATCCCGGTGGTGCTGCACGGCCATCGGCTGGCGTGCGGCTGTCAGGGTGTAGCCAGTCATGCGGTGAATGTACGAGTGGCGTAATCGCTGATCGCATCTATGTAAGGAAGTACAGGAAAACAGCATGGAGCCTCATAATATTCATCCGGTGAACCGCCGGAGCATTATGATAATTCTAGGTATAACGCTTCTGGCCTCCAGTTGTCACTGGTGGGGCAAAGCTGTAGCCAGCGAAAGAGCTGAACTAGCTGACTACAAAGCCCAAGCCATCCTTCAAGGGGAGGAAAAAAAGTCTTTACAACAACGGACCTATTCCTTGGAGATACGCGGAGCAGGGATCGGAATCCATCAAGATTACCAATCAACAATATGGAATTCAATCCAAAGCAAACGCAACAACTTCTTATCTATATACTCACAAAACCCTAACGATTACAAATCTTCACTTTCATCAAAGGAAAATTCAAGCAAAATCAAAATACGTGCAGCTTTTCAGCACTCAGCAGGTGAGGCGGTAGCTTATTGGCCAGTACCAGTCTTCGCCTTAGGACCGCCAAATCCGTATAAAAAACCTTATAGAGCTGCAAACCTAATCAACTCTGGCCGTAACAAAGCAACTTTAGGAGTAACCCAGCTCCTATGGCAAGACGATGAAAGTACAAGCCATGCACAGGCCATGATCGAAAGAATGTTTCAGTTTTTTCAAGATAACCCAAAGGTTCCGCAGGCGTTGATAGCAAGTCAAGACGGAGACATTACGCGAAATATTTATCGTAAAAGTGGCACGCCCGGACTGCCAAAAAATGCTCAAGTAGTGCCCACTGTATTCGAAAGCATGACTGGTTTGCTTGTCACACGCTCCGACAGGGTAGATCGCTACATTCGCCCTTACATGACCGTCCAAGCAGAGGATAACCAGAACAAAGAAACCGATCTGGGCAAGCTTTGGGCTTTCTATTGGGATCGTGACAAAGCCTTTATGAACTGGTACGAAAACACCGAGAAAGCCAAGGGAGTTGAAACCCCCTACGCTCCCGGCACAATGTCCACCGCCTACTGGCAATCCCAACTCCCGGCTTTCTGGAAAACCATCAGCAACCGTGGTCCAGGCAATTTCGAGCCCTCCCCTTGGTTGCCGATCCGTTGGGGTGAACATCAGGTAAAAGAGTTCGACGCTGCGCCGGTACTCGGCTACCTGCATCACCCGATCAAGGCGTCAATGACGGACGAAAACGGCAAGCGCCTGAAACCGGCCTTGCAGGCCAAAGCCCTGCAAACCGCTTGGGTCCTGGCATTGGATACTCTGCCAGACGGACAGAAACCTGTGCGGGTGTTCTACGACAGCACCAACAACCCCGAAGCCGAGATTGCCCTCAACAACGCCCTGCACGGCCTGAATACAGACGGCCATGGTCTTGAACTAGGCGACGTCGAGGAAGGCTATGACATCGGCCGCCGCCTGGGTAACACTGGGGTCAGCGGTGCTCTGGTCCAGATCAATCTGGCCACCATCGCCAGCTACAAGGATGGCGGTGTCAGTGCCGTGGTGTATGCAGGTACAGATGGCAGCCTGACGGTACAAATGGTTCGTCCTCCGGAAGAATCACGCAAAGCGAAGAATCGAGAGAACCGTGGTGATGATCCGTTTACATACGGTTCGCCATAAGCATGAGTCATCCCATTTGTTAGAGGAAACTGCTAGCAGTGGTGCCCGTGTCGTATCTTGCCAACTGGCGGGTACCCACAAGATCAACGTCAAACCACCTGCTGTGCTCGACGACAAGGCGACCTGCCCGCTTCACGCGGGTGAGTTTGCCTTTATCGAAGGCCATCCCACCCGAAAGCTGAATGGCATCCCGGTGGTGCTGCACGGCCATCGGTTGGCGTGCGGCTGTTAGGATGTAGCCAGTCATGCCTTGAATGTACGGAGTGGCATAAACACTGCCGGCATTAATTTAAGGAAATAGGGAAAAATGGAATTTCGCAGGACAAACTCGGTGGGCCGCCTGGTTATTGCAGGTTTTTTTGGCGCTGCTCTCTTGAGCTATACCGGGCATTGGATGGGCTACGCCGTTGCCAGTGAAAAGCAAGAACCGACAACTTACAAAGTAGAGGTTATTGCTAAAACCGTAGAAGAACAAACTACGCAGACAGCAATATACTCGTTGGAAATACGGGGAGTAGGCATTGCAATACATCACTGGCATCAATCGTCTATCTGGCGAGAGATCAAAAAAAAGAATAACAATTTCAGATCAATATTTTCGTCAGACGTGAAAGACTACAACCCGTCGCTGAGCTCACGAGAGACCACCGCAGATATTAATATCCGAGTGGCTTTTCAACATGCAGCAATTCCATCGGTAGCTTATTGGCCAATCCCAGCCTTTGCGCTAGGACCTCCTAACCCTTACGAGAAACCCTACCGTGCCGCAAACTTAATAAACTCAGGTCGAAATTCAGCGACGCTTGGCGTTACCCAACTTCTCTGGCAAAGCGATGAAAGTACCAATTACGCACAGAGCATGATTGAACGGCTATTTCAATTCTTTGAAGACAACCCTAAAGTTCCGCAAGCATTGATCGCGAGCGAGGACGGAGACGTCACTCGAAATATTTATCGCAAGCGGGGCACTCCCGGACTGCCAAAAAATGCTCAAGTAGTGCCCACTGTATTCGAAAGCATGACTGGCCTGTTGGTCACCCGTTCCGACAGAGTAGAACGCTATATTCGTCCGTACGCGACCAATGAAGCAGAGGACAACCAAAACAAAGACACCGATCTGGGTAAGCTTTGGGCTTTCTATTGGGATCGTGACAAGGCCTTTATGGACTGGTACGAAAACACGGAGAAAGCCAAGGGAGTTGAAACCCCCTACGCTCCCGGCACAATGTCCACCGCCTACTGGCAATCCCAACTCCCGACCCTCTGGAAAACCATCAGTAACCGTGGTCCAGGCAATTTCGAACCATCTCCCTGGCTCCCGATTCGTTGGGGTGAACATCAGGTAAAAGAGTTCGATGCTGCGCCGGTACTCGGCTACCTGCACCGCCCGATCAAGGCCTCAATGACGGACGAAAACGGCAAGCGCCTTAAACCGGCCTTGCAGGCCAAAGCTTTGCAAACCGCTTGGGTCCAGGCACTGGATACCCTGCCAGACGGACAGAAACCTGTTCGGGTGTTCTACGACAGCACCAACAACCCGGAAGCCGAAATCGCCCTCAACAACGCCCTGCACGGCCTGAATACAGACGGCCATGGTCTTGAACTGGGCAACGTCGAGGAAGGCTACGACATCGGTCGCCGCCTGGGTAACACCGGGGTCAGCGGTGCACTGGTCCAGATCAACCTGGCCACCATTGCCAGCTACAAGGATGGCGGTGTCAGTGCCGTGGTGTACGCAGGCACAGATGGCAGCCTGACCGTGCAGATGGTCCGCCCGCCAGATGAAGCCCGCAAGGCAAAGAACAGCCAGACCCGTGGGGCAGATCCCTTCACCTACGGTTCACCAAAAAGAGGAGTTACCACGGAGTGAGTTATCCAGTCTGCCTGGGCGACGCCACCAGCAGTGGTGGCCGAGTCGTATCTTGCCAGTTGGCGGGTACCCACAAGATCAATGGCAAACCACCTGCTGTGCTCGGCGACAAGGCGACCTGCCCGCTTCACGCGGGTGAGTTTGCCTTCATCGAAGGCCACCCCACCCGAAAGCTGAATGGCATCCCGGTGGTGCTGAACGGCCATCGGCTGGCGTGCGGCTGTCAGGGTGTAGCCAGTCATGCGGCGGATGTGCGCGTGGCATAATTGTTGATCGCACCCATTTCAGGGAAGTACAGGAAAACGACATGGAACTTCGCGACCTACACTCAGTAACCCGTTTGGGTATTGTGGCTATTTTTGGCACGGCGCTCTTGACCTACAGCGGTTACTGGTGGGGCAACGCGATTGCTCACGAAAAATCCGAATTGGCGGCTTATAAATTCAAGGTTTCAGAGCAAGCGCCAGCACAGCAGGCAACTCAACAGCGAAACTACGCTTTAGAAATCCGTGGAGTAGGCATTGCCGTTAACGATTGGCATCAATCATCTATCTGGCGAGAGATAGCAAAAAAAAATAATAACTTTTCTTCGATATACTCAAAAAACCCAAAGGACTACGACTTTGGATTGAGCTCTCGCGAAACCACTAGAGACATTAACATACGAGTAGCTTTTCAACACTCTGCAGGAGAATCGGTTGCATACTGGCCAATACCTGTTTTTGCGTTAGGCCCGCCAAACCCATATGAAAAACCTTACAAAGCGGCAGGCTTAATAAACTCTGGACGCAATAAAGCAACTTTGGGAGTTACTCAGTTTCTCTGGCAAAATGATGAAAGCACCAGTCAAGCCCAAGCTATGATCGAAAGGCTTTACCAGTTTTTTGATAGCAACCCACAGGTACCTCAAGCGCTTATAGCAAGCCGAGACGGCGATGTGACAAGAGATGTTTATCGCAAGCGCGGTACGCCAGCACTCCAAAATTCTCAAGTTGTACCCACTATTTTCGAAAGCATGACCGGGCTATTGGTTACTCGCTCTGATCGAGTAGATCGCTTTATCCGCCCCTACATGGTCAATGAAGCAGAGGATAACCAGAACAAAGAAACCGATATGGGCAAGCTTTGGGCATTCTACTGGGAACAGCCAAGAAAATTCAGAAAACTGTATGAAGATTCAGAGAAGGCCAAAGGCATCAAAGACTCTTTCGCCCCCGGCACCATGTCAACCGCCTACTGGCAATCTCAACTCCCTACCCTCTGGAAAACCATCAGTAACCGCGGCCCCGGAAATTTCGAACCTTCCCCCTGGCTCCCGATTCGTTGGGGTGAACATCAGGTAAAAGAGTTCGATGCTGCGCCGGTACTCGGCTACCTGCATCGCCCGATCAAGGCGTCAATGACGGACGATAACGGCAAGCGCCTGAAACCGGCCTTGCAGGCCAAAGCTTTGCAAACCGCTTGGGTCCAGGCACTGGATACTCTGCCAGACGGACAGAAACCTGTGCGGGTGTTCTACGACAGCACCAACAACCCGGAAGCCGAGATCGCCCTCAACAACGCCCTGCACGGCCTGAACACGGACGGCCATGGTCTTGAACTGGGCAACGTCGAGGAAGGCTATGACATCGGCCGCCGCCTGGGTAATACCGGGGTGAGCGGTGCACTGGTCCAGATCAATCTGGCTACCATGGCCAGCTACAAGGATGGGGGCGTCAGTGCTGTGGTGTACGCAGGCACAGATGGCAGCCTGACCGTGCAGATGGTCCGCCCGCCAGATGAAGCCCGCAAAGCAAAGAACAGCCAGACCCGTGGAGCAGATCCCTTTACCTACGGTTCGCCAAAAAGAGGAGTTACTACGGAGTGAGTTATCCAGTCTGCCTGGGCGACGCCACCAGCAGTGGTGGCCGAGTCGTATCTTGCCAACTGGCAGGTACCCACAAAATCAATGGCAAACCACCGGCAGTGCTTGGCGACAAGGCGACTTGCCCGCTTCACGCGGGTGAGTTTGCCTTCATCGAAGGCCACCCCACCCGAAAGCTGAATGGCATCCCGGTGGTGCTGCACGGCCATCGATTGGCGTGCGGCTGTCAGGGTGTAGCCAGTCATGCGGTGAATGTGCGCGTGGCGTAATTGTTGAGCGCACTCATTTCAGGGAAGTACAGGAACACGGTATGGGACTTCGCAATCTACATTCAATAACCCGCCTGGGTATTACGGCTATTTTTGGCACTGTGATTCTGACCTACAGTGGTCATTGGTGGGGCAAAGCTTTTGCTTATGAAAAGCCTGAATTAGCAGCGTACAAATCTAACGTAACAGCCCAAGTATCAGAACAGCAAGCTACCCAAAAACGAAACTACGCCTTGGAAATCCGCGGGGTAGGAATTGCAGTACATGACTGGCACCAATCATCTATCTGGCGGGAGATAGTCAAAAAAAATAGCAATTCCGCTTCAATATTCTCTTCAAAATCAGAGAATTATGATTCAGGCTTAGGTTCACGAGAGACTACTAGAGACATCAATATACGTGTAGCTTATCAACATTCAGCGGACGCAGCCGTAGCATATTGGCCCATTCCAACGTTTGCAATTGCCCCCCCTAAACAACCGTCAGATACGGGCGCTGCTGACAACATTCTCAATGGGCGTAACGCTGCGACATTAGGCGTGACACTGTTTTTGTGGCAAGACGCTGAAAACACCACTCATGCTCAAAAAATGCTTGAACGGTTATTCCGTTTTTTTGACGACAACCCCCAAGTGCCTGAGGCATTAATCGTAAG
>Ga0265798_10008001_pt1 | contig 13568 bp, 10 predicted proteins | sample P3T30metagenome_FD_192430 | JGI IMG/M metagenome (GOLD analysis project Ga0265798, IMG submission 192430) | Plant litter microbial communities from East Loma Ridge, Irvine, California - P3 T30 | ecosystem: Environmental > Terrestrial > Plant litter > Unclassified | place: USA: California...
AAGCCTCCGAGCACGATGAGCTCGGGGTTGAACGAATTGACGACCCCACGAAGGGCCACGGCCAGGAAGTCCACCTGCCGCCGCACCTCGACGGCGACCGGCGATCCGGGCTCGGCCTCGGCGAGCGCCGCGTCGAGTTCGTCGACCTGTCCGCGGTCGAGCCCGGTGACGGCCAACAGCCGGGCCTGGCCGACCTCGGTCTCGAGGCAGCCGACGGCACCGCAATGGCAGACCTGGCCGACCGAGTTGACCAGGGTGTGGCCGATCTCGCCCGCGAAACCTCCGACGCCGGTGACGGGGCGGCCTGCGATCAGGACTCCTCCGCCGACGCCGCTCGCGCCGCCGTTGAGGAACACGAGGTCGTCGATGCCCCGACCCGCACCGAAGCGCCCCTCGGCGACGGCGCCGAGAGACGCGTCGTTCGCGGCCGCGGTGGGCAGCCCGGTGGCCGAGGCCAGTACGGCGGCGAAGGGCTCGTCGGTCCAGCCGAGGTGGGGGGCGAGTCGCACGACCCCTCCGTCGGAGTCGACGAGACCGGGGACGGCGACGCCGACCCCCACGACGACCGAACCCGAGGACGGTTCGGTACGGCGCAGGCGCGCGATGACGTCGGCGGCGAGCGCGGCCGCGGCCGCGGCGCTCGGCACACCGGCGGTCTCGCGTCGGACCCGGTGCTGCACGACGCCGTCGAGCCCCACCACCCCGACGGTGACCGCGTCGATCTCGGGGTTCACCGTCACGGCGACGACCCGCGCGCTCGGCGTGACCACGGGGCTGGGGCGGCCGACCCGGTTGGTCCCCACCGGGTCGCTCTCGACGACGAGACCGAGGTCGACGAGCTCGCCGACCAGCGCGGCGATCGTGGACCGGTTGAGCCCGGTGGCCTGGGTGAGGGCCGAGCGGGACGCGGCACCGTCGGAGTGGACGAGGCGCAGCACGGTCGCGAGGTTGGCCCGGCGCACCCGGTCGAAGCGCGCACCGAGGTCGGGCGCGACGGCGGGCGGGGTCGCGGTCGTGCCGGCCGGCGTGGGGTCTGCCATCGTCACGTCCTCCAGAGGTCGTGGTCGAGGCTATCGGGCCGGCACCGGCGAGTGTCGCCCGGACTGACGAGGTGCCGCCCCCTTGCCAGACGTCGATCGGGCGGATATGTTCGTACTCGCAACAATTGAACTCGACGATGAGGAGACCCCATGGCGACCACGCCCACCCGTGAAGACAAGTTCTCGTTCGGCCTCTGGACGATCGGCTACAACGGGTCCGACCCGTTCGGCGGCCCGACCCGCCCCCAGCTCGACGTGGTCGAGGCCGTCGAGAACCTCGACCGCCTCGGCGCCTACGGCCTGACGTTCCACGACGACGACCTGTTCGCCTTCGGCTCGACCGACGCCGAGCGCCAGAAGCAGATCGACCGCCTCAAGGGCGCCCTCGACGCCACCGGCATCGTCGTGCCGATGGTCACCACGAACCTGTTCAGCGCCCCCGTCTTCAAGGACGGCGGCTTCACCTCGAACGACCGCGGCGTGCGCCGGTTCGCCCTGCGCAAGGTGCTGCGCAACATCGACCTCGCCGCCGAGCTCGGCGCGAAGACCTTCGTCATGTGGGGCGGCCGCGAGGGCGCCGAGTACGACAGCGCGAAAGACGTCCAGGCGGCCCTGTCGCGCTACAAGGAGGGCGTCGACATGCTCTCGCAGTACGTGCTCGACAAGGGCTACGACCTGCGCTTCGCCATCGAGCCCAAGCCGAACGAGCCCCGCGGCGACATCCTGCTGCCGACCCTCGGCCACGCCATCGCCTTCATCGAGACGCTCGAGCACCCCGAGATGGCGGGCGTGAACCCCGAGGTCGGCCACGAGCAGATGGCCGGGCTGAACTTCACCGCGGGCATCGCCCAGGCGCTCTACCAGGGCAAGCTCTTCCACATCGACCTGAACGGCCAGCGCGGCATCAAGTACGACCAAGACCTGGTGTTCGGCCACGGCGACCTGCAGAACGCCTTCTCCCTGGTCGACCTGCTCGAGCACGGCTCGCCCCAGGGCGGCCCGACCTACGACGGCCCGCGCCACTTCGACTACAAGCCCTCGCGCACCGAGACCATCGACGGCGTCTGGGACAGCGCGGCGGCCAACATGCGCATGTACCTGCTCCTCAAGGAGCGCGCGCAGGCGTTCCGCGCCGACCCCGAGGTGCAGGAGGCGCTGGTCGCCAGCCAGGTCGCCGAGCTCTCGACCCCGACCCTCGCCGACGGAGAAGGCTACGAGCAGCTGCTCACCGACCGCGCCTCCTACGAGGACTTCGACGCCGACGCCCACTTCGGTGGTCACGGCTACGGCTTCGTCCGCCTGCAGCAGCTCGCCCTCGAGCACCTGATGAACGCTCGCGGCTAGGAGCGCACGCGCGCCGGTAGCCCACGACATGCCGCCCACGTCCCGACGTGGGCGGCATGTCGCGCCTCGTCGGGGTCGTCCCGGGGTGCGCTAGCGTGCAGGGGCAACCCGCCCGACCGAACGGACACCTGCCATGCCCGCACGCCTCCGCCGTCGCTCCGCCCCGACCGGACGCCCGTCGGTCGCCGTCATCGGCACCCGGGGCTACCCCAGCTACTACGGCGGTTTCGAGACCGCCGTGCGCCGCATCGCTCCGACGCTCGTCGACGCCGGCTGGGACGTCACCGTCTACGGCCGCGACGGCTCGACGCGTGACGACGACCCGGGCCGTGACCGACGCGTCGTCTCGCGCCTGACCAAGGGCATCGAGAGCAAGTCGCTCAGCACCCTCAGCTACGGCCTGACCGCCGTCCTCGACGCCGTCGTGCGCCGCCCGGACGCCGCCCTCGTGATGAACGTGGCCAACGGGTTCTGGTTGCCGTTGCTGCGCCTGCGCGGCATCCCCGTGCTCGTGAACGTCGACGGCATCGAGTGGGAGCGCGCCAAGTGGGGCCGTGCCGCCAAGACGGTGTTCCGGCTCGGCGCCGCGGCCAGTGCGCGGTTCGCGACCGGACTGATCTGCGACGCCCACGAGATCGTGCGGCGCTGGCGGGCCGACTTCGGCGTGGACGGCCTGTTCATCCCCTACGGCGGCGACCCCGTGCCCGACCTGCCGGTCGAACCCGGGCAGACGCACCGGGGGTACGCCCTCGTCGTCGCTCGCTTCGTGCCCGAGAACACGGTCGTCGAGTTCGTCGAGGCGGCCCGCACCGTCGCCGAGCGCCACCCGGTCGTCATCGTCGGGTCGACGGGTTACGGCGGCGAGCTCGACGACCTCGTACGCACCCTCGCCGCCGAGAACGAGCGCGTCACCTGGCTGGGGCACGTCAGCGACGACGCCCGGCTGCACGCCCTCTGGCAGCACGCCGGCGCCTACTTCCACGGGCACAGCGTCGGTGGGACGAACCCCGCACTCGTGCAGGCGATGTTCGCCGGGGCACCCGTCGTCGCCCGCGACACCGTCTACAACCGTGAGGTCCTCGACGGCGCGGGCCTGCTCGTCGAGCCCGACCCCTCGGCCATCGCGGCGGCCATCACAGGCCTGCTCGACGACCCGGCCGAGCAGCAGCGGCTGAGCGCCGCGGCCCTCGCCCGCGCCTCCGACGCGTACACCTGGCAGTCCGTCTGCGACGCCTACGAGGAGGCGCTGCGAGCGACCCTGCCCACGTCGCGCTGATCGGGCGCCACCTCGCTCCGCCCTCTCGTGCGCACGGCGCAGCAATAACTTGCACAGATGTGTGCAAGTTCGTACGATGAGGACATGCCCGAAGCCGTCACCCGCCCGCGCGCGCCCCGACGCGACGCCGCCGCCAACCGCGACGCCCTGATCACCGCGGCCGCGGTGCTGCTCAACCGCGACCCCGCCGTGCCGCTCGAGGCCATCGCCGCCGAGGCGGGACTGTCGCGACGCTCGGTCTACGGCCACTTCGCGACGCGGGACGACCTCGTGCGCGAGGTCACCCTGCGCGGTGCCGCGCGCGTCGGGGCCGCCGCCCGCCCGGCTCCCATCACCGACCCGGTCGTCCAGCTGGCCGCCCTCGCGGCCCGGCTCTGGGCCGAGGTCGAGCACGTGCGCGTGATGGCCCAGCTGACCGTCCGCGGCCCGATGGCGCGCGAGGTGGGCGAGGCACTCGCCCCCCTGCGGACGGCCGTGCGCGACGTCGTACGCCGCGGCGTCGAGTCGGGTCGGATGCGTGACGACATCACCCTGCACACCCTCTCCCACCTGGTCGAGGGTGCCGCCCTCTCGGTGCTCGACGAGGCGACGACCCGACGACTCAGCCGCGCCGAGGGGCACCGGCTCGTCATGCTCGCCGTCCTCGCCGTCGTCGGCCTCGACTGGCGGACGGCCCGCGACCTGGTCGCGACGGCACCCGAGCTCGCGCTCGCCCCCCAGCCCGCGGCAGGCCCGGAGCCCGTCTCGACCTCGACCTCGACCTCGACTTCGACCCCGGAGGACCGCACATGAGACTCGAACTGCACGACGTCGCGATCGGCGAGGGCCCCGGTGCCGCGCTGCCCGCGATCAGCGTGGTCGCCGACCGCTGGGCCCCGGGCTTCGTGGCCGTCGAGACCGAGAACGCGCCCACCCTCGCGTCGCTCGTCGCCGGTGGCCGCATGCACCCCGAGTCGGGTCGGGTGACGCTCGACGGCCGGACGGACGACGCGGCGATCCGCGCCTCCTTCGCCCTCGTGGACACCCCGACGGTCGCCGAGCCGTTCGCCGCGCTGACGGTCGAGCAGGTCGCCCGCGAAGAGCTGGCCCTCGCCGGGCTGCGTGGCGACCGCGCCTCGGCACGGCTGCTGCTCGACGAGATCGGGCTGGGCGAGCACCACCGCACCCGCCTGAGCGCCCTGCCGACCGAGCTGCGCGTGCGGCTGCTCGGCGAGCTGGCCGTGCGTCGCCCCGAGGTGCGCGGCCTCGTGCTCACGACGCCCGAGCGGCACGGCGGCGACGTCGCCGCGTGGCTGTCGGTCGTGCACGACTTCGTCGGCCGGGACTACACGGTGCTGACCGTCACCGGCTTCGCGGCCCTCGCGACGATCGAGTCGCTGCCGACACCCGACTTCACGCCGGTGCCGGCACCCGCGGCCGACCCGCAGACCGACACCGCCCCTCCTGCCTCCCCCGACGACGACGCGGTCGCCACCACCCCCGACACCTCCGTCGAAAGCGACCAGCCGTGAAGATCTACGCCCTCGTCCGTTCGGAACTGCAACGCCTCACCGCGACCCCCCTCGCCCGCCTCGCGCTCGTGGCCCTGATGACCGTGCCCCTGCTCTACGGCGGCCTCTACCTCTGGGCCAACCAGGACCCCTACGCCAAGCTCGACCAGATCCCGGCCGCCCTCGTCAACACGGACGCGGGCACGACGGTCGACGGCGAACCCGTGAACTACGGAGACGAGGTCACCGACCAGATCACCGACGGCGGCGACTTCGACTGGCACGTCGTCTCGGCCTCGCAGGCCGCGGCCGGGCTGCGCGACCAGACCTACGACTTCACCTTCACCATCCCGAAGGGCTTCAGCGACGACCTCACCTCGGCCGACGGTGCCGACCCGCAGCGCGCACAGATCACCCTGGCCACGAGCGACGTCAACAGCTACCTCTCGTCGACCATCGCCGAGCAGGCCGCCAAGACGATCCGGGCCTCGGTCACCGAGAAGGTCGGCAAAGAGGCCGCGGGTCGCCTGCTCGTCGGCCTGGCCGACATCCGCACGAACCTCGGCAGCGCGGTCGACGGGGCGAACCAGCTCGTCGCCGGCACGGGATCGGCCGTCGCGGGGGCGAACCAGCTCGCGGACGGCGCGGCCGACGCGGCGACCGGGGCCCACACGCTGGCCGACGGGACGAGCCGGCTCAGCTCGGGGGCCTCGACCCTGGACACGGGGCTGCAGACCCTGAAGACCGGGACGGCGGACCTGCCCGCGCAGACGCAGACCCTGGCCGACGGCGCCGCCCAGGTGGCGGCCGGCAACGACGCGTTGGCCACCGGCGTGAACGACGCGGCGACGACGAGCGCCGCCGCGGCCGCGGCGCTCCCCGCCGCGCAGCAGCAGGCGCAGCAGCAGATCGCCGCAGCCCTGACCGAGCAGGGCTACACCCCCGAGCAGATCGAGCAGATCGCCGCGACGTTCGCCCCCGCGACCGAGTCGTTGACCTCGGCGCTGCAGGACGCGAACACGCAGATCCAGGGCCTCAACACCCAGGTCGGGCAGCTCGCCACGGGCGCCGACCAGGTCTCGACCGGAGCCGCGACCCTGGCCGCCGCCACACCGGCCCTGACGCAGGGCATCTCGTCGGCCGCCGGCGGTTCGGCGCAGCTGGCCACCGGTGCGGCGAGCGCCGCCTCGGGCGCCTCGACGCTCGCGACCGGCCTCGACACCCTGAGCACGGGCTCCAGCTCGCTGCGCGACGGCATCGTCAGCCTCGACACGGGCACGACGCAACTGCGCGACGGTCTGCAGAGCGGGCTCGGCGAGATCCCCGCGAGCACCGAGCAGACGCGGGACGACCAGGCGAGCGCGATCAGCGACCCGGTCTCGGTCAAGGACGCCGCCCTCACGAGTGCCGGCACCTACGGTGCGGGCCTCGCCCCGTTCTTCATCAGCCTCGCGGCCTGGATCGGCATGTACGCCCTGTTCTTGATCGTCAAGCCGATCTCGAAGCGCGCCATCACCGCGGTCAAGGCTCCCGTGCGCATCTCGCTCGCCGGCTGGCTGGCACCGGTCGTGCTGGGCGTCGTGCAGATGGTGGCGCTGTACGTGATCGTCACGCAGGCCCTCGGCTTCGAGGTGGCGCACCCGCTCGGAATGGTCGGCCTGATGGCGTTGGCCTCGGCGGCCTTCGCGGCCATCATCATGACGCTCAACGTGTGGCTCGGCAGCGTCGGCCAGTTCTTGGGCCTCGTGCTGATGGTCGTGCAGCTCGTCACCGCCGGCGGCACGTTCCCGTGGCAGACCCTGCCCGCGCCCCTGGCCGCGCTGCACTTCGTGCTGCCGATGAGCTACGCCACCGACGGGCTGCGCCAGGTCATGTACGGCGGCAGCGGCGCCGCGGCCTGGGGCGACGCGGGCGTGCTCGCGGCGTGGCTGCTGGGGGCGCTCGTGCTCACGTGGGTCGCGACGGCACGCATGACCCGGGCCCGGACGCTGCGCGACCTGAGGCCGTCACTGATCGGCTGACGGGGGGGCGGCCACGACGGCCGACGCCGGAGACGCAGGAGGCGCGGGTCGCGTGACCCGCGCCTCCTGCGTCTCGTGAGCGGTCGCGTCGTCAGCCGGCCGCGGCCTCGAGGGTCGGCAGCACGGTCGGGTCGGCGTCGTGCAGGAAGGCCTCGAGGCGCTCGACCTCGTCGGTCTCGCCGATGGCGGCCGCACCGCGGCGCAGCGCGAAGAGCGACCGCAGCACGCCACGGTTGGGCTCGTGCGACCACGGCACGGGGCCCTGTCCGCGCCAGCCGGCCTTGCGCAGGGCGTCGAGCCCACGGTGGTAGCCGACCCGCGCGTAGGCGTAGGCCTCGAGGTCGGCACCCCGGGCGGCGGCCTCGTCGCTGAGCAGTGCCCAGGCGAGGGACGACGTGGGGTGCGTCGTGACCACCTCGGCGGTCGTCAGGGTCTCGAGGTCGGCGACGACGGCGGGTTCGGCGGGCAGCCGGGTCTCGGGCACGCCGAGCAGGTTCGTGGAGGACATGCACCCATCATCCACGACGGGCCCTCCGCGGGAGTCGCGGGTGCTCGGGGGCACCTTGGCCCCGCCTCGTGATTAATGCCATACTGCGCATGCCACACGTGACATGACGCCGTCACGGTGGTGCGCGTCCGCGCGACTGCCCGTGCGTCCTGCCGTTCGTCCGAGAGGCCCCCGTGCGTCCTCCCCGCTCCGTCCGCCTGCCCGATCGCGCCGACCGGCGCCCCGCCCTGCTCGCCTATCCGATGCACGGTCAGCACAAGCTGCTGCGCGAGGGATACCGCACCCGTGACGGCCACCTCATCGAGTGGCTCGGCCACGACCTCCTCCGCCGGGGCGGTGTCGCCGTCGTCTCGAGGCCCGAACCCGTGGTCACGGCCGCCGCGCGGCGCCGACCACCCGGCCGCCCGGCCGCGGGCACCCACGCGGTCGAGACCCGTGTCGCGCGGTTGCCCGACCCGCGGGACCGTCGCCGCTGGTGGGCCACCTCGGCGCGGTCGTACCCGGCGTTGCCCCCCGCGGTGCGTGACGTGCCCGCCCTCGTCTGGAACCCCTTCGCGGCACTGGCCTGCCCGACCGCGTCGCCGTTCGCGGGTCGGCGACGCGTCGTCCTCGACCTGCTCGACGACTGGAGCCGCCACTACGCGTTCTCGAGCATCCGCGACGCCGTCGACGACGCCTACGCGGCCGCCTTCGAACGGGCCGACGTCGTGCTGGCAAACGGCGCGGGCACCGCCGAACTCGCCCGCCGCCACGGGCGCGACGACGTCGTTCTGCTGCCCAACGGGTGCGATCCCGACCGGTTCGACGACACGTCGACGGCGACCGGGCCGACGACGGTCGGCTACGTCGGCAAGATCGGACGCCGCGTCGACCTCGAGGGCGTGCTCGCCACGGTCGCGGCGCACCGCCGGGCGAGGTTCGTCTTCGCCGGGCCCGTGCTCGACCGCGAGTACCGCGTGCTCGAGCGCGAACCCAACGTCACGATGATCGGCGACGTGCACTACGACCGCGTGCCCGGCCTGTTGCGGTCGTTCGACGTCGGCTGGGTGCCCCACCACGTGGGCGAGCGAGAGGTCGGGGGCGACGTGATCAAGACCTACGAGTACCGTGCGGCCGGCCTGCCGGTGCTCAGCACCCCCATCTGCGGCATCGAACACCGGGGCCTCGACGGGGTGACCGTCGCCGAGATGCCGGACCACGCCGACGCCCTGTCGCAGCTGGCAGCTGACGGGCCCCGGGTGGCCCGTCGACCGGCCGTCCTCCCCGACGACACCACGTGGCGACACAAGGCCGACGTCGTGCTCGCGGCCCTCGAGCTGGCCTGACCACGGCACCCCGAGAGAGCGTCATGGAACTCAGAGCATTCGTCGCCGTCCTTCGGTCGAACTGGCAGGTCGTCGTCGTCGTGACCGTGGGCGCCGTCCTGCTGGCTGCCGTCGCCTCGTTGCTGACGACGAAGACGTACTCGTCCAGCACCCAGCTGTTCGTCTCGGTGTCGTCGCTCGGCGCGTCCGACGCCGGCGACCTGGTGCAGGGCAGCAGCGCAGCCCAGGCGAAGGTGCGGTCGTACGTCGACGTGGTCACGTCGGGCCGGGTCCTCCAACCGGTGATCGACGAGAGGGGGTTGGACTCGACCCCGGGCGAACTCGCCGCGCGCGTCGAGGCGAGCAGCCCCGTCAACACCTCCCTCATCACGATCGAGGTGACCGACGCCGACCCGGCCCGTGCGGCCCAGCTCACCGCTGCCGTCGCGGCGAGCTTCGAATCGGTCGTCGAGGACGAGCTCGAACGGCCCGAGGGCGGGGGCAGCGGCCTCGTCAGCGTCGAGACCCTCGACGTCCCCGTCGTCCCGACGACGCCGACGAACCCCCGCCCCGTGCTCTGGCTCTGCCTCGCCGCCGCGCTCGGGCTGCTGTCGGGCACGGCCCTCGCCCTGCTGCGCTCGACGCTCGACACGCGCATCCGCAGCAAGTCCGACGTCGAGGCCGCGGGCGACGCCCCGGTCATCGGTGCGATCGGGTTCCACGTCGACGCCTCCACCTCGCCGTTGATCGTGGTCGACGAGCCCCGCAGCCCACTCGCCGAGTCCTTCCGGGCCCTGCGCACCAACCTGCAGTTCGTGGCCTTCGACGGGCAGCGCCGTTCGTTCGTCGTCACGTCGGCGATGCCGAGCGAGGGCAAGTCGACGACGGCGGCCAACCTCGCGGTCTGCCTGGCCGAGACCGGGGCCAGCGTGCTGCTCGTCGACGCCGACCTCCGTCGACCTCGGGTCGCCGAACTCATGGGGCTCGAAGGTGCCGCGGGCCTCACCGACCTGCTGGTCGGCCGGGCCGAATTGGTCGACGTGGTCCAGCCCTGGGGAGGGTCACGGCTGTCGGTGCTCCCGTCCGGCAGCGTTCCGCCCAACCCGAGCGAACTGCTCGGCTCGGTCGCGATGTCGAGCCTGATCGCCGAGGCCGAGGCCGCGCACGACTTCGTCGTGATCGATTCACCGCCCCTCCTGCCCGTGACCGACGCCGCCGTACTGAGTCGACGCGTCAGCGGGCTCATCGTGGTCGTCGCCGCCCGGCGCTCGACCCGTCACCAACTGCGCCAAGCGCTGGCGTCGGTCTCCGAGATCGGCAGCCGCACCCTCGGCGTCGTGCTGACGATGGTCCCGGCCCGGGGGGCCGGGGCCTACGGCTACGGCGCCTACACGGGGTACTTCGCGGCGCAGTCCGAGAGCCACGAGGACGCGGCGGCCGGGGCCAGGGCCGCAGCGACGGCGGCGGCCTCGGCATCGGCATCGGCTGCACCGACAGCGGCGTCGGCATCGGCTGCATCGACAGCGGCGTCGGCTGGTGGGCCCGACACGACCCGGCCCACCCGATGACCGCCCTGACGACGTCTGCCCCGGTGCTGGTCGTGTGCACGGGCAACCTCTGTCGATCGCCTCTCGCCGCGGCCCTGCTCGCGGCGGGGCTGCCGGGGGCCGCGGTGTCGAGTGCGGGCACCCGCGCGCCCGAGGGGGCCGCGCCTCCGGTGCCGACGCGCGAGCGCGCGCTGGCCCTCGGCGTCGACCTCGACGATCACCGCGCCCGGCGGCTGGTCGAGGGCACGGTCGGGCGGGCAGGTCTCGTGCTGACCGCGGCGCGAGAGCACCGTCGCACCGTGGTCACGCTCGTGCCCAGGGCGACCCGGGTCACCTTCACGCTGCGCGAGTTCGCCCGGCTGTGCGTCCTGGTCGACCCCGCCGAGGCGAGGACAGCGCTCGACGGCCGGCCCCCCGAGGCACGACTGCGTGCCGCCGTCGCGCTGGTCGCGGCGCGCCGAGGCATCGGGCCGCGTTCCACGCCCGACGACGACGACGTCGTCGACCCCATCGGCCACGGAGACTCCGTCTACGACCGGTCGACCCGCCAGATCGTCGAGGCGGTCGACCGGGTCACGCACTACCTCGGTGCCGCCGTGGGCTGAGCCGTGGGCGACGCCGGCGACGGCGCCCGTGACGGAGCGGGCGGCGGAGCGGGCGGCGGAGCGGGCTCGGGCGTCAGGGCGCAGAAGGTGAAGACCAGACCCGACATCGAGAACCACACGAGGTAGTCGAACGAGAACAGCACCGTGACCATGACGACGGTCACGGCGCGTCCCGTCCGCGACGCCGTGGTCGCTCCCGCCACGACGACCCCCACGACGAGGACGAGCCCGACGACGCCGAACGTCGCCAGCGTCGTCACCAATTGGTTGTCGACCACCGTGAACCCCTCTTGGGGCAGCAGCCCCCGCGCGTAGAGCTCGGGTTCGCTGCCGAACCCACTACCCACGAGCGACTCGATCAGGGGACGCGAGAGCAGGGCGGGCACCGACCGCAGGGCTCCCATCCGGTTCTCGTACGAGCCGGACGAGAAGAGGACGGCCGCGGCCTCGACCACCTCGGAGGCGAGCACCGCCCCGGCGACCACGGTCACCGTCGCCGCGGTCACGATCTTCGCCGCCCGGTGCCCACGGTCGCTCGTCAGCACCACGAAGGCGAGACCGAGCAGCACCGCCGCCAGGACGCTGCGGCTGCCCGAGAGCAGGATGCCCCCGGCGAGCAGGGGCACGATCGCGACCCTCGCCGCCACCGGGAACACCACACGGTCGGAGACGACGACCACCACGAGACACACCGCCAGCAGCACCGCGTACGGGATCGGATGCCCGACCGTCCCCTCGACGCGGGACAGGTCGCCGGGCAGCACCTTGTTGTCGCTCACGAACGAGCGGCCTGTCGCGAGCACCTTGTAGCCCCAGGGGATCGGCCGGTGCGTGACGGTCAGCTCGACCACCCCGAGGACGACCTGCACGAGACCGAGCCCGACGAGACCGCGCGAGAACGCCCGGACGTCCGCCCGCGACGACGTCGCAGCCGCCAGCGAGAACGTGACCCCGACGGCCGCGAGCTGCACCATCAGGGCGATCGTCGAGGGAGCGAGCACGACCACGCAGAGCAGGGCCCAGGTGAACCACGCCACGGTCCAGGCCGAGGCTCGCGCGCGGGCCACCGGCCCGTGCCGCGGTGAGAGGAGCGACGCGCCGACCACACCGACGGCCGCCGCGACCGCCGCCCGGCGGAGGTCGTCGGGGACGGTCAGCGATCCGGCGACCGTCGTCAGGGTGAGGCCGACGGCGAGCGCGACCCCCCGTCGGTGGTCGGGCCGGACGAGCAACCCGCCGACGACGGCGACGAGCAGGGCGACCGCGGCGCCACCCGCCATCAGGCTCACGGCGTGACCACTCGGCTGCGGGGCCGGTGGGCACCGCGGCCGACCGCGACCAGCTGCACGATCAGCCCGACCGCCTCGGCCGCGACGAGGGCGGCGAGCGCCCCCGCCGCGCCGTGCGAGGCCCCGAACAGCAGCAGGGCGGGCACGCCGACGGCGGCCGAGCAGAACGCGGCGAGCGTGGTCCGCCCCGGACGGCCCGCGCTGACGAGGGCGAGCCCTGCCCCTCGGGAGGCGCAGATCACCCCCGCGAGGACACCTCCCCACACGGCGAGCGACGGTGGCACCTCGACGACCCCGGTGAAGAGCAGGCGCGCGACGGTCGGCATGGCGACGGCGAACACGACGCCCACCACCACGCCGAGCACGCCGTTGAGGGCGAGCGACCACAGGCTGCGCCGACGGGCCAGGTCGGGTGAGGGGTGGCCGACCCAGGTCTGCAGCCGGTCGGGCACGGCCGAGACGACCTGCAACCCCATGCGCAACGGGCGGTCGACTGCCGCGAACCCGGCGACCGCTGCGGACGGTGCGACACCGCCGAGCAACGCCGAGGGCAGGGACTTGTAGGTCGTGGTCACGGCCCGTCCCAGTACGAGCACGCGCTGGGCGCGGAGGGTGGCCGGGACGCTCGCGAAGTCCACCCGCCGCGGCAGGCCCGGCGCCTCGTCGAGGACGCCGGCGAGGACGAGGGAGGCAGCGACCGCGACGATCGCCCCGGCGCCGTAGGCCTCGAGCGGTGCGCCGGCGGCGATCGCCATGGCCGAGGCGACCGACGTCAGCACGCGCGGCAGCGTCTCGGCGAGCAGCACGGCCGCGGGACGCCCGAGGCCGACGAAGAACCAGGTCGGGCTGAGGGCGCCGAAGGCGACGCCGACGGTCACGAGCACGGCCGCGAGACGGTGCCCGTCGACGACGACCGCGGTGACGACGACGGCGACCGGAGCCGTGACGGCGGTGGCGACCAGCCTGCTGGCCAGGGCGGTCGCGTAGAGACGTCGTCGGTCGTCGGGTTCGCGGACGACCCGCTGGGGGCCGACGATGCTCCAGCCGAGCTCGGCGACGACGGCCGCGGCGACCCCCACCGAGAGGCCGACGGCGATCGCCGCCCACCCCGTGGCCCCCGCGGTCGACGTGACGGCAGGGATCA